>Ga0233380_1000809_pt1 | contig 15210 bp, 16 predicted proteins | sample ElkDunMinimDraft_9_FD_191541 | JGI IMG/M metagenome (GOLD analysis project Ga0233380, IMG submission 191541) | Fecal eukaryotic communites from dung pellets of Tule Elk in California, USA - Elk Dung F36 | ecosystem: Host-associated > Mammals > Digestive system > Large intestine > Fecal | place... | reverse complement strand
AAAAACCTAGGAAAACCGCCAATGATAAGGAATAGGTTGTCTGCTCCCAAAGCAGATGCGCTACCAGGCTGCGCTACTCCCCGACGCGCCGTCCCTAGCGCGCCTCGGCCCTTAAGGGAAGAGCGACATCGCGCGCGACGTTCGTTGTCAGGATGCGAGCGCGCGGGGTGGGATCGGGCGCAGGGTCGACAGGTCGATTGGGGCGGTGAATTCGACGCCGGTGCGATCGTCGCGCGACCAGCGGGCGGTGGCGTTGATGAAATGCTGCTCACCAAGTTCGATCGAGAACAGCGTGTCGGCAGGCACGTTCCACAGCCCCTCGATCAGCGCGCCGGTGGCCGATATGTTGCGGATCCGTCCGGTATAGACATGATTGTCATGATGGACAGCGACGGTGCGCAGCATCGATTTGCGCTCCGGCCGGCTTGAGCGGAAGCCCTCGGTTATCGCGCGCGTGCCGCAGATGCGGTGGCGTTCCAGAACGTCGGCGGCCGGCTGCGGCCGGCCATAGACATAGCCCTGCACATGGCTGCACCCCAGGTTGCGGATGAGCGCCAGTTCGTCCTGCGTTTCGGCGCCCTCGGCGGTCGTGTCCATGCCCAGCGCCTCGGCCAGGCTGACGATCGCCTTGATGATCGCGCTGTTGCGGCTGCCCTTGATCGCGGCGCCGCGCACGAAGCTCTGGTCGATCTTGATCTTGTCGAAGGGTGCTTTCTTCAAATAGCCGAGCGAGGAATAGCCGGTGCCGAAATCGTCGAGCGCCAGCCGTACGCCGATGCCCTTCAGCCGCGCGAACATCTGCTCGGTGCTGTCGTCATCGTCGAGGAAGACGCTTTCGGTGATTTCGAGCTCCAGCCGCTCGGCTGCGAGCTGCGCGCCGGCAAGCGCGCTCATGACCGTGGCGGGGAGAGCGGGGTTGGCGAACTGGATGGGCGAGACGTTGACGGCGACGCGTATGCTCTCATCCCACCGTGCGGCATCCTGGCAGGCGGTACGCAGCACCCACTCGCCGATTGGGCCGATCAGGCCGGTATCCTCGGCGATCGGGATGAAGATAGCGGGCGAGATCGGGCCGCGCACCGGATGATCCCAGCGCAACAGTGCCTCATAGCCGGTGATGCGTTCGGTCTTGGACGAGACGACCGGCTGATAGACGAGGTGCAGGCCGTTGGCGGTGAGGGCCTCGCGCAGATCTTCTTCCAGCCGGCGCCTGTCTTCGGCATCGGCATGCATATCGGAGGAATAGAAGCGGTGGACGCCCCGTCCGTCGCCCTTGGCCGCGTAGAGGGCAAGGTCGGCATTGCGGATCAGGGCGTCGGCGCTCTTTCCGTCCTCCGGGCAGGAGGAGATGCCGATCGACACGCCGATGACGACGCTCGTCCCCTCGATCATATAGGGTTGGGAAACGCTGGCGATGATCGCCTGCGCCAGCATCGACAATTGCGTCGGATCGTGACGGCCGGGCAGCAGCACCTTGAATTCGTCGCCCCCCTGCCGCCCGACGAGGCCGCGATCGCCCACGACTCGTTGCAGGCGCTGGCTGACCTGTCGCAACAACGCGTCGCCGGCGGGATGACCGAGCGTGTCGTTGACGCTCTTGAACCGGTCGAGGTCGAGCATCAGCAGCGAGCAGTCGCCCGGCTGGCCGCGCACGCCCATGACTGCCTGTTCGAGCGAGCGCAGCATCTGCACGCGATTGGCGAGGCCGGTCAGCGAATCATATTGGGCAAGGCGCGTCACCTCCGCCTGGCTGCGGCGCATTTCGGTGAGATCGGCGCCGCTGCCGCGAAAGCCCTGAAACTGGCCATATTCGTTGAAGGCCGGCTGGCCCGAGACCGACCACCAGCGTTCCTCGCCGGGCATGGCCGCGCGCACCGCAATGTCGGTAAAGCCTGTCCGTGCCGACAGATGGAAACCCAGCGTTCGCTCGCCATCGCCCGCCTGGCGATCGCCCGGCTTGATGATCTCCGTCATGGATCGCCCGATGAGGCTGGTGGCGGACTGCTCCAGCTTCTGCGCCAGCGTTTCCGACAAATAGGTGAGGCAGCCATGCCGGTCGGTTTCCCAGAACCAGCCCCGGCCCGATTTCTCATATTCGCGGAGCAGGCGATCGGCGCGCAGGGCCCGCTCGTCGCGCAGATGCTGCTCGCGCGCCCGCTCCCGATCGACGCGTGCTTGGCGCAGGATGGTGATGAGCATGACCGCAACGCAGGAGACGAGCAGGCCGATGGCGACAAAGCCGGCCTGCTGGATCACCGATATGAGCAGCGCGCCGAGAAAATAGCTCAGGCCCAGCAGGCGGCGGTCGCCGAACACGCACACCGCCAGCATCGCAACCGCAAGTTCCGGCGCGGCGAGGACGACGCCGTCCGCGCCCTCCCAATCCGCGCCGCTCAGCCACAGGCGGAAAGACAGGCCCGACAGAAAGACCAGCGCCAATATCACCCATTTCTGCACATGAGGCCGGCGACGGGCAAAGGCCTCGCGCCGGGGAAGCAGGATGATGAGGCCGTCGATCAGCAGCATGACGGCGAACGCAGCCATATGGGCGACGTCGGTCGGCATGTAGAAGGGAATCGCAAGGACCGCTGCGATGCACAGCTTGGCCAGCAGAATGAGCGGCCAGAGCGTCCCTACCTGAATGAGGCCGCGTGACATCCAGGCCGCATCGGCATCGTCCGTTCTGGCGAGGCCGAGCAGCGAGAGGACACCGGTTTCACGCGGAGGCGTGTCGTTGAGCGAGGTGCGCGAGAGGAGCATCGCGCCGGTGTAAGCACAACCTCTTGAAAGAAGATTACCCGGCCCGCGCCCGCGACGACCCGGCGGCTGGCGCCGGGCCGGACGGGTATCAGACCCGCATCGGCATCAGCACGTAGAGCGCCGCGCTCTGGTCGTTCTCGCGAATCAATGTGGGCGCGGCGGCGTCGGCCAGGTGCAGTTCGACAAGGTCGCTGTTTATCTGCCCCAATATGTCGAGCAGATAGCGCGCGTTGAAGCCGATATCGAAGCCTTCGCCGACGAAGTCGCCGGGCACTTCCTCGGCCGCCGTGCCATTTTCCGGGCTCGTTACCGACAAGGTGATGCGGTCGCGGTCGAGCGCCATTTTGACCGCGCGGGTCTTTTCCGTGGCGATGGTGGCGACGCGATCGACGCCTTCTTCGAAGCTGCGCGGGTCGATCTTGAGCAGCTTGTCATTGGCCGTCGGGATGACGCGGCTATAATCGGGGAAGGTGCCGTCGATCAGCTTGCTGGTGAGGATCGCACTGCCAAGGCCGAAGCGGATCTTGCTGCCCGAAAGGGCGATTTCGACCGATCCGTCGACTTCGTCCAGTAGCTTGCGCAGTTCGCCGATACATTTGCGCGGCACGATGATGCCGGGCATGCCGTCGGCGCCGTCGGGCCGGGGCACGGTGACGCGGGCGAGGCGGTGGCCGTCGGTCGCGGCGGCGCGCAGTACCGGCTGGCCCTCTTCGGCCACGTGCAGATAGATGCCGTTCAGATAATAGCGCGTCTCTTCGGTCGAGATCGCAAAGCGCGTCTTGTCGATGATCTGCTTTAAAGTTTCCGCCGGCAACTCGAAGCGCGTCGGCAGGTCGCCCTCGGCGATGACCGGGAAGTCGTCGCGCGGCAGGGTGGAGAGGTTGAAGCGGGCGCGCCCGGCCTGGATCAGCATCTTGCCCTCGGCCGCGTGCAGCAGCACCTGCGCGCCTTCGGGCAGCTTGCGGGCGATGTCGAACAATGTGTGGGCAGAGATGGTGGTCGCGCCGGGCTGTTCCACCTGCGCCGAGACGCTCTCGACGATCTGGAGGTCAAGGTCGGTCGCCATCAGCTTGATCGCGCCGTCCGCCGCCGCTTCGATCAGCACGTTCGACAGGATGGGGATGGTGTTGCGCCGCTCGACCACCGACTGGACATGGCTCAGACTCTTGAGCAGCGTTGCGCGTTCGATGGTGGCCTTCATGTCCTGCGATCTGTCCATTTCTGCTTAAGGTTCGACAGCCCGGACGCGCGCACGAATCCGGGTGACAAGGATGGATGGTCCTTCATAGCCGCGAATGCGGCGGCGGCAAGGGTTCGCAGCGCTTCTGGCGGCCTGCGCGGGGTTGCAAAATGGCACGGCTTGCGCTCTGCCAGCGCCATGGGTCGGGGCATCGCCATTTTTGCAACAGCGCTGTTTGCAGCGACGCCGGCCGCCGCGCGCGATTCGCTGGGCATGTTCGAGCGTTGGGGCGCGTTTCGCGATCCCGCCGGTCCGCGTTGCTATGCCATCGCCCAGCCCGTTTCGCGGCGCAGCGCTGAAGGTGCGCGCGGGTTCGCGTCGGTCGGCACCTGGCCGGCGCAGCGGGTGCGCGCGCAGCTGCATATCCGCCTCAGCCGCACGCGTGGGAGCGACGCCCCGGTATCGCTGGTGCTGGGGGAACGGCGGTTTCGGCTGGTGGCCGGGGAGGTCGATGCCTGGGCCGCCGACGCGCGCACGGATGCCGCGATCGTGGCGGCGATGCGGTCGGCAACCAGCATGAGCGTATCGAGCGTCGGACGGGATGGGCGGCCCTTTGCCGACACCTATGCCTTGCGCGGGGCGGCGACGGCGATCGACGCCGCGGCACTGGGCTGCGTCACGCGGCGCTGAGGGGCGAACGCTTTAAAAGCCCGTGAAAATAGGCTATGGGACGCGGCATGCAGACATCCGCCAGCCCACTCATGCCGATCCCCGGCGTCATCGACCCTGTGCCCGTGCCGCGCGCGGTGACGCCGCGCGAGGATGGACGCGTCGATCTGACCGGCCTTGCACGCGATCAGATCCGGGCCGTTTTCGAGGAGGCGGGGCTGGATGCCAAGGCGGCCAAGCTGCGCGCCAAGCAGATCTTTCACTGGCTCTATCATCGCGGCGAGACCGATTTCGCGGCCATGACCGACCTTGCCAAGCCGATGCGCGGATGGATGGCCGAGCGGTTCGTCGTCGGTCGCCCGCAGGTGGTCGAGGCGCAGGTGTCGAGCGACGGCACGCGCAAGTGGCTGCTCCGCTCGGACGACGGGCAGGATTATGAGATGGTGTTCATCCCCGACGCCGATCGGGGGACGCTCTGCGTGTCGAGCCAGGTCGGCTGCACGCTCAACTGCCGTTTCTGCCACACCGGCACGATGCGGCTGGTGCGCAACCTGACGCCGGGCGAGATCGTCGGCCAGGTGATGCTGGCGCGCGATGCGCTGGGCGAATGGCCCAAGGGCAATATGAGCTCGACGATCGGGGCGTCGGCCAATGACGACGAGGCCGACGACGCGCCGCATTACACCACCGATGGCCGCATGCTGACGAACATCGTGATGATGGGGATGGGCGAGCCGCTCTATAATTTCGACCATGTGCGCGACGCATTGCGGCTGGTGATGGATGGCGACGGCCTCGCGCTGTCGCGGCGGCGGATTACGCTGTCGACCTCGGGCGTCATCCCGATGATGGCGCGCGCGGGGGCGGAGATCGGCGTCAACCTTGCCGTGTCGCTTCATGCCGTAACTAAGGAGGTGCGCGACGAGCTGGTCCCGCTCAACCGCAAATATGGCATTGAGGAACTGCTCCAGGCCTGCGCCGATTATCCGGGCGCCAATAATGCCCGGCGCATCACGTTCGAATATGTGATGATCCGCGACAAGAATGACAGCGATGCCGATGCGCGCGAGCTGGTGCGGCTGATCCGCAAATATGACCTGCCGGCGAAGGTGAACCTCATCCCCTTCAACCCCTGGCCGGGTACGGACTATGAATGTTCGACGCCCGAGCGCATCCGGTCGTTCAGCAAGATCGTCTTCGAAGGCGGGATTTCAGCGCCGGTGCGCACGCCGCGTGGACGTGACATCATGGCCGCTTGCGGGCAGCTCAAATCGGCGAGCGAGAAGAAGAGCCGCGCCGAGCTCGACCGGCTGGCGGCGGAAAAACAAGCCGCGCTCGGCTGATCGGCCACCACACAAAAAGGGCGGCCCTTTGCAGAGCCGCCCTTCTTTAGCATCGATCCGGTGAAGGATCAGAAGCGGATGCCGAGACCGCCGACGATCTGGTGGCGCTCAACACCGGCTTCATAGTTCGAATAGCGATATTCGCCCTTGATGAAGAGCTGGCCGCCGAGCTTGTGCTCGATGCCCGCGCCGACGCGCACGCCGTCGCCATTGTCGCCGCCGGCGCCATCGGTCGAAATGCGCGCGTTGGTGTAGCCAGCCTTGGCATAAAGCAGCGACTGGGGCGCCACGGCGATGCCGACGCGGCCGCCGATATAGAGGTCGCGGGCGACGTCCACGTCGAACGCGCCGAAGTCGGCCTTGCCGGTCGAATCGGTGATTTCACCCTCGATACCCAGAACGACGTTGCCGGCCTGGATGTCATAGCCGAGCGCGGCGCCGTAGAGCAGGCCGTCGGGGTTGCCGATGACGCCGTCATTGGTGTCGAGCTTGTCGTAGCCGACGATCGCTTCGGCGCGCAGGCCGGTGAAGGGCGCGTAGTCCTGCGCAAGGGCGGGCGCGGAAAGCGAAAGAACGGCAGCAGCGGTGGCTGCAAAAATCACAGTCTTCATATATACCTCTGTATATCAGATCATCAGGCTTAAGAAAAAAGCACTGACGACAGAAAATGCATGAAGAAAAACGTCAGGATTGATCCGACAATTTCTTCATGTCCATTTCCAGTTCGCTGGAAACGGTCGCCGGCGTCGCGCTGGCGCCTCGTGCCTCTAAGATGATCGGCCCAGCTTGCATAGGGCCTGTGTCATTTATCCGACACAATCCTTGGCCCTGTTGCTGCCATGCCACAGCTGCTCTGGCGTTGCGCCATTGTCCGCGATAGGATGCGGCCATGGACGGAACGGATCGCCTTTCGACGCCGCCAGTAAAGCGTCACCGCTGGCCGGTAAGGCTCTGGCACTGGGCGAACGTCTTTCTGCTCTACACGCTCTTCACCAGCGGCCTTGGCATCTTCAACGCGCACCCCCGGCTTTATTGGGGGCAATATGGGGCGAATTACGACGCGCCCTGGCTGGTGCTGGAGCGTTTTCCCGGCTGGATCACGCTGCCCGCCTCATACAGCCTGGCGATGTCGCGGCACTGGCATTTGTTCGCCGCGCCGCTCTTCGCCTTCGCGCTTCTGGCCTATATGCTCTGGAGCCTCGCGCGCGGGCATCTGGCGCGCGATCTCGCGTTTCGCCGGGACGAGCTGTCGCCGCGCCATATCCTGCGCGACATTGCCGATCATGCAAGGTTGCGCTTTCCGACCGGTGCGGCGGCATTGCGCTATTCCGTGCTGCAAAAGGCGAGCTATGTCGGGGTCGTCTTCATCCTGTTGCCGCTGCTCATCTTTACCGGCCTGGCCATGTCGCCGGGGATGAACGCCGCCTGGCCCTGGCTGATCGACCTGCTGGGTGGGCGGCAGTCGGCGCGGTCGATCCATTTCATCGCGGCCTTCGCACTGCTGACCTTCGTGCTGGTTCATCTGGCCATGGTGCTGCTGTCGGGGCCGGTCAATGGTGTGCGCGCCATGGTGACGGGGCGCTATCGCGTGCCGCAGGCGCGGCCATGAGCCTGATCCTCAGCCGGAGGGCGCTTATATTGGGGGCGGGGATGACGCTGGCCGGGTGCGACCGGCTGGCCACGCTGACACCGGTGCGCGAGACGCTGTTTACGGCGGAGAATTTCCACAAATGGGCGCAGCGCGGGCTGATGCATCGCGACGCACTGGCGCGCGAGTTCCGGCCCGACCAGATCTCGCCCATTTTTCGCGCAAACGGGACGCGCAATCCGGACACGCCGGCCTATAAAGCCTGGTGGCGCAGCGGTTTCGCGGATTGGCGGCTGACGGTCGGTGGAGCGGTCGCGCGGCCATTATCGTTGTCGCTGGCGCAACTGCACGCCATGCCGCAGCGCGATCAGATCACGCGCCATGATTGTGTCGAGGGATGGAGCGCGATCGGCAAATGGCGCGGTGTGCCGCTCGGCCCTCTGCTCGAGGCGGCGGGGCTGCGCGACCGTGCGCGTTACATTGTCTTTCACTGCGCCGACCAAATGGGCGTGGGGAAGCCCTATTATGAGAGCATCGACCTCGTCGACGCCTTCCACCCCCAGACGATCCTCGCCTTTGCGCTCAACGGCCAGCCGCTTAGCGTCGCCAATGGCGCGCCGCTGCGGCTGCGGGTCGAGCGGCAGCTGGGCTATAAACATGCCAAATATCTGACCGGTATCGAGGCGGTCGAGAGCCTCGAGGGCATAGGGCGGGGCAAGGGGGGCTATTGGGAGGATTATGCGGGCTATGACTGGTATGCCGGTATTTGACCTCGCGCGCCCGACCTGACAGGTTGTGGCCATGAAGTTGTTTATACGGGTACTCCGGCGGCTGGTCACGCGGGGCCAGTTGACCGTGATCTTCCACGACGGACAGCGGGCGACGGTGGGTTCGCCCGATCCGGCAATGCCGGCCATGGCCCTTAAATTCCGGGACCGCCGCGTTCCTTTCGACATCATGCGCGATCCCCGGCTGGGCATGGCCGAAGCCTATATTGACGGGCGCGTCGGCATCGAGGGCGGCGGGATCATGGAACTGGTGTCGCTGCTGCGCGCCAATAATGCCTGGGAAGATGGCCGGTCGATCAGCGCAGGCGGCTTCCTGAAGCGGACCACGAAGTTTCTGAGGCGTACGCTGTGGCGCGCCAACCATCGCGCCCGGTCGAAGGCGAATGTCGCCCACCATTATGACCTGTCCGGCGCTCTCTATGCGCTGTTTCTCGACCGCGACCGGCAATATAGCTGCGCTTATTATCCCGACGCCGACAATGAGGCCGGCATCAGCCTGGAGCAGGCGCAGGAGGATAAGAAGGCGCACATCGCCGCCAAGCTGAACCTCAAGCCCGGCATGAAGGTGCTCGACATCGGCTGCGGCTGGGGCGGCATGGCGCTCTATCTCAACCGCACCTGCGACGTCGATGTGACCGGCATCACCTTGTCCGAAGAGCAGCTCAAGGTGGCGCGTGAGCGGGCGGAAAAGGCTGGGGTCGCCGATCGCGTCCGCTTCGAACTTATCGATTATCGCGACATGCAGGGGCCGTTCGACCGGATCGTGTCGGTCGGCATGTTCGAACATGTGGGCGTGCCGCATTACCGCGCATTCTTCGACAAGTGCCGCAATCTGCTGACGCCCGATGGCGTGATGCTGGTTCACACGATCGGCCGCATCGCCGGACCGGGCGTGACCGACGCCTTTACCCAGAAATATATCTTCCCGGGCGGTTATATTCCGGCGCTTTCCGAAATGGTGCGCGGCAGTGAGGGGACGCGCCTGATGGTGACGGATGTCGAGGTGCTGCGCCTCCATTACGGCCTCACCATCCGCGAATGGTATCGCCGCGCCATGGCGCATGAGGCGGAGATCGTGGCGCTGTACGATGCGCGCTTCTTCCGCCTGTGGACCTTTTACCTCGCTGGCGCGGCCACCGTGTTCGAGCATGGCGGCATGGTCAATTTCCAGGTGCAATATGCGCGCAACCGCCGCGCGCTGCCGATCACACGCGACTATATGGGCGAGGCTGAAGCGGCGCTTAAAGGGCGTTGAAAAGGCTGAACCTTCGCTGACAGCCTCATTCCCCGCGCGTTCAGTCGGACGGGCGCATCCTCATTTCAGTTGCCCCGTTGATGTGGGGAGGTTGGAAGAGGAGAATGTAGATGCGGATATTGTGGAAAGGCGCGGCGGTGCTGGGTCTGGCGCTTGCCAGCCTTGGCGTGACGAGCACGCCGGCGAGCGCGCAGCATCGCTATGACGAGCGCGGCTGGCGCGGCGACAGGGGCGGGGAATGGCGTGGCGACCGCGATCGGCGCTGGGACAATCGTCGTCACTGGCGCGGAGACCGCCGGCATTGGAACAAGCGCAGCAGCCATTGGCGTGGGTCGGGCTATCGCCAGCGCTGCTGGACCGAATGGCAGCGCGGCTATCGGGGCGAGCGGGTGCGCGTGCGCTACTGCCGCTGACGGTCGGAGCGATCCCCGCTTGCCAGTTGCGTCGCAGACGCGCTGGCAGGCGGACCCGCGCGGCGGTTGACGCCCGGCTGACACAGGCTGTAGGCGACGGCTTATTCCAGTCCATCAGGATCATGTGCCATGAGCGATACGCCGCCCGACCGCCTTTCGACCAATCCCAGCAGCCCGTTCTTCGACATGGACGTGCTTCAGCGCGGCATCGGCATCCGCTTCAAGGAGCGTGAGCGCAAGGATGTCGAGGAATATTGCATTTCCGAGGGCTGGATCCGCGTCGCGGCCGGCAAGACCCGCGATCGCAAGGGCAATCCGCTGACGATCAAGCTGAGCGGTCCGGTGGAAGCCTGGTTCGAAAACCCGGCGCAGGGTGAAGAGGCTGCCGCCGCGCCTGAATAAGGCGGGCGGCGAGCGTCTCCGGCTGGCTGTTCAGCCGCGGATGCGCTGCCGCGCGATATCCTGCTTCACATCGGCGATGATGTCGCCCAGCGACCTTTCGCCGCCGGGCTCACCAGCATATTCCACGATGAACTCGTCCTTCTTTGCCGCTGGACGAGGCATTGGTGTGGCTGTGCGGGCAAAAGCCGGGCGTGCCGGTTGCGCGACTGCCCGGCGCACGGCTGCGCGTCCGGGCGCCTGATCCCAGCTGTCTGAGCCGGCACGCGCGATGCGCACTGATTCACCGAGCGTCGGGTCGGCCTTGAAATCATGTAGTTTCGGGCGGTCGGGATAAATGAAGCCGAAGGTCGGGTTGGTGCGCGCGCCCATCTGGCCATTGGGGCTGAACCAGACGCGCACCTGGCTCCAGTCGCCCTCGGGCGACACGTCGAGCGCCAGCACATCTTCCTCGATCGCGCCGGGTACGGACCAGTTGGCATGGCGAATGAGCACGCGGCGTTCGTCGAGGATGCGGCTTACCACCGCGACATGACCAAGCTGCATCGGGCCATGGGGCCGGAACGCCAGCACGGCGCCCTTCCTGGGCGTGCTGCCGCGCTTATAGCGGCCGTCTGCCTGATCCCACCAAGTCAGCGCGTCGCCATAGAGCGAGACGCCCGAGACGATGCGCGCATAAGGCACGCACTGGAGCATCGCCGCGCCCGCAGCGGGCGCAAGCATCATGCCGGACAGCAGCGCCGCTGCCCGCCAAATCCATCGAAACATTATCAGCGACCCGAACTAGAACCGCCCCCACGGGTCTGAACTAGCGCGTGATTCTTTAGAAAGGGGTTAACGCCTCAAAAACTGGCCTGTGCCAGTACGACAGGCGTGACCGAGGCGATCCGGACGGGTGCCTGCTGCACCGGCGTTGAGCTCGGCGCGTTCGCGTAGATGAAGCCGCGCGCCGGGTTGGAACGGCGGCCAAGGTCGCCGATCGGGCCGTACCATACGCGCACGTCGCTCCAGTCATTATTGGCCGAGACGTCGATGGCGCGGACATTGCGCTCGATGCCGCCGCGATAGGACCAGTTGGCGTGGGTCAGCAGCACTTCGCGGTCGCTGACGACCTTGCTGACCATGGCGACATGGCCGACCGGCATGGCGCGGCTGGACGAGAAAGCGAGGACGGCGCCGACGCGCGGTTCCTGCCCGCGCTCGTAACGGCCGGCAGCCTGGTTCCACCAGGTGTGCGCGTTGCCATGGATTTCGATGCCCGAAATCTGGCGCGCATAAGGGACGCACTGCAGAACGCCAGCGGCGGCGGGGGTGGCGAGAAGGCCGCAGGCAATCAGTGCCGTCGCGAACAGCGCGCGCAAACCGTTAAACATGAAGTGCAAACCCCCGGATATTCGTAGCGAGACCATAGAATGGCTTCGGCTGAGGGGGTTTTAGGCAGAGCAGTTGCCCCGAGAAAAGCGGTGAGCGGCGAGCCGTTGCCGCAGTGCGTCATGTTGCGGAACGAAAAACCGCGTCAGGCGTCAGGGTAAATCGAGTTGCTGGTCCTAAATCATTGAAAAGGCTTCTCTCTGTCCCTGTCATCCAGCTTTGGCCGCCAATGTCGGCGAGGCGGTGGAACAAGGCAGCTCGTCGCGACGGATCGAGATGGGCCGCCACTTCGTCGAGCAACAGCACAGGCGGGCGACCCGCGCGCTGGGTGACGAGAACGGCATGGGCGAGCAGGATGGAGAGCAGCAGCGCCTTCTGCTCGCCGGTCGAACAGAGCGCGGCGGGCTGGCTCTTGGCCATGTGCGCAACGTTGAGTTCCTGCCGGTGCGGCCCACGCAGCGTCCGTCCAGCCGCCGCGTCGCGCCGCCTTTCGAGTGCGAGATGCGCGGCAAGCCCCTCGGCCATGCCGTCGTCGAGCGTCAGCGCGGGACGCGCGAAGGGGGCGTCTGGCTGATCGGCGAGCACCGTGCCGAGCGCGGCCACAAGGTCCGCGCGCGCCGCCGACAGAGGCGCGCCATGCTCCTCCATCTGCGCTTCGAGTGCGGTCAGCCAGGCCGGGTCGGCAGCCGGCAAGTCGGCGAGCAGCCGGTTGCGCGCCCGCATTGCAGCCTCATAGCGTGAGGCATGGACGGCGTGGCGGGGGTGGAGCGCAAGGGTCAGCCGGTCGAGGAAACGCCGCCGTGCGCCGGGGCTGTCGAGGAACAGTCGGTCCATCGCCGGGGTCAGCCACATGATAGCGAGATGATCGGCAAGCGCATTGGCCGAGGAAGTGGTGCCGCCGATCCGCACCTGCCGCCGATCGGGGGTGCGCGCGTCGGTTCCGGTGCCGATCCGCACGCCGTCGATGTCTGCCGCGACGGCAAAGCTGCCGGGGCCATCCTGCCGCGCCATGTCGCGCAGCGCCGCGCCGCGTAGTCCACGTCCGGGCGCGAGTAGCGACACGGCTTCTAAGATGTTGGTCTTCCCCGCGCCATTTTCCCCGGTCAGCACGATAAAGGGATGGTCGGGCAGGATCAGCAGATCGGCATGGTTGCGAAAATCGCTCAGGGTGAGACGGCCGATCATGGCCATGTCCCTAGAATGTTCGCGCGCCGAGGCAAACAGCCGTCAACCGGTCGGGTGCTGGAAAAGCGCGTCCTAGCCGTCGCAGCGCTTGCGTGTGACGGCCGATCCCTGCTGCGTGACCGTCAGTCTCTGGCCACTCGCGGAGGGTTGGAGCAGCAGGGTGCGCGTCCAGCTTTCCCCTTCGCCTGTAAAGTCGGCGGTCACGCGCCGGGCGTCGCCTGATGCGGCTTCGACCTTTTTTATGGTGCCGACGCTTTCATGGAAGAGCAGTTCGCTTTGTGTCACCTCCAGCGCCAGCGGCGCCCCTCGATCGCCGCAGCGCTCGCTAAGCCCCACCCACTGGCCGCGTATCGCAGCGGGGATCTTAGACGGGTCGGCGGGTTCGGCCGTCGCCTGATTGGCGGGCAACGCGGGCGGCGTTTCGGCGGGCTCTGCCATTTCAGCCGGGGTGACGTCGGGCGCGGGAGCTGCGTTGCCGATCGGGGCGCCTTCGATGCCGCCCTGCGCAGGCGTCTTGTTGTCGTCGCCGCAGCCGGCGAGCAGCATCAGGCCGATGAGAAGGGTCGTGCGCATGGGCCAAGGAACGAGATGGCCGGCAGGACGGTTCCGTCAGCATTGCGCCTTGTTGCCATCAGCGGCATGATGCGAGGCTACCGCCCGAAGGAGTTTGCGATGTTCCGTTCCTTGTCAAAGGCTTTGCCCGTCGCTGCCCTGCTGTTCGGCGCTCTCACGCCTGCCGCCGCTTCTGCAGCGCTGGCCGTGGGCGCCAAGGCGCCCGATTTCACGACGCGCGGGGCGCGGGCTGGTAAAACATTTACCCTCACGCTCTCGCACCAGCTGAAGCGCGGGCCGGTGGTGCTCTATTTCTTCCCCAAGGCCTTTACGCCCGGCTGCTCGGCCGAAGCGCGCGAATTTGCGGCCAATATCGACAAGTTCACCAAGGCAGGCGCGACCGTCATCGGCATGTCGGCGGACCCCGTCGACGATCTCGTCGCCTTTTCGACCAAGGAGTGCGCGGGCAAGTTTGCGGTGGCGTCGGCGGGGCCGACCATCATCAAGGGCTATGACGTCGCGATGCCGATCATGTCCGGCATGACGGATCGCACATCCTATGTCATCTCGCCCAGCGGCCGCATCGCTTTCGTCCATAGCGAGATGCGCTATGCCGGCCATGTGAAGGCGACGCTGGCGGCGGTCGAAGCGATGAAGAAATAGGCAACTAGCCTTCAACTCTTCCGCACATAGCGGTCGAACCAGGCGAGCGTTTCGGCCCAGGCGGCCTTGCTGGCGCCCTCGTCATAGCTGGGGCGATAATCCGCCATGAAGCCATGGTCCGCCCCGCGATGCACGGTGATCGCGTCGGGCGGGCTCTTTTCCGCTTTTTGAAGCGCCGCGCGCATCGCGTCGACGTCGGCGAGCGGGATACCCTTGTCCTTTTCGCCATATTGGCCGAGCACCGGCGCCTTGAGCCGCGCGACTTCGTCGATGACGCTATAGGGCTGGAGCGCGCTTTTTTCGCTGACCAGTCGGCCGTAATAGGCAACGCCGGCATCGAGCGCCGGGCTGTGCGCGGCATAGAGCCAGGTGATCCGTCCGCCCCAGCAAAAGCCGGTAATGCCGCGCCGGCTCGCATCGCCGCCATGGGCGCCGGCCCAGCTATAGGTTGCGTCGATATCGGCGAAGACCTGAACGTCCGGCGCGCGCGAGACGATCATGCCGATCAGCGTCGGGATATCCGAAATGGCGGTGGCGTCGCCATGGCGGGCGAACAGGTCGGGGGCGATCGCATAATAGCCCGCCCGCGCCAGCCGGCGGCAGATGTCGCGCACCCATTCATGCACGCCGAAAATTTCATGGACCACGCAGATCACCGGGGCGGGCTTCCCGCCTGCCGGGCGGGCGACGAAGGCGGGCACGGCAAAGTCGCCGGAGGGAATGGAGACTTCCTCCTGCACCAGCCCCTCCGCCGACGTCGCAAGGGTCGTCGCGGAAACCGGCTGGCAGGCTGCCGCGAAACCGGCGGCGACCAGCCCGCCGCCCAATATGGCGCGCCGGCCATAGCCGGTCGAGGCGACCCAGTTGCGGTCTTCGGGAAGGCGTTTCGGGACGGTGTTGGGTTCGTCGGTCATGGCGGCCTCTCTCCAATGTCTGGCGGCGAGGCTAGTCGATGACGGGCCGGGTGCAAGTCAGATCATGGAAGTCGCCGCTCGGGATGCGGGCGTGCGGCGCGACCGGACGCGCGTAAAGATAGGTCCAGGC
>Ga0233380_1000808_pt1 | contig 15211 bp, 12 predicted proteins | sample ElkDunMinimDraft_9_FD_191541 | JGI IMG/M metagenome (GOLD analysis project Ga0233380, IMG submission 191541) | Fecal eukaryotic communites from dung pellets of Tule Elk in California, USA - Elk Dung F36 | ecosystem: Host-associated > Mammals > Digestive system > Large intestine > Fecal | place... | reverse complement strand
CTTCGTCCTGCCTGAGGACCTGACCGTGCTCGGCGGGGTCGAGGACCAGCTCTATTTCCAGGGCGCGGGCCGCTATTTCTTCGTGTTCAGCCCCAAGGAATTGCAGGCGCTGACGGACCCGTTCTGGCGGGGCGCGCAAGTGTCCTGCGCCACGCTGGTCGCCAGCGAAATGAAGAAGGCGTCGCGCAAGTGACCGCCGCTCCGCACATCCCCGTCCTGCTTGAGGAGGTGGTCGCGGCACTGGCGCCTGCGCCGGGCGCGGTGATCGTCGATGCGACCTTTGGCGCGGGCGGCTACACGCGCCGACTGCTGGACGCGGGCGCCACGGTGCATGCCTTCGATCGCGATCCGGACGCGCTGGCCGCCGTTCGCGACAATCCGGAGGCCTGGCCCGAGGTGTTGCCGCAGGCGAACGGGCAGCCGCCGCGCCTCGTGCTTCATGCCCGCCGCTTCTCCGAAATGGTCGATGCGCTGGCAGAGGCCGGCATCCCTCGGGTCGATGGAGTTGCCATGGACATCGGTGTCTCCTCCATGCAGCTCGATCGGCCCGAGCGTGGCTTTGCGTTCTCCGCCTCCGGCCCGCTCGACATGCGGATGAGCCGCGAAGGCGAATCGGCGGCGGACTTCCTGAACACCGCCGACGAAGCCGACATCGCCGACGTGCTCTACCGCTATGGCGAGGAGCGCCAGTCCCGCCGTGTCGCGCGCGCGATCGTCGCGGCGCGTCCGCTCACCACCACGGAAGAACTGGCCCGGGTCGTGCGCAAGGCGCTCGGCTACCACGCCGGCGCGCCAAAGGACCCTGCGACCCGCAGCTTCCAGGCGATCCGCATTCACGTGAACCGCGAACTGGACGAACTCGACGCCGGCCTGGCCGCGGCCGAGACGCTGCTGGTGGCGGGCGGGCGCCTGGCGGTGGTCTCGTTCCACTCGCTGGAGGACCGTGTCCTCAAACACTTCCTGCGCGATGCCAGCCAGGTGAGCGCTACCACCTCGCGCCATCTGCCCCAGGTCGCACCCTCGCACGCGCCGACCTTCGCGCAAGTATCCAAGGCGATCCGCCCCGGCGCCGCCGAGGTTGCCGCCAATCCCCGCTCGCGTTCCGCCACCCTGCGCAGCGCCATCCGCACCGACGCCCCCGCCCGCTCACTAAGGAAAGTCGCATGAACCTCACGCGCGACCGTGTTCACTCGATTGGCTGGATGACCGTGCTGCTGGTGTGCGGGCTGCTCAGTCTTGCGCTGATGCTGCGGGTGAATGCCGTGAAGAGCCAGGTGGCGGCTTCGGAGAAGCGGATCGTCTACTTGCAGCGGGACATCGACTTCCTGGAAACGGAGTTCCAGACGCGCTCCAGCCAGCAGCAGTTGAAGACGCTGAACGAGGTGGACTTCGGCTATCAGGCCCCGCGCGCGGAGCAGTACATCGAGGGCGAGCGGCAGCTGGCCGCGCTGGGCAAGCCGGCCGCGCCCGGCGCTCCCGCGCCGATCCGCTACGCGTCGGCCGATGGCCAGCTCGGTCCGACCACGGGCGGCAACCCGCTGCTGGCGATGGTCTCGCCCGTCACCGGCGTGGCGACGGCCGCCGCCCGCACCGTCAGCGAAGTGGGGCAGGGCTCAGGCGAGGTCCTGTCCGCGGAAGCTGAAAAGGCGCGCGCCGAGGCGCTGGCGAAGGAAGCTCGCAATCTCGGGCGTCGCCTGGCGCGGATCGAGATCGCCGGGGACGCTCAGTAAATGAACGCCCTCGCGTTCGACCTTGCTCTTCAAGGAGCGCAGCCGCTAGCGGCGCTGCGGTCGTCCGCCGGGGCGGTTAACCGTCAACGCGCGCCCAACGGCCGCCAGCGCTCGCTGATCGTTGCCAAGTGGCGCGCGCTGTGGGTGCTGGGCGGCTTCGCGCTGGTGGGCACCTGCGCCACCATCCGCCTGCTGTTTTTGGGTGCGACGGGAAGCACGGCGCAGTCGGCCGACTTTGCGGCCATGATGCTGCCCGCGCGCGGCACGATCGTCGATCGCAACGGCACGCCGATGGCCCGCGATTTCCGGGTCTATTCGCTCTGGTACAATCCCAAGGCGATGACCGAGGGAACCGCGCTGGTGAACAGCCCGCGCGAAGTCGCCGAAAAGCTCCATCAGATATTCCCCGACCTGAACGTCGCCAAAGTGACGCGCCAGCTGTCCTCGGACCAGCCGGGATATCTGCGCCGCTCGATCCTGCCCGAGCAGGCGAACCGGGTGCATGAGATTGGCGAGCCGGCGCTGGAGTTTCCGCAGGAAGTCACGCGCTTCTATCCGCAAGGATCCACCGGCGCGCACGTGCTGGGCTTCGTCGACTCCCACGGCAACGGCAAAGTCGGCATGGAGCAGGTCTTCGACGAAAGGCTGAAGTCGGAGGAGGGCCGCGCCTCGCAGACGCAGCTTTCGATCGACGTGCGGGTGCAGGGCGCGCTTGAAGACGAGCTGGGACGGGGCATGGCGCTCTCGGCCGCCAAGGGGGCCGCCGGGGTCGTGCTCGATGTCGAGACCGGCGAGGTTCTGGCGCTGGCCTCGCTGCCCTCGTTCGACCCCAACAAGATCGACCGGGCGAGCACGCCCAACATCTTCAACCGGGTGACGAACCAGGTCTACGAACTGGGATCGACCTTCAAGCCGATCACCGTGGCAGCCGCGCTGGATGCCGGCACCATCACCGATCTGGGGCGTCGCTGGCCGGCTACCCCGCTGCATGTCGCGCGCTTCACCATCCGTGACAGCCACCCGCTGGGCGCCTCGTTGAACGTGCCCGAGACGCTGATGCATTCCTCCAACGTCGTTACCGCGTTGATTGCCGACGAGTTGGGTGGCGCGCGGATGAAGCAGACGATGGAGGCGCTCGGCATGAACGCGCGTCCCGAGATCGAGCTGCCGGCGCGTGGCTTCCCGATCTGGCCTTCGGGGCAGTGGCCGCGCTTGCGCACGATGACGGTGTCTTACGGCCATGGCCTGGCGGTGACCCCGCTCCATCTCGCCACCGCTTATGCGGCGCTGGTGAACGGCGGCATCTGGCGGCCAGCCACCTTGCACAAGCTGGAGGCCGGCCAGGTTCCTGACGGGCGGCGCGTGTTCAAGGCATCGACCAGCGCGCGGATCCGGCAGATGCTGCGCATGATCGTGTCGTTCGGCACCGGGCGCAAGGCCGATGCGCCGGGCTTCCGGGTGGGCGGCAAGACCGGCTCGGCCGAAAAGCCGGGCGTGGGCGGCTATCGCCGCAGCTCGCTGATCGCGACGTTCGCGGCCGCCTTCCCGATGGACCACCCCCGCTACGTGGTGATCGCCATGATGGACGAGCCGCAGGGCACGGAGGCGACCTCGTTCCAGCGTACCGCGGCGTGGAACGCGGCGCCGGTGGTGGCCCGCGTGGTCCCGCGCATCGGGCCCTTGCTGGGGATCATGCCCGACGAGACCCGCGATATCGACATCACCGACTTGCGCCCCCTGGTTCCCGGGACGGCAAAGGAGTGAGGCTCTCCGCTCTTGCCGAGGCTGCGGGCCTTCGCTTCACCGGCGACGGGGCGGTGAACGTCACCGGCTTTGCGATTGATCATCGCAAGGTGGCGCCGGGGACCGTATTTGGCGCGTTTCGTGGCAGTCGCGTCAACGGCGAGGATTATATTCCCGCCGCGACCGAGGCGGGCGCGGTGGCAATCGTGGCGCTGCCGGAGGCCGCCGTCGAAGGCGCGGCCCATGTCGCTGACGAGGAGCCGCGCCGGGCTTTCGCTCGCCTGGCCGCCCAGTTCTTCGTTCCCGTGCCCGAGACGCTGGTCGCGGTTACCGGCACCAATGGCAAGACCTCTACCGTCGAGTTGACCCGGCAGCTCTGGCGCATGGCGGGCCTGCGTGCCGCCTCGATCGGTACCCTGGGCGTGACCACCAGCGATGAGAGCGTCTCCACCGGGCTGACCAGTCCTGACATCGCGACGTTCCTGGCGAACCTGACCGGCCTTGCGCGGGAGGGGATCAGCCATGTCGCTTACGAAGCATCGAGCCACGGGCTGTCGCAGTTCCGCAGCGAGGGGCCCCGGGTTGCGGCAGCGGCCTTCACGAACCTCAGCCGTGACCATCTCGATTATCATGCGACGATGGACGAGTACTTCGCGGCCAAGATGCGGCTGTTCGACGAAGTGGTCGCTCCGGACGGGGCCGCGGTGATCTGGGCGGATGATGCCTGGTCGCACAAGGCGATCGCCCACGCGACCGCGCGCAACCTGAAGCTGTTCACCGTGGGCGCGAAGGGCGAGGGCATCAGGTTGCTGGGACGCACCCCCACCCCGCTTGGGCAGACGCTGCAGCTCGAGCACGACGGGCGGGCGATCACCGTGGATCTGCCGCTGATCGGCGGTTACCAGGCCGCGAACGCGCTGGTCTCGGCAGGACTGGTGCTGGCAACGGGCGGCGATCCGGTGAGGACTTTCGATGCGATGCGCCGGCTGCAGACGGTGCGCGGGCGGCTGGAGAGGGCCGCGATCTCGCCGCGCGGGGCGCCCGTCTACGTCGACTACGCGCATACGCCCGACGCGCTGGTGGCCGCGCTTGCCGCGCTGCGCCCGCATGTGACGAACCGCATGATCGTTGTGTTCGGGGCCGGTGGGGACCGCGATCAGGGCAAGCGGCCGGAGATGGGCAGGGCCGCATGCGCAGGTGCGGATCGTGTGATCGTGACCGACGACAACCCACGGGGGGAAGATCCGGCTGCCATTCGGGCGATGGTGCTGGCGGGTTGCGCGGGGACACAGGGCAAGATTGAAGAAATCGGCGATCGTCGCGAAGCCATCGGGGCGGCGATCGCGGAGGCCGGCGCCGGGGACGTCGTCCTCGTCGCAGGCAAGGGGCATGAACAGGGGCAGGTGATCGGCAGCGGCGCGCAGGCGCGGGTGCTGCCGTTCGACGATGTAACCGTCGCCAGGGAGATGTCTGGCAGACCGGGAGACAAGTAGAATGAATGCCATTGCCCGCATCCTCGACTGGCCCGTCGAACTGTCGGACGAGTTCCCCCTTGCGCTCTGGGATGCCCAGGCGATCGCCCGCGCCACCAAGGGTACGGCGAGCGGCGAGTTCCTCGCCTCCGGCGTCGAGATCGACAGCCGCGATGTTCGCCCCGGCGACTTGTTCTTCGCGCTCAAGGGCGAAAGCATGGACGGGCACCGCTTCGTGGAGATGGCTTTCGAGAAGGGAGCCGCCGCAGTCGTGGTCGACCGGCCCGTCGATGGACCGCATGTGCTGGTCAAGGACACGACCGAGGCGCTGGTTCGCCTGGGGGCTGCAGCCCGGGCACGCGGGCGGGGCCGCATCATCGGCGTGACCGGATCGGTCGGCAAGACGGGCGTCAAGGAAGCGATCTACGCCGCGCTGGAACGGGCGAGCGATGGCGACGCGCACCGTTCGGTGAAGAGTTACAACAACCACGTCGGGGTGCCGCTGAGCCTGGCCCGCATGCCCGCGCGGGCGCGTTATGGCGTGTTCGAGATGGGCATGAACCATGCCGGCGAGATCGCCGCGCTGACGCGTCAGGTCCGGCCCGATGTCGCCGTCATCACCACGATCGCGCCGGCCCACATCGAGATGCTGGGGTCCGAAGAGGCCATCGCCGATGCCAAGGCGGAGATCTTCGAGGGTCTGGAGCCGGGCGGCATCGCGGTGATCCCTGCTGACAGCCCGCACTTCCCCCGGCTGAAGGCGGCGGCCGAGAAGCTTGGAGTGAAGGTCGTCTCGTTCGGCAAGGCGCCTCATGCCCAGGTGCGCCTGCTCGATTCGGTGCCGGCCGGAGGCGGCGGGTCACTGGTCACGGCCGACATGGGGGACCGGCGGCTGTGCTACACCGTCGCCGCTCCCGGCGAACATTGGGTGGTCAATTCCCTTGCGGTTATGGCCGTGGTCCGTGCGGTGGGCGCGGACCTCGGCGCTGCGGGCGTCGCGCTAGCGGAGATGGTGGGTCTCCCCGGGCGCGGCGCCCGCCTCCCCATAGCGGTGGAAGGCGGCGAGGCCTTGGTCATCGACGAAAGCTATAACGCCAACCCGGCCTCCATGCGCGCGACGCTGGCGCAGCTGGGACGCACCCCGGCGCGCCGCCGGATCGCGGTGCTGGGATCGATGAAGGAACTGGGTGGCCACGGGCCGGGCTTTCACGCCGCGCTGGCCGAGCCCCTGCGCGAGGCGGGCGTCGACTATGCCCTGCTGGTGGGGCCGGAGATGCTGGCGCTGTCAGAGGAACTGGGGAAAGGAGCGCTCAACGCGCTTGGCAAACCGGTGGCCTTCGCGCATTGCGCCGACGTGCGGGAAGCCGTGGTAACCTTGCGCGCCTTCGGGCTGGAGCGCGATGACGCGATCCTCGTGAAAGGCTCGAACTCGGTCGGCCTCGCTTCTCTTGTCTCAGCTCTAAGCAAACGCGAAGGGTAGGTTCCGCCCCCCCAAATGCTGTACCTTATCGCAGAAATGTTCCATTTCGAGGGGCTGGCCAACCTCTTTCGATACCAGTCGTTCCGGTCTGGCGCCGCGTTGATGACGGCGCTGTTCATCGGACTGGTTATCGGTCCGCGGTTCATCAACATGCTGCGCATCCGCCAGGGCAAGGGGCAGCCGATCCGCGAGGACGGGCCCAAGACTCACCTCGCCAAGCGCGGCACGCCGACGATGGGCGGGCTGATGATCCTGACCTCGCTGGTCCTCTCGATGCTCCTCTGGATGGACCTGACGAACCCGTTCGTCTGGGCCTGCCTGGCGGTGACTTTGGGCTTTGGCGTGATCGGCTTCCTGGACGACTACGACAAGGTGACCAAGCGCCACCATGCCGGTTTGTCGAGCAAGATCAGGCTGCTGCTGGAGTTCGTGGTGGCGGGCATCGCCTCGTACATCATCGTCCAGCAGCTTAACACGAACCTCTACGTTCCTTTCCTGTCGGATCGGTACATCCCGCTCGGCCCGTTCTACTATGTGTTCGCCGCCTTCGTGATCGTGGGCGCGGGCAACGCGGTGAACCTGACTGACGGCCTTGACGGTCTGGCGACGATGCCGGTGATCATTGCGGCGGGCACCTTCGCGATCATCGCTTACCTGGCGGGCCGCGTAGACTTCGCCAATTACCTCGGCATTCCCCATGTGCCCCGGGCGGGTGAACTCGCCATCCTGTGCGCAGCCATCATGGGCGCGGGGCTGGCCTTCCTGTGGTTCAACGCGCCTCCCGCGGCGGTGTTCATGGGCGACACCGGTAGCCTCGCGCTGGGTGGTGCCCTCGGCGCGATCGCGGTGGCGGCGCATCACGAGATCGTGCTGGCCGTTGTCGGTGGGCTGTTCGTGCTGGAAGCGGCCTCCGTGATCATCCAGGTGTTCTTCTTCAAGCGCACCGGCAAGCGGGTGTTTCGCATGGCCCCGATCCACCACCACTTCGAGCAGCTCGGCTGGGCGGAATCGACGGTCGTGATCCGGTTCTGGATCATTTCGATCGTTCTGGCCGTGATCGGCCTGTCCACGCTGAAGCTGCGATAGGGCATGCTGGTCTCGCCGATCTTCGCCGGCAAACGCTACGCGGTCCTCGGGCTCGCGCGGTCGGGGCTGGCTGCTGTCGAGACCCTGCTGGCCAGTGGCGCGCATGTCATGGCCTGGGACAACCGCGAGGAACCGCGCGCCGCGCTGGCCGGCCGCGTGGAACTGGCCGATCCGACCAGCGCCGATCTCTCGGGCTACGACGGGGTCGTGGTTTCGCCGGGCGTGCCACTGAACCGCCATCCGATTGCGGAAGCCGCGGCCCGCGCCGGCGTGCCGGTGATCGGCGACATCGAGCTGTTCTCGCTGATCCGCCCCAGCCTGCCGCCGCACAAAGTGGTGGGCATCACCGGGACCAACGGGAAATCCACGACAACCTCGCTCGTCCAGCACCTGGTCTCCAGCGCCGGGCTTCCTGCCTTGATGGGCGGGAACATCGGCCTGCCGATCCTGGGCCAGGAGCCGCTGCCCGAGGGCGGTGTCTACGTTCTGGAGCTCTCCAGCTACCAGATCGACCTGACGTACACCCTGGACTGCGACGTCGCGGCGCTGCTCAACATCACGCCCGATCATCTCGATCGCTACGACGGCTTCGAAGGCTATGTGGCCTCCAAGGCCCGGCTCTTTGCGATGCAGGCGCCCGAGCATCATGCCGTATTCGGCACCGGCGACGCCGAGACCGCCGCCATCGCGGGGGCGCAGTTCGTGCGTCACTTGCCGGGGCAGGTGCGCATGGCCGATGGCCGCGACCTGGTGGAACTGCAGAAGGACTGGCCCTCGCTGCAAGGGCCGCACAACCTGCAGAACGCCGCCGTCGCCGTTGCCATTGTGGAGGGGCTGGGCCTGACGCGTGAGCAATGGCAGCCCGCCATGCCCACATTCGCCGGTCTGCCCCATCGCATGGAGCGCGTGGCCGAGGCGGGCGGCGTGCTGTTCATCAACGATTCGAAGGCGACCAACCCGGCATCTGCCGCGCCCGCGCTCGCTGCCTTTCCGCCCAACCCTGAACCGCGCATCCACTGGATCGTCGGTGGCCTGCCCAAGGGCGAGGACCTGGGCGAATGCGCCCCTTACTTCGGCCATGTCGCGGCGGCCTATACGATCGGCGATGCGGGCCCGATGTTCGCCGACCTGCTCGCCCCGCACACCCGTGTCCACCGCAGCGAGATGATGGCCGAAGCAATCCGCCAGGCCATGGCCGATGCTCGTCCCGGCGACGTGGTGATGCTGTCTCCCGCTTGCGCCAGCTTCGATCAGTTCCGCGACTATGAAGCGCGCGGCGATGCTTTCCGACAGATCGTGGCGGCCCTGATCGCCCCGGATGAAGGGAACACCGGGTAATGGCGACGCATGGCTCGGCTTCCTTTCCGCCCACCCCCGTTGCCAGTGGCACTCCGGTTGCGCGCTATAGCCGCAGCCGCCGTGGCAACCTGGCGGTGTGGTGGCAGGAGATCGACCGGGTCGTGCTGGGTCTGGCCATGATCCTGATGGCGATCGGCGCCATCTCGGTAGCCGCGGCCTCTCCCGCCAGCGCCCGCCGCCTTTCGACTTCGGCGACGAAGCTGAGCGAGCTGCACTTCTTCTACCTGCACTTGCGCTGGCAGGTGCTGGGCCTGATCGCGCTTTACGGCGCCTCGACGCTGTCGAAGGACATGGCCCGGCGTTGCGGGATCCTGATCTCGGCGGTCATGTTCGCGGGCCTGATCCTCGTTCCGTTCGTGGGCGGCGAGGTCAACGGCGCGCGCCGGTGGCTGAACCTGGGCGTCTCGATCCAGCCATCCGAATTCCTGAAATGCGGCTTCCCGATTCTGCTGGCCTGGATCCTCTCGTGGCGGGTGCGGGACAAGAACCTGCCGGTGGTGCCGATCACGGCCGCCATCATGGTGGTGGTCGGCGCGCTGCTGATGGCGCAGCCGGACTTCGGATCGACGATGCTGTTCGCGGGGACCTGGTTCGTGCTGGTCCTGCTGTCGGGCCTGGAAGTGCGCCGGATCCTGGCGGTGGGCGCCGCGGGCGTGGCTGCGGTGGTTGCGGCCTATTTCCTTTATGACAACGCCCGGAACCGTATTGACGCGTTTCTGGGCGGCGGCGCGGCGTTCGATCAGGTCGACCTTGCTCAGCGCACGCTGCTCAACGGGGGCTGGCTGGGAGCGGGCTTCTGGATGGGCACGCGCAAGATGGCCCTGCCCGAGGCGCATACGGACTACATCTTCTCCGTGATCGGCGAGGAGTTCGGCCTGTGGGTCTGCGGCGTGGTGATCCTGCTGTACCTTGCGATCCTGGTGCAGGCGATCCTGCGGCAGGTGAGCGAGGATGACCTGTTCACCGTGCTTGCCGCGACCGGCCTTGCCGCCCAGTTCGGCGGTCAGGCCTTCATCAACATCCTCGTCAACCTTCAGCTGTTCCCTTCGAAAGGCATGACCCTGCCGCTCGTCTCCTATGGCGGTTCCTCAACCGTCGCGATGTGCACCTGCATTGGATTGCTGCTGGCGATCACGCGCCGTAATCCCTTCATCGAACGAGAGCGCTTTTCGCTCAGCGATGTCGGAGAGCTTTCATGAGCGCGGTTAGCCGTCACTACGTCCTGGCTGCCGGGGGCACCGGTGGCCACCTCATTCCCGCGTTTGCCCTGGCGGTAGAGCTGGAGCGGCGCGGGCATCACGTCGCCCTGATCACTGACCGCCGCGGCGCGGCCATCCCGGGCAAGCCCGAGAGCCTCCCGGCCCATGTGCTGCCGCCCGGCCGCATCTCGGGGCGCAATCCGATCGGCTGGGCGAAGGGCATCAAGGGTGTGATGCAGGGCCGCAGCATGGCGCTGCGCCTGTTCGAGAGCTTCCAGCCCAGCGCGGTGGTGGGCTTCGGCGGCTATCCGGCATTGCCGACGATGCTGGCCGCACGCTCGGCCCGCATCCCCACCGTCGTGCACGAGCAGAATTCCGTGCTCGGGCGGGTCAATCGCTGGTTCGCGCCTCGCGTCGATGCGATCGCCACCGCTTATGAGAAGATCGACAAGCTCGAGCCCAAGTGGGCGGGCAAGGTCTCGCTCGTCGGCAATCCAGTGCGCGACGAGGTTCTGGCGTTGCGGGACGCGCCGTTCCCGACCTTCACCGAGGAAAGCCTGCTGCGCATCCTGGTGACGGGCGGCAGCCAGGGCGCGCGGGTGCTGTCTGAAATCGTGCCGGAGGGGCTGGCGATGCTGCCGCCCGCGCTGCGGTCGCGTCTCCAGGTGATTCAGCAGTGCCGGCCCGAGGATATCGAGCGGGTTCGCCAGCGCTATGCCGCACACGGCATCCCGGCCGAATTGGCGACCTATTTCGAGGACATGGCTGCGCGCCTTGCCGGAGCGCACTTGTTCATCGGCCGCTCGGGCGCCTCGACCATCGCGGAATTGACCGTCGTCGGCCGGCCCGCGGTGCTGATCCCGCTGCCTTACGCGATGGACGATCATCAGACCGCCAATGCACGCGAGATGGTTGCCGGGGGCGGCGCTCGTGTCATTCGGCAACCCCCGGTCACCACTGAGGACCCGGACCGCTATCCCGGCGACAAGGGCAATGCGCTGCGCATGGAGCAGGCCGAGCACCATCAGAAGATGGCCAAGGACTTGTGCCTTCAGATCCAGGCGATCGCGCAGCATCCCGAGACGCTGGCGAACGCTGCCCATGCCGCCTGGAACTGCGGATACCCCAACGCGGCGGCCGATCTGGCCGACCTGGTGGAAAGCTTCGGGGCGGCGCCCCTGATGGATGTGATCCGCGTCGGCGGCAAGCCGGCGGCACCGACGGCGCAGGAAGCGCTGGCTTTGGAGAATGCAGAGTGAAGGGCGTTGCTACCGATATCGGCACGATCCATTTCGTGGGCATCGGCGGGATCGGCATGTCCGGCATCGCCGAGGTCATGCACAACCTGGGCTACACCGTGCAGGGATCGGACATCGCCGAAAGCTACGTGGTGGAAGGCCTGCGTTCGCGCGGGATCAAGGTAATGATCGGCCACACCGCGCAGAACGTCACCGACTGCGCGGTGGTGGTCACATCCACGGCGGTCAAGCGCGACAATCCCGAGGTCGTCTACGCGCTTGAGAACCGCATCCCCGTCGTTCGCCGCGCCGAGATGCTGGCCGAGCTGATGCGGCTGAAGAACACCGTGGCGGTGGCCGGGACTCACGGCAAGACCACGACCACATCGATGATCGCCTGCGTGCTCGAAGCCGGTGGGGTGGACCCGACCGTGATCAACGGCGGCATCATCAATTCCTATGGCTCCAACGCGCGGCTTGGCGCCAGCGACTGGATGGTGGTGGAGGCTGACGAGAGCGACGGCTCGTTCCTGCGGCTCGACGGCACCATCGCGGTCGTCACCAATATCGATCCCGAGCACCTGGAACATTACGGCAGCTTCGAGAAGGTGAAGGCGAGCTTCGTCGAGTTCATCGAGAACGTGCCGTTCTACGGCGCGGCGGTGCTCTGCGTCGACCACCCCGAGGTGCAGGCGCTGATCTCCAAGGTGCGCGACCGCCGGGTCATCACTTACGGCTTCTCCGCGCAGGCCGACGTGCGCGGCGAGAACGTGACCCCGGTGCCGGGCGGAAACCGCTTCGACGTGGTGGTGCGCGCGCGCGATGGCGGGTCGCGCCGGATCGAAGGCATCGAACTGCCGATGCCGGGCCGCCACAATGTCCAGAACGCGCTGGCGGCGGTGGCCGTCGCGATGGAGATGGGCTGCGCGGATGCCATCGTGCGTGGCGGCTTCGCGCAATTCGGCGGGGTCAAGCGGCGCTTCACCAAGGTCGGGGAAGTCCATGGCGCGACGGTGATCGACGATTATGGTCATCACCCGGTCGAGATCCGCGCCGTGCTGGCCGCGGCCCGCGAGGGCGTGCAGGGCCGGGTGCTGGCAGTTGTCCAACCCCATCGCTTCACCCGCCTGCGCGATCTGATGGAAGATTTCCAGACCGCCTTCAACGACGCCGACGCCGTTTACGTGACGCCCGTCTACGCTGCGGGCGAGGCGCCGATCGAGGGTGTTGACGCCGCCGCGCTGGTCTCCGGCCTCAAGGCGCGCGGACACCGCGACGCCCATGTCGTTGGCGGCCCCGACGAACTGGCGGCTGCCTTGTCCGGCAAGATCCGGGAGGGCGACATGGTCGTGTGCCTGGGCGCGGGCGACATCACCAAGTGGGCCGCAGGTCTGGCCGACGGGATCAGGGGGAGGCTGGCGGCGTGATGGCCGATACGCTTCCCTCGGTCGCGGGAAAGCTGACGCCCAACGCCCCGCTCGCTCCGCTCGTATGGTTCAAGTCCGGCGGCGCCGCCGACTGGTTGTTCGAGCCCCGCGACCTGGAAGACCTGCGCCGGTTCGTGCGGGGCCTGGAGCCTGACGTGCCGCTCATGGCGCTGGGGCTGGGCTCTAACATGATCGTGCGCGACGGCGGCGTGCCCGGAGTGGTCGTGCGCCTGGGCAAGGCCTTTGCGAAAGTGACCAAGGTGGACGAGGTCACGCTGGAATGCGGCGGCGGCGCGTCCGGCATCCTGGTTTCCTCCACCGCGCGCGATCAGGGAATTGCGGGGCTGGAATTCCTGCGCTCGATCCCCGGCACGGTCGGCGGCTTCGTGCGGATGAACGGCGGCGCCTACGGCAGCGAGGTGAAGGACATCCTCGTCGATTGCGACGTGGTGCTGCGCTCGGGCGAAATAGTCACGCTGAGCAACGCCCAGCTGGGATATACTTATCGCCATTCGGAACTGCCCGAGGGCGCCGTCGTCGTTGCCGCGCGGTTTCGCGGGCGGCCCGGCGAAGCGGCGGCGATCCAGGCCGAGATGGATCGCATTTCCGCCAGCCGCGAGGCCAGCCAGCCGCTGCGTTCCAAGACCGGCGGATCGACCTTCAAGAACCCGCCGGGCGAGAAGGCCTGGGAGCTCGTCGACCGGGCGGGCTGCCGGGGGCTGACGCGCGGCGGTGCGCAAGTGAGCGAGAAGCACACCAACTTCCTGATCAACACCGGCACTGCCACCAGCACCGAGATCGAGGCGCTGGGTGACGAAGTCCGCCGGCGGGTGAAGGACAACTCGGGCGTGGAGCTTGAATGGGAAATACAGCGGGTGGGGCGGCCGTGATCGCTCCGCCTTGCCACTATGCCCCGATCTCGGCCCGCTTCCCGAGCGCTCGCCGAGAAGGTTTGAATTTCACGGCGATGCCCGTGCTGGAAAGAATGTGATGACCCTCCCCAAACTCCATGTCGCGGTTCTGATGGGCGGATGGTCCAATGAACGCCCCGTCTCGCTGATGAGCGGCGAGGGCGTGGCCAAGGCGCTGGAATCCCGGGGGCACCGTGTCACCCGTATCGACATGGGGCGCGATGTTGCGCTGAAGCTTGCAGAAGCGAAGCCCGACGTCGTGTTCAACGCGCTTCACGGCGCGCCCGGGGAGGACGGCACGGTCCAGGGGATGATGGACCTGATGGGGCTGACGTACACCCATTCCGGTCTCGCCACCTCGGTCATCGCCATCGACAAGGAGCTGACGAAGCAGGCGCTTGTCCCGCACGGGATCCCCATGCCGGGCGGCCGCATCGTCGAGACGCGCGAACTGTTCGAGCACGATCCCCTGCCGCGGCCCTATGTGCTGAAGCCGGTGAACGAAGGCTCGTCCGTGGGTGTCGCCATCGTCACGGCGGAGGGCAACTATGGCAACCCGATCGCGCAGACCGCAAAGGGACCGTGGCAGGACTTCGACCGGCTCCTGGCCGAGCCGTTCATTCGCGGCCGCGAGTTGACCACGGCCGTAATCGGCGACCGGGCGCTGCTGGTCACCGAACTGAAGCCCAAGTCAGGCTTCTACGACTTCGATTCCAAGTACACCGACGGGATGACCGAGCACGTCTGCCCGGCACAGATTCCGGACGATATCACCGCCGCCTGCAAGGACATCGCCTTGCGCGCGCATCGCCTGCTGGGCTGCAAGGGGACCAGCCGCTCTGACTTCCGCTGGGATGACGAGCGGGGCGTGGAGGGGCTGTTCCTTCTGGAGGTCAACACTCAGCCGGGCATGACGCCGCTCAGCCTGGTGCCCGAGCAGGCCCGTGCCTGCGGGATGGAATATCCCGAGCTGGTGGAAGCCATCATTGCCGAGGCCCTGGCCGATGCCAAGGTGCGCCAGGTCGAGCGCGCGGTGGCTTCATGAGCCAGACGATCCGCCGCAAGGCGACGACGGCGCGCAAGGTCGCCGCGACCCGGGGCAAGCAGCAGAAGGTCCGCGAGGCCAAGGCCAACGCCGGCTCGCTGATCGACATGGTGATGGCCTGGCTGCCGTTCACCGAGGCCCAGCTGCATCGCATCTTCCTGGGCGTGATCCTGGCCGCGGCGGCGGCCGTGGTCTGGATCGTGGCGACGGCCGCGGGCCTGCCGGGCATGGCGACGCTCCAGGTGGCGCAAGTGGCGGCCGATGCCGGGTTCGAGGTTCGCCGGGTCGACGTGCGGGGCGTGCGCAACATCAATGAGCTGAAGGTCTACGAGAAAGCGCTGGCGCAGCAGGACCGGGCGATGCCGCTGGTGGATCTGGAAGGTCTGCGGCAGGACCTGCTCGGCTTGTCCTGGGTCAAGGACGCGCGCGTGTCGCGCCAGCTGCCGGACACGCTGGTGATCGACATCGTCGAGCGCGAGCCGCACGCGGTGCTGCGCAAGGCGGACCGCTTCGTCCTGATC
>Ga0233380_1000807_pt1 | contig 15218 bp, 15 predicted proteins | sample ElkDunMinimDraft_9_FD_191541 | JGI IMG/M metagenome (GOLD analysis project Ga0233380, IMG submission 191541) | Fecal eukaryotic communites from dung pellets of Tule Elk in California, USA - Elk Dung F36 | ecosystem: Host-associated > Mammals > Digestive system > Large intestine > Fecal | place... | reverse complement strand
TTTTTCGTGATCTTCTCCCCCGGTACCCTGAATGAGCTGGGGGGCACCTATCTGTCCACGGTGCTGATGGAGCAGGAAGAGAAGGCGCTTATCAACGATTTGTTGCGTGCTTTTCCGACCATCGTCGTCATTGAGATCGACGCGCTGATCGCGCAGATCCAGAACATCATCGCCCAGGTGACTTCCGCCATCGAACTGATCGCCTTCCTGGTGTTGATTTGTGGCGCCCTGGTGCTGTTGGCCTGCGTGACGGCCACCCTGGATGAGCGCTTCCGCGAGAACGCGATCCTGCGCACACTGGGCGCTGGCCGTCGGCTTATTCTCAGCAGCCTGCTGATCGAGTTCGCCTGCATCGGCCTGCTGGCCGGATTGATCGCCACCGTCGGCGCGGAAGCGAGCCTTTACTATCTGCAAACGCGGGCATTCCAGCAGGAGTTCGCGCTGCACTACTGGGTGTGGCCCGCCGGACCATTGCTGGGGATGTTGATTATCGCGAGTCTGGGGGTGGCTGCCACCCGCAAGGTGGTCAACACCAGTCCATTGACGGTATTGCGTCACGTTGGTTGAAAACCCGTTCCCGGGCTACCATATTGGGCGGTGTGCTCCCGGTTCCCGTGGAGCGCCCGACTTCCTCAGGCATGCAGCACTTCATACACAGATCATGAAGAGATGAACAGGAGAATGTCCATGCGAGTCCTCATCAAACCCTTACTGGCGCTGATGCTGCTGTCGGCAGCTTGGGCAGCTCATGCCCAGAAGTTCAATCCCGCGGCGCGGGAGCTGTCCCGGCAGTGCCTCAGCGGCGACTGCATCAATGGCTATGGTTCGCTGGAAATCACCACCAATATCGGCGTGAACACCTACCGCGGCAACTTCACGGAAGGCAGCTACGACGGCTTCGGCAAGCTGACGGAAATGATTTCCCGCAACGAGCGCGCCTACTACGAAGGTAACTGGGTAGAGGGCGTAAGAAGTGGACGTGGCACGTTCTGGGATGGACGTGGCAGTCTCTATATCGGCGAGTGGAAGAACGACAGGCGCGATGGCAGGGGATCCTACTTCTTCGGTGTCCACGACTGGACCGAGAATAAGTACTCGGAATTCTGGTTGTCGGAAAACACCGAGAACTATACCGGGTTCTTCAAGAACGATCTCTATGACGGTCAGGGAACCTACCGTTGGCCAGATGGCCAGAAATATGTCGGTAGCTTCTTCGCTAACGACAAGCACGGGCCAGGTACCTTCTATTATCCGCGCGGAACGATACGTCATCAGGTCTGGGAATACGGCGATCTTGTGGACTGAGCAATCGTTGTAAGGAAAACAATATGGATCTGCAAGCTATACGCCGTGAGTATCTCAAGGGCGGGTTGAACCGGGCTGACCTGGGTGATTGCCCTTTCGAATTGTTTGGTCGCTGGATGCAGGATGCCATCGACATGCAACTGCCAGATGCCAATGCCATGGTGGTTGCAACAGTGAACAAGGAGGGGCAGCCCAGCCAGCGCATCGTGCTGCTGAAGTCCGTGGACGATAAAGGCTTTATTTTCTTCACCAACTACGAAAGTCAAAAGGGGCGGGATATAAGCTGCAACTCGCGGGTGAGCCTGCATTTTCCCTGGCATGCCATAGAGCGGCAGGTGCAGGTCTGCGGGGTGGCAGAAAAGATCTCGCAGGATGAGTCGCGTGCCTATTTCCGCTCACGCCCCCGGGAAAGCCAGCTGGCCGCATGGGCGTCTGCCCAGAGCCGACCGCTTTCTTCCAAGGAGGTGCTGCTGCAGCAGTTCGACGGTATTACCCGAAAGTTCGCGGAAGGGGATATTCCCTTGCCGGAGTTCTGGGGGGGATATCGCATCCGCCCCCATAGCATCGAATTCTGGCAGGGTGGCAAGCATCGTCTGCATGACCGCTTTGAATACACCCTGCAGGCGGGCGGTCAGTGGAACATCGAACGCCTGTCCCCCTGATTCCCGCTTCCCCTGTCACTCCTTCCAGGGCTTGAGCTTCTTCTCCGTCAGGACTTTCTTCAGGCGGGCATACTGGGGCAGGCCATTCTTGTATGGCGGATAGTCCTCGCCCTGGATCAGCGGCGCGAAGTATTCACGGGCGGCATCGGTGATTCCGAATCCGTCTGTGGAAATGTAGTTGCGCGGCATGGTCTTTTCGACGTTGGCCACATCGGCCAGCTTGGCTTCGCCGACACTCCAGCTGTATTTTTTGCCAGACTTGCGGACGATCGTGGGCATGACCGCGTTCTTGCCCGCCAGCGCGAACTCGACAGCCGCCTTGCCCATGGCATAGGCCTGCTCGACGTCGGTGGCTGAGGCAATGTGACGCGCAGCGCGCTGCAGGTAGTCGGACACCGCCCAGTGATATTTGTATCCCAGCTCCTGCTTCACCATCGCCGCCACGAAGGGTGCCACGCCGCCCAGTTGCACGTGCCCGAAGGCATCCTTGCCGCCGGCATCGGCCAGGAAGGAGCCGTCGCGATTCTGCGCCCCTTCGGATACCACGATGGCGCAGTAGCCGTATTTCTTCACGCAGCTATCGACCTTCTTCAGGAACTTCTTGCGGTCAAAGGGGATTTCAGGGAACAGGATGATGTGCGGTGCGTCGCCTTCCTGCTCCGCCGCCAGCCCTGCCGCACCGGCGATCCAGCCCGCGTGCCGGCCCATGACCTCCATGACGAAGACCTTGGTCGAACTCTCGCACATGGAGGCGACGTCCAGACCTGCCTCGCGGATGGAGACTGCGACGTACTTGGCCACTGAGCCGAAGCCGGGGCAGTTGTCGGTGATGGGGAGGTCGTTGTCGACGGTCTTGGGCACGCCGATACACTGGATGGGGAAGCCCTGCTGCAGACTCAGCTGGGACACCTTGTTGGCGGTATCCTGCGAGTCGCCGCCACCGTTATAGAGGAAGTAACGGATGTTGTGGGCCTTGAACACCTCCATGAGGCGTTCGTACTCGGCTCGGTTTTCCTCGAAGCTCTTGAGCTTGTAGCGGCAGGATCCGAAGGCCCCCGCCGGGGTGTGCCGCAAGGCTGCGATAGTGGCTGCGGATTCCTTGCCGGTATCGATCAGCTCTTCGCGTAGCGCACCGATGATGCCGTTGCGACCGGCGTATATCTTGCCAATCCGGTCCTTGTTCAGGCGCGCGGTCTCGATGACGCCACAGGCACTTGCGTTAATGACAGATGTGACGCCACCCGACTGGGCGTAGAAAAGGTTTGCCTTGGCCATGAGAGAGTCCCTTATGCTGGCTGTAAAAGCCTGACCGTTGAAATGAATGGGGATGTTACCTTTTGCTCTCCTTCAATGGCAACGGGACGCCGCTGCGCGATTTACCATTTGCGGTGAGTGGAGCATGTCGCTACATTGAGCCCGAATCGTAGCAGGAGGTAGGGTCATGCGTATTACAATCGGAATGTCGGGAGCCAGCGGGCTGATCTATGGTATTCGTTTGCTGGAAGTGCTGAAGGCGCTACCGGAGGTGGAGACCCATCTGGTCATGACCGCCGCCGCGCGCATGAACATCGCCATCGAGACCGACTGGGATCTGGCCGATGTGCAGGCGCTGGCTGACCAGGTGCATCCGATCAACGACATGGCGGCCTCCATTGCCAGTGGCTCCTGGCGCATGGATGGCATGATCGTGGCGCCCTGCTCGATGAAATCGCTCTCGGCCATCGTGCATTCCCATGCCGACAACCTGCTGATCCGTGCCGCCGACGTCACCCTCAAGGAGCGTCGCAGGCTGGTGCTGATGCCGCGGGAAACCCCCCTTCATGCCGGCCATTGCGAACTGATGCTCACGGCCTGCCAACTCGGCGCGATCATGGCACCGCCCATGCCCGCCATGTACACCAAGCCACAAACCGTTGATGACATCATCAACCACAGCGTGGGACGGGTGCTGGACCTGTTCGACATCGAGGCAGGCATCGTCAAACGCTGGGAGGGGGTTCGCAAGTCCTGATGATGCCCGGACTATTACATGCCTTCCATAGCCGGCATGAACAGGGTGGCGGTCACCAGCGAAGCCAGCAGTTCGTTGACTTCATCGTTGAGTGGGACAGCTGACGCTTCCAGCAGGCGTTGGTGATTGTGCACCGCGTCCATCACCTGGGTTTCCAGCGTGGCGGGCACATCCGGGGAAACAGCTCCCGCCCTTTGCGACAGTGATTCCAGCATGTCCTCCTGCAGGTGCTCGGCCTGCAGTTCCAGCGCCTTGATCTGTTCGCGCAACTGCTGCTGGCGGGCGGTCATGGTGGCTTCAGTGCTTGCAGGGTAGATCTGGACAGAAGGATTGAGCTTCATCCAGCGGCGGGCCGCCCGCAATGGGCGCACAACCTGTTCGGCCCAGGGCTGGGAGATGGCGAGCGCCTGCTGGATCGTCGCCGGGTCCAGTCGCCCCCGGGTATGGGCATACCAGCAGCAGAACAGCAGCAGGTTGGCATCGAGCCCGTGACTGTCCTGCAGGGACAGCAGGGTGTCTCTCGTCAGGGGCAGTCGATAGACCCGATTGGAGAAATCCCAGAACGTTTCATGGATGGAAATATCGGTTCTCCCGCAGCCGGTTGCGCAGGATGTTACTGTAGGGTCTGTTCTGAGACAATGCGGGTCTGAGACAATGCCGCGAACATAGGGCGGGAACAACAGGGACGCGCATCATGCATATTCACATCCTCGGTATCTGCGGTACTTTCATGGGCAGCCTGGCCGTACTGGCCAAGCAGATGGGGCACACGGTCAGCGGGTCCGACGCGAATGTCTATCCCCCCATGAGCACCCAGCTGGAGCAGCAGGGCATTGTGCTGCAGCAGGGCTTCGATCCCGAACATCTGCAACCGCACCCGGACCTTGTAGTCATTGGCAATGCCATGTCCCGTGGCAATCCCTCCGTCGAATACACCCTGGAGAACGGCCTCGACTACTGCTCCGGACCGGAATGGCTGGCCCGTCACGTCCTCAAGGGTCGCTGGGTGCTGGCGGTGGCCGGCACCCATGGCAAGACCACCACCAGTGCCATGCTGACATGGATACTCAGCGAGGCAGGGCTCAAGCCCGGTTACCTGATCGGAGGGGTCACCCGCAACTTCCCCACCTCTGCTGACATCGGCGAGCTGCCCTTCTTCGTGGTCGAGGCCGATGAATACGATAGCGCCTTCTTCGACAAGCGCTCCAAGTTTGTTCACTACTCGCCGCGCACCGCGATCTTCAACAACCTGGAGTTCGACCACGGCGACATTTTCCCGGATCTGGCGGCGATCCAGCGTCAGTTCCATCACCTGGTCCGCACCATTCCTGGCCAGGGAGTCATCGTGTTTCCCTCCGAAGACGCCAATATTCGCGACGTGCTCGCGGAAGGCTGCTGGAGCCAGCAGCAGACCATGACCCTGCTGGCGGATGACGAGGAGATCGCGCCGGCGCCTGATGAACTGGCCTGGTATGCGAGGCTTTCCAGCGCAGATGGCAGCCGCTTCGAGCTGGGCAAGTTCAGCGGCGGGGTTGATCGCGGCAGCGCCCTGGTCGAGTGGGAGCTGGGCGGTACGCATAACGTCAGGAATGCGCTGGCGGCGGTCGCTGCGGCCCATCATGCAGGGGTGGACATCGGTGTGGCCTGTGCGGCCCTGTCCTCTTTCAAAGGCGTGAAGCGGCGCCAGGAACTGCTGGGAGAGGTGGCTGGCGTCAGGATATACGACGACTTCGCCCATCACCCTACCGCCATCGACATCACGCTGCGCGGCATGCGGGCGAAGTTCGAAAGTGCCCAGCGCGCCGGGCGCCTGATCGCGGTGATCGAGCCGCGATCCAATACCATGAAGATGGGGATTCACCAGTCCACGCTCGGGCAGGCATGCCAGGCGGCAGATATGACGCTGTGGCTGGACACCGGTGCCGTGGAGCTGGACCTGCCGGCGGTTGTCGCCTCGAGCCCCTGTCCCGCACGCATCTTTCCGGATGTCGACAGCATCATAGAGACGCTAGCGACAGAGTGTCGAGAGGGTGATGACATCGTGATCATGAGCAATGGCGGCTTTGGAGGCATCCATCAGAAGCTGCTGCACACCCTGAGGGAAAGGTTCTGAACGACGCCCCGATTGCCCTGTTCCCGCTCAAGTCCGTGCTGTTTCCCAAGGGCAGGCTGCCCCTGCAGATCTTCGAGCGGCGCTACCTGGACCTGGTCAGCAGGACGCTGCGGCTGGATGGCGGGTTCGGAGTTTGCCTGCTCAAGGAGGGTGAGGAGGTGCTGATGCCGGGTTCATACCAACAGGTGCACGGGTTCGGCATGTTCGCGCGCATCGTGGATTGGGACCAGTTGCCCAACGGCCTGCTGGGAGTGACGGTGGAGGGGGTTCACAAGTTTCTGGTGGAGGAGTGCTGGCTGGCGGAGGATCATCTGCTGATGGCCCGCATTGCCCGTTGCGAGACCGATTACGTGCAGCAGCAGGCTCTGCCGATGGAGGAAGAGCACGAGGTGCTGGTAGGGCTGTTACAGCAACTGGTCAGCCATCCTGCCATCAGTAGGCTGGGCATGGATATCGACTATGGCGACCTGCGCCAGATCGGCTGGCGCCTGAGCGAACTGATTCCGATGTCACTGACCCAGCGTCAGCAACTGCTGGAGCAACCGTGTGCCTATGAGCGGATTCGCATGCTTGAGGCGCTCATCGACAGCATGATCCAGGACGGTTGACCAGGGTCACTGGCAATGACTGGAGCAGGAAAGCATAATAGGCAGTGTTTCCTTCATTGAGCGATCGGCCTCGGCCGACAGGAGGTGCACGATGCTTGAGCGATGGTTGGGTAGCGGGGAATGGAGCCATGAGCAGTGGCTGGTGCTCAGCATTCTGATTTTCATGGTGGTTGCTATGCTGGTGGTGCTGTACCGCCTGTATGCGATCATCAAATCGACAACGGTGAAGCGGCAGCCACCGAACCTGCGTGGAGGCATCCGCAGGCTGCGGCGCTGATCAGAGCAGGATGCGGTTCAGCACATAAGCGGACAGCGCGATAAAGCTCACGACGCCGAGCAGGTACATGAGCAGGGCAATCAGACGAAAGGATTTTCCGTCCTTTGGATAGAGCCCCGATTTCTCGTATTCCCGCTGTGCGGGGTTATTGATGTCTTCGTTTTCCATGATCATTCTGATTCCCGGACAAAGATACATGTTTATGACGATTCAGCCAGGAAACCGCCGGTGTCAAAAAAGGCTCTAGCGCTGGCGCTGATGCTGCTGGTGAACCATACCCACGCCATCGTTATCCGGCATGATACTGGATACACGCGCTACGTTGCCAGTGAGTCGCAGTTCCCCGCCGTGTTCTGGCTCGAGCGCCAGCAGTCCCGCAAGATCTGCGTGGCTACCCTGGTGCACCCGCAGTGGGCCCTGACCGCCGCGCACTGCGTCGAGGAGACCTCGATAAGCCAGGGCATTGCCGCCGAAGGCGGCTTCGAAGTCCGCATTGCCGGTGCAGCGACGGTCATCGATCAGGTCGTCATGCACCCCGATTATCACTACCGGGACCATCTGCAGCATCCGGAGAAGGAGGTCGATCTGGCCCTGTTGCGTATCGCGGCGCCTGTCGCCGTGCTGCCAATGCCGCTCTACCGTAGTCACAGCGAGCTGGATCAGGTAGCGACGCTGCTGGGATGGGGCTTCTTCGGCATCGGCACCACCGGCATCCAGTACGATGATGGTCGCTTCCGTCGAGCAGACAATGTCGTTTCCGCCGCCAATAACCGATTGCGCTTCATCTTTGACGACCCTCGACAGCCGGGCAGCGCTGCAGTGGAGCTCGAAGGGATGCCGGGGCTGGGTGACAGCGGCGGGCCGGCCCTGCTGCGGGGCGACGATGGCTGGGCTCTGGCGGGTGTGGCGGTAGGGGAAGTCAGCCTGCATCCCGAAGGGGATACGCAGGGCCTGTATGGTGCTACCAGCGTCTATGAACGGGTTTCGTCCCATCTTCAGTGGATTGAGTCGGTGATTGCGGAGCAGCTATCGCCGTTACTCAGTGGTCGGGGGCTCAGTGATCGGGAGCTGGTCCAGCCGGAGTAATTCAGAGACTGCCTAGCCGCCAGGTTTGCAGTTGCCGTCGGGAAACAAACTGTCACTTCTGCCGCTCAGCGCGTAGGCCAGCAGGCCTGTCCATTCCCGACTGGCTTCGCGCAGGGTCAGCAGATTTTGCGCCAGCTGAAACTGTATCCGCAGCAGGTTGCCGCGCTCTGACCGATGATCGACCGGCCAGGGCAGCACCGACCAGTCCTGCTGACAGAAGATGCCGACTGCACGGGGCATATGGAAGGCCGACGTGATCAGTATCCAGCGCTCGCCTCGCTCTGGCTTGAGCAGCGCTTTGCTGTAGACGGCATTCTCCCAGGTATTTCGCGATCTGTTCTCCAGCACCATCTCCCGCTCACCCAGCCCCGCCTGCTGCAGATAGCTGACGATTGCCTCGGTTTCCTTGTGTTCGGGGCGACGTGGATCGCCGCTGCCCCCACTGAACGCCAGGCGTGCCTGCGGGTAGCGTTGGGCCAGCGTCACGAACGCCTGCAGGCGCTCTGCCGCATCATTGGTTTCGGTCTGCTGCCAGGCCTGGCTGAGCGCCGGCAGGACCGAACCACCGAGCACCAGGATGCCGTCGACGTCTGCCGGCAGCGGCGGATTGGTTTCGAAGCGGGCCTCAAGGGGGTGGAACAGCCACTCGCCCATCGGCAGGAAAGCAATTGCCAGGGTTGCCAGGCAGCTGATGCCGAGCACTGCGCTGGCACTGCGTCGCATCCCCACGCGCAGCAGCAGCCACGCTGCCAGCATCAGAATAAGCAGGAGCGAGTCCGGCGAGATCAGCGCCCAGATCAGTTTCGATGCCCAGAAGAAAAGTGTGTCCATGCCGTGTGCCCGAGTGCGAAGGTGGTATGTTAACATCGGCGCCTGTTCCGTGAATCCCGCCACGTGCATTGTGCCGGGATTGGTAAACGGATTTCCCCGCATTTCATCATCAAGGAGTAAAGACATGACAATCGCAAAAGGTGACAGACTGCCAGAGACGACCTTCAAGGTCATGGGTGCCAACGGTCCCGAAGATATCAGCTTCAGCGCAATCTTTGCCGGCAAAAAAGTGGTGCTGTTCGCTGTGCCGGGTGCCTTTACTCCGGGTTGTACCGTGACGCACCTGCCGGGCTACGTGGTGCAGGCCGATCAGATCAAGGCGCGCGGCGTGGACACCATCGCCTGCGTGGCGGTCAATGATGCCTTCGTGATGGACGCCTGGGGCAAGTCGCAGAATGCCGAGGAGATCCTTATGCTCGCCGATGGCAACAGCGAATTCACCACTGCCCTTGGACTGACGATGGATGCACGCGGTTATGGCATGGGATCGCGCAGCCAGCGTTACGCCATGATTGTTGAGGATGGCGTCGTCACCTGGCTGGGCATCGAACCTGCAGGTGGTGTAGTAGAGAGTGCTGCCGAAAAGGTACTCGAACAGCTCTGATTCCTTGCCCGCAGGAGCCTGACATGAAGACTGACTACATCGATTATCAGGATGGTGACACCGCTCTTGAAGGCTATCTGGCCTGGGACGAGACCGCGACGGAACCGCGTCCGCTGGTCCTGGTGGCGCACGACTGGAGCGGTCGTCGCGACTACGCCTGCAGCATGGCCGAGCGGGTTGCCGAGCTGGGCTATTGCGGCTTTGCACTGGACCTCTACGGCAAGGGTGTATTCGGCAGTGATGGCGACAAGGAAGGCAACTCCGCGCTCATGATGCCCTACGTCGAAGATCGCGCGCTGCTGCGCCAACGCATGAAGGCCGCACTGCAGGCAGCGCGATCACTGCCGCAGGCAGATCCTCTGCACGTGGCGACCATGGGTTTCTGCTTCGGTGGCATGGCCTCCCTGGAACTGGCACGCTCTGGCGCTGATATTCTCGGCGCCATCAGCGTACACGGTCTGCTGGGAACCTCTGACCTGGCTACGGAAAAGATCAAGGCGAAGGTGCTGTGTCTGCACGGCCACGATGATCCTATGGTTGAGCCTTCGCTGGTGCTTTCCTTCGAAAAGGAAATGAGCGCCGCAGGCGCCGACTGGCAGGTGCACGTGTTCGGGGGGACCCGGCACGCCTTTACCAACCCGGCGGCTCACGATCATGATTTCGGAACCGTCTACGACGAGAGAGCCAATGCGCGTTCCCTGCGCCTGATCGCGGACTTTCTTGACGAAATTTTTGCCTGACTCTGACGTGACATAACAATAATAATGAGGGGGGAGCATCTATGGGCATGCAAGGTGCGCCGGTGCAGGCCGGCAAAGTGGAGGGCGTGCCTCTGCGCAGCCGGGTAGGGCTGTGGCTGGGAGCCGCCCTGTTCTTCTATATTCTCTTATTCGTCGAGCTTCACCCTTCCAATCCGCTGGTCACCCGCATGCTTGCCGTGCTGGTCTTGATGGGCATCTGGTGGATCACCGAAGCCATTCCGATTCCAGCCACCTCGCTGCTGCCGATCGTGCTCTTTCCGCTGCTGGGCATCATGCGCGGAGGCTTCCGCGATGCACGCAGCCAGATTGACTTCAGCAGCACCAGCTTCCGCAACGGCATTGAAGCGTCTGACCTGGATATCGCCTTCCCCAATGTCACCACCCAGTACATGGACTGGCTGATATTCCTGTTCCTGGGCGGCTTCCTGATTGCCATTGCGGTAGAGCGCTGGAACCTGCACAAGCGTATCGCGCTGCATATCGTCCGTGTGATTGGCGGCAACCCCCATCGCCTGGTGCTGGGCTTCATGGTGGCCACCGGTTTCCTGTCCATGTGGCTCTCCAATACCGCGACGACCATGATGATGATGCCCATGGCGCTCTCGCTGGTCGTGCTCTATGACGAACTCAACCGCGACCTGGCTGCCAGGGGGCAGGTCACGGATGCCAGGGCGCCCAATCTTGCGCTGGCGCTGCTGCTGGGGATTGCCTATGCCTCTTCCATTGGCGGACTGGCAACTATCATTGGAACGCCTCCCAACGGGGTATTTGTCACCCAGCTTGCTCAACTGTTCCCTGATGCGCCGCCTGTTTCCTTCGGTGGCTGGATGATCTTTGCCTTACCGCTGTCGGTGATGTTCCTGCTGCTCTCCTGGGCGATGTTGTGCTGGTTCCTGTTCCCGTTGCCCTCGACGACGCCGTTCAGTGGCAGGAAGTTTATCGACGACGAGATTCGGGCATTGGGTCCGATGAGCAATGAAGAGAAGAAAGTAGCAGCTGTCTTTTTTATTGTGGCGCTGCTGTGGATGACCCGCAGCGAGCGTCTGCTGGGGGCGGACATCGATATCTATGGCTGGAGCCACTGGCTTGATGTGCTACTGCTGCGCTTTGACATGGCGCCGGTAGGGTCGCTTATCGATGATGGCACGGTGGCCATCGGCATGGCGCTCACCCTGTTCGTGATCCCCGCCAGCAAGGAGAAGGGTGGGTTCCTGCTGGACTGGGAGGCGGCCAGGAACGTTCCGTGGGGTATCCTGTTGCTGTTTGGGGGAGGACTGGCATTGGCCAAGGGTTTTGCTGTTTCTGGCCTCTCCACGTATCTGGCATCGCTGTTTGAGTCGATGCTCGATGGCGCTGAGCCATTGGCCATTGTGGTGAGTGTGGTCGCCTTCATTACGTTCTTTACCGAGTTCACTTCCAACACCGCTACCGCCTCCATGGCGATGCCGATCATGGCCAGCCTGGCGGAGGCAATCAATGTCTCGCCCATGCTGCTGATGATCCCCGCCGCGATCGCAGCCTCCTGCGCCTTCATGCTGCCGGTGTCGACTCCACCCAACGCCATCGTCTATGGCTCAGGCAGAATCCCCATCGGCAGGATGGTGAAGGCCGGCATCTGGCTCGACGCTGTCTCGATCCTGGTGGTGACGCTGTTTGTATACACCTTTGGCCACCTGTCATTTGACCTGCTTGGCGAGATACCGGACTGGGCGCGCTAAGCTCTTAAAAACCCATCCCGCAGAAACAGAAATGCCGGCCGTGTTTTCACAGGGCCGGCATTTTTGTATGCAGCAGTGACTAGCGGTAGCGCCAGTTCACCGAGAAGAACGCACGCAGGGGTTCGCCCGGGAAGTAACGGTCGTTGCCGAAGGAGAAGTCGGCACGTTCGGCGTATTTCTCATCGGTCAGGTTGAGGACGTTGAGCCCAAGAGTCAGGTCAGGACGCAGCTGCCAGCGCATGCGCAGGTTGAGCAGGTCGTGTCCGTCGTACTTGTTGAGGTTCTCCGGGTTGGTGTAGTAGCTGTCCGTGGTGACCCACTCCAGCTCGGCGAAGATATTGTCCCTGGGAGTCCAGGCCAGCTGGAAGCTGCCGAAGCGACGCGGTGCAGTGTCGACGTCATTGCCGTTGATATTCACACCGCCGGAGAACTCGTCGCTCTCGTAGGTGTGACGGGCAAAGTTGTAGGCACCGGACAAGCGCCACTCGGAGGCCAGTTGCAACCCGCCGGACAGTTCCAGACCGCGGTGGCGGGTGTGACTGCCATTCAGGTTGATACGGGCGCTGTCGGTGATGATCTCATTGTCCTTGTCCATGTTGTACACCGTGATGGCGTACTCCCAGTTGGCACCATGGCCTTCCAGGCCCATCTCCGCACTTTCGATCTCGACAGCATCCAGATCGGCTACTGACTGGGTGTTCTGCAGGCGATACAGCTCTGTCGCCTGAGGTGCCCGATAGCCCTTGTTGAGGCGAAGCTGGACGTTGTGGGCGTCGTTGATCTGGTAGCGCAGCCCGAACTTGGGCGCCCAGTTGCCGAAATCATCTGTGCGGTCGGCGGGACGGTTATAGCGGCAGCCGCCGAAACCACAGACAGTGCCGTCGTCGCGGGTACGGCCGGTCAGCATGCGGTTATCGTAGTCATACTCCATGTGCTCATAGCGCAGCCCCAGGGAGATGTCGAAGCCGTTATCCCAGAAGTGTTGCATATGAACGAACGGAGCGATCTGCGTGGCGGCCACTTCGTAGTCGTAGTGCTTGCCGACCGGCGTCTGTTCAACCAGGGCTGGTGCGCCAACGGTAGGGAAGCGCTGCGCTTGCAACAGGCGGCCTTCGGTGTATTCGAGATCGGTGCCGAAGGAGATAAGAGTGTTGTCGCTGAGGTCCTTGTAGGTGGCAAGCTGGACGCCGATGCTGCTGTGATCGTTGGTCTCGGTGGGCAGACCCGGCAGGAAGTGCTGGATGAAATTCAGCTTGGTGTCCCGAACATAGGGAGTTGCCACCAACTGCCAGCCGTTGTCGAAGTCGCGGGTGATGCGGGTCCAGGCGCGGAAGCTCTGGTTGTCGCGATACGCTTCAGGGTTCGGGTTGGTGTCGCGCAGGTCATCGTCCTTATAGCTGTCGGTGCCCTCTACATAGCCGGCCGTTTCCTGGTTCAGGTTGGTGAAGGTGAAGCCACCGTCCAGTGCGTATTCGCCCAGCTGGTATTGATAGCGCCAGGACAGCTTCTGCTGGTCGAAACCGCTGTCGTCCCGGTAGCCCTCTTCGCTCGCCCCATTGAGGAGGAACATGTGCTTGAAGTCGCCGTAGTCCATGCCAAAGGTGGTATTGATACGTGCGGTGCCGCGCGGACCTGCCTCCAGCGTGATGGCGCCGCCTTCGCGAGGATCTGGCAGCACCACGTTGATCATGCCGTGGACCGCGTTGGAGCCGTAGTAGGCCGTTGCCGGGCCACGGATGACCTCGATGCGGGCCGCGTTCTCGCTGTTGGCATCAAACAGCTCATTGACGTTGCAGAAGCCGGCCGCACGCAGGGGGATGCCCTGCTCTGCCAGCAGGAAGGCACCGCAGGCGCCCGAGCCGCTGAGCACAGGGGAGCGAATGGCGGTCAGGCTCTCCTGGCCATTGTTGCGGTTGATGTTCACGCCCGCCAGGCGGTTGGCGATTTCCTGGATGTGCTGATGCGAGACGAGTTCGATTTCCTGCTGGGTAATCACTCCGACACTGGCATTGACCGTGGCAAGGGACTCCGGGCGCCGGGTGTTGGACGTTACGATGATCTCTTCGATGTCTGCCCCTTGTCCGGAGGATTGTGCCTGCAGTGTGGGTGCGGCGAGCATGGATAGCGCTGCGGCACATGACCATGCCAATAGGCGCGGGGTGCAACCGTGGGATGTTGCGGCCGCTGCGAGTGGGCGCAGGGCAGTGGATCTGTCATTGTTCACTTGTTATATCTCCCTTGATGGTGAGTGTGGTGAAGCGGGGCGACTATACCATAGGCTACTGCTGCCATAGAAAGCCCACGCCGTTTCCTCCAGCGCTTCAGAGCCCCCCCAGGTTGTGTCTATAATCACTGACCTGAATGCCCGGCACTCTCGCACGGCCGCGCACGAGCCCTGTCCACGTTCGTCAGATCCCCGGAGGGATAATGAAGACACGCCTGACGCAGATGCTTGGCATCGAACATCCGATTGTGCAGGGTGGCATGCAGTGGGTGGGGCGGGCCGAACTGGTCTCTGCCGTCTCCAATGCGGGCGCTCTGGGTACTCTGACTGCGCTGACTCAGCCCTCTCCTCAAGCCCTGGCGCAGGAAATTGCCCGATGTCGCGAGATGACAGACCGGCCATTCGCTGTGAATCTCACCATTCTGCCGACAATCAAGCCGATTCCGTACGAGGAGTACGTGGACGCCATTGTCTCCTCGGGCGTGCGCATCGTGGAAACAGCCGGCCGCAACCCTGAGCCGTGGATGCCCCTGTTCAAGGCTTCCGGCATCACGGTCATCCACAAGTGCACGTCCATCCGCCATGCGCTGAAGGCCGAAGCACTGGGCTGCGACATCGTCAGCGTGGATGGCTTTGAATGCGCCGGCCATCCGGGCGAGGACGACGTCACCAATCTCATTCTCCTACCCCTTGCTGCCAGACGGCTGCGCATTCCCTTTATTGCTTCGGGAGGCTTCGGCGACGGCCGGGGGCTGGCGGCGGCGCTGGCCATGGGGGCGGATGGCATCAACATGGGAACGCGCTTCCTGGTGACCCGGGAGGCACCGGTGCACGAGCACGTCAAACAGCGGATGGTGGAGGCCAGCGAGCTGGATACGGCCCTCATCTTTCGCACCCTGCGCAATACCGCGAGGGTGTTCCGCAATGGCGTCGCCCAGGAGGTGCTGGACATCGAGGCGCAGCCGGGGGAGACCCGGTTCGAGGCTCTGGCGCCGCTGGTCAAGGGCGTGCGGGGTCG
>Ga0233380_1000806_pt1 | contig 15218 bp, 14 predicted proteins | sample ElkDunMinimDraft_9_FD_191541 | JGI IMG/M metagenome (GOLD analysis project Ga0233380, IMG submission 191541) | Fecal eukaryotic communites from dung pellets of Tule Elk in California, USA - Elk Dung F36 | ecosystem: Host-associated > Mammals > Digestive system > Large intestine > Fecal | place... | reverse complement strand
ACATGGATGCCGGGCATGCCATAAGCGATCGCGCGGTCCGAAATCTTCGCAGCACCAGTGGCCTTGGCATACGAGGTATGCTCGCCATAGCGGTTGTTCTGGCAGAGGAAGATCGTTGGCAGCTTCCATACGGCGGCTAGGTTCAGCGATTCGTGGAAGGCGCCGATGTTGGACGCGCCGTCACCGAACGTGGCGACTGCAACGCGGTCTTCGCCGCGCAGCTGCGATGCCCAGGCAAGGCCGTTGGCGATCGGCATGGATGCGCCGACGATGCCGGTGGTGACCATCACGCCGTGTTCCACGTCGGTAAGGTGCATCGGTCCGCCCTTGCCCTTGCAGGTGCCGTCAACGCGGCCGGCGATTTCGGCCCAGAGCGCCTTCAGCGGCAGGCCCTTTGCCAGCAAGTCGTGGATGCCGCGGTAGATGGTGCAGAGGTAGTCCGTGTCCTTAAGGTTCACGGCGAGGGCCGAGGGAATCACTTCCTGCCCGCGATAGCTGTAGTACGGCATGACAAGGCGGCCGGTCGTGATTACTTTGCGGCTGCGTTCGTCATTGGCCTTGAGAAGGGCCATTTTGCGGAATATTTCGAGCTGGGTTGGCCCGTCGGGCACGTAGGCGTTGGTAGTCAATGCCATCTCCAATACAGGTTTTTGGCGAATGCCGGTTGGCGTAGGTCGCGTCGCACGGCTAGCCGTCAGTGCCGTTACAGACAAGGCGAACTGAAAGCGAAAAGTAGAAATCGCCAGTGCGGACTGCGTTTTAACTTTGGACGATTGGCCAGACGTCCGGCTATCGGCTAAAGGGGGCCGACGCCAAAGGCGATTTTGGCAATTGCTGTTATCCCGACGAATAGCAGAAGCACGGCAATCGCCGATGCAAATGATACCTGTACCTCTGGCAGATTATGTACCAGCTTTAACCCGTAGAGGCGCGTGCGTCGTTGCCGAAGTTTTCGTACCGTAAGCCAGTGACTCCAAATTCCCAGGACAAGCAGGATGACGCCCAGGGTAATGAGTGCCAGCCCGAACCGCATCGGGGCTTGCGGAGGTAGCTTGCTGTCCACGAGTTCGCTGAATACCTGATAGATCGTGAAGCCAAAGCCGATCAGGGCAAGCGCGGTGCGGATCACGGACATCAAGGTCCGATCACCCGACATTTCCGTCCGCATGAACGACATTGCGGTGCGGTTGGATGACAGTTCGCACGAAGGATCGTTGTCTATCATCGGCGACAGATCGTCTTCAGGCGTATTGACCATTTGTGCCTCCGGTTTGATCGCGAACGTAAAGTGAATGCACGGCCTGGCGGGTGCGGAACATCAATTGATAATCAGGGAGCTAAATTTTCCGATAATGGGAGAGCATATGATTGAGTGCGCGGCGATGTAAGGACATAATTCGGTAACAAGAAGGTAGGTGGCGTATGGAAACGACCCTGAAAATTCTTGCCGAGTATACGGCGCTTATTTTGGAGTTCATCACGGTTCTTGCAGTTGCGACTGGGGCTGCATTGGCTGTGGTTGGACTTACACGCCATTTCTTCGTGAACAGGGAGCCGATGGGGCAGGCCATCCGCGCGATCTGGCTGCAGTTTGCCGCGTGGATACTCATCTCGCTGGAATTTGCGCTGGGGGCGGACATCGTGCGCACGGCTATCGCGCCTACATGGGATGAGATCGGGCAGTTGGGGGTCATTGCCGCGATTCGAACGGGGCTTGGCTTTTTCCTGGATCGCGACATCAAGGATTTTCGCGGGCTTGATGCCGGCGACCGGGATTAGGTCGCTCAACGGCTGCCGATGGCACCGGCAGCCGCTATATGCTTCAGAAATGGAATTGCGATGATTACGGAAAGCACCGTGCCCAGCAGGATGGCTGCAGGCGCCAGCGCTGCATCCGGAAAGTTGCCAGCGGCGATTGCGATGGCGACACCGGGGTGCCTTGCCGTGGCGGCCAGCATCAACGCAGATTTCTCACCCGGATTGTCGCTGCCAAGCCAATAGCTGGCCGCGACTCCTACGAGGATTATCGCCGTCAAGGCGACAATGGTGCCGTTTCCGATCACCTGCCACATGGCAGGTGCAAGGAGGATGATCATCAGCGCCGCGATCACTGCGAACACGAGGCTGCCCACTTTGGCGACGGGGCCGGCCAGCTTCTGCGCGCGCTCGCTGCCTGCAAAGTGCCGAACGATCACGCCCAGCAACAGCGGCAGGGCCGTGCTGATGAGCACCGGGGGAATGACGCTCATGGGATGGAGAAGGGATTTGTGCGGAAGCAGCCAGTCGATGAACAAAAGCCCCAGCGGGGCGATAACGACGGACGCCACGGCCGCGCCAAATAACAGGCCGATCACATAATCCATTCCGGCGCCTGCCTTCAATTGCTTGTCCGGCAGGATGGGTGGCAGGGGTGAAAGGGCAATCGCCAGCACTGCGACCTTCACGGGTGGTGAAAGGTCGAAGGCAGTCGCAATGACAAGCGCTGCCGCAGGCACCACGACAAAGATGGCAACAAGGGCACGCAGCCCCAGCCGCGGGTGCGTGAACAAGTAAAAGGCGTTGCTGGCCTGGGTGCGCAATGCGAGGGAGAAAACCATGAGGCAGGCGCTGCCTAGCAGAAGCAGTTTAAGGATATCTGCAAGCGCCATCGTATCACCCCCGTGCTGTGTGTTCCCGCCAATGCGTGCCGCGCGTTGCAGCCGTGTCCGGAAAACCCCTTCGCGGGGTCCGGATGATGGTCATTCGCCGGTGCCTGCTGATGGCCGGGCGATGCAACGAAATCCTATATGCGATGTCGACGAATCCACCGGCTGCGGGTGACGTGCTGCGGGCCGGTAACGGCGACAATAGTTGTAGGCGCACAGGTGGGATCCGCCCTTCAGCACCTTTCGGGGAATGCGGATTTCAGGTTGCGCCGGATCGAAGCTTGCGGCCTCTGCGCCGCCGCGAGGATTACGCGGTACGCAGCAGCTCCTCGTCGTGTCAGGCTGATCGCCGCGCACACCGAACCAGTCGGACGTCCACTCCCAGACATTGCCGATCATGTCATAGAGGGCGTACCCGTTGGCTGGATAAGTCATCACGGGTGACGTGCGTTCATACCCGTCCTCGGCACGGTTTTCGTGCGGGAAGGCACCCTGCCAGGTGTTCGCCATGTGGCGCCCTCCTGGAGTGAGTTCTTCACCCCATGCGAACTCTGCATCGCTGCGTCCGCCCCACGCGGCGAATTCGAATTCGGCCTCGGTCGGCAGCTCTTTGCCCGCCCAGCGAGCATAGGCTTCTGCATCCTGCCATGCGACGTGCACTACCGGGTGATCTTCGATACCCTGCGTCGAGCTGCCCGGACCATAGGGATGGCGCCAGTCCGCGTCGAAGACGAACTGCCACCAGTTGTACATGTTGCGCACATCGACGGGCTGCTGGGGTTTTACGAATACCAGCGACGCCGGACGAAGCATTTCCGGGAGCGCGCCGGGATAGTCGGCTGCGTTCGGAGCCTCCTCTGCCAGCGTGACATGACCAGTAGCAGCAACGAATTCCGCAAATTGACGGTTTGTGACGGGGTGGGGATCGATCCAGAAGCCGTCCACTTCCACGTCCCGCGCGGGGGCTTCCTCTGGATAGTGATCGTCCGATCCCATACGGAAACGGCCCCCTTCGATCCAGATCATACCAGCACGCGCTTCGGCGGGGCTTTTACCGGCAATGGCGGCAGGATGCATCACGTTCAAGCTCGACTCTCCGGTGGCTATGTTCTGGGAAAACGAATGTTATTGCAAATCGAGTGCGCTCTGGCCCAGCCGATGGTGAAGCCGGATAGTAGCACGCGCCCATGGCAATTACTCCCAGGATCGCAGGGGGGGCCTCCTTGTTCAGGATATCGGGGAGGGATTTGGTGCAGGCATCTGGGCAGTAACAGATCGCCACTGGTCGTAGGTCCCGGGCGGAGTGCTCTGCAGCGTTTCTTCAAGCATCCGCATCGGCAGCTGGGATTCCCAGATCAAACCTGTGGTCGGGTTGTCTATATCGATAATTAGCAACAAGGACATGACAAGCAGGCCGATGAATACTGTGGTGTGCGTTATGTTTCTAGTGGTCTGAGCTATGTAACCCAGCATCGCGGACGTCGCCAGAACATACAGGATAAGCACCAGGAACACCGCAATCGGCACGCGCGCAAACCGTGCGGCCTTCCGCGCTGTATCGTAGTCTATCACCGCGTTGACGGACTCCAGCAGCGATGTGGAGAAATCAAGGGTGCGTACTGAATCGAACGATGCGGCGGTCGCTGACCACATTTCCTTTATAAGTTCGTCATTACGTTGAAGCAGCGGTAAGCGATTAGCTGTCGCCGGAGCTTCGCCCAGCAACACGCGGTTTTCGGTATAATCTTTAAAAATTTGGGACATTCGCGACCGATGCGGTTCCTCCAGAAGCTGCGCGCGCAGGTAACTGGTGCCGATCGCATTGGCCTCTTGCAGCACCAAGATGCGGCGCGCGTCGTATCGGTCAACGGCAAGAGAGAAGGTGAAGCCTAGAATCAGCGCAAGAAGGCCCAGCACTGCCGAAATGACAAAGCCTTCCTGCGCGTCGCTTTCTGAATCCTCCTGCGAGGAGCGGCGCTGCTTGCGTTGTCGTATCCGGGTTCCGGCGAAAGCTGCCAGCAACATCGCGGTGAGAAGAATTAGCGCCACCAGTGGAAGTGGTGTTACGTTCAGCCATTGCTCGAATTGCGTCATTCCCGTTTGCTTCCCCTGCTTTAGATGACCCCGCGTGCTTTCAGATCTGTCAGAACCCGGCAGATTTCGGCGGACCCCATGCCGCATCGACGTATCATCAAAAGCGAGCGCCCCAGTGGCATGTCGACTGGATGAACATCATCGATATGTGCAAATGCAACTGTGCCGGATGCCCATTGCGGAGCACCGGGAATATAGACCGTGCACCAGTCACCATGTTGTGGCTCAAGCTGGAGCGCGAGTGTCCAGCCAGCGTCAGTGGGTACGAGGACCACCGGAATCTCTGCGGTCTGGTCATTGTTCATGCCTCCGGCCAGCCCTTGCATAAGGTGAAAACGCGGGAGGAGGCTGACGACGCTGGCCTGTAACCATTTGATCATGGACTGACCGATAATGGTATGCGCGAGAAGTCCGCACAGGAATGAGGCGAGAATCAAACTGAGCAGGGTGACCAATGTACCGGCTGCCGCACCGATCAGAGTTTTTACGTGCAGATTGTCAAGAATAGGGTTGATGATCGGGCCAAAGATTTCTGCAGATTTGTGCAGGATGAAGTAGCCTAGAAGCAATGGCAAAACGAATACGGCGCCGCCTACTATTGTTGTGCGGATGTACTGAAGAGCCTTCTTCATGCCGTTCTCCGCAACAAGTTTGCGTACAGTTGTTTATCAGCAATATCTGGTGCCATCCATCGAAACTTAGCACATGTTTTTATAGGGTTTTGTCGCTGGCGCGCTCGTTCTGAGCGGCTGGTTCTGCGGGACAAGACGCGGCGACGCGGGGTGTTCGGGCTTGGATCGAACCTGCGATTTCGGGAACTGGATCGCCGTGCTACTGTCCGATTTCGTCAAGTCATGGCGGGCGGCTTGCTGCACAGCGGTCAGAATAACGATACAGGGACAGCGATGCCAAAAGCCATGCAAATCCGCCAACCGGCGGGCCTCGACAATCTGGTGCTGGGGCATGTTGAAGCCCGTGTGCCCGGACCGGGCGAGATCAGGGTGCGGATCCGGGCTGCGTCGCTCAATTTCCGCGACAATCTGGTGGTTTCGGGCTTCTTCCCTGTGGCGGACGGCTTGATCCCGCTGTCGGACGGGGCCGGCGAGGTTGTCGAAGTGGGAAAGGGTGTGACCGGCTTCGTGCCTGGCGATGCAGTGGTTAGCACTTTCCACCCCAAATGGCTCGACGGCCATATGGAGCGGGGCGACCTGAACAACAGCCCCGGCGGCCCGGCTGAGGGTTTCGCCTGCGAGGAAGTGACGCGGCCTGTTACCCATTTCACGCATGCGCCGAAGGGGCTTGGCCATGCCGAAGCCGCGACGCTTACCTGCGCAGCGGTTACCGCATGGCGTGCGGTGGTAACGGACGGCAGGGTCAGGCCCGGCGCCACCGTGTTGGTGCAGGGGACGGGCGGTGTTTCGTTATTTGCATTGCAGTTTGCCAAGGCTGCAGGAGCGACGGTTATTGCCACCAGTTCCAGTGCCGAAAAGCTGGCTCGTCTGAAGGCGCTGGGCGCAGACCATGTCGTGGATTACCGCGCCAACTCGAAATGGGGGGAGGATGTGCTGGCAATAACGGAAGGTCTGGGCGTCGATCATGTGATCGAGGTTGGTGGCCCGAATACCCTGTCCCAATCCTTTGCCGCAGCCCGCACCGGCGCTCATGTCGCGATCATTGGCGCGGCTGGTGGTTTTCAGGTTGATACTATGCCCTTCGCCGTTGTGCAGGCCAAGCGCCTGCGAGTGCAAGGTGTGACCGTGGGAAGCCGACGCGATCAGCTCGACATGGTTCGCGCGATAGAGGCGCAGGGTATCCGGCCAGTGATCGACAGCACGTTTCCGCTGGAGCAGTTGGCGGATGCCTTCCGCCACCTGCAATCGGCCAGTCACTTCGGCAAGATCTGCGTTGCTATCTGACTTTCGGGACACGGAAAATGACACAAGTCCAGACTGCACGCGGGCCAATCGACAGTGCGAACCTTGGTCGGACACTGATCCATGAACACGTGTTCCTTATGGATATGGAATACACCTACAACTACCGGCCCGACTTCTTTGAGGACGAGACGGTCAGTAATGCTGCCGGCCGGCTTAACGCGCTGAAGGCAGCGGGCGTCGATACCATTATCGACCTGACGGTGTTGGGGCTGGGCAGGCATATGCCGAGCCTGCAAAAGGTGGCCACGATGACCGACCTCAACATCATCGTCTCGACCGGTGCCTATACGTTCAATGAAGTGCCTGCACCGTTCCAGTTCTATGGGCCGGGCCTGCTGCGGGACGCCCCCGAAGAGCCCTTGGTGGAGCATTTCCTGCGCGATATCACGCAAGGGATCGCAGGAACGGGGATCAAGGCGGGCATGCTCAAATGCGCTATCGACATGCCGGGCCTGACGCCGGGTGTAGAGAGAGTGATGCGCGCCTGCGCTCAGGCGCAGGTGCAGACTGGGGTGCCGATCACAGTACACACGGCCCCGAAGGCAGAGACGGGGCTGATCGTCCAGCAGGTGCTATCGGAAGAGGGTGTCGATCTAGCCGATGTGGTCATCGGCCACTGCGGCGACAGTGCTGAGATCGACTATCTGATGGCGCTCGCTGACAGGGGCTCAATTCTTGGCATGGACCGCTTTGGCGTAGAGTTTTCCATCACCATGGATGACCGGGTGCAGACCATCGCCGAGATGGTGCGGCGCGGCTATGCAGGGCAATTGACCCTGTCGCATGATTGCTGTGCATGGTCGGACTTCTTTCCGCACATTGATGATTATCACGCGGTCATGCCAAACCACAATTTCTTGCACATCCACAACGATGTCATACCCGCGCTGCTGGAAGCAGGCGTGGGTCAAAGCGATCTGGACCGGATGTTTGTCGCCAATCCACGCCGCTTTTTTGAAGGGGCGGCGCACCGCTTCGCCGGGAAAGCATGACAACGCTTATCACCGTCGGCGATGCGGAAATCCGTTCGGTTCTTGAAATGCAATTGCCGCAGCGACCGATAGCGTGGCTGGGTGCAGATGCGGATCTGATCGAGGCCAATCGTCACTGGCTGGCACCGCATTTTCTCCAGGAAGGGGACACCTGGAGCCTCAATTTCCAGAGCTGGATCTTGCGGGTGGACGGTAAGGTGATCGTTGTTGACCCCTGCAACGGCAATGGCCGTCCGCATCCGATGCCGATCTTCGACATGCTCGACATACCCTTCATCGAACGGTTCGAAGCCACCGGGACGCACCCAGACGAAGTTGACTATGTCTTCTGCACCCACATGCATCACGATCACTGTGGTTGGAACACGCAATTACGCGGCGGGCGCTGGGTGCCGACATTCCCGAATGCGCGGTATCTTTTCGTCCAACGAGAGTTCGACCGCTGGAACCCGCGCGGAGCAAACTACCAGGGCGTCGATTATAACGAGGGCGTCTATGAACGCAGCATCTTGCCGGTAGTTGAAGCTGGCCGTGCCGATTTTCTGCCAGATAACTACGACCTTTGTGCCAGCTTGCGCATAGAGCCAGCCTATGGCCACACCCTAGGCCATTCCTTCATGCGCCTTTCATCCCGGCGCGAGGAAGCGATCTTCACCGGAGACGCGTTCCACCACCCGCTGCAACTGACGGCGCCGGAAATCCAGTTTGGCGATTGCGACGATACCGCAGAGGCCGTCGAAACGCGGCGCAAACTGGTGGAAACCGCGCTGGCCGCCGAACCGCTGCTAATTCCCGCGCATCTGCCGTTTCCCCACGCAGGATGGGTCAGGCGGCGCGATGGCGGGATAGTGTTCGAGGGCAGGCTTTAAGCCTAGCGATAGGCGACGATCGTATAGATCGGAACGCTCCGCTCTCCGTAGCTGAAATTCTTCCACGTTATGGTTGAATTCTTGAAGCCCAGAATAGCCAGATATTCCTTCACCAGCAACGGTGGAAGCCGGAACCAACCGTCGTTAATGCCATCCGGTTTCAGGCTGCTGGGCATGAATTTCGGCGCTTTGCGGAACTTGCTTGCAAAGGTACTCCAAGGGGAAACATCGGCCACGATCATGGCTTCCTTGGCAAGGCGCGCACCGTTTTCCAGCGCAAGAAACGGGTCGCGTAGATGGAGTAGGATGCTGCCGTAAATGGCGACATCCACCGGACCAATCGACGATGGGATGTCGTACACAACACCATTGACCATACGGGCACGAGACTTGAATGCATCATGGCAAAGCCAGTAACCGTTGTTAATCTTTTGCAGGTGGGCGCGCCGCTGCAGCCGCGCGGCACCGTTATCATTATCGGAGAATGGCACGATGTCCCAGTCGTAGTCCTCCGACAGATCGAACGAAACAACATCGGCGCCCCGCCGCTCGGCGTGATAGCTCAGCAAGCCCGATGCGGCACCAACATCGAGAACGCGGCGTCCACTGAAATCGAAGTTTCCAAGGTAATCGTCGATAGATCCCCGCAGGTCCCACTCGCCCCTGACAGTGCCATGGCCCGGCAGATCCATCGTGTGATAGAAATAGCAGTCATCCAGAGACGCGACTTTGATCGGTTGTGCGTAGGGACTGGATTCAGTTGGTTTGTTGCTTGTCGCGAAATTAGTAGCGATCATCGTTGTATTGCCCCCTGCCGTACTCCCGTCGCCGCTTAACGAGGTGAGTTGACCTTGACCACACCTGAATTGTGTCAGCTCCGCTAAATAGAAACAATGATCACAGCGAGTATCTAAGGCTTCCGGTATGTGATCATATGGTCCAGCACATAGGCCTTCATGTCTGATAGGTCGCCTGCATCAGTGCTCTCTCGTTGATGCGCCAACATTCGGGCAACTGCGGCTTCGGGGTCTTCAAGTTCATAGATGGTGGCGTAATTGTTCTCGGGCACATGCCCCGGCAGCTGCGTCCCGCTGAGCTTGTAACGGGACACGCCGACCACGCCTTCGGGTTCGCAGATTAGGTCCAGATGGCTGTCATACCACTGGTTGAATTCATCTTCAGGCCCCGCCTCTGCCCGCATGAATATGACGAGCAGGCCTTTTTTCTTTTCCAAACATCCCTCCTGTATCTTTGCATCATCGTTAGATCAGGAGGGAGCTGTGTCAAAGTGTCCAGTCCGCCGGTCCTGCCCGGCAAAAGTTGTCAGGCGGTTGCTGTCAGGCGAGCGACTTCACCTTTTGGCTTTGCCCGCGCGGTACGATCAGCACCTCGTTTCCGGCGGCAACGATGATAAGGTCTTCCACACCGATGGCGGAGATGCGAATTCCATCGCTGCGGATCAGGTTGCCCTGCGCCTCAATCTGGCGGACATTGCCGGACATGACATTGCCTGACACATCGGGCATGCCAATGTCCTTCAGGGCATCCCAGCTTCCGACATCGGACCATCCCATTTCAACCGGGACGGTCGCGACCCGGCCGGCCTTTTCCATGACGGCATAGTCGATGCTGTCCGATGGTGATGCTGCGAAGGCGGCTGCATCGGGGCGCAGCAATTGCCCATCCCGGCTTGCGCCTTCCACTGCCAGAAGCGCTGCTTCCAGAATTTCAGGCGCGTGGAGTTGCATTTCATCCAGAAAATTGCCGGCGCGGAACAGGAAGATTCCGCCGTTCCAGAAATGATCGCCCTTGGCCAGCATGGCTTCGGCGACATCGCGCGCGGGCTTTTCAACGAAGCTTGCCACTGCGTGCCCCCCTTCAGGCAACGGGCTGCCCGCAGCGATATAGCCATAGCCCGTTTCCGGGGCGGTAGGCTCTATGCCGAAAGTGACGAGCCAATCGTTTTCGGCCAGCCGCTTGGCGACAGCAGCGGCCCGCTGGAAGGCATCGAGATCCAGAATCGCGTGATCGCTGGGCATGACCAGCAACAGGCCATCGGGTGCGCCGCTCGCCAGGGCAGCGAGTGCGATGGCCGGCGCGGTGTTCCGGGCGCAAGGTTCCAGAACGATCATGGCATCGGTCACATCGATCTCTGCGAGTTGGTCAACAATAAGGTCAGCATGTGCTTCGCTCGCGACGACGATCGGCGGACCATACAATGCGCGATCACTGGCGCGCATCATCGTCAGCTGGAACATGCTCAGCGTGCCTGTAAGAGACAGAAACTGCTTGGGCCGCGTTGGCGTGGAAAGCGGCCAGAGCCGCGTGCCGGAGCCCCCGGAAAGCACTACCGGCGTGATTTTGGTCATTCGTTGTCTCCAGTGGCGGCAGGGATTTTCGGGGCGCGGTTGTTCATGCGCCTCCTGTTTGTAGGTTGCCTTCAAAGCCGGCCCACGAACGGTTGTCGGCGGACAGGCATTGGGCGGTGTTCTTGCGGGGGAAGGCGGAGCAATCCCACAATGTCCGCTCCACCCCGGTACGGCGATCGCGGACATAGATGAAGGCGGGGTCGGCCGAGGCCGGCAAAGTGCCGATGACTTTGCAGAATGGCTTGCTGCCGCAGAGGTCCAGCGCCGCCATCGCTGGCGCGGCTGCGCTAGCGCTGGGCGCCACACGCAACTCAAATACGCCGGGCGGCAGCGAAGGCTTTGCAATCTCTGCAATGCGGGCGGGGCTGGCTGCCGGAACGGCTACAGGCACTTCCATGGCAAGGGCGATTGCTGGCGATGTGGCTGCTAGTCCCGGTGTAGCCTCTGCGCGGTGGAGCGGCGAGATTCGTGCAAGGGCGATGACGGCCGGTTCACTCCCGGCGTATCGTTGTGTCATGGCTGGTGGGCCGCCCCACTTGCCGCGCCAGCGGAAAAAAAGATGCGTGTCGACCCGCGCGAGTTTGTCCAACTGGGCGCTCCATGTCGGGTGTACCCAGTCAGTATGGTAGTGGGTTGCCAGCCCAACCTCTGTATCGACTTTGCCCTCCAGCATGGAGCGGGCCTCGCTACGGGCGTGGGCAAAGGCGGTGTCCGACGGTACGCGTTGCATCGCGCCGTCGCAGGTAAACGTGAACTGGCAACCGGTCGTGCGCTCAGAACCCTGGAACACCACGCCGCAGATGTTGGAGGGGAATGCGGCATGGCGAACGCGATTGAGCACGACCTGCCCCACGGCGCGCTGGCCGCGAGGGTCGGTGCCAGCCTCGTACCACATGGCGCTGGCAAGACAGTCGATGGCGCGTTCCCGGCTTTCCGTGTCACCCGTCAGAGCGAAGGGACGCGCCGCAACGCCAACGGAGCCTGCAAAGGGGATCGCGGCGTTGAGCAGCTTGGCCCGGTCGCGGTCCATCGGCGCAAAAACCAGCGGCTCTGGAATGGGGGCAAGCGCGTCTGGTTGTGTGGGCGCAGCATCCACCGTAGCGGGCCGTGTTACGGCCGCGCCGGAAGTGTTCGGCATGCCCATCCATGCGACTCCCGCCGCGCCGACGCAGAGGGCGATTCCAGCCATCGCGCCAAATGCCGGGCGCAGACGTTTGCCGAGCACCCATTGGAGGCCCATCACGAGCGCAAATGCCAGCGTGCCACTGACCGCCAGCACCAGAATCTTTACAATGAGGTGCGCCTCGGCGATCAGGCTGGAAGCACCCAGCAACTCAACCACCAGGAATGTCGCCAGCAACGCAAGGGCAGTGCCCGTAAGGGACCGAAGAAACTGAAGCGGGCTGAACTTGGTGTAACGGCCAAGCATATAGAGCGTAAGGACCGCCGTGACGGAGCTTGACGCCAACTCCGACCAGGCCACCGCATGAAGTCCGAACGGGGCGGCGATGATAATTCCGGTGCAGGCGATTGCCGAACTGGTGATGGCAAGGTTTCGCGCCAGCTTGGGCTGGTTAGTTAGGGAAAACAACGGTTCACTAAGGACCGTGACGAAGCCGATCAGATAGGCCACCGCAAGAATCGACGCGACAGGCGCGGCAGGTAGCCATTTTGCGCCCAAAAGAGCGGCGACAAGCAGTTCTGCAAGCAGTGCGAACAGCACCAGTGCCAATGCAGCAAAGGACAACAGGATCGGCCCTAGCTTTTCTGCTTTTGCGGCCTGTGCCGTTTCGGGGTCATCGCTTCCGTTGCCGGCATCGCGTACGCCGGACCAAAGCATGACGCGTGAGGGTTCTCGCAGCGTTTCGAGCACCGCGCCCGTTATGCGCGCTGCGGCGCGGTAATAGCCTACCGCAAGCGCGCTCAGGCCAAAGCCGATGACAAATACGGAGATATTCGAGCGCAGGAAGTTGGATATGCGGCCAACCATGATCTGGCTGGAAAAGCTGATCATCTCCCGATCTTCCGGGCAGCGGTGCCAGATAGTTGGCCGCATTGCTGCGCGATTTTCAGAGCGCGAGAGGCAGATCAGGGCTGTCACCTGCAAGACCAGCTTGGAAACGCCCAAGGCAACCATGCCCCAGCCGGCAAACAGAGCGGCGGCGCCGGCAATCAATCCGCAGCTTTCCGATATGAAGACGGACAGCGACAGTTGATGGATTCGATTCTCCTTGGTCAGTTGGCCCCACATCAGGGTGCAACGGCTGCGCATCGGAACCCAAAGGGCGAGCGCGGCGATCGTCAGGGCGCCCGCCGTTTCGTTAAAGACCAGATCTACGACGACGGCTGCGGAAAGGCCGCCTATCGCGATCACGGCCGACGCCAATCCGGCAAGGCCGTGCGCCCGCGCAAGAAGCCGCTCGTCGTCAGTGCAGGTGATGTATTCGCGCCAGCCAGCCTCTGCCAAAACGGTAAGGCCCATGGCGATCGCAAAGACCAGACTGAACAGGCCGAATTCCGCAACGGCGATAACGCGAGCCGCCAGCAGGAAGAATGCAAACTGAACAAGCTGCGAATAAATGCTGGCGCTCATCAAGCCGCCAAAACGTGTCGACCGCACGGCAAGCGACCGAACGCGCTGTAGTGAATTTGGGCCTGAAGCCATAAGGACGGAGTAACTCCACCGGGGCAGCAGATGCCAAGGTAGTTCAAGCCTATTGTGCATCGCAACACAAAACATCTCTTCCGCGACGGAGTGACGGTTCCGCACGCTCTGTTGCAAACCGGCTGGTTCCAGCGCGCAAAATAGAGGCCTATGATGCAACGCACACCATCGGAGGTTTTCTTGGGTCGACCGAAGGGCGCATATTATATGGCGCGGCATCAGTGTGATAAGATTATCCTGGATCACCACTCGCCCGTGGCTGTGCGCGATTCTGCCTGTATTTATATTGCGTTGCACAACGGATGGTGATTTACTGGCCTCACCATCATACGCGGCCGGAGTCACCCGATGCTGGACAATGCGCATCTGAATTTTGCGCCGCAACCACGCGGTCGCAGCATCAACAGGCCGACACTGCCAAGCGGTGCACTCCTCAAAAGCGAAGGACGACCATGAGCGAGCAAGGCGAATTGCCGCAGGTTGCGGTCATCCTTGCCAGTACCGGTCGACCGGACAGTCTGGCGAAGGCGATTGAATATTTCCGGCTACAGAGCCTGCCTCCCAGCCGCATCATATTGTCAGTGGTGTCGCCGGCCGATCTGCCGCCCGCCGACATGATGAAGGGGGTTGAAGCATTGACGGGGCCAAAGGGACTTCCGGCCCAGCGGAATACGGGATTGCGGCACCTTGGCGGCGATGCCGATGTCATCGCCTTCTTCGACGACGATTATATCCCTTCGCGCTTCTGCATTGAGCAGATCGCCCGGTTCTTTCACGCCCATCCGCAGGTTGCAGGTGCTAACGGGCATCTTCTTGATGACGGCATCAATTCGCCGGGTATTGCGGTTGCGGCGGCTGAAGATCTGATCGCCGAATATGATGCGTCACACGTTGGCACGCTGGATGTGCTGCGCCCCCTTGCGGGGCTTTATGGGTGCAACATGGCGTATCGCAGCGCCGCGACCCGCGAAATCTGGTTTGATGAGCGGCTCAAGCTTTACGGCTGGCAGGAAGACATAGATTTCGCAGCGCAGGTTGCCCTGCGGGGGCAGATCGTGAAGACCAACGCCTTCGCCGGTGTGCATCTTGGCGTGAAGGGCGGGCGCACCTCGGGCGTGCGGCTGGGGTATTCGCAGGTCGTCAATCCCATCTACCTCAACCGCAAGGGCACAATGGGGGCCCGATTTGCTGCACGCATCCTGGTCTGCAACGTTCTGGCCAACCACTTTCGCGTGCTGCGGCCAGAGCCGTGGGTAGACCGCATCGGCCGTGCCCGTGGCAATTGGCTGGGCCTGTTTGACGTGCTGCGTGGGCGGTTGACCCCCGAAAGGATCGAAGTGTTGTGACCGTATCCTTCTCCAGCACCGAACGGCAAAAGGTACTTTCGCATTGCCCAGAGATCGACAGCCTGCGCGCGCTGGCGATGATCGCGGTGGTGGCGATGCATTCGAAGCTTTTCCCGATGGGTTGGGCCGGGGTGTGGCTGTTCTTCGTTATTTCAGGCTACGTCGTTACGCTATCGATAGCGCGTAACCGCGATCCCGAAAATCCCGCCAAGGGTGCAGCGCATTTCGCGCGGCAACGCGTTGCACGGATACTGCCGCCCTATTTCTTTTATGTGCTGGCCGGGATTGCCATCACGCTTGC
>Ga0233380_1000805_pt1 | contig 15229 bp, 10 predicted proteins | sample ElkDunMinimDraft_9_FD_191541 | JGI IMG/M metagenome (GOLD analysis project Ga0233380, IMG submission 191541) | Fecal eukaryotic communites from dung pellets of Tule Elk in California, USA - Elk Dung F36 | ecosystem: Host-associated > Mammals > Digestive system > Large intestine > Fecal | place... | reverse complement strand
AGCGGCAGCCAGCCCGTCTGCGGCCGCAGCTTCTCCTGGCCGACATAGTGCGCCCAGCCGCCGCCCGAATTCCCGATACAACCGCACATCACCAGGAGCTGGATGATGCCGCGGTAGCTCATGTCCATGTGGAACCAGTGGTTCAGGCCGGCGCCGAGGATCACCATCGAGCGGCCCTTGGTGGTTTCGGCGTTCGCCGCGAACTCCCTGGCGACCTGCTCGATGAGGTCCTGCCGGACTCCTGTCACCTTCTCCGCCCAGGCGGGGGTGCAGGGAACGTCGGCATTGTAGTCGCTGGCGACATTGTCGCCGCCGAAACCGCGGTCCAGCCCGTAGTTGGCGCAGTAGAGGTCGAAAACGGTGGCGACGCGGATCGCCTTGCCGTCCGCCGTCGTCACCTGCTTCACCGGGATGTTGCGCTGGAGAATCCTGTCGTGCGCCGTCGCGGTCCAGCCGCCGGGCGCCGTGCCGCCGAAATAGGGAAAGGCGACCGGCACGATCTCGTCATGCGCCTCGGCGAGCGACATGCGCAGGCGGATGTCGCGGCCCTTGCCGTCGCGTTCCTGGAGATTCCAGTTGCCCTTCTCGCCCCAGCGATGGCCGGATGCACCGAGCGGCGCGACCAGCTCGCCCGAGATCTCATCGATGCCGACCGTCTTCCAGTCCGGGTTGTTCGCCTCGCCCAGTCCGTCGGGGAGGTCGGCGGCGCGCAGCATCCGGTCCGGCACGAGTTGGCCGTCGCGCTCGGAGAGGGTCACGAGCAGGGGGAAGTCGGAGTAGCGGCGCGTATAGTCGGCGAAATATTCGGACTGCCGGTCGAGATAGAACTCGCGCAGGACGACATGGCCGAACGCCAGCGCCAGCGCGGCGTCGGTGCCTTGCTTGGGATGCAGCCAGACATCGGAAAACTTTGCCGCCTCGTTGTAGTCGGGAGAGATGACCGCCGACTTGGCGCCGCGATAGCGGACTTCCGAGTAGAAATGGGCGTCCGGCGCCCGCGTCATCGGAACGTTCGACCCCCAGACGAGCAGGAAGCCGGCATTGTACCAGTCGGCGCTCTCCGGCACGTCGGTCTGCTCGCCCCAGGTCTGAGGCGACGATGGGGGCAGGTCGCAGTACCAGTCGTAGAAGCTCAGGATCGTCCCGCCGAGCAGCGCCAGATAGCGCGAGCCGGCGGCGTAGGAGATCATCGACATGGCCGGGATCGGCGAGAAGCCGGCTACGCGATCGGGCCCGTACTCGCGGATCGTGTAGGCATTGGCCGCGGCGATCATCTCGTTGATCTCTTGCCAGCCGACGCGCACGAAGCCGCCGCGGCCGCGCTGCGACACCCAGTCCCGCCGCTTGTCGGGGTCCTCGACGATCGCCCGCCAAGCCGCCACCGGCGACATCGTCGCGCGCGCCTCGCGCCAGTGGAGGATCAGCCGGGACCTGACGAGCGGGTGCTTCACCCGCGTCCCCGAGTAGAGGTACCAGGAGTAGCTGGCGCCCCGCGGGCAGCCGCGCGGCTCGTGGTTGGGGAGATCGGGGCGAGTGCGGGGATAGTCGGTCTGCTGCGTCTCCCACGTCACGATGCCGCCCTTGACGTAGATCTTCCACGAGCATGACCCGGTGCAGTTCACGCCATGGGTCGACCGCACGATCTTGTCCGCGGCCCAGCGCTTTCGATAGGCGTCCTCCCAGGCCCGGCTCTCGTTCGTGGTGATGCCGTAGCCCTGGGAATAGGTTTCGCGCTTGGCCCTGAAGAACGTCAGGCGATCCACGAAGTGACTCATGGGTGCCCCCTTGCTGCTCGGGTGGGATTGGCCGGCTGGCCGCCCGGCGCGGGAATACGGCGCCGCTCGATGCCGTAGAGGATGCCGCGCGGTCCGCTGTAGACCCACCAGGTGAGCAGGGCGCAGGAGACATAGAAGATCAGGAACGCCCAGAGCGCGGCGTTGGCGGTGCCGGTGGAGTCGATCGATACCGAATAGGCGCGGGGAATATAGAAGGCGCCGTATGCGGCGATGGCGGAGGTGAAGCCGATGATGGCGGCGGATTCACGCTCGGCGACGTGGCGGCGCTCTTCCGGATCGAGCGAGGGTTCCTTGCGGTCGATCTCGCGGCTCATGGTGACCGGCACCATCTGGAAGGTCGATGCGTTGCCGATGCCGCTGGCGAAAAACAACAGCAGCACCGTGCCGAAGAAGCCCGCGAAGCTTCCCGCGTTGAGCGACATGATCATGCCCGCGATGGCGACGATCTGCACGACGAACACCCAGAAGGTCACGCGGGCGCCGCCCCACCGATCCGAGATCCAGCCGGTTCCTGCGCGGCTGAGCGCGCCCACCAGCGGGCCGAGGAACGCGTAGGGAAGGGCGTTGACGTTCGGGAAGACGAGCTTCGCCAGCAGCGGAAAGCCGGCCGACATGCCGATGAACGTTCCGAACGTGCCCGTATAGAGCCAGCACATCAGCCAGGTATGGCTGCGCCGGAAGATCGACGCCTGATCGGCGAAGGAGGCTTCGGCGCTTGGAATGTCGTTCATCCCGAACCAGGCCGCAATCGTTCCGATGAGGACCAGCGGAACCCAGACGAAGCCGGCGTTCTGCATCCACAGCCTGCTGCCGTCGGACAGGACCTGGGCCGGTCCGCCGAGGGTGCCGAAGAGCGCGAAGGTGATGACCACCGGCACCAGGAACTGCATGATGCTGACGCCGAGGTTGCCGAGCCCGGCGTTGATCGCCAGCGCGTTGCCCTTTTCGGCCTTGGGATAGAAGAAGCTGATGTTGGCCATCGAGGACGCAAAATTGCCGCCTCCGAAGCCGCAGAGCAGCGCCAGCACGAGGAAGATGAAGAACGGCGTCTCGGGGTTCTGGACGGCATAGCCCATGCCGAAGGCCGGGATCAGCAGTGACGCCGTCGAAAGCGTGGTCCACAGGCGCCCGCCGAAGATCGGCACCAGGAACGAATAGAAGATCCGCAAAGTCGCGCCGGAGAGGCCGGGCAGCGCCGCCAGCCAGAACAACTGGCTGTTGGTGAAGGCGAAGCCGATGGCCGGCAAACGCGCGACGACGACGCTCCACACCATCCAGACGGCGAAGGCGAGCAGCAGGCAGTAGGTGGAGATCCACAGGTTGCGCTGCGCGATCGGGCGTCCCCTCTCGCGCCAGAAGACGGGGTCCTCGGGGTCCCAGTCGTAGAGCGGGGCGGTGCGGGCGGGTTGGGCCGTTCCGGGCTCGCCAAAGCCCTGGATTTCGGGCAGTTCCGGTGAGAACACCTCGCCTGCGCGGCTGGCGGCAGCCTCCATGCGCAGGATGGCGAAATGCATCCAGATCAGCGAAACCGCGGCGATCAGGAACAGCAGCGCGAAGCAGCTCGTCCAGATTCCGGTCAGGTCGTTGAGCACGCCGAACACCAGCGGCAGGATGAAGCCGCCGAGGCCGCCGATCATGCCGACAAGCCCGCCGACCACGCCGACATGGTTGGGATAGTAGGTCGGGATGTGCTTGTAGACGGCCGCCTTGCCGAGGCTCATGACGAAGCCCAGGATGAAGATGGTGACGACAAAGGGAACGAGCCCCATCGCCGTGCGGAAGGTGATCGTGCCGTTGATGCCGTCGATGACGTAGGTCGTGGGAGGATAGGCAAGCAGGAAGGTGCAGAAGGCCGAGACGCCGAACGTCCAATACATCACCGCACGCGCGCCATAACGGTCGGACAGGCTGCCGCCGTAGACGCGGAACAGGCTCGCCGGCACGGAGTAGAAGGCGGTCAGTATTCCGGCCGTTTTCACGTCGAGGCCATAGACCCCGACCAGATAGCGCGGCAGCCAGAGGGCAAGCGCGACGAAGGCGCCGAATACGAACAGGTAGTAGAGCGAGAAGCGCCACACCTGAATGTTGCGCAGGACGGCGACCTGTTCTGCGATGGATGCTCCCTTGCGGCCCTCGCGCTGCCGCGCCGCTTGGTCCGGATCCTCCTTCGTGACGAGCAGGAATACGATCGCGGTGACAACCAGGCCTACGGCCCAGACCCGCGCCACCATCTCCCAGCCCGCGGCGGCCATGACGAAGGGCGCGATGAAGGTGGTGATGGCAGAGCCGACATTGCCCGCGCCGAAGATGCCGAGCGCCGTTCCCTGCTTGGCAGGCGTGAAGAATTTCGAGACATAGGCGACGCCGACCGAGAAGGATCCGCCCGCCAGACCCACACCCAGCGCCGCAAGAAGCAGCATCGGGTAGGTGGTGGCATAGGTCATCAACCAGGTCGCGATGGCGGAGACCACCATCAGGGCGGCGAAAAGGCGCCTGCCGCCGAACTGATCGGACCAGATGCCGAGCAGAATGCGCGATAGCGATCCGGTGAGGATCGGCGTGCCGGCCAGAAGTCCGAACTGCGTGTCGGAAAGGCCGAGCTGATCCTTGAGGGACAGCCCTATGATCGAGAAGATCGTCCAGACGGCGAAGCAGGCCGCGAATGCAACGGTGCTGCTCCACAAGGCGCGCGCGGCGTCAGGGTCGTTTGAGGGTTCGTCGGCGTACGGGCGTATTTCCGTCATGGAAGATCACCGCACCACACCGTGGGTATTACCCCCCGGCGATACGAGCCCGCGACGGGTTTTTGCCCGTGCGCGTCGATCCACCCGCGTACCTTGAGTCAATACCATAGGGCGCCAGACATGCAAAGCAAGGAGCGCCGGACACGAAGCACAGTGCATCGGATGTAGAGACCTCGGCGAGGCTGCCCATGTATCCGTTGACCGGGATCAAGGCAGGGCGGGCCGCATCTGTGCTAACCATTTGCCGAATGGCGTGATTTCCGGCCCGGCTGTCCTATTATCATCTGGAGTGTGAGCCGGGTCGCCGGACCCTAACGATGGAGTACGCAAGATGACGACCGCCGAGAAAAGCGCTCCTGCCGCGCAGACCCTGCAGTCCGATGAGGTCCGGTTGATCAATGCCTGGTGGCGGGCGGCGAATTATCTTTCCGTCGGCCAGATCTACCTGCTGGGCAACCCGCTGCTGCGCGAGCCGCTGAAGCGCGAGCACGTCAAGCCGCGCCTGCTTGGCCATTGGGGCACCACGCCCGGCCTCAACTTCATCTATGTCCATCTCAACCGGGTGATCCGGAGGGAGGGCTCCTCTGTGCTGTTCATCGCCGGGCCGGGACACGGCGCGCCCGGCGTGGTGGCCGCGACATGGCTGGAGGGAACCTACAGCAAGCTCTATCCGGACGTTTCGCAGGACGAGGCAGGCATTGGCCGGCTGATGCGCCAGTTCTCGTTTCCGGGCGGCATCCCCAGCCATGCGGCTCCCGAGACGCCCGGCTCCATCCATGAAGGCGGCGAACTCGGCTATTCGCTGAGCCACGCCTTCGGCGCCGTGTTCGACAATCCCGATCTCATCGCGGCATGCGTGATCGGCGACGGCGAGGCCGAGACAGGTCCGCTCGCAGCCTCCTGGCACGGCAACAAATTCCTCAATCCCGCCTCCGACGGCGCGGTGCTGCCGATCCTGCATCTCAACGGCTACAAGATCGCAAACCCGACCGTGCTCGCGCGCATGCCGCGCGAAGAGCTCGTGTCGCTGTTGCGCGGCTACGGCTATGCGCCGATCTTCGTCGAGGGTGAGGATCCCGAACCGATGCACCAGAAGATGGCGGCGGCGCTGGACGAGGCCTTCGCCGCAATCAAGGCCATTCAGCAGGACGCCCGCAACGACGGCGCGGTCGAGCGCCCGATCTGGCCGATGATCGTGCTGCGCTCGCCGAAAGGCTGGACCGGGCCGAAGACCGTCGATGGCAAGAAGGCCGAAGGCTTCTGGCGCTCGCACCAGGTGCCGTTCACGATGGAGAAACCCGAGCATCTCGGCCTGCTCGAAGAATGGCTGCGCAGCTATCGCCCCGAAGAGCTGTTCGACGAGGCGGGGCGGTTGCAGCCGGACATCGCGGCCATGGCGCCGGTCGGGGAGAAGCGCATGAGCGCCAACCCGCACGCCAATGGCGGCGTGCTCAAGCGGCCCCTGAGGCTGCCGGATTTCACGCAGTATGCGGTCGAGGTGAAGCGGCCGGGCGCTTCAGACGCGGAAACGACGCGGATCAGCGGCGTCTTCCTGCGCGACGTGATGCGCGACAACATGGAGCACCGCAACTTCCGGGTCTTCGGTCCGGACGAGACCGCCTCGAACCGGCTGCAGGACGTTTTCACGGTGAGCGATCGCACCTGGAACGAGGAGATCTTCCCGTATGACGACCATCTGTCGCCCGACGGACGGGTGATGGAGATCCTCAGCGAGCACACCTGCCAGGGCTGGCTGGAAGGCTACCTGCTGACCGGCCGCCACGGCTTCTTCTCCTGCTACGAGGCCTTCATCCACATCGTGGATTCCATGTTCAACCAGCATGCGAAATGGCTGAAGACGTCGAAGGAAGTCCACTGGCGGCAGCCGATCGCCTCGCTCAACTATCTTTTGACCTCGCATGTCTGGCGGCAGGACCACAACGGCTTCAGCCATCAGGATCCGGGCTTCGTCGACCATGTGGTGAACAAGAAGGCCGAGATCGTGCGCGTCTATTTTCCGCCCGACGCCAACACGCTGCTCTACGTCACCGACCACTGCCTGCGCAGCTGGAACCGCGTCAACGTGATCGTCGCCGGCAAGCAGCCGCAGCCGCAATGGCTGACCATGGACGAGGCGATCAAGCACTGCGCGGAAGGCATCGGCATCTGGGAATGGGCGAGTAACGACCGCGACGGGGAGCCCGACGTGGTGATGGCCTGTTGCGGCGACGTGCCGACGATGGAAACGCTGGCCGCCGTCGACCTGCTGCGCCAGCACGCGCCCGACCTGAAGGTGCGTGTCGTCAACGTCGTCGACCTGATGACGCTGCAGCCGAAGACCGAGCATCCACACGGCCTGTCGGACGCCGATTTCGACTCGCTGTTCACCAAGGACAAGCCGGTAATCTTCGCCTATCACGGCTATCCGTGGCTGATCCACCGGCTCGCCTACAAGCGCACCAACCACGCCAACATGCATGTGCGCGGCTACAAGGAGGAAGGCTCGACCACCACGCCGTTCGACATGGTGGTGCGCAACGATCTCGACCGTTTCCACCTCGTGGAGGACGTGATCGACCGCGTGCCCAAGCTCGGCTCGGCAGGAGCGTATGCAAAGCAGGCGATGCGCGACCGGCTTGTCGAGCACAACCGCTACATCCGCGAGCACGGCAAGGACATGCCGATGGTGGCGGACTGGCGGTGGCCGGCGAGAGAGTGATCAGCTCAGGAATTGCCGGAAACGACGCAGCGAAAACGCAAAGAACGCGATGCCGATGGCGAACAACGCCACGAACTGCGGCCACACGACGGACAGGCCGGCGCCGCGGAAGAGAATGGCCTGCGCCAGCATGACGAAATGGGTGGTGGGGGCGGCCAGCATGATGAACTGAATGATCTCGGGCATGTTCTCGCGCGGCGTGACCCCGCCCGAGAGCAGTTGCAGCGGTATCAGCACCATCATGACCAGCAGCGCGAATTGCGGCATCGAGCCCGCCATCGTCGCGAGGAACATGCCGAGGCAGGTCATGGCGAGGATGTCGAGCGCCGCCCCCGCGAGAAACAGCGCCGACGAGCCGTTCGTCGGCACGCCAAGCATCCCCTGCACGACGAACAGCAGGCTGAAGGCGGAGGCCGCCAGCACGACAAGTCCCATGGACCACATCTTGGCGACCATGATCTCGAAGGCGGTGACCGGCATCACCAGCAGATGCTCGATCGTGCCGTGCTCGCGTTCCCGGATCAACGCGGCGCCCGTCAGGATGACGGACAGCATGGTGACCGCCTGTATCAGCTGGTTTAGCGCCCCGAACCATCCCTTGTTCAGTTCCGGGTTGAACCGGGCGCGCAGATCGAGCGTGACCGGCAGCTCCGTCGTCGCCCTGTGGTGGGCGAGGAATTCGTCGACCTCTCCCTGGACGATCGACTGCACGTAGCCTCCGCCGGTGAAGGCCTGCGACATGCGCGTCGCATCGACGTTGAGCTGGATGGTCGGGGACCGGCCGGCAAGCAGGTCGCGCTGGAAGTTGGGGGGAATGTCGAGCACGAAAGTGACGCTGCCGTCGCCCATGCGGCGGTCGATCTCGGATTGCGGGATCAGCTCGGGCGCAACGAAATAGGGCGGATAGAATGCGCTGACGATGCGGGACGAGACTGCCGACTGGTCCTCGTCGACGATCGCGATCGGCGCCCGGTTCAGCGTTTCCGGCATCGCCCTGGACGAGGTGTAGATCTGGAGCGTGAAAGAGAACCCGATCAGGACGAGCATGGCGGTGTTGCGCGACAGGGCGCGCAGTTCCTTGACCCCCAGATGAAAGATGTTGGCGAGCCGCATCAGCGTTCCTGCTTCCTGAGGAAGGCCGTGGCGAGGCCGACAAGGACGGGGATCGCGATCAGCAGGGGGACGAAGGCTCCGGACAGGTCGGCGAAGCCGAGCGCCTTGGAAAAGACGCCGCGCGATATCGTCACGAAATAGGTCGCGGGGTAGATCTGCCCGATGAAGGCGCCGGCGCCCTGCAGCGACGAAACGGGATCGATCATTCCCGAATATTGTGACGCCGGGATCATCGTGATGAGCACGGTCGCGAAGATTGCCGCGATCTGGCTGCGCATGAAGGACGACATCAGGAGCCCCATCGCGGTCGCGATGCAGACATAGAGGAATGCCGCCGCGGTGAAGGTCGCGAAGCTGCCGGTGAACGGAACGCGGAAGACATAAATGGCGAAGCCGGTGAGCAGCAGGAAATTCATCATCGCCAGCGCGACGTAGGGAATCTGCTTGCCGAGCAGGAATTCCAGCCGGGTCACCGGCGTGACGTAGAAGTTGATGATCGAGCCGAGTTCCTTCTCGCGAACCACGCTCAGCACCGTCAGCATCGCGGGTATCATGAGAAGCAGCATCGGGATGACCGCCGGAGCGATTGCGTTGAGGCTGCGGACATCCGGATTGTAGCGGTAGCGAAGCTCGAGCTGGAAATCGCCTTCCGTGGCCGCACGGCCATAGAGTTCGCGCGCCTTCTGCGCGAGCCAGGTCGCGTGCATGCCCTCGACGTAGCCGCGGACGGTTTCCGCCCGGGCAGGCATCGCGCCGTCGATCCAGGCGCCGACGGCGGCGTCGCGGCCGCGCGCGACATCGCGGCCGAAGCCGGGCGGGATCTCCAGCGCCAGGCTGATCTCGCCGCTTTCGAGGCGCCGGTCCATGTCGTCATAGCCGGTCAGAGGCGGCTTCTCGCTGAAGTAGCGCGACCCGGAAAGCTGGAGCGCGTAATCGCGGCTGATGGCGGTGTCGTCATTGTCGAGGACGGCGAAAGACAGGTTCTCGACATCCAGGTTGATGCCGTAGCCGACCACGAACATGAGGATCAGGCTGCCGACGGTCGCCAAAGTGGCGCGGATCGGATCGCGCAGGAGCTCCAGGCTCTCCCGCCTCGTATAGGCGAACATGCGGCGGAAATCGAAAAATCGGTTGATGTTGGGCGTGCCCGAACCTTGCCCGAGCGATGCGCCCAACTCCGCGGCCGGCGCGGCGCCGGTAGGCTGCGCGCCGGCCGCGCCTGCGCCTTCCAGGTAGTCGATGAAGGCGGCTTCGAGCGTCGGCGCCGAGCGGCTGGCCACGATCGCCGCGGGCGTGTCGCTGACAAGCACCTTGCCCGCATGCATCAGCGATATGCGGTCGCAGCGCTCCGCCTCGTTCATGAAATGGGTGGAGACGAAGATTGTCACGTTGTCGCGGCGCGAGAGGTCGATGAGGATGCGCCAGAAATTGTCGCGAGCGACCGGGTCGACGCCCGATGTCGGTTCATCGAGGATCAGGATGTCGGGCGAATGGATCATCGCCACCGCCAGCGACAGCCGCTGGCGGATGCCGAGCGGCAATTCGTCGGGAAGCGCCTCCATCTGCTCGACCAGCTCGAACTGCCGCGCCACCTCGTCGACCCTCGCCGGGATGCCGGCGGCAGGAAGGGAGAAGAGACGCGCGTGAAGCTCCAGGTTCTGGCGCACCGTCAGTTCCGAGTAGAGGGAGAAGGCCTGCGACATGTAGCCGACGCGGCGGCGGATCTGGATGTCGCGGGGGTCGACCTCGCGGCCGAACAGCTTGACCCGCCCCTCGGTCGCATCGAGCAGGCCGGTCAGCATCTTCATGGTGGTGGTCTTGCCGCAGCCGTTGGAGCCGAGGAAGCCGAAGATCTCGCCGGGCGCGATGCGGAAGCTGACGTCGTCGACGGCGGTGAAGTCGCCGTAGCGCTTGGTCAGATGTTCCGCCTCGATGGCCGCTTCGCCGCCGGCCCCGGGCGGACGGGGAGGAATGACCACCTCCTTGTAATCGTTGCGTCTTTCGGCCGGCAACAAGGCGATGAAGGCTGCGTCGAGGTCGGTCGTGCCGGTCTGCGCGAGAAGCTCGGCCGGCGTACCCGTTGCAAGAATCCGCCCGCCATCCATGGCGATCAGCCAGTCGAAGAGCGCGGCCTCTTCCATGTAGGCGGTGGCGACGATCACGCTCATGCCTTCGCGGCTGTCGCGTATCTCCGCTATCAACTCCCAGAATTGCTTTCGCGACAGGGGATCGACGCCCGTCGTCGGCTCGTCCAGGATCAGCAGTTCAGGGTCGTGGATCAGCGCGCAGCAGAGGCCGAGCTTCTGCTTCATGCCGCCCGAAAGCTTGGCTGCCCTGCGGTCGACGAAAGGCGCAAGGCCGGTGCTTTGCGTCAGCGCCTCGATGCGGCGTTCCCGCTCGCGCCGCCCATGGCCGAAGAGCCGGCCGAAGAAGTCGATGTTGTCGAACACCGAAAGCGCCGGGTACAGGTTCTTGCCGAGGCCCTGCGGCATATAGGCGATGCTGGGCTGCACGCGGCCGCGGTGCGCCGCATCAGCGATGTCGCCGCCAAGCACGTCGATGCTGCCGCGCTGGATCTTTCGGGCGCCGGCGACCAGCGACAGCAGGCTCGATTTGCCGACGCCGTCGGGGCCGATCAGGCCAACGACGCAGCCCGACGGAATGTCGATGGTGACATCCTCCAGGGCCGTCGTCGCTCCGTAGCTGAGGCCGACGCCCTGCAGCCGGGCAACCGGCCCGGATGGCGCGTCGGCGTTCATTGCAGCAAGGTCTTCTGCAGGGCGGCGGGCCATTCCGCGTTCGGGTCGAGCTTGATGTAGGCGACCCCGGGCAGGCCGGTCTTCACCTGTTGCACATATTTGCGCAGGAGTTCCGGCTCGATCTGCGCCTTGATGCGGAACATCAACTTCTGGCGCTCTTCCTCCGTCTCCACCGTCTTCGGCGTGAACTGCGCCACGTCCGCGACGAAAGTGGCCTTGGCCGGGATCACGTATTGCGGCGCGGCGTCGAGGACGATGCGGACATCCTCGCCGATCGCGACGCGTCCCGCCTGCGCCGTGGGCAGGAAGAAGGTCATGTAGACATCGCCGAGATCGACGAGGTTCAGCACCCTGCCGCCGCTGCCCAGCACTTCGCCGGGCTGGGCCACGCGATACTGGACGCGCCCGTCGCGCGGCGAGCGCAGCGTTGCGTCCTCGATTTCCGTGTCGATGGCTTCCTGCGCGGCGGTCGCTGCGGCCACCGCCGCCTGAGCGTCGACGACCTGCGCCTTGGCGGCGTTGATGGCCGCCTCGCTGGCGGCAAGCTGCGCCTGGGCCGCGGCGACGGCGGCAGCGGCGCTGCGTTCGGCAGCCCGATCGTCGTCGAGAATCTGCTGCGAGATCGTGTTGTTCGCGGCAAGTTGTTCGGAGCGTGCCAGACGCCGCTCCGCAGCATCGAGCTCGGCCTCTCGCTGGCTGACCACCGCCGCGTTCGCGGTTTTCTCAGCCTGGCGCTGCGTGATCAGGGAATTGGCGGTGTCGACGGCAATTCTGGCCCGCTGCAACTCAGCCTCGGCCTGCCGGCGCTGGGCCTCGAGTTGCGCCGTATCCATGCGCGCCAGCACATCCCCGGCCCTGACGAAGTCGCCCTCGTCGACGAGTATTTCCTTGATGCGACCGGGAGATTTCGCCGAAATATCGATTTCGACGGCCTCGATGCGGCCATTGCCGACAGCGATGTAGTCCGGCAATGCGCCGCTGCGGCGCTGCATCAGGGCGTAGTACCCGCCGGCCACGAGGACCACCAGCAAACCGACGAGGAGCCAGATGCGTGCCGTTCGGGTCATGGCTGTTGCTCCTGGTAAAATGTGGCCGGGGCCCTTGGCCACGGCGCTGCCGCCCGTCCGGACCCGTTCCGTTGTGGACTCGATGTAGTGCCGACCATAACGCCGTTCCTGCTTGGTTACAGTTAGCTCAAAACCACTCGATTGCCATGGCGACCTTGATCCGCATCAAAAAACGCCGATCCGCCATTGAAGACCCGCGCCTCAATTTCCCCAATGAGATGTTGCAAGTTCGATCCGCATCAACGAGCGGAGACGGCGCCTCTGGGGGGCAAGGGCGGAAAAGAGGAGCGGCATCTCAGTCTGTCCAACCCAAGGAGAACAGTCATGGCCGACGCTTCCCCCAAAATGCCAGTCAAGAAATCCGCTGCACCCGCAAAGACCGGTGAATGGGTGCCTTTTGAAAGCCTGCGACGGGAAATAGACCGGCTGTTCGACGATTTCCACCCGTTTGACTGGCGATTGCCGTCGAGGATGCTCGGCGCGGCGCCGCGCGTCGCCCGCGCCGAATGGCAGGTCGCCCCGGCCATGGATCTCGTCGAAAAGGACGATGCGTATGAGATCACGGCCGAGCTGCCCGGCCTCGACGAGAAGAACGTCGAAGTGAAGCTGGCCAACCGGACCCTGACCATCAAGGGCGAGAAGAGCGAAGACAAGGAAGAAAAGCAGAAGGACTACTACCTGGCGGAACGCCGCTACGGCTCGTTCCAGCGCAGCTTCCAGCTTCCCGAGAATATCGACGCCGAAAAGATCGACGCGCAATTCGCCAAGGGCGTTCTGACGGTGAAGCTTCCAAAGACGGCGGAGTCGAAGAACGCGGAGAAGAAGATCGCCGTCAAAACCGTTTGACGGGAATCGTCGCCTCCGCGGCGCGGCGGCGCCTCCTGGCGTTTCAGGCCGCGCGTGGCTGCAAGGTGTCGCCGAGCAGGCGGGCCGCCCACATGCCGAGGAGCATGGCGGGCACGAAGGCCAGCGTGCCGGCTGCGCCGAGGCCGAGCGCGGTCAGCGCCGGGCCGGGACAGAAACCGCCAAGTCCCCAGCCGATGCCGAAGATGGCCGGGCCGGCGATCACGCGGGCATCGATGTCGGTCCTGGCCGGCAACTGGAAGCGGCTGCCGACAATCGGCTTCTGGCGCCGCAGCACCAGGCGATAGCCGGTGAAAGCGACGATGACCGCTCCGCCCATGACGAAGGCCAGCGACGGGTCCCAGGTGCCGAAGAGGTCGAGGAAGTTGAGGACCTTGGCTGGGTCGGCCATGCCGGAGACGACGAGCCCCACGCCGAAGAGCAGGCCGAGCGCCAGATTGACGAGGAAGGACATGTTCAGCCTCCGATCACATGGCGGACGAGGAAGACGGTGGCAAACGCCGTCGCCATGAACACCGCGGTCGCCACGAGCGAGCGTGTCGACAGCCGGGACAGGCCGCAGACGCCGTGTCCTGAAGTACAACCGTTTCCCCACACCGAGCCAAAGCCGACGAGCAGGCCGGCGATCGTCATCAGCGCGACGTTGGAGGAGACGGTCTGAACGATCGCGCCGCCCGACATGAGCGTGACGGCGAAAGGAGCGGCAACGAGGCCGATGATGAAGCCCAGCCGCGACGGGAACGCATCGTCCCGGTAAGGCGGCAGCAGCCTGCCGGCGATGCCGGAGATGCCCGCGATGCGGCCCTCCCACAGCATGAGCAGCACGGCCGACAGGCCGATCATCGCACCGCCGGCGAGCGATGCGAACGGGGTGAACTCGGTCATCGTTTCCAGGTCCTCAGGGCTTGCCGGGCTCTGCGCAGAACATCCGGTACATCAGCTCGATGAAGTCTCTCACCCGCCCGTCCTCCAGGCGGTAGAACATGTTCTTCGATTCCTTGCGCCCGACGATGAGCCCGGCGTCGCGCAACTCGGCGATCTGCTGCGACAGGCCGGGCTGGCGGATGCCCAGCGTGTCCTCGAGGTCGCGCACCGAACGCTCGCCGTCGACCAGCGCGCAGACGATCATCAGCCGCGAGGGGTGGGCGAACTTCTTGAGAAAGTCCGCCGCCTCCTCGGCACGGGCGACCAGTTCGGCGGTGCCGGATTGCAGTTCGACCTTCATTTGTCGTCCCATGCCGCTCCCCGGAGCGCGTCGAGGGGGAACTTCAGGTATCGCTTGCCGTTCGCCTCGGGCTCCGGCAGGCGGCCGCCGTTCATGTTCACCTGCAGCGCGTGGAGGATCAGCTTCGGCATCGCGAGCGTCTTGTCGCGAGCTTCGCGAACCGCGACGAACTCGGCTTCCGTCGTGCATTTCGACATGTGCGTGTTCTTCGCCTTCTGCTCGGCGACGGTCGATTCCCAGAGCGGCTCTCGCCCGCCAGGCTGGTAGTCGTGGCCGGTGAAGATGCGGGTGTCGTCCGGGAGGGAGAGTATCTCCATGATCGAACGGTAGAGGCGTTTTGCGCTGCCGCCGGGAAAGTCGGTCCGCGCGGTTCCCGAGTCCGGCATGAACAGCGTGTCGTGGACGAATGCCGCGTCGCCGATGACATAGGTGACGGAGGCCAGCGTGTGGCCAGGCGAAAACAGCACCCGGGCGGAAATGTTGCCCACCTTGAAGGTGTCGCCTTCGGCAAACAGCCTGTCCCACTGCGAGCCGTCGGCAGGGAAGTCGGGCCAGTTGTAGATGTCCTTCCAGAGCTTCTGCACCTCGACGACCTTCTCGCCGATCGCAGTCGGCGCACCGGTCCTGCCCTTGAGATATTGCGCGGCGGAGAAATGATCCGCATGGGGATGGGTGTCGAGGATCCATTCGACCTCGAGCCCCTGATCGGCCACATAGGCGAGGAGCTTGTCGGCACTCGCGGTTGCGGTAACGCCGGACTTCTCGTCAAAGTCGAGGACGGGGTCGACGATCGTGCACTTCCTGGTCTCCGGGTCTGCGACGACGTACTGGATGGAGGATGTGCGCTCTTCGAAGAAGCCCTTCACCAGAGGCTTGGCGGTGCTCATGGGAAAACTCCGGTTGCGACCGCGTTCGCCGCCAGGTTCGGCCCGGCATCATGCT
>Ga0233380_1000803_pt1 | contig 15248 bp, 9 predicted proteins | sample ElkDunMinimDraft_9_FD_191541 | JGI IMG/M metagenome (GOLD analysis project Ga0233380, IMG submission 191541) | Fecal eukaryotic communites from dung pellets of Tule Elk in California, USA - Elk Dung F36 | ecosystem: Host-associated > Mammals > Digestive system > Large intestine > Fecal | place... | reverse complement strand
GAAGCAAATTTAATGTAAGGTACTATTTGATAGCTATATTGTTTATGATATTCGATTTGGAAATAATGTACTTATTTCCATGATCTATTTCAATTTCAACTGGAAGTTTTTTTGGGGTTTGGGCCATATTCCTATTTTTAATAATATTAACTGTAGGTTTTATTTATGAATGACAAAAAGGGGCGTTGGAGTGAGATTAGTTTTATGCTTAGAAAAACTTACTATGTAAAATTATTAACTAATTTATATAAAAAATTTATTAAAGCATTAGTACTAAAGAAAAATGAAAACAATACCTTATATTTGTTCGTAGATATGGTGAATTTTTATGGTTTTACACTTAGCCTGCGTAATAGTAGTTTAATACAGCTTAAAATTTTAAATGATGTATGTATTGTAGACTATCCGGAAAAGGTGAATAGATTTGAATTAAGCTATAATTTATCGTCTATTAAGTATAATTTCAGGTTTTTTATAAAAAGCTACACTTCCACATATGCGCCATCCCTTTCAAACATTTTCAATAGTGCAAACTGAATTGAAAGAGAGTGCTGGGATATGTTTGGTATATTCTTTACTAATCACCCAGATTTAAGAAGAATACTAACCGATTACGGCTTTGATGGATTCCCTTTAAGGAAAGATTTTCCATTAACTGGATATATCGAAATACGTTATGATGACGAAAAAGCTAACATTGTATATGAACCTCTTGAGTTATCTCAAGAATATAGACTTTTTAATTTCACCAGCCCATGAGAAAAAATCAAATAAGTTCTTACACGAAAACATCAAAAATAAAAAACTTTACAATGAATTTTGGTCCACAACATCCTGCAGCCCATGGTGTTTTAAGGCTTATATTGGAACTAGATGGAGAACTGATTAGAAAAGCTGATCCGCATATTGGTTTATTACATAGAGGTACTGAAAAATTAATTGAGTATAAGACTTACATTCAGGCCCTCCCTTATTTTGATCGATTGGATTACGTTTCAATGATGTCACAAGAGCACGCTTATTCCGTTGCTATCGAAAAAATGCTTAATTGCAAAATCCCGATTAGAGCCCAATATATACGAGTAATTTATAGCGAACTAACAAGAATACTAAATCATATTCTTGCGGTCACAACCCACGCCATGGATGTGGGAGCTTTGACACCATTTTTGTGATTATTTGAAGAACGTGAAAAATTAATGGAATTTTACGAAAGAGTATCAGGAGCTAGAATGCATGCAGCATATATAAGACCTGGTGGCGTTGCCCAAGATTTTCCTTTAGGTTTATGAAATGACATAATGCAGTTTGTTGAACAATTCTTTTGGCGTTTAGTGGAGGTCGAAGAACTTTTAAATAGCAACAGAATTTGAAAACAAAGATTAGTTGACGTAGGTATAGTAACAGCCGAGGAAGCGTTAAGCCACGGTTTTAGTGGCGTAATGCTAAGGGGCTCAGGAGTCGCTTGGGATTTAAGAAAAAACAATCCATACGAAATATATCAGAAAATTAATTTTAATATTCCTATAGGCAAAAACGGTGATTGTTATGACAGATATCTTATAAGGGTTTATGAAATGTATGAGAGTCTAAATATTATTAAGCAGTGCTTAACTGCAATGCCATCTGGTTTGGTAAAATTAAATGATAAAAAGATTACTCCTCCGGAAAGAGCTGATATGAAGTACTCTATGGAGTCACTTATTCATCATTTTAAACTTTATAGTGAAGGTTTTAATGTTCCGGAAAACGAAACATACGCCTGCGTAGAGGCACCTAAAGGGGAATTCGGTGTTTACTTAGTATCAGATGGTTCAAATAAGCCGTATAGGTGCAAAATAAAAGCTCCGGGCTTTTTGCACCTTCAATCTTTAAATTCTATGTCGAAAGGGCATATGATAGCTGACGTTGTTACCATAATAGGTACACAAGATATAGTTTTCGGAGAAATAGATAGATAATCAATGATCTTTAATCCACTAGAACAATTTAGAATTTCAATTTTACAAAAATTATTTTTCGGTAATGTCGATATTTCCATTACTAATAATACAATAATATTATTTGTAATACTAGTAGGCTTTGCATTTTTATTTTATGTAAACTACTCAACCAATACATTTATACCGAGCAAATGACAGTATGCGGTAGAAAATATTTATCTTTTTGTGTTACAATTGTTTAAACAACAGATAAATAATATAGTTGCCTTAAAGTACTTCCCGCTTGTTCTTTTTGTTTTTTCATTTATTCTATTTGCAAATCTTATCGGGCTATTGCCTTACGGTTTTACTATTACAGGTCACATAATATTCACCTTTCAAATAGCCTTCTCCTTATTTTTCGGAATAACCCTGATAAACTTCTTCAATAACAAAGCGGAATTTTTTAATCTTTTTGTACCAAGCGGTGTGCCAAAACCATTAATACCGTTCCTTGTTGTTATAGAAGTCGTCTCTTATCTAATTAGACCCTTTAGTCTATCAGTTCGACTTTTTGCAAATATGTTAGCAGGCCATACACTTTTAAACATTTTAAGCGCTTTCATTTTTAACGTTTTCAAAAAGTATGCTTTAATCTCGTTTTTGCCATTATTATTTATAGTTTTTATTATAGTGCTAGAATTTTGTATTGCAATAGTTCAGGCTTACATCTTTTCTATTCTCACTTGCATTTATCTTAACGACATATATAATACAGGGCATTAAAGATTACCTGATAACGTTAAATTATCTCTGTAAAAATTCAAAAACATAAAATGAAAGGTATCACATGTGATTATTTTAAACAATTATGTTCACTCCTTACATCGAGAAAGGCTAAAATATACGGCACCTTAGTTAAGCTGAGAAGCTATTTTGAGCTAAAACAGGAAATGATATTGGGAAGGTTACACTCAAATGCCCTATTCATGCTCCTCAAAAAAAGACGCGAGTGGATACTCTTGTCATTTAGAAATTACTCACTCTTTCTTATATGGGGAAGCATTTCACTCTCTTTAATTCGTTTATTTCAAATTTGAGTGACCGGTTCATGGCATCTTATAAATTTCTATTATGTCAGCGTAAGCTTTTCTTTTTTTGTCACCCTTGCGCTCATCTCTTTAAGGTATCTAAAGGATAAGGGCTACTTTAAAAGGGGTGAGCAAAATAGAGAAAAATGAAAGGCATATCAAGAGTTGGTGGCCGAAAAACACAAACTAAAGTGAAACTTCATCTTTAGTCGAAGCCTAATTGTGCTCTTTACGCTCGACTTTCTCTTTGTAAGGTTTTACAGAGATAATCACGTTGGTGAAACGTTGTGCCACGTCGGGATGTTAATTTCCAGTTTTGCCTTTTTTTGTTATTTTTTAAATCACTGCTATCTCTATTATTGGATGAGGAAAACCCCCACCCCCCAAGAGCTTTTGCTCGAGCCGTCAAAAGCTTACACGAGATTGCTTTCCATTCCTGTGATAGATAGAATCCTGTCTAGGAGATACGGAACAAGATCGCGTGCCGAGCGCTTACGCCTCTTTTATAGTAATAATAAAAAAGAAGTTTGGGCGACAACATTGGGGTTTGCCGGCTTAACTTATTGAGTGATGGGCACAGATGTAAATCGAGCAATTTACAGCCAAGAAACTCCTTACGGTGCTAGAGTCACTACCAGCACCAAGCACGGTTGGTACGCTGTAAATCCCAAAGTTAATGAACGTGCTCATCAGCTCTCAAGGTGAGGCTTTGATGTTGCAGATCTTTGTTTTCAAGATACTAAGAGGTTAGATGAAGAAAAGGTTAATTCTGCGTATGAGAGATTGAAGGATGAAAAATATCCCAAACCCTATAAATTGGAACTGCAAAACTTAAAGTCTAATCTTGAAGCCACGCAGTCTAATCTTGAAGCCACGCAGTCTAATCTTGAAATGACTAAATCGGAGTTAATGCTTCAAAGACAAAAGAATTTGGATTTAGAGCGTAGACTTTTGGATTTAGAAAGAGCAAAGGAGACTGAAAACAGGTAGTATTTCTAGTATATTGTTCTAATTTAATTAGTTGTTGCTATATCAAACTTGGCCTTTAGTCTTTAACTTTTGTACAACCACACCAATCCTCTGCACCTATTTACTTTATAGATTTACTAGATCGTTTTTCAATTTAACTTCCATTTTGCTATTTTTGATTTTTTCTTTGTACGACCAATTGATTAGATCTTGATTTCGACTCTCCTAAAAAGGTTACCAAACTGGGATATAGCCAAAGGGCAAGGCGGTGGGTTTTGAACCCATGATTATAGGTTCGAGTCCTATTATCCCAATTTGTATAGCTCAATTGGTAGAGCAATGGTCTCTTAAACCAGAGGTTTTGGGTTCGAGTCCCAATACACCCATCAAAACCCTTCGTCTAATGGTAGGACGTTAACCTTTCACGTTAAGAATATGAGTTCGATTCTCATAGGGTTCAGAAAAAACCTATAACTCAGTTGGTTAGAGTGCACGCTTGATAAGCGTGAAGTCGATAGTTCGAGTCTATCTAGGTTCATGGATATGCTGAAATGGTAGACAGGCTGATTTTAGAAATCAGTGGGTAGTTCCATATGGGTTCGAGTCCCATTATCCCCACATCGTATTTAATATGTTAATGCACAAAAATGAAAATTGATATAAATACAAATAAGTAATTACATAAAAATTATAGGGTAAATAACGAATATCTTACAGCATAAAAGTTTCTGGCGTCTAATCGAGCGAAATATACAATGAGTCGAAAAATTACTTAGAATTGTAAATTCCAGCAGAGAAATCTAACATTTAAATATTGTTCTTACCTAATTAAGTGAAACATCTCAATAGTTAGAGGAAAGAAAAATAATTAAAGATTTTGTTAGTAATGGTGAGTGAAAACAAAGTAGCCAAAATTTAAATTTAAGAAATTAGAAGTTTTATATGATTTAAACGCCACAGAAGGTGAAAGCCCTTTATATTTTTCTTATTTTTATCTAAACAAACTAGTAAAATAGAATCTGTGAAATTCTATTGGAAGAAGGCAAACCCATTTGCTAAGGCTAAATATACTTTTATGACTAATAGTGAACAAGTACTGTGAAGGAAAGATGAAAAGACAAAGTTAAAAGATCTTGAAATTGTTTACCTTAAGGATCTAAAGCACAAAATGTGTTATAGGGTGCCTTTTGCATAATGAGCGGGCGATTTCTAAAGAGCTAGCAAACTATAGTCGTTAGATAAAGGTGAAGTGAAAGCGAGCTTTAATTAAGTGCTAAGTTAGTTTTTTGAGACTCGATACTAAGCGATCTATTTACTGCCAGATTGAAAGTACTTTAATACGTACTGAAGGATCGAACCCATGTATGTTGCATAATACCGGGATGAGTGGTAGCTAGGGGTGAAAGGCTAATCAAGCTTAGTGTTAGCTAGTACTCTACGAAATCTATTTAGGTAGAGCGTTTTGTTTACATTATTGTCGGTAGAGCTCTAGGTAAGTAATGGGAATTAATACTTCTACTGAGTTTACTTAAACTACGAATGGCGATAAATTCTTTTTACAGAACAGGCAGATTGCGGGCGCGAAGGTTCGTAATCAAAAGGGAAACAGCCCAGAATATCAGCTAAAGTCCATAAAAATAATTAAGTGTATGAAATAATTCAAAGTGTTATAACAATTAGGAGGTTGGCTTAGAAGCAGCCATCCTTTAAAGAAAGCGTAACAGCTCACTAATTTTATAAAAGCATTATAGAGTTTTATGATATAACGGACTAAAATTATTTACTAAAGCTATATGTAAATCGGTAGTAGAGTATCTTATAATTTAATAAGGTAAACTCGTGAGAGTTTGCTGATATATTAAGAGAAAGTATGCCTGTATGAGTAGCAAAGAATAGTGAGAAACTATTCCACCGTATATATAAGGTTTCCTATTTAGAAATTTATTTTAATAGGGTTAATCGGCCCCTAAGTTTTATAATGAAAATTATAGGCGATGGGTTTTGGGTTAAAATTCTCAAATTTTTCAGCAAGTGACAAAGGCGGCAAATTATTCAATTTTAGTTAATTAATTGGGTAGTTATGACCTTTCTGGAAAAAGCTCTGAAGTAAAAAAACCGTACTTAAATCGGCTCCGATATTTTAATAGAGTATATTAAGGTGATAGGATAATAATATTGAAGGAACTCGGCAAAATAGCTCCGTAACTTCGGGAGAAGGAGTACCTTTCGTAAGCAATTACTTATAGGTGTAACAGAATAGAGGGTAGCGACTGTTTACTAAAAACACAGGACTCTGCTAAGTTGTAAAACGATGTATAGGGTCTGACACCTGCCCGGTGCTGAAAGACAAAAAGGATTGGTAGAAATGCCATGAATATAAATCTCAGTAAACGGCGGCTGTAACCATAACGGTCCTAAGGTAGCGAAATTCCTTGTCGGGTAGAATTGGAACTTGCCCGATTAACGTAGTAATGCGTTATAGTAAATCAGCTAATAACGGTGAAACCCTAAGTTTTAGTTTTTATTCTAAAATATGGCAATACCGTGGGAACGATTATCCTAGAACGTAAAATTTGAATAATTGACCCGTAACGACTGAGTCGAAAGATGAGATTTGTTTTTTATAAAAACGAATAAAACGCTGACCCCTTTTGTTCAAATTTATTATGAAGTATTAACTATAGAATTAAAAATTATAAAAATAATGCAAGAATTGAATTTTAAAAAGAAATCATTTGTTGATCCCTTTTGAATAACTGGTTTTGTTGATGGAGAAGGTTGCTTTTGTGTTAGCTTTAATTTGAAGCAGCGCTTAGTTTTGGGTATAGAGGTAAGGCCAAGTTTTTCCATATCTCAGACTAAAGATAAGGAAGGTTTAAATTTAAGTTGTCTTCAGGATGTTTTGAACTTTTTTTCTTGCGGATCTATTCGTTTTTCGAAAAGAGATAACACTTGAAAGTATGAGTGTCGTGACCTATCAGATATACGATCGAAAATATTACCTCACTTTGAAGATTTTAGGTTGAGGACAAAAAAGTTAAAGGATTTTGAGTTGTTTAAAAAGGTTGTCAATTCTGTTGCGGCCAAACAGCATTTAAATGAATTTGGTCTTCGTTCTATCATCGAAATTTCTTATCAAATAAACATTGGCAAAAGAAAATTAACAAAAGACTCTTTATTATCTAAAATTAATGTTAAAAATTTATAATTCCTTATTTTTGTGCGATATTTCTAAGGTAAGTTAAGGGTGATGATATAGTCTAAACTTTTTTGAAAAAAAAAAGATTAAGTTTTTGGAGTTCCGACCTGCATGAATGGTGTAACGACTTCCCTACTGTCTCCAGTATTAGCCTAGTGAAATTAAACTTGCTGTGAAGATGCAGTATATAAATGATTGGACGGAAAGACCCTGTACACCTTTACTATAATCATAAATTGTTTTTAAAGTATTGAATATGTAGGATAAACAGCCAGCTTATTATTCTTTAACGCTAGTTAATTGTTGAGGCGTCGGTGAAATACTGTTTTTTTAATCTTTAAAACTAACTAAAATTTTTAGGATATTTTATGACTGGTAGTTTGACTGGGGTGGTCGCCTTCTAAATAGTAACGAAGGCGTGCAAATGGTAATAATGATTAATCAAAAATTAATTGAAAACTTAATGGTAAAAGATTGCTTGACTGAGTAGATTGACAGATCGAGTCAGAGACGAAAGTCGGCCATAGTGATCCAATAGTGCTGAATGGAAGGGCTATTGCTTAACGGATAAAAGGTACGTCAGGGATAACAGGCTAATGGGCCCTAAGAGTCCTTATCGACGGGCTTGTTTGGTACCTCGATGTCGACTCATCACATCCTGGAGCTGCAGGCGGTTCCAAGGGTTAGGCTGTTCGCCTATTAAAGTGGTACGTGAGTTGGGTTTAGAACGTCGTGAGACAGTTCGGTTCCTATCTGTCATTTTAATAAAAACTAAAAAAATGTTTCTTTTGTACGAGAGGATTGAGAAATGTATACCACTGGTAAATCGATTGTATTGTTAATAGCATTGTCGAGTAGCTACGTATAAATTTTATAATTGCTGATAGCGTATAAGCAAGAAAATAATTTTTATGTTTTTTTAAGCGGTCGTAGATAATGACTTTTTATAGGCGCGAAATTAAATTTGGTGACGAATCGTTTACGCGTACTAATTTTGAATTTTTTGTGTATGACTTTTTTGCAATTTTTATGTATATTTTATAATCCTATAGTTTAATGGTAAAATATTTCGCTCATAACGAAAGGTTATTGGTTCGATTCCAGTTAGGCCTACTTTTGGGTTGCATAGTTTAATGGTAAAATCAATACCTTGCACGTATTAGATATCAGTTCGATTCTGATTGCGTCCATCTTTATCCGACAGAGTGTAGCATAATAGGTAATGTGTCTGTTTTGGGAACAGAAGATTATAGGTTCGAGTCCTGTCACTCTGAGTTTTTAGTGTAACTTAATTGGTAAAGAGTTAACTTGTCGAGTTAAAAGATGCAGGTTCGAGTCCTGTCACTCTCAAAAAATTTTTCATTTTATTTAGAAAGCATTTAAATCGGGAGGCGTAAACCCATCTAAACACTGCAGAACCTTATATGACGCTGCAAGGCAACCAGTTGCCTTAAAAAAAAGTTGAGGAAAAGCTTTGCTAGGTTTAAGCCAATCTTTATGTTCAGATAATTTTTACAACTTCTGGTGTTTTTTTACTTTAAATTCTAAGTTTTTCTTTAAGTTAAACGTTAGTTTTTTTAAATTATCTAGTTTTTTGAAAGTTTACTTACGTTTGATTTTTTTTGATTACTTTAGAATTGCGATCTATGTATATTGCATTTTTTATCACTTTTTAATAAAAGGCATTTGTTTTTTTTGAGGTATTGTAAATGGAAACATACCAGGCTCATGCCCTGACGATGTAGGTTCGAGTCCTACCCTCCTGATTGATTAGGCATTCTCTTTTATCAAACTAATTTAAAGATATTATATTATATATAAGTAATTTCATTACTCGTATAAACAATCGTTGGGTTTTATTCTGGCTCCGAGTGAACGCTGGTAACATATTTTAACACATGCAAATCGAACGAAAAGCAAATTGCTTTGAGTGGTGACCTGGTGAGTAGTATAGGAGAATTGAAGTGTAGGTTAGGTTAAATACCTGAATTTACTAAAAAAGTAAAAGATTTATATCGCCTACAATAGAGCTTCTAAAGGATTAGGTAGTTGTTGTAGTAATTATTCAACAAGCCAACGATGCTTAGCTGGTTTGAGAGAATGATCAGCCACATTGGGACTGAAAACGGCCCAAGTCTTCTAAAAGGGCAGCAGTGGAGAATATTTGACAATGGGCGAAAGCTTGATCGAGTAATGTTACGTGGGTGATCAGAAGGCTTAATTGCTGTAAAACTCGTTTCGTCAAGGATTATAATGCAATTGTACTTGAAGGAGAAGCCCTGACTAACTTCGTGCCAGCAGTCGCGGTAATACGGAGAGGGCAAGTGTTATTCGCATTGACTGGGTGTAAAGGGTGCGTAGGTGGCTTATTAAGTTTTAAAGTAAAGGTTAAACTCAAAGTTTAAAGGCTTTTTAATACTAACAGGCTAGAGTTTACTAGAAGATAGCTGAACATTAAGTGTAAAGGTGAAATTTTTCGATATTTAAAGGACATGCAATAGGCGAAGGCTGCTATCTATTTTAATACTGACACTGAGGCACAAAAGCATAGGGATCAAACAGGATTAGAGACCCTGGTAGTCTATGCCCTGACCGATGAATATTGATTATACTGCAAGGTGTAATTAAGCTAACGCGTAAATATTCCACCTGAGTACTACGACCGCAAGGTTAAAACTCAAAGAAACTGACGGAAGATTGTATAAGCGGTGGAGTATGTGGTTTAATTTGATATAACGCAAAGAATCTTACCAACCCTTGAATACAAGTTATCTTAGTTGTAATTCGGGTTTTCCCGCTATTACTAGCTTTTTTATATAATATATAGCTGTATTATATTGACTTGTACAGGTGCTGCATGGTTGTCGGCAGTTCGTGTTGTGAAATGTTTTGTTAATTCATTTAACGGACGTAACCTTCGGTTTTATTTGTTTTCAAAAAAAATAAAGCAACATTAATTTGAAAATTGATTGAGAGGAGAGGAAGTCAAATCATTATGGCCTATATAGGTTGGGCTACACACGTACTACAATGGTAATTACAATGTGAAGCAAAAATGCGAATTTTAGCTAATCATTAAAAATTAACCTTAGTTCTGATTATTCTCTGTAAGTCGAGAGTATGAAGTAGGAATCGCTAGTAATCGCAGAATAGAATGCTGCGGTGAATATATTCTCAATCTTTGTACACACCGCCCGTCACGCCATGGGAATTGGTTTGATTAGAAGTGGTATAGGCCAGGATTCAGATTTTTTTTAATTTTTTTTTAAACTTATCGTCTCTTGGCACTAATCGCGACAATTAGATTAAGGACTGGGGTGAAGTCGTAACAAGGTAGCGGTAGGGGAACCTGCTGCTGGACAAAATTTTTTTAAAGGGTACGTTTTTTTTAAATTAAGTAAATTCAATAAATTACAAGTTTTAATGATGATAAATAGATTATTAAATAATTTGACAAATTTTTTTACTGATAATCGTTGGTTATTTTCGACTAATCACAAAGATATTGGTACGTTATACTTAATATTTGGTGGGTTCTCTGGTATTATAGGTACAATATTTTCTATGATTATAAGGTTAGAATTAGCTGCTCCAGGCTCTCAAATATTGGGTGGTAATAGCCAGCTTTATAACGTTATTATTACAGCCCATGCTTTTGTTATGATTTTCTTTTTTGTTATGCCTGTTATGATAGGTGGATTTGGAAATTGGTTTGTACCTTTAATGATTGGTGCTCCTGATATGGCTTTTCCTAGACTAAATAATATAAGTTTTTGGTTATTGCCCCCTTCTTTATTCTTGTTATTATGCTCTTCATTAGTAGAGTTTGGTGCTGGTACTGGATGGACTGTTTACCCACCACTAAGTTCAATTGTAGCTCATTCGGGTGGTTCAGTAGATTTAGCCATATTTAGTTTACATCTTGCAGGTATATCTTCTCTTTTGGGTGCTATAAATTTTATTACTACAATATTTAATATGAGAGTGCCTGGTTTATCGATGCATAAGTTACCGTTATTTGTTTGATCAGTACTAATTACAGCTTTTTTATTATTATTCTCTTTACCTGTGTTAGCCGGTGCTATTACTATGCTTTTAACAGATAGAAATTTTAATACTAGTTTTTTTGATCCATCCGGAGGTGGTGATCCTATCCTTTATCAACATTTATTTTGGTTTTTTGGTCACCCGGAAGTTTATATTCTAATTTTACCAGCCTTTGGTATAGTTAGCCAAATTATTGGAACCTTTTCTAATAAGTCTATTTTTGGTTATATAGGTATGGTCTACGCTATGTTGTCTATTGCAGTTTTGGGTTTTATTGTTTGGGCTCATCATATGTATACTGTTGGGTTAGATGTTGATACTAGAGCTTATTTTACTGCTGCTACTATGATGATTGCTGTTCCAACCGGTATAAAGATCTTTAGTTGAATTGCTACATTATGGGGAGGCCAGATAGTAAGAAAAACGCCTTTACTTTTTGTTATAGGTTTTTTAATATTATTTACATTAGGTGGTTTAACCGGAATTGTTTTATCCAATGCCGGACTTGATATAATGTTACACGATACTTATTACGTTGTTGCACATTTTCACTATGTTTTATCGATGGGTGCTGTTTTTGCCTTCTTTGCTGGATTTTATTATTGATTTTGGAAAATTTCTGGCTATACTTACAATGAGATGTACGGTAATGTTCATTTTTGATTAATGTTTATTGGTGTTAATTTAACGTTTTTTCCAATGCATTTTGTCGGTTTAGCGGGTATGCCTAGAAGGATTCCGGATTATCCTGATAATTACTATTATTGAAATATATTATCTTCTTTTGGTTCCATTATATCTTCGGTAAGTGTTATAGTATTTTTCTATTTAATATATTTAGCTTTTAATAATAATAATACCCCTAAGTTAATAAAATCCGTTCATTCTATTTTTTCACCATATATTACTTCTTTAACTCAACGTTTTTTAGCTATTCCTTCGATTAAATCGATATCTGATTCCTCATTCTTTAAATTTAAGGTATCTTTTGTATTTTTTATAGCTGCTTTGTTTGTTTTTTTTGCTTTTCATGATTCCCTATTATGTTTAAATGATCATACTAATTCTTGAAAAATTGGTTTTCAAGATCCTACTACCCCTATTGCTTATGGAATTATAAAACTTCACGATCATATACTTTTTTTTTTAATTGTTATTGTATTCGTAGTGGGTTATCTTCTACTTTCTACTTATAAGAAATTTTACTACGGTTCATTAAATAACGATCTTCCAGAATCGAAAAATATTTCTTTGTTTTCTACATTAATAAATACTTATAAGGAAAATTTATCTTTTAATGTTGTTAATAGGACATATAACATAAATCACGGTACAACAATAGAGATAATTTGGACTATTTTGCCAGCTTTTATACTTTTATTTATTGCTGTTCCTTCATTTGCTTTACTATATGCTATGGACGAGATTATTGATCCTGTATTAACCGTTAAGGTAATAGGCCATCAGTGGTATTGAAGCTATGAATACTCGGATTACTCAGTAGTTTATTCTAATAAATTATTTGATTATGATTCTATTGACCGTTTTGCTGCTATGGAGATGATGTATAAGGATATGGGTTATTTAAAAGATCGCTCTTTGTTAAGTTATTTATATATACCTATGGTAATTCCAGAAACAACTATTAAATTTGATAGCTATATGATACATGAAGCTGAACTAAATTTAGGTGATTTAAGATTATTAAAAACAGATATGCCTCTTTTTTTACCAAAAAATACACATATTAGACTTTTAATTACTTCTTCCGATGTTTTACATAGCTGAGCTGTTCCTTCTTTTGGTGTTAAGGTCGACGCTGTTCCGGGAAGATTAAACCAAACATCTTTATATTTAAAAAATACAGGGACTTTTTACGGTCAATGTAGTGAACTTTGCGGCGTTAATCACGCTTTTATGCCTATAGAAGTCTACGTAGTTAATCCGGTTTACTTCTATAACTATGTATATATTTATTTTAAAAATTTTAGTTTAATATAATAAAATCAATAGGTGCTTGGTTAATACCTATCTGCTAAGATAAAAAAATTTATTTTGTTTTTTAAAAAAAAACAGTTAATAAATTTTTTTTTGATACGCTTACCCTACTCGTACATAAATATTTTTTAAGTAGTATTTAATAAAATTACCTGAAATCATTTCGAACTCAAACGGTAAAAATTTTTAATTGATGTTTTATTTGATATATAAGTCGAAAAAAACGTTTTTTCAAGGCTAAATTCACTAAATATAAGATTTTTTTAAATGTTTAAATTTTACAAACATAGATTGTATAAAAAATATCAAGATGAATTATGAGGTCATATAATAAGTAAGAAGCAATTTTCCTATAATAAACGGTCAATACTATTGAATTACAGAGATGTAATTTTAAGGAATCGTTTACGTATAAAAACTAAGTTTAAGTATTTTCGTAGGGGTTTTCTAAAAAATTTAAACTATACTCTGTTACTGCTTAAATTTTTTAGAAAAAGTATTCGTGTCTTGTCTTTTAAAAGAAGAGAGTCTCTTAGTGCTCCGTTATCTTTAGGATATATAAGTTTTAGACGTAAACGTAGAGTTTTTTTTAGAAGCTCAAAAATTCTCGGTTTACTAAAAATTAATGTACTTTGTACTAATTTTTCTAGTTTAAGTATGATTTGTACAAATGTTTATCGAATTCGTCCTTATTTAAATATTTATAAACGATCCAAATTGTTTCAACTTCCCACTATTGCTACCAATAAAAGATCAGCATTTTATAATTCAAGGATTTTTTTAAGGACAAATAATTTACAGTTTGTAATAAAAAAAAAGTTGAATCTTCGTAAACAAAAGGTTTTTTTTTATTCTGTTCATATAGCCGCTCCTAAAAAAAAAACCAAAAAATGGTCTTTGTTTGCTTTGAAGAATATTTATTATAAAAAAGTTTCTTTATTTTTTGGTTTTCGAAAGGTGGTGGATTTTTTTAAAATTTATAATTTAGCGCGCAAACTATCAAAAGCTAACGCTTTTGCTGTATTTTTAATGCTTGAGGGCAGGTTGGATAATTTTCTTATGAGGCTTAATCTCTTCCCCTCTGTATATTTTATAAAGAAATTTATTGAGCATGGTAATGTGTTCGTTAATAATAAGACTATTAATTATGCGGCTTATAACTTAAGTTTTAACGAAGTTGTGTCCTTTAATAGAAAGTATTATAAGAGGTTATATTTTTTTATTAAATTTCAACTCAAACAGCGTAAAATTATCATAAACTTACCGCCTTTTATAGAAGCAGACTATAAGCTTTTAGTTGCTATGTTAATTAGAAACCCTGATGAGTTTTCTTTAACTAAACCTTTGTCTTTTAATTTATACACAAAATTTTTATCTTTAAGTAAGTAAAGTTTATTCCATAGGTAGCTCAGTGGTAGAGCGATGGTCTGAAAAACCATAGGTCGGTGGTTCGATTCCATTCCTACCCAATTTAAATGATTTTAGTGTTAAATAACTTAGTGGTAGAGTATTAAATCTCTGGATTTAAGGCGGCGGTTCGATTCCGCCTTTATTTATATATCTATACTTAAATGTTTAAGCATGCTAACAAATTATTTGTTAATAATTTTTTGCCTTTTAGCCTTGTTTTGTAGTTTTATGGTTATTGCATCGAAAAACCCTATTCATTCAATCTTGTATCTGATTTTAGTTTTTTGTAACGTTACATTTGTTTTAATATTGTTGGGTGTTGAATTTATAGCGATCATATTTCTTATTGTTTACGTGGGTGCCATAGCCGTTTTGTTTCTTTTTGTTGTTATGATGTTGAATATAAAAATTTTAGAATTAGATGAAGTTTTTTGGAGGTATATTCCGGCTGGTTTATTAATAAGCAGCTGTTTCTTATTTCAACTTTTCGCTTTTGTGTTTAACTTTAACGTGTTCGAAGCTTTTAACTTGTTTTTAAATAACGGTTTTTATTCAGTGCATAAGCTGTCGTTGAGTTTTCCGGAAATTCCCCCACTACCTGGTTTGCTAGTT
>Ga0233380_1000801_pt1 | contig 15256 bp, 10 predicted proteins | sample ElkDunMinimDraft_9_FD_191541 | JGI IMG/M metagenome (GOLD analysis project Ga0233380, IMG submission 191541) | Fecal eukaryotic communites from dung pellets of Tule Elk in California, USA - Elk Dung F36 | ecosystem: Host-associated > Mammals > Digestive system > Large intestine > Fecal | place... | reverse complement strand
CGCGTACTCGATCACCGCCACCTGCATGCCCAGGCAGATGCCCAGGTACGGAATCTTGTTCTCACGGGCATACTGCACCGTCAGGATCTTGCCCTCGACGCCGCGGATGCCGAAGCCCCCTGGCACCAGAATGGCGTGCTGGCCTTCGAGGATGCCAACACCGTGCACCTTGACGTCCGCCGAGTCGATGTACTTGATGTTCACCCGCGTGCGGGTCTGGATGCCGGCATGACTGATCGCCTCGATCAGCGACTTGTAGGCGTCCAGCAGCTCCATGTACTTGCCGACGATGGCGATGTTCACTTCCCGGTCCGGATGCAGCTTGGCGTCGACCACCCGGTCCCACTCGGTGAAATCCGCCGGCGGACATTCCAGGTTGAACTTGCGCACGATGATGTCATCCAGCCCCGTGGAGCGCAGCAGTGCCGGCACCCGATAAATCGTATCGGTATCCGGCAGTGACACCACTGCCGCCAGTTCCACGTTGGTGAACAGCGCGATCTTGTGGCGCGATGACTCGGGAATATCGTGATCGGAGCGACAAATGAGGATGTCCGGCTGAATACCGATGGAACGCAGCTCCTTCACGGAATGCTGGGTCGGCTTGGTCTTGGTCTCCCCCGCCGTCTCGATGTAGGGCACCAGCGTCAGATGCATGAACAGCGCGCGATCCGAGCCCAGCTCCACGCGCATCTGCCGCACTGCTTCCAGGAACGGTTGCGACTCGATGTCGCCCACCGTGCCGCCGATTTCCACCAGCGCCACGTCGGCCCCGTTGGCGCCTTCAATCACGCGCCGCTTTATCTCATCAGTAATATGGGGAATCACCTGGATGGTCGCACCCAGGTAGTCACCACGCCGTTCCTTGCGCAGCACTTCTTCGTAAACGCGCCCGGTGGTGAAGTTGTTTTTCGAGGTCATGGTGGTACGAATGTAGCGTTCGTAATGACCCAGGTCGAGATCGGTTTCCGCCCCATCTTCGGTGACGAAAACCTCGCCATGCTGAAACGGGCTCATGGTGCCCGGATCCACATTGATGTACGGATCGAGCTTGAGCATCGTGACGTTGAGACCGCGGGCTTCGAGAATCGCCGCGAGAGAAGCGGAGGTGATTCCCTTGCCGAGAGAAGAGACCACACCACCGGTAATAAAGATATATCGCGTCATTAACGCCCCATCCAATTAATAGCTAAAAACAGCACTTAAACAAGCACCTACAGATGGGACTACAGGGTAGCAGATGGGGCCGATTCTCACAACGCAAATATCCGGCGGGCGGCTGCGATCTCGAGCTGGAGGTGTGGGAAAAAGGGGGTTCAGGACACGCCGTGAACCCATCCGTGGGGGCTCAATCGCGACATCCATGTCGCTCATGGTCCTGAACCCCCTTTTTCCCACACCTCCAGCTCTGACATTGCAGCACGCGTCGCGGATTTTTGCGTTGTGAGAATCGGCCCTGCGGGGCTGTGGCGCGGACCGGTGACGGACCATGAGCGATATGGCCGGAAAATGCTCCTGCATTTCCGGCATTCCCGCCATCCATGGCGGTCGATGTCGCGAGCGTTGAGCCTCAGTCGGAAATTTGAGAGAGCCCATCGTAGCCAAAGCATTGGATGGCATTCGGCCCGATTGCGGGGAGCGCTCCGTTGTCAGAGTATTGGATGGCGCGGGCCTGTAACGGACCGTGAGCGACATGGATGTCGCGATCGAGCCTACAGGGAAGTATTCACGGCGTGTCCGTTACAGGCCCGCGCCATCCGATACTCGACCTACGAAGCACTCCCCCACACCGGGCTGAATACCACCCAATCCTTTAACTACAGAGCAATCCACCCAAAATTCACACAAGACCACCCTTCCGCCACCCCAACACCCGCCACCGCCACCAACTCATCACCGGCAAACAGCAACGGCACCCGCTCCCTTTGCCACGGCGCCATCCCTGACTCCTGCAGGATCTTCTTCAGCGAGCGCGTGCGTCTACCCTGCAGCCGGAGCTGCTCACCCCCGCGCCGATAGCAGACAGTGAAACGCTCGACGGGTCGGGGCAAGGCTTCATCACCCAGGGTCAACGTCACCATGCCATTGCCCGGCAGGCTCAGGATCTGGCCGGGGATCAGATCGAGTTCGATGTCGGCGGCGAGCGGCTCAGGAGTGGTCGTCAGCTGCAGCAGGCCGGCATGGCGACGCAGGACCAGGGTTTGATCGGCGGCGCTCCAGCTCACCTGGGGCTGGGCATTCGGACCGGCGGGGATGACCTCGAGCACGATCTGCTGCAGCAGATGGTAACCCGGCTCAGGCGCCTCGGAGCGTTGCAGCCAGCGGCGCAGGATGTTGCGCTGACGGGCCGGGTCGAAGCGGGCCAATGCGTGGCAGTCGAGGGTCAGGGCGCTGGGCGGCAGCGAGTGCGGGATGGCGGCCAGATCAAGGTCGGCCAGTTGGGTCAGCAGTTGATCGGCGTCACGGGCGAGCGCGGCGCTGCGTTGCCAGTGGTGGCGGTAGCCGGGCCAGCGGGCGTCGACCAGGGGCAGGACTTCGTGGCGCAGGTAGTTGCGGTCGAAGTCCGTGGCTTGGTTGCTCTCGTCCTCGATCCAGCGCAGCTGCTGCTGGCGGGCGTAGTGTTCGAGCGCGCTCCGGGGGCAGCCGAGCAAGGGGCGCAGCAGCCAGCCCTGTCCCAGCGGGCGGCGGGCAGGCATGGCGGCGAGGCCGCGGGGGCCGGCGCCGCGCAGGGTGCGCAGCAGGAAGGTTTCGCTCTGGTCGTCCAGGTGGTGGGCCATCAGCAGGCCATGGCTGGGGGGCAGGTGTCGCTGGAAGACGGCGTAGCGAAGCTCGCGTGCGAGGTTCTCGAGGCTGGGGCCGGCGGTGCGGTCGATAGTGACCCGCTCGACGATCAGCTCAATGGCCAGGGTGTCACAGAGCTGACGACAGAATGCTTCCCAGGCGGCGGCGTGAGGGCTGAGCCCGTGATTGACGTGGATGGCGATCAGCGGCGGATGGCATTGAGGGGCGTTGTGCTGATGCCAGGCGTGGGCGAGGCTGAGCAGGACGCAGGAGTCGAGGCCGCCGCTGAGGGCGACGGCGAGACCGCTGACCTCGTCCGTGAGGCCAGCCAGTTGTGCTGAGAAGGTTGGCAGACTGCATTCCCGCATGGTTGGCAGCGGAGACGAAGTCATGGCGGTCAGCTGCGACCGTAGCTCATCAGGCGGTTGTACCGGCGCTCCAGCATGTCGTCGGTGCCCATGGTGGTGAGGCGGTCGACCTGCTCGATCAGGGCTTCCTTGATGGACTCGGACATGGCCGCGACATCGCGGTGGGCGCCGCCCAGGGGCTCGCGGATGGTGCTGTCGACGATGCCCAGCTCCTCGAGGCGGCGGGAGGTGACGCCCATGGCCTCGGCGGCGGCGGAGGCGAACTCGGCGGACTTCCAGAGGATGGTGGCGCAGCCTTCGGGGGTGATAACGGTGTAGGTGGAGTATTCGAGCATGTTCAGGTGGTCGGCGATGCCGATGGCGATGGCGCCGCCGGAGTTGGCCTCACCGGTCACGGTGGCGATCAGTGGCGTGCGCACCATGGACATCATGGCCATGTTCTCGGCGATGGCTTCGTTGATGCCGCGCTCTTCGGCGTCGATGCCGGGATAGGCACCGGGGGTGTCAATGAAGCTGAGCACGGGAAGCTTGAAACGCTCTGCCATGGCAACCAGGCGGCGGGCCTTGCGGTAGCCCTCGGGGCGGGGCATGCCGAAGTTGTGGCGGACCTTCTCCTTGGTCCCGCGGCCCTTCTGATGGCCCATCACCATGACCGGGCGGCCGTCCAGACGGGCGACGCCGCCAATCAGCGCGAGGTCGTCGGCAAACAGGCGGTCGCCGTGCAGCTCGTCGAAGTCGGTGAAAATGTGGGAGATGTAGTCCTGGGTGTAGGGGCGCAGCGGATGGCGTGCCACCTGGGAGATCTGCCAGGGCGTCAGGTCGGAATAGATCTTTTCCGTGAGCTTGGTGCTCTTTTCCTGCAGTTTCTGGATCTCGTCGGTGATGTTGAGCTTGTTGTCAGTTCCCACCAGCCGCAGCTCATTGATCTTCACTTCGAGATCGGCAATGGGCTGTTCGAAATCAAGGTAATTCGGATTCATCGTGATGTCATTTCCAGTTGTATGCGTACGTTACGCGCATGATAGCAAATGCGCGGGGGCTCCAACACCGTTCACTGTGCGGAGTAGTTGAGGATCACCCTGCTGCGGCCGAACTCCTCCTGCAGGCGCTGCAGCAGTGCCTGGGTGGGAAACACCGCCCATTGCGGGCCCAGCAACAGGCTGCCACGGGCATCCCGGCGCTCGTAGTGGATACGGACCGGGCACGGGCCGACCAGTTCGGGCGTGTCGACAGGCTGTTGGGCGCCGGCTTTGTCATGGCCGCCGTTGCTGCCGGCGGAGCCGCGCTGGCGGGGCGGCGGCAGTGGATTACGCGGCAGTCTGGGCTGCACGGCCTGCTGGTCGCCGAGGATGTCGCCGAGCAGGCGGTTGAAGTCGGGGGGCATGAAGCCCTGCTGCAGATGCAGGTCGAGGGAGCGGGCGTGGCGCTGGCGGGCCTCGTCCAGGCTCATGACGTAACGGGCGCGGCCACGCATCTCGCCGCTGTCGCCATTGTAGTCGTCGACGCTGACCAGGCAGTCCATTACCACGATGCTGTCTTTTTGCAGCAGCTCGCGGAACAGCTCGAACTCGCGGGCAAACACGGAGACTTCGAGGCGGGCGCTGCGGTCGTCCAGGGTGACGAAGGCAATGGTGTCGCCGCGCTTGTTCTTCATGGTGCGGGTGGCGACGATCAGGCCGGCTACCAGTTGGCTCTCGCGCTCAGGCTTGAGGTTGGCGAGGCGGTCGCGAGTGATTTTCTCCAGTTCCGGCAGGAATTCGTCTACCGGATGGCCGCTGAGGTAAAGCCCCAGCGTTTCGCGCTCGGCGGCCAGTCGCTCCTGCTCGCTCCAGGGGCGCACGGCGCGGCGCTGGCCGGGCTGAGGGGCGACCGGAGCAGGCACGCTGATATCGCCGAACATGTCGACGATGCCGGAAGACTGATTGCGGCTGTTCTGCTCTGCCGCCTTGATGGTCTCGGCGATGGAGGCCATGAGGGTGGCGCGGGCCACGTCCTTGCTGCCTTCCTGCAGGCTGTCGAGCGCGCCGGCGCGGATCAGGGCTTCCAGCGCGCGCTTGTTGATAGCCTTGGCCTCCACGCGGTTGCAGAAGTCGAGCAGCGAGGCAAATGGCCCACCGGCCTGGCGGGCGGCGATGATGCTGGCGACGGGGCCTTCGCCCAGACCCTTGATGGCGCCGAGTCCGTAGACGATCTCGTGCTTGCTGTTGACCGTGAAGTTGTAGGCGCCGATGTTGACGTCAGGCACCACCAGCGGCAGCTTCATCAGGCGGCACTCTTCAATCAGCGTCACCACCTTGTCGGTGTTCTGCATATCGGCGGAGAGCACGGCGGCCATGAAGTGTGCCGGGTAGTGCTGCTTCAGCCAGGCGGTCTGGTAGGACACCAGCGCGTAGGCGGCGGAGTGTGACTTGTTGAAGCCGTAGCCGGCGAACTTCTCCATCAGGTCGAAGATGGATCCGGCCAGTGTGGGGTCGAGGCTGTTCTCGGCGGCGCCGACCAGGAACAGGTCGCGCTGCTTGGCCATCTCCTCGGGTTTCTTCTTGCCCATGGCGCGGCGCAGCATGTCGGCGCCGCCCAGGGTGTACTTGGCCAGCACCTGGGCGATCTGCATCACCTGTTCCTGGTAGAGGATGACGCCGTAGGTGTTGGAGAGAACGGGTTCGAGCGCGGGGTGGGGATAGTCCACCTCCATGCGGCCGTGCTTGCGATTGATGAAGTCGTCCACCATGCCCGATTGCAGCGGGCCAGGTCGGAACAGCGCCACCAGTGCGATGATGTCTTCAAAGCGGCTGGGCAGCAGGCACTTGATCAGATCCTTCATGCCGCGGGATTCCAGCTGGAACACGGCAGTGGTTTCGCCACGCTGCAGCAGTTGGTAGACATTCTCGTCGTCCAGCGGAATCTGGGTGATGTCGAGTTTCTCGCCATTGCTGAATTCCTGGGCGTTGATCATCTTCACCGCCCAGTCGATGATGGTGAGCGTGCGCAGCCCCAGGAAGTCGAACTTCACCAGGCCGGCGGTTTCCACATCGTTCTTGTCAAACTGGGTGACCAGGCTCTCGCCGTTGTCGTCGCAGTACAGCGGCGAGAAATCGGTGAGGCGGGTGGGCGCGATCACCACCCCGCCGGCGTGCTTGCCGACGTTGCGGGTGAGGCCTTCCAGCTTGAAGGCCATGTCCATGATTTCCTGCGCGTCTTCATCACCGTCGATGAACTCCTGCAGCGGGGCTTCCTGCTCCAGCGCCTTCTTCAGGGTAATGCCGACCTCAAAGGGAATCAGCTTGGACAGCTTGTCGGCCAGGCCATAGGATTTTCCCTGCACCCGTGCCACGTCTCTCACGACAGCCTTGGCGGCCATGGTGCCAAAGGTGATGATCTGCGATACCGCCTCCTTGCCGTAGAGTTCTGCCACGTGCTGGATCACCCGGTCGCGGCCATCCATGCAGAAGTCGACGTCGAAGTCGGGCATCGAGACCCGCTCGGGGTTGAGGAAGCGCTCGAACAGCAGGTCGTAGCGCAGCGGATCAAGATCGGTGATGCCCAGCGCGTAGGCGACGATGGAGCCGGCGCCCGAGCCCCTGCCCGGCCCCACCGGGATATCGTTGTTGCGGGCCCACTGGATGAACTCCATCACGATCAGGAAGTAGCCGGGGAAGCCCATCTGGTTGATCACGTTGAGCTCGAAATCGAGCCGGTCGAAATAGGGTTGCGCGGTCTCGTCGTATTCGGGTGTGCCCGGTTGCAGTTTCGGGTAGAGCACCGCCAGACGCGCCACGAGTCCCTCTCGGCTGACCTGCTGGAAGAACTCTTCCATCGACTGTCCGGCGGGCACCGGGTAGTTGGGCAGGTAGGGTTTACCCAGCTCCAGCTCGAGGTTGCAGCGCATGGCGATGGCCCAGGTGTTCTCGATGGCCTCCGGCAAGTCGCTGAACAGCTCTGCCATCTCTGCGGGGCTGCGCAGGTATTGCTGCTCGGTGTAGTTGTGGGAGCGACGGGGGTCGTCCAGGGTGCGTCGCTCGTTAATGCACACCCGCACCTCGTGCGCCTCGAAGTCGTCCTCGGCCAGGAAGCGCACGTCATTGGTGGCAACCAGGGGGCAACCGGTGGCGGCAGCCAGCGCCACGACGGCGGCCAGATAGCGCTCCTCGCCGTCCTGGCCACAGCGCTGCACTTCCAGATAGAAACTGTCAGGGAAGCATTGCATCCACTGCGCCAGTGCCGCTTCCGCCTGCGCCTCGCCCTCCTCCAGCAAGGCGCGGCCGACGTCGCCGTCGCGGCCACCGGACAGGGCAATCAAACCGCCGGCGTGCTGCTGCACCCACTCCTTGCGTACGGTGAGGCTGCTGCCGCCGATGCGGTCGGTGTAGGCGCGCGAGATCAGCTCGGTGAGGTTGCGATAGCCACTGCGGTCACGCGCGAGCAGCGTCAGCGCAAAGGGGCGCTGCGGGTTGTCGTCGTTCTCGATCAGGATGTCACAGCCGCACACAGGCTTGATGCCATGAGCGATGGCAGCACTGTAGAACTTGATCAGGCCGAACATGTTCACATGGTCGGTGATGGCCACCGCGGGCATGCCCAGTTCGGCGGTGCGGGAGACGAGTTCGTCGATGCGCACCAACCCGTCCACGATGGAGTACTCGGTATGCAGTCGCAGGTGGATGAATTGTCCGTTCATAGGGCTAGCAGCGCTCCACTGCGGGGGATTCTTGTGCGGTCAGCAGAGCCTGCACGGGTTTGAAACTGCGCCGGTGAATATCGCAGGGGCCCAGACTCCGCAGGGCCTGCAGATGCACGGGCGTCGGGTAGCCTTTGTGGGCGGCGAAGCCGTAACCGGGGTAGAGGACATCCAGCATCTGCATCTCGCGGTCGCGGGTCACCTTGGCCAGGATGGAGGCGGCGGCGATGCAGGCCATGCGCGCATCGCCGTTGACCAGCGCCGCGCTGCGAAAACGCCAGCGCGGGCAATGCAGGCCATCGACGTAGATGAAACCGGGTTCCTGGCTCAGCGCCTCGGCCGCCCGCGACATCGCCAGCAGGCTGGCCTGCAGGATGTTGATGTTGTCGATCTCCAGCACGCTGGCACGCCCCAGTGCATGGCACAGGGCCTTGTCGAGAATCTCATCGTGCAGCCTTTCGCGCTGACGTGCACTCAGCTTCTTGGAATCGTTGAGGCCGTCGATGGGCCGGGCTGGATCGAGAATGACCGCGGCCGCCACTACCTCGCCTGCCAGCGGGCCACGCCCGACTTCGTCGACCCCGGCGACCAGCTCATCCGGCAACTCCAGCGGCATGGAGAAGCTCAGCTGCATGATGCCTCCCCTGCCCCCGGGTAACCTGCGATCTGCAGCACGGCTTCGGCCGCCTGGGCATCGGCATCCAGGCGGATCATCTGGTGAATCTGGTGAAAGCGCTGCGCCAGGTGGGCGCGACGCTCTGCGTCACCGATCAGGCTGTTCAGTTCACGGGTCAGGTTCTCGACGGTCACCGCGTTCTGCAGATATTCCGGCACCAGTCGTTCGCCGGCCAGCAGATTAGGTAAAGAGACGTAGGGCACCTTGAGCATGCGCGAGGCCATGGCATAGGTCAATGGCGCCAGCTTGTAGGCGACCACCATAGGACGTTTGAGAAGCATGGCTTCCAGCGTGGCGGTACCCGAAGCCAGCAGGACGATGTCTGCCGCACGCATGGCCTCGTGGGATTGCCCATCCAGCAGATGGAACTGCGGGCCGGCGCCCTGCTCTGCCAGCAGGCTCTCCACCTGGGCACGGCGCTCGGCGTTGGCGCAGGGAATCACAAAATGCAGCAGGGGATTGGCAGCCAGACAGTTCTTTGCCGTGGCGATGAACACCGGTCCCAGCCGGCTGATTTCGTCGCGGCGGCTGCCGGGCATCAGCGCCACCACCTGTCCGGTGGTAGCCAGACCCAGCTGTGCGCGAGCGTCGAGCTGTGCCTGACGGTCATCCTCGTCGGGATCGATGGCGTCGGCCAACGGGTGGCCCACGCAGCGTGCCGGCACACCGTGTTGATCATAGAAAGCGGTTTCGAAGGGGAACAGGGCCAGTACCAGATCGGTGGCGCGGGCAATCTTGAAGATGCGCTTCTGTCCCCAGGCCCAGACACTGGGGCTGACGTAGTGCACGGTGCGAATGCCGTGATCGTGCAGCGATTGCTCCACCCGCATGTTGAAGCCGGGGGAATCGATGCCGATAAACACGTCGGGAGGCGTGGCGAAGAAATGCTGCTCCAGGGTTTTCTTCAGACGCAGCAGTTCGGGCAGGCGCCCGAGCGGCTCGATGAAGCCCATCACGGAGAGTCGCTCCATGGGCGCGAAGCTGTGAAAGCCCTCGGCGAGCATGCGGGGCCCGCCGATGCCTTCGAAGTGTGCGTCCGGGCACCGTTTCTTCACCGCCCGCATCAATCCGGCACCCAGAATATCGCCGGACGTCTCGCCCGCAATCATGCCGATTCGCACGCCTTTCTCCATCTGCTGTGACTGGCTGGCACCTTCGACGGCGCCAGCACCTGTGATGCGCTAGCGCTGTATGCCCTTGGTGGAGCACAGGATCGAGTCCACGAAGAAGCGGACGTGGTCGCTCTCCCGCGCCGGCCCTTCCAGCTCGACGAGCGCTTCCTGCAGCGTCAGCCCCTTCTTGTACACGGTCTTGAAGGCGCGACGGATGGCGAGAATCGACGCCTTGTCGAAGCCGCGCCGCTCCAGCCCGATCGAGTTGATGCTGCGCGCCTCCGGCGGTGTGCCGCTGACAATCAGGTAGGCCGGCACATCATTACTGATATGGGTCATGCCGCCGATCATCGCGTGGGCGCCGATCTTGAGGAACTGGTTGACGCCGGCGTATCCGCCCAGCAGCGCCCAATCGCCCACTTCCACGTGGCCGGAGATGCCGACGTTGTTGGCAAAGATCGTATGGTTGCCGACGATGCAGTCGTGCGCCACGTGCACATAGGGCATCAGCAGGTTGTCGTCGCCGATGCGCGTGTAACCGCCGCCGAAGCCAGTGCCCCGGTGCAGCGTGCACCCTTCGCGGATGATGTTGTTCGAGCCAATTTCCAGCCAGGTTTCCTCGCCCTCGAACTTCTTGTCCGCGGGGTCCTCACCTATGGATGCAAACTGGTAGATCCGGTTGTTGCTGCCAATGCGGGTGTTGGCCTTGATCACCACATGAGAGGAGATCTCTGTACCTGCGCCGATCTCGACGCCGGGACCGATAACGCTCCACGGACCGACCTTGACGTCGTCCGCGAGTCTGGCACCGGGATCAATGATGGCTCGGGAATCAATCAATTTCCATCTTCCTTTCTGCGCACAGGATAGTAGCTTCGCCGACCAGTTCATCGCCCACCGAGGCACGGCAGGCAAACTTGTAGACGCCACGGCGATTGGTGACGATGGTAGCCTCCAGCTTGAGCTGGTCGCCCGGCACCACGGGGCGCTTCAGGCGCACGTCGTCGGCACCGACAAAGTAATACAGATAGCCATCCTTCGGCTTCTTCTCCTGGCTCTTGAAACCAAGCACACCGGCGGCCTGGGCCAGCGCCTCGATGATGAGCACGCCCGGCATGATGGGGTTATCAGGGAAGTGCCCCTGAAAAAACGGCTCGTTCACGGTCACGTTCTTGTAGGCAAGAATCCTTTTCCCCAGCTCGATCTCAACCACTCTGTCTACCATCAGAAACGGGTAGCGTTGCGGCAGGTATTCTTTGATTTCTTCTACATTCATCATGTGCAATTTTCCTGAAACAGGCACCCTGTTAGCTCACGGATACTACTTACCAAGCGTGAGTCTTTCCAGCTCACGCAGTCGTTTCGCCATATCGTCCAGTTGCCTGAACCGCACGATATTGCGCTTCCACTCTTTCGATTCCAGCAGCCCGGTGCCGGACGAGTATACGCCGGCATCGGGAATCGACTGGCTGACCAGCGACATCGCGCTGATCATCACCCTGTCGGCGATGTGCAAATGCCCGATGACGCCCACCGCCCCACCAATGGTGCAGAAGCGCCCGATCGTCGTACTGCCGGCAATGGCGCTGCAACCGCAGATGATGGTATGGGCACCGATCACGCAGTTGTGGGCAATCTGCACCTGGTTGTCTATTTTGACACCACATTCAATTATGGTGTCGTCCAGCGCGCCGCGATCAATGGTAGACCCGGCACCTATCTCGACATCATCGCCGATGTTGACGCCGCCGAGCTGGGCAATCTTGATGGAACGCTGGCCGTCGAAGGCAAAGCCAAAGCCATCCGCGCCGACGACCACACCGGAGTGCAGGATCACGTCATTACCCACCGTCACGTCGTGATAGAGCGTGACATTGGCGAATATGCTGCAGTTGCTGCCCACCTTGCTGCGCGCGCCGACATAACTGCCTGCGCCAATACTGCTGCCGTCCCCGATCACCGCATCCGCCTCGATCACGGCGTTGGCCCCAATAGAGACACCTGACCCGAGCCTGGCGGTCGGATCGACGAATGCACTGGCGTGCACACCGCTGCTCTGGCTCCGTGGCGGAGCGAACAGCTGTGAGGCCTTGGCGTAGGTCACATAGGGAACGGGCGACAATAACCGGGAAATGCGGCAGGCGTCGACAAACTCAGGGTCGAGAATGACCGCGGAGGCGCGGCAGTCGGCGAGCTGGCCCGCGTAACGGGGGTTGCTGAGAAAGCTCAGCTTGCCCGCCGTAGCACTCTTCAATGTAGACAGGCCGTCTATCCGAAGCGCGGGGTCTCCACGTAACTCGACGTCGAGAAGTGTTGCCAGCTCACCAAGTGTATAGACGGTTTCTGCGCTCACCTGGTGAACCTGTCAGCGTACTTTATCGATTCAGTTCGTTCAGTTTGGCTGTCACTTGTGCAGTGATGTCGTAAGAGTTCTCGAAGAAGGCCACGCTCTCGGCGTTCAGCACCAGGGTATAGCCTCCGTCGCGTACAACACCCTCGATGGCAGCACCCAGGTTCTGGCGCTGGCTGTCGATGAAGGACTGGTTACGCTGACCCAGGGCGCCCTGGACGCGCTCGGCGATCATCTGCAGTTGGACCTGTTTTTCCTGGGCGTCAGAGCTCAGCTTGCGCTTCTCGGAGTCACTCATGATGGATTCGTCACGCTGGGCACGTTCGGCCAGCTCGCGCAGCTCGCTGTTCAGGCGGTCGGCGCGTTCCTGGTCGTCACGGAACTCCTCGTTGATCTCTGCCTGCAGGTCCTGGGCCGCCTGGGAGTTGAACAGCGCCTGCTCCAGGTTGACCACGCCAACCACGGGCTGCTGGGCTGATGCGGAAACGGCTGTCAGCATCAATGTCGCAGCTACGAGTACATTCTTGATCATCTTCACAATCATATCTCCAGATTACCGAATCCGACGGTTGCTGAATGCAACCAGCGGTATAGTGTTTGTTATTGGTGCCGCCGTCAGAAGCCCGCGCCGATGGTGAAGTCGAAGGTCTTCTCTTCGTCGTTGTCATCCTTGGTGAACGGCTTGGCCAGATAGAACGTCAGCGGTCCCATGGGTGACAGGTAGGTCACGCTGATACCCGCCGAATACCGGAACTCGCCGACATCAAAGTCGCTGCAGTTGTTGTTCACGCTCTGTCTGGCCGTGCAATTGGACGAGAAAACGTTACCCGCGTCAATAAAAAAGGAGGACCGGATCCGGCTCCTGTCCGTCACGAAAGGCAGCGGAAACAGCAATTCTACACTACCGGTTGTCAATATATTACCCCCGAAAGCGTCTAATTCCCGGTTCAACTGCTGCTCGTTGGCAGCCAGCTGGTACACGGGATTGCCGTTGGCGTCAAAGCGCAGGTTGCCGCTGGCATCGCGTGCCTGCTCGGCAATGATACCCAGGGCTCCCTGGGGATCGATCTGCGCCCGGCCACTCTCATCCGTGACGATATTGCCCGCCTCGTCCCGCAGCAGTCGGGTGTTGTCGAAGGTATAGTAGCGCGGGTTGGTGCTGCGCGGACCCAGGCTGTTCTCGTCAAAGCCACGCACCACCCCGTTGCTGGACAGACCGCCGGCGAAGAAGTTCTGGAAGAACGGCAGTTCGCCGGTACTTCCGTAACCGCCGCCATAGCCCAGGTTGCCACTCAGGCGCAGCACCCAGTCGCCGATCAGCGGCTGATAGTACTGGGCGGAGTAGTTAAGTTTGTAGTACTCCAGGTCACTGCCCGGCGTGGTTATCTCGAAGGAGAGCTGCTGAAAGGAGCCGTCGGTGGGCAGTTGGCCCCGGTTCAAGGTGCTGCGGATCCAGTTGGTGGAGAAACTGAAGTTATCGAACTCGGTGCCGTGGCGATCGATGAAGCCGCTGTCGCCTGTGTTGCCCAGCAGGTCCGGGGAAAGATCCGCGATCAGGCCGATCTGGGCATCCTGGACCGGGCCGTCAAAGGGGTTGGGGTTCAGCGGGCTGACAATGTACTCGGATATATCCAGGGGCAGTTGAGGACTGGCCTGGATCTCCTGCACGCTCAGGCCGCCGGAACTGAGCTCCGTGTGGGTGAAGCCCAGGTTGAAGCCGATCTGCTGGATCTCACTGATCGGATAGGAGAAATTCAGCGAGCCACCGTAGGAGGTGGTGGAGAAATCCGCGGTGTTCCAGGGCGAATCCTGCTCCTGCATGAACACGTTGAAGCCGCGGCTGACGCCATCAGCCGTGAAGTACGGATCCATATAGCTGAAGTTCAGGCTCTTGACGAAGGTACTCTTGTTGATACCGATGCCCACGGTGCGACCGGTACCCAGGAAGTTCTGTGCCTGCAGGGAGGAAGCGATGAAGAAGTCGCCGCCACCGCCGGAACCGATGCTGAAGGAGATGTTGCTGAAGTTCTGCTCTTCCACCGCATAGTTGACGTCGATCTGGTCGGTGGTGCCTGGCACCTCGACGGTCTCGACCTCTACCGTGGAGAAGTAGCCCAGCCGCTCCAGCCGCACCTTGGACAGCTCGATCAACTGGTTCGAGGCCGGCGAGCTCTCCAGCTGGCGCATCTCGCGCCGCAACACGTCGTCTGCCGTGGCGGTGTTGCCGACGAAGTTGACCCGGTTGACGTAGGTGCGGTTGCCCGGCTCGACGAAGAAGGTCACGTCGACGGTGCGATCTTCCTCGTTGATCTCCGGCACGCCGCGCACGGTGGCAAAGGCGTAGCCGAAGTTGCCCAGCACCTGGGTCATGTATTCTTCGGTCGCAGTGACCAGCGCCTGGGAGAAGGTGCGGCCCGAGCCGGCAAAGGCCGCATAGGCCTGCAGGATCGCCTCGGCATTGACCAGATCACCCGCCAGGTTCACATCGTTGACGACGTACTGTTCGCCCTCGGTGATGTTGATGGTGATGTAGATCTGCTCGTTGTCCGGGGTGATGGAGATCGGCGTGGAGTCGATGTTGAAGCGGACGTAACCGTTATCCATGTAATGGGAGGTCAGGCGCTCCAGGTCGCCGCTGAGCTGCTCCTGGGAGTACTTGTTGCGGCCGCTGAACGGCCAGTACCAGGGCTTGAGCCCGAGCTCGAACAGGTCCAGCAGATCGTCGTCGCTGAACGCGTTGTTGCCCACGATGTTGATGTACTGGATGCGGCTTTCCTCACCCTCGTTCACCGTCATGTTGATCGCGACGCGGTTGCGCGGCAGGTCTTCCACTTCTATGTCCACGGTGGTGCCGTAGCGGCCGCGGGAGGAGTACACCTCCTGGATGCCCTGACGGATCGCCTCGAGCGTGGCACGGGTAAAGATGCCGCCCTCGGTGATGTCGGCCGTGGCCATGTTGTCCAGGATATCGTCGGTCTTCAGCACGCGGTTGCCGGAGATATTGATCTCGCTGACCGAGGGACGCTCCAGCACGGTGATGTAGAGCACGTTGCCATCGCGGGCTACCTCTACCTCCTCGAAGTATTCCGAAGCGGTAATGGCACGGATGATCTGGGCCGGCACCGTCTCGCTGACCTCGTCGCCGATGCCCACGGGCAACAGCCCGAACACCACGCCGGAGGAGATGCGTTGCAGGCCATCGATCTGGATGTCTTCGATGATGAAGTTCTGCTGCGCGTAGGCCGCAGTTGAGGCGACCCCGGAGAGCAGTAAGGTAGTCAGTAAGGATCTATT
>Ga0233380_1000800_pt1 | contig 15275 bp, 16 predicted proteins | sample ElkDunMinimDraft_9_FD_191541 | JGI IMG/M metagenome (GOLD analysis project Ga0233380, IMG submission 191541) | Fecal eukaryotic communites from dung pellets of Tule Elk in California, USA - Elk Dung F36 | ecosystem: Host-associated > Mammals > Digestive system > Large intestine > Fecal | place... | reverse complement strand
CGGACAGCAGTGGCACCACCGGAGAGTGCCGCAACTCCACCCTTCGCGGCCATGCCTGCGGCAGCGCCACCGGCGAGCACCATGCCGCCAGCGGCAAGGCCGGTTCCGACAGCAGCGCCAGCACCAAGCTGCGGACCACCGGAGACGAGACCCGACGCAATGCCGGGGCCGAAGATGCCGAGGCCGAGAAGCGACAGAGCGGCCAGCACAATCGCCATCGCGTCGTCGATGGTCGGCGTCGCGCCGCCAAAACCTGCCGTGAACTGCGAAAACAGCGTCGAGCCTATGCCGATGATGACAGCGAGCACCAGCACTTTGATGCCGGAGGAGACGACGTTGCCCAGCACGCGCTCGGCCATGAAGGCGGTCTTGCCGAAAAGGCCGAAGGGGATGAGGACGAAGCCCGCAAGCGTCGTCAGCTTGAACTCGATCAGGGTGACGAAGAGCTGCACGGCGAGGATGAAGAAGGCCAGCAGCACCAACACCCAGGCGAACATCAGGCAGGCGATCTGAATGAAGTTCTCGAAGAACGACCAGTAGCCCATCATGTCCGAGATGGATTCGAGCAGCGGGCGACCGGCATCGAGACCGGTCTGTGCCACCTTGCCGGGCCGCAGCAGATCGGCGGCAGAAAAGCTGGTCCCCGATCCCTTCAGGCCAAGACCGGCGAAGCTGTCGAAGATGATCTGCGCGAGATTGTTCCAGTTGCCGATCAGATAGGCGAAGACACCGACGAACAGCGTCTTCTTGACCAGCCGGGCGATAATGTCGTCATCGGCGCCCCAGGACCAGAAGAGCGCGGCCAGCGTGACGTCGATGACGATCAGGGTCGTGGCGATGAAAGCAACTTCACCGCCGAGCAGGCCGAAGCCGCTATCGATATAGCTGGTGAATACGCTCAGGAAATTGTCGATGACGCCGGTGCCGCCCATGGTTCACTGTCCCCCGTTCTGATGCGGGGCGGCGGGCACCGGCGTCCGGCCGAGGAACCGATCACGGTTCTCGGCCCAGGTGGCGAGGCAACCGGGATCGTTCACGGCAGCCTCACCAAGCTGCTGGCAGCGGCGCAGGCTCTGGCGCAGCGGATCGACAGAAGGTTGAAGCGCGGGAGCCGGACGGGTTTGCGCCGGTTCGTCCTCGCGGGTCATCTCGATCACCGTGGCGGTAATCGCGATGGCAACGAATATGATCGCCCCGATCCGGGCCAGCAGCTTGCCGTCCATGTCGCGCCCCTTCTGTCGGGTCAGTTGTTGCCGTTGCCGAACATCCGGGCATTGCCGGGCTGGTAGCCCGATCCCGGTGTCAGAAAGCGTTCACGCTGAATGCGGCCCTGTTCGGCAGCGGTCGCACGCTCGGCCTCGATCAGCGCTTCCGAGCGGCCATTGGCCGACATCAGCGCGACCAGGTCGGAAAGCTGCTGTGATTGCAGGGCCAGAAGCTGATTGCCCGCCTGTGTGGCCTGCAATGCACCCGTGGCGTTCTGGCTCTGACCGACAATGGCAGACATCTCGGTGCGGTTGGTGTCGATATTGCCGACGACACCGGCCTGTACGCGCATGGCGTCCTGCAAGCCGCCGACCGTATTCTGCCAGCGAGACCGCGCATCGGCGACGAGCTGGGTATCGGTAGCGGACAGGGAGATACTGCCGTATTTCTGCTGAAACGCCTGGTCGATGTTCTGGACGTCGAAGGCGATGTTCTGCGCCTGGCTCAGAAGCTGCTGCGTGCGCTGGACATTCTGCTGCAAGGTTTGGAGCGAGCTATAGGGCAGGCTCGCCAGATTGCGGGCCTGATTGATGAGCATGGTCGCCTCATTCTGGAGGCTCTGAATCTGGTTGTTGATCTGCTCCAGCGTGCGCGCGGCCGTGAGGACGTTTTCGGCGTAATTGGAGGGATCGAAGACGATGCGGCCGAAGCCGAATTGTGCATGGGCCGGACTCGCCAGCATCGGCGAAAGCGCGACGGGCACGGCGAGCGCGACAGCCAGTGCGGACGTACCGACGAGACGGCGAACGGGAATACGGATCATGGCAGGGTCTCCTCCTCATGGGGGCGGTGTGACTGGGAATGATCTGGCGCGGCCGGAACAGCGGGTTCGGTCGGCTCAATGAGATTGGTGAGGTTCGGGATCAGCTCTGCGGCCCAATCGGCGCCGCGATGGCGCAGCCAGGCGGCAAGGAAGCCGTCACGCCCATGCTCAGCCATGAGGTTTGCAATCAGGGTCTGGTCTGATTTGGCGGAAGCGGCGCAGAGCGCGAGGCCAACCTCGCTGAGACCCAGCTCAAACAGCCGATTGCCGCGCCGCGACTGGCAATAATAGTCCCGCTTGGGCGTCGCCCGTGCGAGGATTTCGATTTGCCGGTCATTGAGGCCGAAGCGGCGATAGATGGCGGTGATCTGGGGCTCAATGGCGCGCTCGTTCGGCAACAAAAGCCGCGTCGGGCAGCTTTCGATGATGGCGGGTGCGATGTTGCTGCCGTCAATGTCGCTGAGCGACTGCGTGGCGAAGATGACGGAAGCGTTCTTCTTCCTGAGCGTCTTTAGCCATTCGCGGAGCTGGCTGGCGAAACCTTCATCATCCAGCGCCAGCCAGCCTTCATCGATGATGAGTAGCGTTGGGCGCCCGTCGAGGCGGTCGCCGATGCGGTGAAACAGATAGGCCAGCACTGCAGGCGCAGCCCCCGTGCCGACCAGTCCCTCGATCTCAAAGGCTTGCACGTCAGCATGACCGAGATGTTCGGCTTCGGCGTCGAGCAACCGGCCATAGGCGCCGCCAACACAGTAAGGGCGCAACGCCTGTTTGAGGTCGTTGGACTGGAGCAGCACCGCAAGGCCGGTGATGGTGCGCTCCCCGATCGGCGCAGAGGCTAGGGAGTTCAGCGCTGTCCAGATATGTTCCTTGACGTCCGGCGTGAGTGTAATGCCTTCACGCATAAGGATTGCGCCGATCCAGTCGGCGGCCCAGGCACGTTCATAGCTGTCACCGATGCGCGCCAGCGGTTGGAGGGAGACGGACGCTTCCGAACCTTCGGTCAGTCCGCCGCCCAGGTCGTGCCAGTCGCCGTCCATGGCGAGCGCGGACGCTCTGATCGAGCCTCCGAAATCGAAGGCGAAGATCTGGGAGCGTTCGTAGCGGCGGAACTGCAGCGCCATCAGCGCCAGCAGCACGGATTTGCCCGCGCCGGTCGGACCGACGACGAGGGTATGGCCGACATCGCCGATATGAAGGGAAAGCCGGAACGGCGTCGAACCCTCGGTCTTGCCGTAAAGCAAGGGGGGCGCTCCGAGATGTTCGTTCCGTTCCGGCCCCGCCCACACGGCCGATAGCGGGATCATGTGGGCAAGGTTGAGTGTCGAGACCGGCGGCTGCCGGACATTGGCATAGGCATGTCCGGGCAAGGAGCCGAGCCAGGCATCAACAGCATTGACGGTTTCCGGCATGGCCGTGAAGTCGCGGCCCTGGATGATCTTCTCAACAAGCCGCAGCTTTTCGTCAGCGATGCGCGGGTCGGCATCCCAGACGGTGACGGTGGCCGTGACATAGGCCGTGCCCGCCATGTCGGCGCCAAGTTCCTGCAGGGCCATGTCAGCGTCGAGCGCCTTGTTCGACGCATCGGTATCGACGAGCGCCGATTGCTCGTTGGTCATCACCTCTTTCAGGATCGCGGCGATGGATTTGCGCTTGGCGAACCATTGGCGGCGGATCTTGGTCAGCAGCTTCGTGGCGTCCGTCTTGTCCATCAAGATGGCGCGGGTGGACCAGCGGTAGGGAAAGGCCAGCCGGTTCATCTCGTCGAGCAGGCCGGGCGTCGTCGCGGTCGGGAAACCTGTAATCGTTAGGATTCGCAGATGCGACAAGCCCAGGCGCGGCTCCAGTCCGCCGGTCAGCGGCTGATCGGCCAGCAGCGCGTCGAGGTGCATCGGCACCTCCGGCACGCGCACGCGGTGGCGGTTGGTGGAAATCGTGGAATGGAGATAGGTCAGCGTCGCTGCGTCATCGATCCAGTGGCATTCGGGCATGAAGCCGTCGAGCAGCGCCAGCACGCGGTCGGTGCGGTCAATGAAGCCTCGCATCACCTCCCATGGATTGACGCCGGTTTGCTCGCGGCCCTCATAGAGCCAGGTCTCGGCGCGGGCAGCATCCTCCGCAGGCGGCAGCCAGAGGAAAGTCAGGAAATAGCCGGACACAAAATGCATACCGGCTTCCTCAAAGGCAGCCTTGCGTTCGGCATCGACCAGCGCCGAGGCAGCATCGGGAAACGTGCTGTCAGGATAGGTCGCGGCTTCGGAACGCTGCGCCTCGACGAAGATCGACCAGCCAGAGCCGAGACGGCGCACGGCATTGTTAATCCGACTGGCAACCGCGACCAGTTCAGCTGCAACGGCGGAATCGAGATCAGGCCCCCGAAATTTGGCGGTGCGCTGAAAACTGCCGTCCTTGTTCAGCACAACACCGGAGCCGACCAGAGCGGCCCAGGGCAGGAAATCCGCGAGACGGGTGGCGGTGCGTCGATATTCGGTGAGATTCATCATGGCTGCGCCCTCACACCGAAAGATGACCGGGGATGCGCAGATGCCTGCGCCCGACCTCGACGAAGAGCGGATCGCGTTTCGCCGCCCAGACTGCGAGGAAATGTCCAACCGCCCAGATCGCGAGGCCGACCAACCAGAGACGCAGGCCGAGGCCCACGGCCCCGGCCAGTGTGCCATTGACGATGGCGATGGAGCGCGGAGCGCCGCCGAGCAGGATATGTTCGGTCAGCGCGCGGTGGACCGGGACGGAAAATCCCGGCACCGCGTCGAGTTGTTCAAAGCCGCCCGCCATCAGACGAGCGCCCCGCCGCCGAACGAGAAAAACGACAGGAAGAAGCTCGACGCCGCGAAGGCGATGGACAGACCGAATACGATCTGGATCAGCTTGCGGAAGCCGCCGCCTGTATCGCCGAAGGCCAGTGCAAGGCCGGTGGAGATAATGACGATGACGGCGATGATCTTGGCAACCGGCCCTTCGATCGACTGAAGGATGCTCTGGAGCGGCGCTTCCCACGGCATGGACGAACCTGAAGCGTGCGCGGCCGGGGCGAGCATCAGGCTGATGGAAACTACGGTAACGGCTGTTGCCATGACGCGGTAGCCGCGCGAAATCGTGCGGATCATGAAGGATCTCCTTTCGAGGTAGTTGCAAAAGTGATGGGATGCGTGATGGCGTAGTCGCCGTCGGGGCCGAGCCCATCGACGCGGGCGAGTTCGACGAGACGGCGGGAAGATCCGCGTCCGGCGAGGACGGCAACAAGGCCGATCGTCTCGGCGATCAGGGCGCGCGGCACCGTGATAACGGCTTCCTGGATGAGCTGTTCGAGGCGGCGCAGCGCGCCGATACCGGAACCGGCATGGATGGTTCCGATCCCGCCGGGATGCCCGGTGCCCCAGGCTTTGAGCAGGTCGAGGGCTTCGGGGCCGCGCACTTCGCCGATGGGGATGCGGTCGGGGCGCAGGCGCAGTGAGGAACGGACCAGATCGGAAAGCGTCGCCACGCCGTCCTTGGTCCGCATGGCGACAAGGTTCGGCGCGGCGCATTGCAGTTCGCGCGTGTCCTCGATGATGACGACGCGATCCGTGGTCTTAGCGACCTCGGCCAGCAGCGCATTGGTCAGCGTGGTCTTGCCGGTCGAGGTGCCGCCCGCGACAAGGATATTAGTCCGGGTGGCGACGTTCAGGCGCAGCACCTCGGCCTGAAGGCAGGTCATGATTCCGGCTGTCACATAGTCGTCGAGCGTGAACACGGCGACGGCGGGCTTGCGGATGGCGAAGGTCGGTGCGGCAACGACCGGCGGCAACAATCCCTCGAAACGCTCGCCGGTCTCGGGCAGCTCGGCCGAGACACGCGGGCTGCGGGCATGAACCTCGACGCCGACATGATGGGCGACCAGCCGGACGATCCGCTCGCCATCGGCGACGGACAATCTTTCCCCCGTATCGGCCAGACCTTCGGAGAGCCGGTCCACCCAGATGCGGCCATCCGGGTTCAGCATCACCTCGACCACGCCGGGATCTTCCAGAAACCGGGCAATGGACGCCCCGAGCGCGGTGCGCAGCATCCGCGCGCCACGGGCAATCGTCTCGGGCTTCTGATGTGATGCGGTCATGGCGGCCCCGTTCATGACGGGGCGCGCAAAAGACGGACCCCGGATCGGGGTCGATTAAAAGAACCTGATTTGGGGCTGTTTCAACAGATGCTTACGCGCGTGCGGGCGTCGGCGGCTGACGGCGGGAAATCGGAGGGTTATGTTTTCAATGGGGTGGGATGCGGACAGTCCGATTTTAACTCTCAAGCTCGGGTAGTAGGAATCCATCCGCGGCACTCAATGGGGTTTGCTGAACCCACGAATAGAAGTGTTTTCTTCCGTCCTGGAGTAACTATCCCCAGCAATACTTAACCACCATCTTGAAACCGCCCCAACAACTCCCAATTGATTAAACCGAAGCGTCAGAGGGGGACTATCGAAATGGCCGATAAGAAGGTCGTGTTTGTAGCATTTGCAATCGAGGACGAGCGATCACGCGACCACCTGAAAGGGCAGTCGCTTAATACCCGCTCCCCCTTTGAGTACATCGATATGTCGGTGAAAGAGGCATATGACGAGGCGTGGAAGGAGAAGGTCCGCGCCCGTATCCGCCGCTCTGACGGCGTTCTGGCCTTGGTCAGCGCTAACACCTTGCAGTCGAGCGGCCAGAAGTGGGAGATCAAGTGCGCGAAAGAAGAAGGTAAGCCAGTTCGCGGTATGTGGATCTATAAAGATGACCGCACCAGGATCGACGGTCTCAATACCATGGTCTGGACGTGGGACAACATCGCGGCTTGGATCGACGCTCTCTGATGCGTAGGGCACTGGTCGTCGGGATAGACAAATACCAGCACATTTCCCCGCTCTTCGGATGCGTGAATGACGCTAGGGCTGTGGCTGCAAGGCTTGAGCGCAACGAGGACAAATCTCGCAACTTCGATGTGCGCACCGTCGTGGGCGACGATCCTAAAGACATGCTCGATCGCGACGAACTTCGGAGCGCGGTTGAGGAGCTCTTCAAGGGCGACGGTGAAGTGGCGTTATTCTACTTCGCCGGGCACGGTCACATAGAGGCCACGGGCGGCTACCTGTGTGCCGGCGACTGCAAGAGTGGCAACGACGGTGTACCGCTTTCTGACATCATGACCTATGCCAACGCATCGGGTTTCAGAAACAAGATCATAGTTCTGGACAGCTGCCACAGCGGCATTGCCGGAAGTCACCCGGCACACGGGTCCATGGCAGAACTGAAGGATGGTGTGACTATCCTCACGGCGTCAACAGCAGATCAGTACGCGAGCGAGAAGAACGGTTCCGGCGTCTTCACCACGCTTTTCTGCGATGCTCTCGACGGTGGAGCAGCAAACCTGCTTGGCGACGTTACACCAGGCAGCGTCTATGCTCACATCGATCAATCTCTCTGGGCATGGGCACAGCGTCCGGTCTTCAAGACGAACGTGCAATCCTTCATTTCCTTAAGGAAGGTGCGGCCACCGCTCGCTCTGGCCGATCTGCAGCGCATCGCCGAATTCTTCCCGGACAAGGACTATCACTTCCCTCTTGATCCAGCCTACGAGCCCGAGCGGCCGGTGGCGCAGGTGGTGTCGTCCGCTCCGGCACCGGACCCGAAGAAGAATGAGATCTTCGCTATCCTGCAAAGGTTCAACAGGCTCAACCTACTGGTGCCGGAGGACGCGCCGCACATGTATCACGCTGCGATGGAGAGCAAGACGGTCCGCCTCACGGCGCTCGGTGAGCATTACCGGCGCTTGGTGGCCGAAGGCTTGGTATAATGCTCGAATGAACACAGATCAGATTATTGACGGCCTGGTCGACGCGCTGGCGAACATTGAGCACGCACGATGGGCCAAATGGCAGCGGTATCTTCACAGTAAGGCAGCAAAGCAGCTGGACGGCTCGCTCGTAATCCCAGCGGAGCTCGTGGAGCGTTGGGAGCGGCAGATCGAAACGCCGTATCAATCACTGACGGAGGACGAGAAGGAGAGCGACCGGGAACAAGTGCGCGAGTACCTTCCCGTCATCAAGGACGCTCTCCGAGGCTGAGTTATCCACCTCGTCCACGGGCTTACGGGGCGTTTGTCAGCATTTGTTCCGCACCCCACCAACGGCAGGTTTCGGGATAACGAATTTCGATTGCGAATGGCCGAAATCGGGTCGGAAGAAGACGTAGCTTTATTCACCTTCATCGGGCGTCTTACCCGGCATCTCGCGCGAGATTTCCTTCAGGAACCTGTCGCCTGTAGCAAGACGCTTGCCGAGGGTCTGCATGAAGCCCTCAAACCGCTCATTACCCTTGATGCGTGCCGACTGTTTTGCGCTGTCTGGCAACGGCGGCGTGATGGTCAGCCAGAACTGGACGAATACCGAAAGCGTCTCGCCGAGGATGGCGACATCTTCGTCCAGCATGTCGAACTGACGGCCAAGCTTGTCGAGACGGCGTGACATTGCTGCTTCCAGCCGCTCAGTCGTATCACCAGATAGGAAGGACGCCACCGCGGCCTCGATCACTGCGGATTTGGAGACATTGCGGCGTAGTGCCAGGGCCTCGACCTGTTTCAGCAGATCGGGCGCGAAATAGACGTTCATGCGGGTGCGAGTGGTCATGGCTATCTCCCCTCTCAAAGCTCGATGCCGTCGCTGGGGTCGAGTGACGCCTGCCGCGCCACCATGCGCATCCGCTGACGCATGGCTTGGGCCTTACCGGCATCGACGTCTGGCTCATCATCGAGGATGTCAAATTCCTGCGATGGGGATGGCGGTGGCGGAACGATTTCCTCGTGTTCGGGCAATTCCGGCTCACGGCGGATACCGGCATTGGCGGGATCGCCATCGACCTCGCTCACGCTAGGCCCATTGGCGGCGGTTGCTGGCACGATAAGGCTCGTCCAGTCGTCTGACGGCAACGAGGTTGTCTTCGTCAGCTGCTTGCGCAGATCTGGCGGCGGCAACACCCGTTCCTGAAACCGCGCATCAGCGTAATAGCGCGCCTTGGCGGCGCGGATCGGGGGAACACCCGCGACCATGACGATCTCATCGGTGGGCGGAAGCTGCATGATTTCGCCCGGCGTCAGCAGCGGGCGCGCCGTTTCCTGTCGCGAGACCATCAGGTGCCCTAGCCAGGGCGCAAGGCGATGACCGGCATAATTGGTGGAATCGCGCATTTCGGTCGCCGTGCCGAGCGCATCGCTGATTCGCTTGGCAGTGCGTTCATCGTTTGCGGCAAAGGCAACGCGCACATGGCAGTTGTCGAGGATGGCGTTGTTCTGACCATAGGCGCGCTCGATCTGGTTGAGCGATTGCGCGATCAGGAACGCTTTCAGTCCATAGCCGGCCATGAAAGCCAGCGCCGATTCAAAGAAATCCAGCCGTCCGAGCGCCGGAAACTCGTCCAGCATCAACAGGAGGCGATGCCGTTTGCCGGCAGTTTCCAGTTCCTCGGTCAGTCGTCGTCCGACCTGGTTGAGGATCAGACGGATCAGTGGCTTGGTGCGGTTGATGTCAGATGGCGGTACGACGAGGTAGAGGCTTACAGGCTCATCGGCCCCGACCAGATCGGCGATGCGCCAGTCGCAGCGTTCTGTCACGCGGGCCACGACCGGATCTCGGTATAGGCCGAGAAAGGACATGGCGGTCGACAACACGCCGGAGCGTTCGTTCTCGGACTTGTTGAGCAGTTCGCGCGCCGACGAGGCGATAACGGGATGCACCCTGGCTTCGCCCAGATGCGGCGTATCCATCATGGCGCGCAAGGTCGCCTCTACCGGACGGCGCGGATCGGACAGGAAGCTCGCAACTCCCGCCAGCGTCTTGTCCTTCTCCGCATAAAGGACATGCAGGATCGCGCCGACCAGCAGCGAATGGCTGGTTTTCTCCCAGTGGTTGCGCTTGTCGAGACTACCCTCGGGGTCGACCAGGATATCCGCGATGTTCTGCACATCACGGACTTCCCATTCGCCCTGCCGCACCTCCAGCAGCGGGTTGTAAGCTGCGGAATGGACGTTGGTCGGATCGAAGAGCAGCACCCGGCCGTGACGGGAGCGAAAGCCCGCCGTCAGCGTCCAGTTCTCACCTTTGATGTCATGGACGATGCAGCTCCCCGGCCAGGTCAGCAGCGTCGGCACGACGAGACCGACACCCTTGCCCGATCGGGTGGGAGCGAAGCAAAGAACATGCTCTGGCCCGTCATGGCGCAGATACTCTTTGCTGTGACGGCCCAGTACGACGCCATCCGGCCCGAGCAACCCGGCTGCATGGATTTCCTTATCCTCTGCCCAGCGCGCTGACCCGTAGGTGGCGACATTGCGCGCTTCCCGCGCCCGAATGATCGACATGAAGAAGGCGGCGGCGATGGCCATAACCGCGCCAGACGTGGCGATGATGGCGCCCTCGGTGAAAATGCCCGGCGCATAAGCGTCGAAGGAAAACCACCACCAGAAAAACGCCGGAGGATAGTAGACCGGCCATCCTGCGACATCGAACCACGGATTGCCGAGCTGGGGCTGGAACCCGAGGCGGAAGGCAACCCATTGCGTCGATGCCCAGACCATCACCAAGACGATGGTGAACACGACGATGATCTGGCCCCAGAGTATTCGGCCTCCACGCATACAGGCTCCAATCGGCAAGAGAGATGGAGCCGATCAGAGAATAGGCGTTTACGCGAGTGGCAACAGGAAAGGCCGAGCCGAAGCGGTGTCGGATACCATCGGCGGCAAATCGGATGGGTCAGTTCAAGGGCGATTCGCTTTCCGGCCCAGGCAGAACAATTTGCGCATCCCCAAGGCCAGCCAAGGATCAGATCCCCAATCCTCGCTGTCGCCCTAACTGCCAGGATACCGATTGCCCCTGCACGACGCCCATCACCTCGCGGCCAAGCTGGCGGTCGATGACGGGCCGCCATGGCACAAGCGTGAACTCATGGCTCTTCTCGACCACGGCGAATTTGCCGCTGGATAGCTGCGCGGTCCCCGTGAACTTTCCGTTGATATTCTCGCCATCTGCAGCCGCCCGGAACGGCAACCCTTTGCCCTCGGCCATTTCAGCGCCAACCCGCGCTACTTCCCGTTCGCGCAGATTGGCAAGCAGGTTTCGCCGATAGAGGATGCGGCCTTCGCGGCTTCGGGTGGCATCACCTTGTTCGATGTGATGTTCACAGCGCTGATCCATTGCGTCGCGCACCTGCTGCCCGAACCCTGCTGGTGCAAGATCCGAGGCATCCGGCGTCACCAGCCGTCGATCAAGCCAGGTCGCGCCATCGGCACCAATCTGCTTTTCCAGATCGAAGGTCGAGACGACACGGATGCTGGCCTGCCGGTTTCGACCGGCATCATAGGCGGCGGCCCGGCTCTCAAAGTCCTCGGGTATGCGCCATTGGTCAGCGTCGATCCGCTCGACGATCCCGGTGCGGCGCAGCGCCTCCAGCCGCCGAACATGGGAATCCACATAGCCTTTATAATCCCCGCCAGGCACGCGCCCCTCGAACTTCGCCTGTTCGAGATGACGGCTCGGCCGATAGAAACCGTCTTCGGCGATGGTCGCAATGGTTCGATCAGACGGGCGCGTTGCCGTATCGGCGGGACCGATCTCGATAATGCTGCCGATCCGTGCCTCCTCGACGCGGGCCGGGTCGATGCCGGGAACATGATGCGTGCGCCCGTCGATGCCGTCCACCACCAGGGTCAGGTTCTCGCCCATCTCATCGGTGAGATATTTATCCACGACGCGGCCTGTGATCGGTGTCGTAGGTGCTGCATCGTGAAGCTGGAATGTCATCGGGTCACGCTCCAGGCCATCAGCTTTCAGGGCCTTGTGCATGTTGCGGATGATGTCGCCGCGCTCGCCCAGTTCGCGGAGAGCCGGTTCCATCTTCGCACCGAGTTCCCAGACGCCGGGTGCATGTTCGGTGGCGAGCCCCATCTTCTCCAGCTTGGCGAGACGGCGCAGGCGCAGGGTCCGGTTGAACTGACGGCGGGGATCGTCGGGTTCGTGGCGGAGATCGAGCAAGCGGTCATCTGCCTCCGCCGTCATCGCCCGGTCGATGCGGGTAAAACGGTCCTGGTCGATCTCCGCCGACAGCTTACGGCTCTGCTCGATTTCGGTGACGGGACCAAGCTCCAGTGTGGTCAACTCGATCGCCCGCTCGCGAATGCCGTTGGCGAGATAGTCGCCATTGATGACGAGATCGGCGCCCTTGTCGTCGCGGCCGTTGACGATGACGTGCACATGGGGTTGGCCGGTGTTGTAGTGATTGACCGCCACCCAATCGAGCCGGGTGCCAAGATCAACCTCGATGCTGTTCATCAGATCGCGGGTGTGTTCGGTCAGGTCGGTGAGATCCACGCCATCCTCGGGCGAGACGATGAACCGGAACTGGTGGCGATCATCCTTGCCGCGATCAAGGAAAGCCTCGCCATCGGCGCGGTCGTCATTCGCGGAATAGAGCTGGCCGCGCTCACCATCACGCGATGTCCCATCCCTCTGGATATAGCGCAGATGGGCGGCGGCCTTGCCGTTCTTCCCAGCCTGCTGGACATAGCGGGTTTTGACGACGACGCGGCGCACTCCCGCCGTACTATGACGCCACCCGCCGGACAGGCTGCGGGCGTGGACAAAGGACGCGCCGCGCCCGCGTTTGATGCCCGGCCCACTGACACCGGATGACGCCTTCCCACTCTTTTCGGCCCTGCCGGAGCCAGAGCGGGGCGAATATCTGGAATGGGCGTTGCCCTGCTGGCGGGCGAGCTTTTTCGCCTGCGTCAGAAAGCTCTTGGCCTTACCTGCTTTTGGCGTGTCGGATCGGATGCGGCCGGGCTTCGGGCGGAAGCGGTTCTCATCATCGGCGCTCATGACCGCGATCCGGGACCGTTTTGCTGAAATTCAGTTATTTCACCGCCGTAGTGCCTGTTAAAACCCAGCACAAACAAGGGATTGTGAACAATCTCGGCACGCGGTGCCCAAAACCGTGGTGCCGCCTGCGGCCCCGCTAACCAGTGTGCAGACAACAAGAATTTCCCGAACTGGCGCAGTGGAGTGCCATGTTCTTTTATCTTGCCCTCCGCCCTTCCTTCCCTTTTTGCCCTTCCTGCCGGGAATGCTGCCAGGCGCAAATTGGCCTGACTGCACACCGGAACCGGACCGAAAGAGCGCGGGAACGCCATGCTCATGGCGCATCTCCATCGCTCGCGCGGGCCACGAATATGCTGCCGCCCTGCGGTTCCGCATCAACAGGATCGCGCACCGGAACGGATGCGCGGCCGTCGCGCGACGGCGTATTGGTCGCAGCCCCATTGCTGCCGAATTGCGTGACGAACAGCGGGGCCACACGCCAGTCCGGTGGTGGCGGCGGCACGCTTGTCGGCGCATCGGGCGCAGCCGCGCCACCGACGAGCGGCGCGAGCGTGGCGATGTAGGCGCGCGTCTCGGCGGGCAGAACGCGGCCTGTCGCAAGATGCTCGTCATAACGACCGGGACCGGCATTGTAGGCGGCAAGCATCGCCGCCACATTGCCGTAGCGATCCCACATCTCACGCAGGTAAGCTGTACCCGCAAGAATGTTGTCGCGGGGATCATAAGGATCGCGGCCGAGACCATGGCGGATGCGCAAGCCCGCCCATGTACCCGGCATCACCTGCATCAATCCCATCGCGCCCGCCGACGACACGGCGCGCACATCGCCCGCGCTTTCTACGCGCAGGACGGCGCCAATCCAGTGCTCTGGAATGCCGAAGCGCTGTGACGCCTCGGCAATGAACGCAGCATGCGGATGCGCAGAAAGTGGCGCGAGTTGCGGCGTCACCTGAGCAATGGCGTGCGTCATGCCGCTGCCAAGCGATAGCAAGGCCGTGAAGAGAAGAAGGGCATGGGATCGCATGATCTCAGTCCCGATCTTCGCGTGGTCGCGGACGGGTCCAGTGCAGCGACCAGGACGTGCCTGCATTGTCGTCACGGAACAGGTTGGCGCGGATCGGCTGCGACAAGGCGGGATCGTCGAGCAGCACCGAAAGATATTCGCCGGCCTTCTCGCCGGTGCGTGTCCATGCCGCCCCAACCTCCGGACCATCGGCATCACCGTAATGAACGCGGTAAGCTGGCGCGTTTTCGGCATCCGAATGTTCCGCAGGAACAATGGTAAGTTCCCGGGAAAGCGTGAGGGTGTGAACGCGCCCGGTAAAGCCGGTATCATCGCGCGTGAACTGTCCGATCTGTGGCATGACAAGTCTCCTGTGGTTGATGTTTAGAGGTGGGTTCAGTGCGTGGCCGCGCGCCATTGGTAGCGGCCATCGCCTTCCTCAGCGGTCCAGAGCGGCAGCGCCCGGCCAATGACGGAACTGGCGGGAACGGGTCCGAAGTAACGGCCGTCCAGGCTGTCGCGGACATCCCAATTCATGAGGAAGAGTTCGCCGTCGCGGATGATGCGGCACCCCTGCCAGACCGGCAGATCGCGGCCCATGCGGTCGCGCTCCAGCGCGTCGCCCATCTCCACGCCATCGACGGTGATGGTCGCGCCATTGCGGCAGACGCGCTGTCCCGGCAGGCCGAGGACGCGCTTCAGAAGCGGCACGCCGCGACCAATATAGCCGCGCTCGACCATGAACCGTTCCAGCGGTTTGGGCGGCATGAGGGCGACCAGTTCGGGTACGTCAAGCGCATCGGCGGGTTCAACGGTGTAGAAACCTATGGGCGCGCTGGCTGTGGCGTTCCAGATCAGCCGGGGCGGCAGATCGGCGACGGCCGTGGCGATAAGAGTGACGACCGCCAGCGTCGCCACCGCGAAGATATGGCGGCGGCTCATGGCTCGATCCTCCGGCGGCCGATCCACGCGGCATGGCGTTCCGAGGTGTAGGGGTTTGGCTCCTGGCCCGCGCTCAGACGGTTATGGACGTGCCGCCAGTAATCCGGCGATGCGTCAGCGGGATCGACGCTGAGTGCCTCCACGGCGTCAATCACGCCCAGCACCCGCTGTACTTGTCGCCAGCCATCGATCCGCAACAGGATCTCGCCGCCGGGGCGAACGAAGGGAACTGTCTGGAATGGTTCGCCGCGTCCGATGGCGCGCAGGATGTCGAGACGCGAAACGATAGTGCCGTAGTCGTTGGATGCCCAACGGACGAAGGCGAAGACGCTTTCGGGCGCGAAGCCGACGATGCTGCGACGGCGGTCGAGGATCTGCTCAAAGCTCTTGCGGCCGAA
>Ga0233380_1000799_pt1 | contig 15283 bp, 12 predicted proteins | sample ElkDunMinimDraft_9_FD_191541 | JGI IMG/M metagenome (GOLD analysis project Ga0233380, IMG submission 191541) | Fecal eukaryotic communites from dung pellets of Tule Elk in California, USA - Elk Dung F36 | ecosystem: Host-associated > Mammals > Digestive system > Large intestine > Fecal | place... | reverse complement strand
CGAGCGTGCACTGTGGGTCGACCCGCACGCCGGTGCCGACGCCCTCGACTCGGCCCACAGCTTCACCAGCGCCCACCCCGACCTGGGACTGAGGGTCTTCCTGTGGCCGCAGCAGTACCAGCGGCTGCCGCGCACCTACGTGCTCGCGCTGTGGGGCATCACCCAGGAGTGCCAGGAGCTGGACCGTGCCGTGCTCGACGCGCTGCTCCGGCAGGCCCCAGCGAGCCCGGGGACACCCGGCCAGCAGCCGCCGCCCGCCTTCGATTCGACGGAGGACGGCTCGTGATCGCCCGCCTGCTCGGCGGCCCGGCGCGGCGCCGAAACTACCGGACTGCGCTGACCCTGGACAGCGTCGGAGTCCGCGACCTCGTCGTGGACTACCCCGGCGGGAAGCGAGCGGTGGCCGGTATCAGCTTGACCGTGCCCCGCGGTGGAGTCCTCGGCCTGCTCGGCGGAAACGGCGCCGGCAAGTCGACCACCCTCAAGGTGCTCGCCGGGGCCTGGCCGGCCAGCTCCGGACAGGTCAACGTCTTGGGCCAGAAGATGGCATCGGCCGACGGCGGCGACGGCGCCCGCATGCGAATCGGCTACTGCCCCGACGTCGGCGGCCTGCCGCCCAACCTCACTGTGCGTGAGCTCGTCGGCCTCACCCTGGCCACCACCGGCCGTGGGCACCTGTGGCCCGCCGCCCTCCAGCTGGCCGAGCGCCTGTCCGTCGCCGAGCGTCTGGACCAGCGCACCAGCGCGTTCTCCCACGGCGTATCGCGCCGGGTCTCGGTACTGCTGGCCTGCCTGGCCAGTGACGGTGTACTGCTGCTCGACGAGCCGTTCGACGGTGTCGACCCCGTCGGGTCGGCCGTCATCATCGAGCTCGTGCGGGAGGCCGCAGTCGCTGGCACCGCCGTCATCGTCTCCACTCACCAGCTGGATGTGGCCGCGCAGGTGTGCGACCAGGCCGCCGTCATGGTCGACGGCTCCATCTGCTGGTCCGGCCCGATGCGTCAGCTCACCGGTCGCCGCGGCCTGGCCCGCTACAACGCCCTCGTCTGCGGCTCGACAGCGGCACGCCCGTGAGCGCCCTCATCGTGCCGGGTCAGGTTCGCACCACGCTGATCCTGGCTGCCTCACGCATCCGCACCCTGCGCAGCGCCGCCGCCCGCAGCGGCGCCTGGGTGGCCTACCTGATGGTGTGCCTGACCCTGCCGATGGCCGGCAGCGCTGGTGACCTGCTGCGTGAGGCCGCCCGACGCCAGCTGTCAGAGGTCTACACCGTCGAGCAGGCCCGCGACCTGCTCGGGTGGGTCGTGCACAACCCTCAGCAGGTGATGCTCGCCGCCGCGGCCTCCCTCGCCGGCACGCTCGCGCTGACCGTCGGCGCTCAGATGCCGGGGCGACTGCTCGACGTCGCGCACGGCCACCTGGTCACAACCGGGGCCAGGACCAGGTTCCTGGAGACCCTGGCGACCTCGGTGGTCTCGGTGGTGCCGGTCACGCAGCTGCTGGCGCTGAGCGCCACCGCGAGCCTGCTGACAATCGACCGCGCCGGGCGCGCCGGTGCTCTCGCAGTGGCCTGGCTGCTCTGGGTCCTGATGCAGGTGCTGACCACCTGCCTGCTGTGGGCCACGGACTGGCTGCGTCGCCGCCGCTCAGCACGCCGCCGCCGGCTCACCGCCCTCGTCGCCGGCGTTGCCACCCTCGTCGGGGCTGCAGCCGCCCTCACCGGTGCCGCCGGCGCGGCCGCGGCCGCCGCGCTCGAGGTGCACCCGCTGATCTGGGCGGCGCTGCTGGCTGCCTCGACCGTGGGGCTCTTCCGGGTTGGTGTGAGCGTCTGCGAACGTGCCGGCCGCCTGGCCCCGGTCCAGAACTCCGAGCGTCGGCAGCGGTCAGTGCGCCTCGGCGGCACGCCCGCACGCGCGGTGCTGGGCGTCACTTTCGTAGCTGCCTGGCGCACCCGGAACGTACGCACCCCGCTGCTGAGCGTGACCGCGATGTCCGCGCTGTCGCTGCTGGCCCTTGGCCGGTCTGAGCTGGCGCTACCGGGCGTCGCGGTCGGCATCCCGTTGGCGTGGTCGCTGCTGTTCACCTCCAACTTCCTGGCCGTGCACGGCACCGGAGCTGGCTGGCTGGGGACTTTGCCGCGTACGGGGCGCCCACTGCTCGGTTCCGCTGCGGTGGTCGGTGTGACGGGCTCGCTGGTGCCGGCGCTGCTGGCCCTGCTGCCTGCGCTGGCGGCAGGCACGGTGGAGGTCGCGCGGCTGGGCCCGTACCTGATGCTGACAGCCTCGACCTGCATCCTGCTCACCGGTGCCGCCGTGCTGCTAGCGGTGCTGGCACCGCAGCCGCGCGACGTCGCCCGCGAGGCGTTGCTGAGCCCCGGTCGCGGCCTGGTGTGGACGCTGCTGCTCTGCACCTTGGCTGGGGCCGCATGGCTGGTGGTGGACGCCACCTCCGCTCTGGCCCGTCACGGTTACGCCTGGTCGACAGCTCCGGCTCTAGGCGCCGCTGGTGTCACCGCGGCCGGCCTGCTCACGTTCTGGTCGGCCCAGCTGGTCTGGCGCCGACTCCGTACCCGATCGATGTCCCTGGCAGGTGCCCGATGACCGCTTCGACCGCGCTGCGTCGCCGTAGTCACGAGACGTGGCTGAGCCGCCGCTACACCACCCTGGCCGGTGAGCTGGCCGGTGCCGGGCACTTCGCCGACGCCTTGGCGTGCCAGTCGATGGCTGACGTCCACCGTGTCTCGGCCGTGCTGTGGACCAGGGCTTCCAGCGCGCATGACCCGGTCGAGACCTTCTTCGACCTGGCCTCCCAGGTGATGCGCACGGTCATCGGCATCGCCCCTCGTGATGCTGTCGACCCGGCCCAGGCGCTGGCCTCGATGCGGGCGGCGCTGGCCGGGGCCCTGGAAGGGTTCAACCTGCCGATCAGCTTCACCGCCCCGCCATGGCTGACCAGGTCGCCGCTGGTGCAGACCGAGCAGTGGCGCCGAGCCGTGCTGGGCGAGGCGCAGTGGAAGGACTACGTCGACTCCACGCTGGCGCGCGCCGGCGAGCAGAATGACCCCGAGCGCGCCGCCGGAGCCGTGATGGCCTACCTGGTCCAGATCGCAGGTGCAGCGGGGGATGAGTCGATGATGACCGCGACAGCACGGTGGCTGCTCATCTCCTCCGAGGTCGACCCCGAGAGTGATGTGGACCTACTGACTGCGGCGCGCAAGGTGCTCGGTGCCGTGGAGTGGGTGCGCATGGCACCTATCCGGACCCTGCTCGGGCTCTAGCGGTACGGCGAAGCGGGACGTGAGCGTGATGCCCGCGTCCCGCTTCGTGCTGCCTCAGAAGCCGTCGAGCTCGGCCAGGATGGCGTCGGCCTGGTCACCGACCAGCAGCGGCGCCGGCACCCGGCCGCGGTCGGTGTGCTCGGTCAGGTTCAGCGGGCGGATGCTGTCGGTGTGCAGGGCCTGCTGCCCGGCGAAGACGGTGTGGGCGGCGCACAGCATCGCCGAGACCAGCGAGGCAGGCTGCCCGCTGCCAGGGATATGGGTGTCGTGCTGCATGGTGGTCATGGCGGTTTCCTCAGTCGGCGTTGATGACGATCCGGGCGTCCTGGGCGACCCCGTGGTCGGTGAGCCACTGGTGCAGCGCCTCCAGCGCCTCCTGGGCGGTGCCGGTGCTGACACCGGCGCCGTCGTAGACGTGACCGGTGTCGTCGACCAATCCGGTCCAGCCGGTGTACCCACCCTCGGCCGGGAATACGGCGACCAGGGACAGACCGGTACCGGCCAGGGCGGACTGCTGCTCCTCGATCGCGCTGAGGCGGGCGAGGTCAGGCTCGGGGGCGTCCTTGGTGGCCTGCTCCACGATGCCGCGGACGTGCGCGGCGACCAGCGTCACCTGCTCCTCGGAGAGCGGCTGGGCCGGGTCGATGACCAGCCACGCGTCGTCGCCGACCTGCACCACCGCGAGCTCCTCGGGCACGACCGCTGGCGGGGCCTGAACGATCTCACCGGGCCGCAGCGTCACAGGCTCGGCGGTGCTGTCCTCGGCGTCCACCTGGTCCGGGTCGACTGTCTCTCCGGTCGCGATGTCGATGATCTCCCCGGTGGTGGTGTCCAGGACCAGCCCTTCGCGCGGGGCTGGCACCTCCTCCACCGGCACCGGTGTCCCGTCGATCACGGCCGGCGGCGGCATCGGCGGTGGGGTCTGCTGCCCCAGCAGCAGCCACCCGGCACCGCCGGCCAGCAGCAGCGCTGCGGCACCGGCGACGAGCGGCCAGCGTCGGCCCCACAGGCCCCGTCGGCGGTCGGCCACCCGCACCTGGCGGCGAGTCATCTTGGTCACGCCTGTCCTCATGTGAAGGCCCGGGTGGTCCGCGGCCCGGAGACATCGTTGCCGACGCACCAGGCGGTCAGGTTGATCTTGAACGAACCCCACGCGGCGTCCGTACGGGGGTAGCGGGTGTAGGTGATGTTGCTGTGCGACCAGGTGCCCCAGGCGGCGGTGATGCTCACGCCGTACCGCGCCGCGGTGCCGTCGGTGCACTGGGCCGACCACACCGCGGTGCGGTAGTCGGCACCAGACCCGACGCCTGCGTGCAGCGATGTCGCCGCCGGCGGGGTGTGCTTGAGGCTGACGATGGCCGCGTCCACGGTGGCGGACTTGCGACCGGTGGTCTCGTTCAGGCAGTAGGCGCGGTGCTGCTGCTGCTTGGTCAGGGAGTAGTTCGAGGTCGAGGTACTGACAAGCGCACCCTGCGAGGCCGTTCCGGAGGTCTCCAGCTCAGGGGTCCAGTTGCCCCACGCATCGCCGGCGAACCGGGCCCGGCCCTGGGTGAGCAGCACCAGGCCCGGTCCGCAGATGGCATCCCCGCCGGTGTTGCGCAGGCGGGCGTACATCCACGGCCATTCGTAGGAGGTGAAGTAGCCGTTGACGCTCGGGGCGGCGACCGTCAGCTGCGACAGCGACAGTGCCGACCACTCCCCGACGACACCAGCGGCGGTGACACCGCGGGCGCGGAGCTCCAGGTTCGACCCGGCCGTGATGGTCGGGGACGTCCAAGCCCGGGAGGTGCCGGTGTCGACCAGGGAGGACCAGCCGCCGCCATTGATGCGGTACTGGATCTCGTACCGGGCGGCGCCCGGCACCGCGGTCCAGGACCAGCTGGCGGTGGTGCTGCCGGTGGAGGTCAGCGTCACCACAGGTGCGGGAGGAACCACGACGATCTCGGCCGCGCCGGAGCACAGCTCGTCGCCGTTGTAGACCGCGCACACCCGGTAGTGCGCGCGCCCGACCGGGTCCGGCACGGTGGTGTCGCGTGCGGTGCTGGCGATGTTGGTCTGGATGCTCGTCCACGGGCCGCTCGCGCCGGTGGCACGCTCGAGACGCAGGTGCGCCTGGGCGGGGAAGGTGCCGTTGGGGCCGGTCCACTTCACCCGCAGCTCGGCCGAGGTGGAGGCGTTGTCGGTCAGGACCGGGGCGGTGAACGGGGTGCCGGGGTCGGTGGCGGTGAAGTAGACCGAGGCGTTCCAGGCGGCCCAGCGCTGCTGGATGTCGGTGTCGGCGAGCACCCGGGAGTAGGTCACCAGCTCCGAGACCGACCCGCCGGTGCCGGGGCCGACGGCGGTGTGGCCGCCCTCGGCGGGGGAGCCGACGGTGACGGTCTTCTTGTGGGTGCCGTCGATGTAGAGCTTCGCTTCGCCGCTGGGTGCGACCGTGACGGTGAACAGGTGCCAGCTGTCGTAGTGCTCGACGCTGAACGGGAACCGGGCAGTGGTGCCACCAGAGGTGACACTCAGGTGCCGCTGGGCGTCGCTGGTGACGCGGACACCGGCGGAGGTGATCTCACCGACGGCGTCCTTGCCCCACCACTCGAGGGTGACCCCGTTGACGGCGGAGACGATGGACCGATCGGTCGCGGCGGTCGCGGGGGTCGCGAGCGCGGCGCCCTTGGAGTTTTGGCAGATGCCTTCGCCGCGGATGGTGGTCAGCCAGCCGAGGTCGGTGCTGCCGGCGGAGTCCGTCGCGATGGAACCGCTGGGCTCGGTCAGCCGCCACCAGCCGGTGGCGTTGCTGGGCAACGGCGGCACGCAGGTGGGCTCCTCCCAACCGGGGGGCACCTCCCAAAGGTCGGGGTCGACGACGTCGGGGGCGCCGATGACCCAGGACTTGCCGGAGTCGAGCGGGTCGACGTAGTTGACGGTGACGGCGTCGTCATAGGCGTGGGTCCAGGAGCCGCCGATACTGATGGTGTCGCAGACCAGGGAGCCGGAGTAGACGATGCTGCCGGTGTGGTCGGCGTCCTCGGGCTCGCCGGCGTCCTTGGCCGCGGGGTCGGTGGAGCAGACGGCGCGCGGAGCGTAGAGCAGCGCGGCGACCCCGGTGCCGGGCGCGGCGGACTCGATCGGGGAGAACGTCACGGCCTTGCCGGTGCTGTAGATGGCCAGCCGGGACGGCGCGGCCCAGGCGTAGCTGCTGCCAGGGGCGTTGAGCGACTTCTCGATGAGGATGCTGCCGTGCACCACGACGGTGGCGGAGGGGACAGCGAGGGTGGTCGCGGTGTCGACGATGAAGGAGCCGTTGACGCACAGCACCGCGTCGTCGATCTTCCCGCCGTGCTCGGACGCGACCCAGTTGCCGTCGACGGTGTTGGTGCAGGCGACCGCTGGGTTGGTGGCGCTCTCGCGCATCCACTGCACGGAGGCGGCGTCGGCGACCTTGTACGTGTGGTTCATCGCCACCACGTCGGACTCCTGGCACGGTTCACCGGTGCAGCGGGTGGTGCGGTCCGTGCCGGGGGACTCGGTGCCGTACAGGCGCGTGGAGTCGACATCGACGGCGCGTCCGTAGGCGACCCAGCCCCCGGAGGCGACGGTGCCGTTGTCGGTGCCGGCGGTGGCAGCGGTGGAGTTGTAGGAGTGGACGGCGACGTTGGGGCCGTTGAGGGTGGTCTCACGGAAGGAGAACATCGCGTTGCCGAACAGCCCGGCCGGGGTGGCTTCGTAGACGATGCGGCCGTTGTGGCTGGCGGGCTCGCCCTGGTAGGTGATGGCCTCCAGCGGCACCCGCACCGAGCGCACGTGCTGGCCGTCGGTCGGGGGCAGCCCGTCGCGGTCCTTGGAGTCGTCCCAGGTCTGGGTGATGAGGTCGTAGCGCAGCGGGTCAACGGCGTTGCCCGGTCGCGGCATCGCCCAGTACATGTAGCAGACGGCGCGGTTGTCGATGTCCTGACAGACGGAGGTCGCGGCGGCCCGGGTGGCTGGCACGGAGTCGCCGGCGGACAGCTTGGTGACGGCGTCGGCGATCGCGGCGTCTGTGCGCTGGGTGATCGCGATGTCGGAGTTGGTGGCGCCGGTGCGCTTGACGTTGCCGATGACGGCGGCGGTGAAGGCGGTGATGAGCACCAGGGAGAAGATGAGGATGACCAGCGCCCAGATGAGGTTGCCCTCGTCGTCGCGCATCCGGTTGGTCAGCCGCGTGCCCATCAGGCCCCCAGGGTCAGGTCGATGTTGGTCACGGTCCGGTCGACGGCGCGGTGCACCTGCACGGAGGCGTGTCGGGTCACCTCGCAGTTGGAGGTGACCGGGGTGCTCACGCGCCAGGTGGCGACGGTGGCGACCTCGACGGGAGTGCCGGCGATGACCTCGATGACCGGCTCGACGGCGACCAGCTGAGCGGGAACGGTGACGCTGTCGGTGACGCCGCCCATGGTGGTGGGGAAGACGACCTCGAGAGTGTCGGCGGCCGCGGTGGGGGAGCCGGTCAGCCGCAGGCCGGCCGAGTGGCCGGCCACGGCGAAGGTGACCACTCCACCGGTTGGTGTGCAGGTGCCGGTGAGGCTGGCGGGGTTGACGCTCAGGGCGCCGTGGCTGTCCAGGCCGACCGACCAGAACGCCTTCGCGACGACGGAGCGGGTGGAGCCGTCCTCGGCCATCTTGGCGGTGAAGGTGACATCGACCTGCCCGGGGCGGATGTCGCCGCGCGGGCTAGCGCCGTCGGCGTCGGCCTCGACCAGACCGGACCAGCGGATGCCGCCGTCGGTGGACTCCAGGGCGACCGAGCGGTGCAGCGTCGTGGTCCCACCGGCCGGGGTGCTCACCTGGAAAGACCAGGAGGCGACCATCGAGGTGGCCACGGCGCTGGTGCGGGCGTACAGGTCGACGCTGTGACGCTGGGCGGGCAGGTCGGTGGAGGAGACCATGGTGGAGCCGTCCAGGACGCGGCCCGAACGCACGTAGGTCTCGCAGACGCTGGGGGCGGCGGCGGTCTTGCACTTGCTGGTTGACCATGCGGACCGGTTGGCGGCGTCGATGTCGGAGCCGGTGGCGGCGCGAACGATGGTCTGGGTGCTGCAGCGGACCTTCGCAGCGGTGCACGTGCCGTCGAGGGCGTCGGCGTCGGCGAGCGGGATCCACTCCATGCGGACGGTGACGCGCTTGGCGCTCAGGGTGCCGTCGCCCAGGACGGTGTCGGTGATCCAGGTGGTGGCGCGGTAGGCCACGCGCGGCTTGTCCTCGTCGTCGACGAACTCCTGCGCCGGCTCGACGTCGAAGGGCAGGATGCCCGGGGCGGTAGCGCCAAGGGAGACGACGCTCTCGCGCAGCTGCTGGCCGCGGTCATCACGCAGCGGCAGAGTGATGGTCCCGCTGACGGCGCCGTCCTGGTCGTCGTAGAAGCCGAGCTCGGCGTAGTCGACCTGTCGGGCCTGGGCGAGGATGTCGGCCTGGGCGTTGGCGGCGATGGCGGTGCGCTCGGCGGTGGCCTGCATCCGCAGTCCGTTGGTTCCGGCGATGGCGATCATCGTGACCGCGATGGCGAGCAGCACGATCATCACGATGGCCTCCACCAGGGTGAAGCCACTGGTGTCGCGCAGCAGCAAGCGCTTCACACGACCCACTGGGACCTCCTGGCACAGACCAACATGACCCTCGGAGTGTATTACACTCCGGGGTCAGCAGCCAGCAGGAAACGCCGTCAGCCGAACAGCTTCGCCGCCTTCGCGTTCTCGACTGCGTCCCCTCGGTGTCGTACAGGCGAGACAGCCACACGAGGGCCGGAGTCATCGGGCTCATCCACCAGCGACTCGAACGCGGGGTCGACCGCGGCCGAGTACAGCGACTCCCCGGAGCTCACGCCTTGCTCCGCGAGCGACGGCGCCCTGGCCGCGGCGCGCCGCCGGCGCTGGGCAGCACGTACTGGACCGTAGAGCCCGGGCTGGCGTTGGCATAGGCCTCGAGCGCCTCGTTGATGACGTCAGTCAGGGAACGGCCTTCCATGTCCGCGCGGGCACGCGCGCGCCACTTGCGCCGCCGCGGCAACCGGAAGGACTCGATCGGGGTGCGGCCCGGCTCCTGCGGCAGCGGCAGCTCGGTAGGCAGCGGCTCGTCCTTGCCGCTGACCTCGTTCTGCTCACGCACGTAGCGACGCGCGACGCCCACCGCCTCGTCGTCGCTGATGGGCTGCCCGCCATGGCGGAAGGGCAGCGGTGCATCCTCACCCGGGTACTTCATGACCGGCTCCCGCTCGATGCTCGACACGCCTGATTGCCCTCCAAATTGGTTGCTTGCCCAGACCAGGATAGCGCCCGGGGTGTAATACACGACCGCATCTGCTGCATTCGGTGGATCCCACTCATCCGCCGCTCCCCACGAGCACGAGGACGCCGGTGGTGTTAAACACCACGTGCGCAGCGATCGGCGCGGTCAAACCCTTGCGCAGTGCCACGACAGCGAAGATCGCGCCGAGCAGACCGGTCTGAGCGATGACGAACAGCCCAGGCCCGTCGGCGGTGGTGAAGTGGGCCAGGCCGAACAGCACCGAGGAGACCACGACCGCCACGGCCTCACGGGCGCGCTCCGGCACCCGCTCGGACGCCAGGACCGAGCGCAGCATCAGCCCCCGGAAGAAGATCTCCTCCATCACCGGGCCGACGAACGCGGTGCCGAGCATCAGTACGAGCACCACCGCGGCTGACTCCACCTGCAGCAGCCAGCTGGTGTTCTGCGCGGGCGGCATGCCCAGCGACTGGGCCAGCCACCCCGCGATCGATGAGGCGCCGCGCAGCGCCAGGCCGAGCCCGGCACCCCACGCTATGGCCGCGGCCGTCGGACGACGCAAGCCGATGACCTCGCCAAGCTTGCGCCCGGTGCGCCTGGCCACCAGCAGCGGTGTGCCGGCGAAGGCCGCCCACAGCAGCAGCAGCCCGCCGACCAGGACGCTCGGGGAGGATGCGATGGCCTCGGCACCGTCCGTGCCGCCGGTGGCGACCTGCCACAGCGCGATGCCTGCGGCGAGCACCTGGGCGAGCACCACGAGCACGACGCCCAGGGCGAGGTCTCGCAGGCCCATGGCGCGCCGCGGGCGGGGCGGGCCCCACAGGTCGGCCTTGTCCCAAGCGATGGGCGGCTCAGCCACCGGGGTTCTCCTTGTCGGTCACGACCTGCAGGACGACGGCGCCGGTCTCGCGCGAGCCGGCTGCCGGTACCTGCGTGACGACGGTCCCCGGTGGCAGGGTCTCGCTGTCGACGTGCTGCACGGTCGGCTCCTCGAGGCCGGCGGTGGCCAGCACCCCGTGGGCGTACGCCAGGTCGGTGCCCACCAGGTTCGGCATCGCGAAGCCGCTGACCGTCAGCGGCCCGGGCGAGGGGAACGCGGTTGCGGGCTGGCCTGCGGTCAGGGACGTGACCAGGTTGCCCCACAGCGGCGCAGCGATGGTGGCGCCGTAGACGCGCTGGTGCCGCTGGCCCCAGGCGGTGACGTTGCTGGTGGGGTAGGACGGGCCGCGCGGGTCGCCGACCCACACCGCGGAGGAGACCTCGCGGGTGTACCCCGCGAACCAGGTGGCGCCGAACTCGTTGGTCGTGCCCGTCTTGCCCACCCAGTGCTGACCCGCGACGGTGACGTCCTGAGCCGTGCCGCCGGGCTCAGCGGTGGAACGCAGCAGCGAGGTCACGGTGTCGGCCACGGCGGGCGAGACGGCCTGATGGCACGCGGGATCGGGTGCGGGCAGCGCGCTGCCGTCCGCGGCGGTCATCGCGATGATGGCCACAGGGCGGCAGGCGACGCCGGATGCGGCGAGGGTGGCGTAGACGTTGGAGACGTCCAGGACGGTGGTCTCGAACGCCCCGAGCGTGATTGACAGGTCGGCGTCGGAGACGCTGCGCTCCGCGGGATCCATCGAGCTCATGCCCAGCCGGTAGGCCATGTCGGCGACGTCCTGGACCCCGGTGCGTTCGGTGAGCTTGACGAACCAGGCGTTGACCGAGTGCTTGAGGGCCTCAGCGGCGGCGATGGGCCCGCGGGAGCGGCCGTCAGAGTTGCGGAAGCCGCCAGAGGGGTAGTTGCCCGAGGCCGGCACGTAGCCGTGCGGTGACGTCATGGTGGTCGAGGGACTGAACCCCTCCTCGAGCGCGGCCGCGAGCGTGATGGGCTTGAACGTCGAGCCAACCTGCAGCTGCCCCTGCACCGGGATGTTGAACTGGGTCACGGTGTAGTCGCGAGTGGCGGCCAGGGCCAGCACGTGTCCGGTGCCTGGTTCGACCACGGCGGTGGCAGCGGCGACGTCCTGTCGGCCCACGGCTTCGTCGAGGGTGCGCTGGGCGGTGCCCATCGCGGCGGCGTCCAGCGCTGCGGTCACGGTGAAGCCGCCGCGATCGAGGTTGGCTCGGCGCTCCTCGGCGGTGGCGCCGAAGGTCTCGTCCTCCAGCAGTGTGGAGCGCACCCAGTCGCAGTAGTACGGGTACGGGGAGCTGGTGCACCCGTTGGGCAGGTCGACGACGTCGAGGACGATGGGCTGCTCTCGCAGCGCGTCGGCGGTGGCCTGGTCGAGCTTGCCGTTGGCGACCATGGCGCTCAGCGCGACGGAGCGGCGTGCCATGGCGTTGTCCGGTTCGTCCACCGGGTTGTAGGAGCCGGGGTTGCGCAGGATGCCGGCGAGCATCGCTGACTGGGCGACGTCCAGCTCAGAGGCGTCGATGCCGAAGTAGTGGTGGGCGGCCGCGCCGACGCCGTAGGCGCCGTCGCCGAAGTAGGCGGCGTTGAGATAGCCGAGCAGGATCTCGTCCTTGGTGAAGCGCTCCTCGAGGGCGATCGCGTACTTGAGCTCGACGACCTTGCGGCGCAGGCTGGTCTCGGTGGCGGCCGACTTCTCCTCCTCGGTCTGGCCGGCAGCGGCGCGCAGCAGCTTGGCGTACTGCTGGCTGATGCTCGAGCCGCCCTGCATGGAGTCGGTGGCAACGTTGCGCGCCAGGGCGCGCGCGGTGCCGGCCAGGTCGATAGGGCCGTGCTCGTAGAACCCGCGGTCTTCCACCGACAGCACGGCGTCGACGAGGACAGGGGAGATCTGGTCGAGACGCTCCATCGGGATGCGGTTCTCGGCGTAGAAGGTGGCGATGTCGTTGCCGTCGCGGTCCGTGACGTAGGCATGAGCGGGCAGGGTGACGTCGAAGACGCTGGTATCGACCTCGATGGCCTCCCACCAGTCGTGGGCCCCGTTGACTTGCTGCCCCGCCCAGATCGCGGGCACGGCTGCGGCGGCAGAGACCAGGATGCTGCCTGCGAGCACAGCGGCGCCGAACCCGGCGAGAGCCTTGCGCTTGGAAGGCCGGGTGTAGGGGGTTGCCATCTCATCAAAGAACACGCCGCTAGTGTAATACACCAATCACTCTAGAACGGTCGTATTCGGCTGATACGGTCTTTCGCGTGTCATACACCGAACCGCGACGGGCTCCCGCAGAGGCGATGGGCGCCGCTCCTGCCTTGCTGCTGAGCGCCCTGTCCTTGCTGCTCATCGCGGCCCTGGTGGTGCTCGTGGCGCCCGACGTCCTGCGCCCGGACCCGCTGGCCAGGGGTGTCTCTAGGTCTGCCGCCCCGACCCCGACCACGCAGATCGTGCCGGCCGATGCCCCGGCAATCTCGGTGGTCCGCGCCGTCGTGGACGCCGAGCCGGCCTGGGCGGCCACAGTGCCGCTGCCTTTCGGATGCCAGGGGGCCGCGCCCGTGGTCGCCGCCATCGGCGCGCACGGACCCGTCGTGATCGGCGCTTTCGTCATGCCCGCCGGGGCTGGGCAGCATGCGATGGACTCCCTGCGCTCCTGCGGTCGGCAGACCACGGTTGCCGGCGAGCAGGCGCGATCCTTCTCCGTCGACGGCGGCCAGGTCGTCATCTGGTCGCGTGGCGACGTGCTGGTCTCGGTCTCGGCGCCCGCCGTGGACGCCGCCGTGCTCGCCGCGACCGACGCGCGGCTGCAGGCTGCGCTCCAGGGCCAGTGCGCAAGTACCGACCCCGCGGCACAGGACCCCACCCGCAACCCCGTGCTGCCGCAGTACACGCCCTGGCGCATCCAGCAGCAGGTGGCGGTGGTCTCCGCCGGGCTCGAGGTTCCCCAGGCTGAGAGCATCGCGACTCCGACCGAGCTGGACCTTCCGACGCTGCCCGCAGGCATCACCGGCCCGCCGCTGCCCGAGGCGGTGCCCGCCCCGCAGCGGCCCGAGCACCCGGGCGAGCAGCCGATGACCCGGCCCTACTGGGTACCCGCGGTCGATGAGGTCGGCCCCGGGTGCGGGTGGGCGTTCACCGGCGCCACCGGTCCGCAGGTTGATCCCGACGCCGTGCAGCAGGAGGCCGCAGCAGCCGGCCGCGACGCCCAGGCCGAGCTCGACGCCGAGCACGCCGCGTGGGCCCGGGCCGCGACCGCCTACCTCGATGCCCTGCCCGGCTACCAGGAAGAGCTGACCGCCTGGGAGGCCTACGTCGCTGCGGTTCGTGACGTCGACGCCCAGTGGGGCGAGCAGGCGCAGGCCCTGGCCACCTACCAGGCGGCCGTGAGGCTGCGCGAGAGCCAGCAGCGCCGGCTCGAGAAGTTCGAGGCCGACCAGGCCGCCGCGCAGGAGGCGTACGAGGTTGCGGTGCTCGCGTGCACGACGTGGCAGGAAGCGGTCGACGCCGCAGCGCAGCGCGCCCTGACCCCGGACCCCGACACCACACCCAGCCCGGAACCGAGCACGGACCCCAGCGCGACGCCGACCGCAGACCCGACCGCGGACCCGACGCCGACCACCCCCGAGCCCCCGGCCGGTGGGTGCCCCGCACCTCGACCCGCCATCCTGGACCAGAGCGCTCCCGATGTCGCGCCCGAACCCACGCCACCGACGCTGTGGCAGGCCGAGGACTGAGCGCCACCACGCCCCGCCGGGCGAGCCTGGCGACAGGTCGCGGCTACACGGTGACAGGCGCTACCGCCCGGCCATCACTCACCTGGACGGCCTCTGACCTGCGCAAACGCCACCTCAGCAAGGCTCGACGCGCCAACTGCGGGTCGTCGGCTACGCGACGCACCGAACGTCTGGACGTATGTTCGATTTGTCCCGCGACGTGGGGCCGTGGCGTCGAACGGCGCACGTGGGCTTAGCTGAACCTGCAGGAGAACAACCATGATCGCTCGCGTCACGCAGGCACTGAACAAGAAGGCAGGAGACAAGGGCTTCACGCTCGTCGAGCTCCTGGTCACCATCGTCATCATCGGCATCCTCACCGCGATCGCAGTGCCGATCTTCATGAGCCAGCGAGACAAGGGCTACGACGCGGCCGTGAAGTCCGACCTCAAGAACGCGGCGCTGACGGCGGAGACGAACTACGTCGACCTGCTCACCTACGCCGATGAGAACGTCTTCCACGAGGGCGACTCCGCCCCGCTCGCCTCGGACGGCACGAGCTACGTCGCGTTTACCGACTCCGACGAGTACATCGTCTACGGCCTGAGCAAGTCCGGCAAGGTCTTCGTGCTCGACAGCCGCAACGGTGGCACGCCGGAGGTGGTCGACGGCCTCACCGCCCTGCCGACCACGCCGACCCCCGCGCTGACCGGTGGCGGCGACTTCGCTGGCGACCTCTCGTGGGACAACCTCTGAGTCGTCCCGTAACAGCCTGATGGCCGGCCCTGCGGACGCGGGGCCGGCCATCTTTCGCGCCACCCTGGCGACTTCGTGTGGCTACAAACTTACAGCGTTGGCAACGCTACTGAGGGTTGCAAAACCGCAGCTGACCAGCGCAAACACCACCTGGCGGCGCTCCGTGACGACGCCGCGGGTGTCGGCGTCTGTCATACACCGACCCGATGGACGTATGTTCGATTCCGTCCCGCGACGTGGGGCCGTGGCGTCGAAGGGCGCACGTGGGCTTAGCTGAACCTGCAGGAGAACAACCATGATCGCTCGCGTCACGCAGGCACTGAACAAGAAGGCAGGAGACAAGGGCTTCACGCTCGTCGAGCTCCTGGTCACCATCGTCATCA
>Ga0233380_1000798_pt1 | contig 15303 bp, 12 predicted proteins | sample ElkDunMinimDraft_9_FD_191541 | JGI IMG/M metagenome (GOLD analysis project Ga0233380, IMG submission 191541) | Fecal eukaryotic communites from dung pellets of Tule Elk in California, USA - Elk Dung F36 | ecosystem: Host-associated > Mammals > Digestive system > Large intestine > Fecal | place... | reverse complement strand
AGATGGCGGAGGCGGCGAAGTGAGGCCGGCATTGTCGAGGGAGCAGGCGGCGTGAGCTTCCGCAAGGTCGCCATCATCGGATTGGGGCTGCAGGGCGGGTCGATCGGCCTCGCGGTCCAGGCTTACCTGCCCGGGGTTCGTACCGCCGGTTACGACATCGATTCTGCCACGCGCGCTCGCGCCGCTGAACGCGGGCTGGTGCACGAGGTTTGCGAGACCGGCGCCGAGGCTGTGACCGACGCCGATCTGGTTATCTTCTGCGTGCCGCCGGGGGCGATGGGATCCGCGGCTGCGCAAGTGCGTGATGCACTGTCGGCAGATGCCTTGGTGAGCGATGTCGGGTCCAGCAAGCGGGCGGTGGCCCAGGCGCTGGGCGATGCGCTGCCCGATCACGTCGTGATCCCGGCCCATCCCGTGGCGGGGACCGAGAACTCCGGGCCTGATGCCGGTTTTGCGCAGCTGTTCCGCAACCGCTGGTGCATTGTGACGCCGCCGCCGCAGACGAACCTGGTCAAGTTGTCCGAACTCGTCGCGTTCTGGGAGGCGCTGGGCGCCAACGTCGAGATCATGGACGCCGAGCACCACGATCTGGTGCTGGCGGTGACAAGCCACCTGCCGCACCTGATTGCCTACACCATCGTGGGCACCGCCTCCGACCTGGAGGAGGTCACCCGCTCGGAGGTGATCAAGTACTCGGCCGGTGGCTTCCGTGATTTCACCCGTATCGCTGCGTCCGACCCGACGATGTGGCGGGACGTGTTCCTTTCGAACAAGGACGCGGTGCTGACCATGCTCCAGCGCCTGACCGAGGACCTGACGATCCTGCAGCGCGCGATCCGGGTGGGGGACGGCGATGCGCTGTTCGAGCACTTCACGCGCACGCGGGCGATCCGCCGGTCGATCATCGAGGAAGGGCAGGACGATTCGCGGCCCGATTTCGGGCGCGCCGACCACGAGGCGGTGGAAAGCTGAGCTTTTCTTCGGCGGCGCGGGAGCCGGGGGGCGCATGGCGCTTTGAGGGGCGGACATCCCGCCCCTCATGCCACAGGCCACGCCATGCAGCTGCTGATCACCGTAGACCTCGATTATCACATACCCCAGCCTGCCGATCTCCTGCTGCAGCTGGAGGCCGCCGCGATTCCCGAGCAGACCCTGGTGGAAGCGCATATCGATCTGCCGCCGGCGGAGCACTTCGCCCGCGTTGCAGGCCATAGCGCCGTCGGAGACCGGCTATGGCTGCGCATGGAGGGCGACCTGCAGGTGCGCTATGTCGCCCGGGTCGAGGTGAACCGGCTGACCGCGGACATCGCCAAGCTTCCCGCCGTGCCGCCGCACATGCTGCCGGGCGAGGCGGTGGAATATATGCTGCCCTCCCGGTTCTGTCCGTCGGACGAGTTCCAGCCCATCGTGGAAGACCTGTTCGGGCCGACCTCGGGCGGTGCGCGGGTTGCCGCGATCCGCGACTGGATCGGCGCGAACCTGGCTTATGAACCGGGCTCGTCCGATGCCTCGACTGACGCCCTGGCGACCTTCGAGAGCAAGCAGGGTGTGTGCCGGGACTATGCCCATCTGATGGTGAGCATGGTGCGCGCCAGCGCCATTCCTGCGCGGTTCGCGGCGGTCTATGGCCTGGGGGTGGAGCCGCAGGACTTCCATGCGGTCGCCGAAGTGTTCCTCGATGGCACCTGGTATATCGTGGACCCGACCGGCATGTCCGCGCCCGAGGCGATGGCGAAGATCGGGGTGGGGCGCGATGCGGCCGATGTCTCGTTTCTGACCAGCTACGGCCAGGCGATCATGCGGAGCCAGTCGGTACGGGTCGAGCCGGCTCCGGTTCCGGTGGCTGTGTCGGAAGCGAATTGAGGGCGTTGATGGCGGTGATGACGCGCGCCTCCACCTCGGGCCGGGGCAGGCCGGGCGGGATGGGAGCGCCCACGCGTATGGTGATGGTCCCGCGCCGCTTCCACGTGCGGTGGTAAAGCGGGCCGCTGTCCACCGCGACCGGCACCACGGGGAGGGCCAGCAGCTTGTACAGGCCGGCAAAGCCGGCGCCCAGGGGGGCCTGCCGGCCGTGCGGTACGCGCGTGCCCTCCGGGAAGATCGCCAGGACACGGTCCTGCTGAACCAGCGCGCGCGCGCTCGTTATCATGTGGCGCAGCGCCCGCGCGCCCTGGTCGCGCTCCACCGGCACGACGCCGTAAGTGGCTGCGGCCCGGCCCCACAAGGGAATTCGCAGCAGCTCCGCCTTGGCGAAGATGCCGGGCATGAACACTAGGTTGGGCAGGTCGATCGCCTCGAAGAAGCTCTCGTGCTTGAATGCCAGGAGCGCGCCGGAGGAGGGCAGTTCGCCTTCCAAGACGACGCGGATGCCGAGCAGATTCACCACGCAGGCGCGGTGGAAGCGCGACCAGTTCACCACCACGCTCACGAAGCGGGCGCGGCCGAATGGAAGCAGCGCGGCCGCGGCCAGCACGTAGAACACCGTGCCCGTGTAGAACACGGCATAGAACACCAGCGAGCGCAGCACGTCGGCGGGGCGGCTCACTGGAACCTGTTCCACAAGTCCACCAGGCAGCGGGCGACCAGCTTGTGGTACTCCAGGAACAGCACCCCCAGCGTCGGCTGGCTCGGGACTGCGTCGCGCAGCATCGTCGTGCCCGGCGGCAGCGCGCGTGAGAGTTCATAGGCGGCGCGGCGCATGTGCCAGTCGCTGGTCACCAGCCGCACCGTCTTCGCCCGATTCTCGCGCAGCCAGTTCGCTGCCTCGACCGCGTTTGAGCGGGTGTCGTAGGCGCGATAACCCAAGGTCACGCAACAGTTCATGAGCCGTTCCGACACCGAATACTCGTGCGCGAATTCGCCGGGCAGGACTTCCGGATCGACGCCCGAGACCAGCAGCCGCGGCGCCTGGTTCTGGCGCAGCAGGTCGATCGCGCGGGGAATACGGCCGGGGCCGCCGGTGAGCACGATCATCGCGTCCGTGCGCGACGGCGCGGCCGCCTCCGGCAGCGCCATGGCGAACCAGAGGAAGCCGAGCACCCAGACCAGCAGGAAGGAAGCGGCGATGCGGCGGAACATGGATGCGGGCTATAGCATCTTGCGCAAGGCTTGCATCACCGTGAGGCGCGCCGTCACCATCGCCAGCAGCGCGGCCACCACCGGCACCAGCGCGAGGAGCAGCCAGTCGGCCCAGCCCAGCATCCCTTTGTCCACCAGACCCGCGCCGAGGCTGCCGAACTTGCGGCCGATCGCGAGCACCGCGACGATCGCAAGCGCCAGCCCGACGACGCCACCGATGGCAGCGTCGAGCCCGATCGAGCGCTGGAACACGCGCGCGATCTGAGCATCGCTCCCGCCCAGCAAGTGAACGATCTCGATCGTATCGCGATTCGCGCCGAGTGCGGATCGGGCCGCCAGCAGCACCGCGGCCGCAAGCGCAATCGCCAGCAGGACGATCAGCGCCAGCGCGAGCCATTGCAGCGAGACCATGGCTCCGAACACGGGGCGTAGCCAGTTGGCCTGCGCATCGATGCGGGCGGAGGGGGCGACCGGCGCCAGTGCCTTTTCCAGATCGCGGATGCCGGCGGGCGTGGCGGGCCCCTTCAATCGCACGTCGATCAGCGCCGGGACCGGGATCGCGGTCCCCGTCGCCCCTTCCAGGCCCGTGCCGAGCCAGGGCTCGAGCAAGGCGTCGAGCTCTTCCTGTGGCACGAGGCGGGCCTGGGCGATGCCCGGAGCCGCGTTCAGCGCGACGATCGCGCGCTCGACTTCGCCCGCCCGGACATCGGCGCGCGGCTCGACGAGTTGAACGGTAAGGCCGCCCTCGATCTCGGCCGTGGCGGCGCTCACCGCGTTGCCCAGCGCCAGGCCGGCCGCCAGCGCGATGGCGGTCAGCGCCACCATGATCGCGATCACCCAGGGGACGGGCCCGGAGAGATGGGCCTGAGGCACGAGGCCGCCGTCGCCCGCGAAGAAGCGGCGGCGCAGGCCCCCCCGGCGTAGCAACGACGCGATCAAGACTGGTGCCCCGGCGGATAGCGCAAGGCGCCGGTGGGATCGGACAGCCGCCCCCGGTCCAGCCGCATGATCAGCGAATCCGGCAGGTTCCGCAGCAGGTGCACGTCGTGAGTGGCGACGACCACCGTGGTGCCCTGGCGGTTCAGCGCCTCGAACAGCCGCAGGAGCTTGAGCGCCATTTCAGGATCGACGTTGCCGGTCGGCTCGTCGGCGACAAGGATATCGGGACGCGCGATGACGGCGCGGGCGATCGCGACACGTTGCTGCTCGCCGCCAGACAAAGTCGCCGGGCGCGCATCCATGCGGTCTTCCAGGCCCACCCATTCGAGAATGTCGGCAACCGGCTCGGCAATCTCCCGATCGGCAAACCCGGCCACGCGAAGGGGCAGGGCGACGTTGTCGAAGGCGCTGAGGTGCGGGACAAGGCGGAATTCCTGGAATACCACGCCAATGCGGCGACGCAGCGCGGGCAGGCCGCTGCGGGGCATGGTGATCGCGTCCTTGCCGAACATGCGGATTACCCCGCGCGAGGGACGCTGTGCCAGATAGAGCAGCTTCAGCAGGGACGTCTTGCCGGCCCCGCTGGCCCCCGTGAGGAAATAGAATCGGCCTGCGTGGAGAGTGAAGGACAAGTCGCTCAGGACTTCCCGATCCGTGCCGTAGCGCAGCCCGACATTGTCGAAATGGATGATCTCGCCACCGGCGGTCCTGAGCATGATTCCGTCGCTGAAACTGGGGGAAGCCGGGAGAGGGTATCCTCCAGGGCTATAGCGATGGATGGATGTGGAAAAAAGGGCGTAGAGAGCATGCCGTCAGCTTGCGCCGCCTTGCCGCCGGCGGGGCTTGCGTGCTTTATCGCTGCACCATGATTATCGCCTGCCCCGCCTGCGCGACCCGCTATGCGGTCCCGGACAGCGCGATCGGCGTGGAGGGACGGACAGTCCGCTGCGCCAAGTGTCGTCACAGCTGGTTCCAGGAGCCTGCCGGCGCGGCCGACGAAGACGCGGGAGCGGCCCCGGAAGCGGGTGCATCCCAGGTACAAGCTTCACCACAGGAAGCCGCTTTCGCGCCTGCTCCTCCGACGGCTCCTGAACCTTCCCCCGCGCAGACTGTTCCGGCGGCGCCGGCAGAAGCGGTGAGCGTGAAGGCGGCTGCCGGCCCGGCCTCGCCGTCCGCTCCCCCGGCGCCCGCCTCCTCGCCGCTCGCGTCCCCGGTGGCTGCGGCCGAGGATGCCGACGAGGATGAGGGGCCATCGCAGTTTGACTTCGCCCCGCCGTTCCGGCCGCGGAGGAACTGGGCGAAGATCGGCATGATCATCGCCATCGTGTTTGCTGCGGCCACGTTGGGCCTGGCGGGCGCGGTTGCCTGGGCCGGATTGCCTGACTGGGTGCCCGTTGCCCGGCCGACCTTTGCCGAGGCGCAGCAGGATCTGGTGTTAGACTTCCCGCCCAAGCGGCAGGATCGTCGCACCTTGCCGAACGGCACCGAGTATTTCGGCGCAAGCGGCACGGTCAGCAATGTCGGCGCGCGCCGGCGCAACGTGCCCACGATCCTGATCGTCCTGCGCGATGCGCGCGAGCGGATCGTCTATAGCTGGGAAGTGGTGCCGCCGAAGCGGGAGCTGGCCCCCGGAGAATCGATCACCATCAACGAGGCGGTGACCGACGTGCCCAAGACCGCCAAGTCGGCCGAGATCGGCTGGAAGCCGCTCTGACGCGGGTGCGGCTTCCCTGGCGGGAAGCGCCTGAAACCGCGGGCTGTGAATTCAACGGTAAAACAATCGTGATCCCTGCTTGCAGGGTCCACATGCCTTTGCTAATGGCGCGCTCCTGCCCCGGGGACGCGCTCTGCAGCCCGGTGATTTAGCGGTCGTGGCGGAATTGGTAGACGCGCAACGTTGAGGTCGTTGTGGGCGAAAGCCCGTGGAAGTTCGAGTCTTCTCGACCGCACCAGGCAGTTTCAGAACAGCACTGATTTTTGCCTTCGGGCACCCGGCTCGTGCAAAGCCGCGCTGTTCTGCGGCTTTCAGCCCCTAATATCAGATGCAGTGAAGACAGAGACCCGCGCCGGATCGTAGCGCATGCGCGTGAAAACAGCCGGATTCTCCGTCTGGAAAAACCCGGCTGCACCGTGGCTGCAGGTCTGTTGCTGGTAAATCAATGCATCAGGTGGTGACACCCAGGAGCAGCTCTTGCTCGGCCCAGTCCATCGGCAGTTCGGCCGCAAGCAGGCGGTTACGCGTCACGCCCTTGATCTGCTTCCCAGTTACGATCGCTTCAACGATCTTTGGGCTCAGCCATGAGATACGAAGCAAGCGGCCAAGCTGAGTACGGCAACGCCCTTCTCGCTGCCCTAGAGCATTGAGGCTGAGTTCGGGGGAGCCAAGCACCAATCGCTGAGCCTCGGCTGCATCTACGAGGAGCTTGATGAGCGGCTCGTTCGGGTTTGCCGCTGCGGCCGCATCCATCTTCAGCTTCGTCTCGCGAAATGGTCTACGTGCGGCAAGCGGGATGCGCAGATGGATTGAGGCAGCTTCTTCGATCGCGAGTGCGTTGGGCCTGAGCGCAACGTTTATGTGATCGCTTTCGATGGCGAGCGAGGCGACCAGCGCGCGCAGCGATCGGTCTATGTGTGCGCGGCTGTGCAGGTCTTCGGCAAGTTGCTTGGCGGCGACGAACGTCGCTGACAGCTGTGCCGCCTCTTCTAGCTTGGTGAGCCGCCGAAGGGCGTGCGCGTCGACCAGCAATGTCATGAGGTGCTCAACCACATGCGCCTCGAGCTGCCCTCGCGGGATGCGAGTCGCGGGGGCATCATGGGGTCGGGCGAGATCCTTGCGCGTCTCGTAGTAGCAGTAACGCCGTTTGCCCTTTGTGACGTACGTCGGCACCATGGGTCGACCTTTTGGATCGGCGACGATCCCCTGCAGTAGTGCTCTTTGCGGATCGTTGGTCTTGCACCGTCGCGGCGGCGCCTTTTGCGCTAGCTTGGCCCGGACCGCGTCCCAGAGCTGCTCATCGACGATCGCCTGGTGTTCGCCTGGGTAGAGTTTGTCCTTGTGGACCAGCATGCCCCGGTACACCGGGTTCTTGAGCAGGTGGAACAAGCTGCCACGCTTGAAAGGGATGCCGCCCCGGCGCGGGCCGCTGGTCCGAGCCTGTACCTTGGTGCGGATGCCCTCTGCAGCGAGCTGCTCCATCAGCACCGAAGCAGATCCCACCTCCAAGTACCGTCGCATGATCGTGCGCACCCGCTCGGCTTCTTCTGGCACCACGATCAGCTTGCGATCGATCACCTCGTATCCGAGCGGCACCGGACCGCCCATCCACAAGCCTTTCTTCTTGGATGCAGCGATCTTGTCACGGATCCGCTCGCCGGTAACCTCGCGCTCGAACTGTGCAAACGAGAGCAGCACGTTGAGCGTTAGCCGCCCCATGCTGGTTGTTGTGTTGAACGCCTGAGTGATGGAGACGAAGCTTGCTTGCCGCGCATCGAGCCGCTCGACGATCTTGGCAAAATCGGCAAGGCTGCGAGTGAGACGATCGACCTTGTAGACTACGATCACATCGACACGGCCCGCATCAACTTCGGCCATGAGCGCCTTAATGCCGGGCCGCTCCATGTTGCCACCTGAGAAGCCACCATCATCGTACGCGGTGGGTACGAGCGTCCAGCCTTCATGCCGTTGGCTCAGGATGTAAGCCTCACATGCCTCACGCTGGGCATGGAGGCTGTTGAACTCCTGCTCGAGACCATCCTCGGTCGACTTGCGGGTGTAAACCGCACATCGCAGCACCTTCATTTGTGGCGCTCGGCCAAGCCGAAGAAGCGAGGCCCGTTCCAGTGCGTGCCGGTGATTGCCCGCGCGATGGCGCTCAGCGACTTCCACGACTTGCCATCGTACTCAAAGCCGTTCTCGGTCACCACGACAGTGTGGCCCACGCTGTGCCAGTCTCTGACCAGCCGAGTACCCGGCGTAAGCTTACGCGGCAGTGGTGCCCTGCCGTGGTCCGCGGCAGGCAGCTGTGCGGCATAGCGCAGAGCCCCACGCGCTGAGCGGCTGAGGCCACCTGCACGCTGCTCCTGCACCTTATACGCCAAGCCGAGCCGCAAAAGGTCCGGTGAGATGTTGGGAGCGGTCGAGCCATAGCGGCTAGCCCACTCTCGCCTGAGCTCGTCGACCGGCAGCACCGCGACTTTCGCCAGCGGCAGATATGATCGCCGTGCCATCAGCCTTGCGCCTCATCAGCGGGGTTGAGCTGAAGCACACCTGCCTCTTCGCTCGCCTGCAGCTGGTACACCGACGTGCCATCCTCGCGCTTGCATCGGGTGAGTGGCTGGTCCTTTTTGCGTAACCCTGTGAGGAACGCTCGGCATGTATGCGCCTGCCAGCCGGTCGCCAGGCAGAGCTGCTCGAGGGAAGCGCCGCCCTCAGCCAACAGCAGATCGCTTACGAGGGCTGCTTTGGTCTGACGCTTAGCTGGAACGATTTGCTCGACGATCGCAGTCGGGGCTGCCTGTTCGATCGCGGCCTGTGGCTCGCGAGCCATGCGCCGGGTCAAGGTTGCTCGCTTCTTGACTGCTGTGATGGTCATCGGGTGCTCTCCTGATCGCAGCAGCCACTTGCTGCTTGCACCACCCGAGGCCCCGACCGGTCCGCCGATCAGGGCTGCGGGGCGATCGGGCACCGCGTCTCGCACGAACACCAATGCTCTGTCTGTATGGACAGTCGAGCATGAAGTTTTGCGTGTCTGGAAAGCTGCGTCTGGACTTGTCGGCGCCCTCAGGGCGTCGTGTCGCCATGGAAGAAGATGCAAACGGCCACGTGGTTCAGCTCTGCACGATGTTTGGCATGATCATGGAACACAACAGCTTTGTAGCGCTGACGTTCTCGGGCCTTGATGATGATCAGCGGGGCCGCGCCGTGGCCGAAATCCACCCCGTCGTCGCCAAAATCAGCGCTATGGAAAGGATGAGGCCAACAAACGTCAGTCAATCCCGAGATAGCGCACTGTGTTCTCGATCTTGCTATGACCGAGAAGGATCTGGACGGCACGAAGGTTGCCGGTTGCCCTGTAAATGATCGATGCCTTCGTTCGCCGAAGTGAGTGCGTGCCATAGTCGCTTCGCATCAGACCGACCCCTGTCACCCATTCATCAACGAGCCGGGCGTACTGGCGGGTGCTAAGATGCCCGTTATGGTCAACCCGGCTGGGAAAGACATAGTCATCGATCGTGCCGCCCCGCCGATCGAGCCAGGCCAGCAGGCTAGCCCGAGCGTCGAGGAGCAGTTCGAACTGAACGGGTCGACCTGTTTTCTGCTGCATGACGATCGCACGCGTTCGGATCTGCCCGCCGCTGACGATGTCGCCGATCTTCATCTGCACCAGGTCGCAGCCCCGAAGTTTGCTGTCGATCGCCAGGTCAAATAGCGCCCGATCTCGCAAGCGCCGGCGCTGATTGAGGTAGAATCGGATCTCCCAAATCTGCTTCGGTTTCAGCGCGCGTTTCGCGCCGACGGTTTTTCCCGCATTCCAGACGGGGCGTTTGGCGGTGGTGGGTTCAGTTTCAGGCATCTCCATGATCATTCTCCGATGGCCAGAGTGGCCGTCCGGAGAACGTTTTGGCGTCGGATAAGCAGGAAGGCCCCAAAGCGCCTGTCGACCAACTCACGCCGTTCATCCCGGAAGGGGTTAACGGCGGCATCACTCAAAAGCTGCCACTCGCCCCACGCGGAATAATGCGCGGCTTTGGGACTGCTGCAGCCACGCCGATGCCGAGCCAAGCGGTAGCCTCTATGGCGGAAAACACCTGTTTCTCGTGCCATCATGACGGAAACCGGGTTTCCCGTCACCTCATCTGGAGAGAGCTGCCTCTGGGACAACCCTGCCGCCCCAGAACGATAGGTCTAACGCAGCTTTTGTAAGGAGCGATATCCAGCGCCGTCCGGCATCGCAGAAATGACAGAAAGTCGGTCGTTGGCTGCCTGTCTGAGGTCAGGCCGCGCCCTAAACCACGTTGCGGCACACTACCAAAGACATATTACCGTCAGGATTATTGACAGGTGTGCAACTATGCCTGACAGATACATCAATAAAGCGGTTTCTCTCGTTGTATGGCGGTGAGGAAGCAAAAACGGAGGGGGTAAAAATGAAAATCGGAAGGATCCTTATCTATCTGGCGAGTTCGGCGCTGAGTACGGTGTTAGCCGCGCCTGCATGGGCACAGGCCAGCGATCCCGACATCATCGTCACGGCTCGAAGAGTGGAGGAACGGCTTCAGGACGTTCCCATAGCCATAACAGTTTTTGATCAGGCTCAGTTGGAAAGGCGAAATGTCGTAAATTCCGCCGATCTGGCGAACACCACACCGTCCTTGACGGCCAATGCCCAGTTCGGCGGCGACAACACCAGCTTCAGCATTCGCGGCTTCATCCAGGACATCGGTACTTCGCCCACAGTCGGCGTATATTTTGCCGATGTGGTCATGCCGCGCGGGGGTGCGATCAGTTATCCGGCGGGCGACGGAGCCGGACCCGGTACTTTCTTCGACCTCCAGAATGTGCAGGTTCTGAATGGCCCCCAGGGTACCCTGCAAGGGCGCAACACGACCGGCGGCGCCGTTTTGATCGTCCCGCAGAGACCCACTGACAGGATGGAAGGCTATGTGCAGGGCACAATCGGGAACTATAATCAGCGCGGCATACAAGCCGTGCTCAACCTCCCGCTGGCCGATACCTTCAAGGTCCGGCTCGGCGTCGATCGCCAAAAGCGCGAGGGCTACCTGCACAACCGCAGCGGCATCGGTCCCGACGATTTCAACGACCTGAATTACCTGGCCGTGCGTGCCAGCATCGTGGCGGATGTCACGCCGAATCTCGAGAACTACACCATTGCTTCATTCAGCAATTCCGAAACCAACGGAACGGTCCAGAAGCTGATCGGCGCGTCCTCGTTCGGCTCCCTGTTTCCCTTTGCGCTCGATCAGATCGGTCGCCAGCAAGGCACGGGGTTCTATGACGTTCGCCAGAACGTGTCGGATGCACGAAACGATACGCGGCAAATGCAGGTCATCAACCGGACTACCTGGACAGCCAGCGACAATATCACGGTAAAGAATATCGTCAGCTATGGCGAATACCGGCAGCGCAGCAACCAGGCGCTGTTCGGCACAGACTGGAACGCGACAGTCCCTCAACTGCTCACCGCCATCGCCATCCAGTCCGGGCAGGCTAATGCCGGGTTGGCGAACAGCGGGATGCCATTGCTGCCCACACTGGACCAATTGGGTCAGGCGGGACTGCTCAACGGCCTGATCTCTTCGATTGGCGCCAATCTGGCGACGTACGGCAGCAAAATGAACTACGCCGGCATCCATACCCCACCCAACCTGCCATCGTCCGACCAATCGACCTTCACCGAGGAACTGCAGTTCCAGGGCCGGAGCTTCGGCGGGCGGATGAACTGGCAGGCCGGAGCCTATTTCGAGGATAGCAGGCCCTTGGGCCTTTCGGGCGCACAGACTGCCACTTACACCGACTGTGGGAACTTGGGGCAGGCTTTCGAACTGACCTGCACGCACCCGCTCGGTCGCGCCACAGGTAGCTACCTTGCGGCGGCAGCCCAATATCTGGGATTTCCCTACCCGGTACTCGTCCCGCCGGGGGGATATAACTACCAGGTCAGCCGGAACAGCATGCGCAGTATCGGCCTTTACAGTCAGGGGTCCTTCGACCTCACCGAAAAACTGACCGCAACCGCCGGCTTCCGCTATACCTGGGACAGGCAGTCGGTCTTGACCATGATGGAATTCACCGGCGTCGACGGCGTGACGTACTGCCCGTTGAACTTTGCGCTATCACCAGCAAACAATTGCGCCGAGCGGCAGGTGCAAAGGTCGTCTGCCCCGACGTGGCTCCTAGATCTCGATTACAAACCTGTGCCGGACCTGCTCCTATACGCCAAGTGGGCACGCGGATACCGGACGGGCGGCGTAAAGGCGGATGCGCCTGCGGTGGTATCGCGTTACGAGCCGGAAAAGCTCGACAGCTACGAAGCCGGGTTCAAATGGTCCATGCGCGGACCGTTGAAGGGCATGCTTAACGCAGCGCTGTTCTATAATGACTTCTCGAACCAGCAGATCATGCTCGGCCTTTCGTCGCTGGGCAACGCGGCACCGAGTTCCACTCCCTACAATATCGGCAAGTCGCGGCTTTGGGGCGTCGACATTCAGGCCAGCCTGAACCTGTTCGAAGGGTTGCGCGTGGACGCGGCCTATGCCTACCTCAATACCAAGGTGACGTCGCTTGCCGACGTGCCGGGCTGCGGAACGTTATTCGGCTATCCGGTAATCTGCATCAACGGGCAGCCAGCATACATTGCCGCGGTCACTTCCATGGTGGGAGAACCGATCAAGCAGTCTCCCAAGAACCGCTATACCGTGACGGGCACTTACACTTTGCCGCTTCCCGAAAGCATCGGCCAAGTTTCGGTGGGAGCGACGTTCACGCATACTGACAAGCAACGTTCAACCTATTCTTATGTCAGCTTCCTTGAGCAGGGCGGTACGGTCTTCGTCAATTCACCCGACGGCGTGGTATCGACGACACGGGATCTCGGGATACTCCCGGCGACCAACCTTCTCGACCTTTCGTTTAATTGGGACGCGATCGGGGGATCGCCGGTGGGGATCAGCGCATACGCCACCAACGTTACCAAGGACAAATACTTCAGCTGGGTGCCCGGACAAATTCCGCTCGGGTTGGAGACCGCGGCTCTTGGTGCTCCGCGTATGTACGGTATGCGCCTGCGCTACGAGTTTTGAACGGCGGCAAGAAAGGGTCGTGGGGCAGCGCGCCTCACGACCGATCCGCAGTTATCGCAGGACAATGCCGTTGATGAACACATCGAACAGCTCGACCACATAGGCTTCGGACACTTCCCGGCTGTTTTTCCCCTGCTTCTGATGCCGGCCCACGGCGAAGCGCGTGAAGATGGCCCCAAACAGCATGGTGGCAAGGTTTTCGACATCCAGGTCACGAACGATGCCGGCTTTCTGGGCCTCTTCCAGTGTCTCGGTTACCAGCCCGAACAATTCACTTGTATAGTTCTCATTAACCCACGCGAAGCGATCGGAATCCGAACGCGCTTCGGCAATGATCATGCTGAATTGATCGGGGAATTCTGCTGCAAAAAGGGAAAATGCCTCCAGCAGCGATCGCAGCCTGTCTAACGCCACCAGCGAGCGCGTAGCGTCACTAATGGTTGTGACCTGGCGAAGAAGCTGGCCGAGCGAAAAATCGACGGTGTCGCGCCAGAGGTTCTCCTTGGACCCGAAATGATAATAGATCAACGGCGGAGCGACGTCGGCTGCTCGTGCAATCTTGGGCAAAGAAGCGCCATCGTATCCATCACATGCGAACGTGCGCAGCGCAGCTCTTAGGATCGCGGTGCGAGAGTCCTTTGACTGCGGGACAGAAGGCACCTTCTTCTTGCGGCCTGCTTCCATTCTCAGAACATCCTCCTTCCGCGTACGATCTGCGGCGTCTCAAGTTTCGCATATCGACGCTTAACCTCACGGCGCAGGTGCCGTCATCGCAGGGAGAGCGTAAGGCACCGCCATCGCTCTCACGGGCGAATCCTGCAGCCGTGTGTACGTTCAGCAGGTTCGCGAATCTGCCAGGTTAAGTTTGCCAGGTTCCTCGGACCGGTTAAGGCTGCGCTTTGTGAGGTCAAGCCCTTCCAGATCGCCCTTTTCCCGCCAGTCTTCAAGCAGTTTCATGAACGCGTCCCACCCCAGTCCATAGCCGCGCAGGAGCAGCCACTTAGGCTTGGCGTCGCCTTCGTTGCTGTAATAGCTCGGGGTGCATTCCCGGATCAGCGCCGAGGTATCGGCCTCCACGTCGAGGAAGTGCTTCACGTAGGCGTCCTGCGCGGCCCGTGTCGGCTCGGCGGACTGCACACCGCGACGCAGGCATTCGTCGACGATGTACGCGATATGCTCCGTCTGGCGATTGAACTGCTCGGTGGTGCTAGCGTTGAGGCCGCCTTGGATGTAGCCGGTGAAGAACATGTTCGGGAACTGGTGTGTCATGATCCCATGGAGCGTCTGCGGCCCCTCTTGCCAGTGCTTGTAGATCGATAGTCCGTCCCGGCCTTCGATGACGGGGATGCCCCAACGCCGTTCCAATTCGCTGCTCACTTCGAAGCCGCTCGCAAAAATCATGCAATCGACTTCGTATTCCTGGCCATCGGCCACGAAGCCGGTCGGCGTCATGCGCTCGACACCCTGAGTGGCAGAAACATCAATCAGGGTGACGTTCGGACGGTTGAAGCTGGGATAGTAATCGTTGTTGGAGAGCGGGCGCTTACACGGAAAGCGGAACCAGGGCTTGAGCTTGTCTGCGGTTTCGTGGTGTTCGACCAGCGCATCGACGCGTGCCCGCAACCGCTCCATGACCTGGAAATCGATCGCTTCGCGCCGAGCTGACAGCTCGGCCGCAGAAAGTTGGGGCCATCCTTCAGCCGCAAGCTGGGCGTGCAGGTGCCGGCTGATCTCGGTCCACAGATCGCACACGAAGTCCTGGTCTTCCGGCAGGAAGAACTCTTGCGCACCGCGGTGGAAATTGGCCTGTCGGGCACTCTGCCAGCCCGGCGCGAGCGAGGACGCCCAATCCGGATCGGTGGGCGGGTTGGGCCGCTCGTCCACGGTCGAGGGGGTGCGCTGCAGCACGTACAAGTGCCGGGCGTGCGCGGCCAGATAGGGGACGGCCTGCACTGCCGTGGCGCCCGTCCCAATGATCGCGACGCGCTTGTCGGCCAGCTTGTCGAGATCGGGCTTGCCGTAAGCGCCGCCGGTGTAGTCATAATCCCAACGGGCGGAGTGAAAGCTCTTGCCGGTGAATTCGTGGATGCCCGGAATGCCGGGAAGCTTCGGCATGTTCATCAAACCGCCGGCCATGATGACGTGGCGGGCCATGATTTCATCGCCCCGGTTGGTCTCTATCCGCCACCGCTGGACCGACGCATCCCATTGCAACGCGGTGATCCGGGTATGGAACAGCGCCTTGTCATTGAACCCATACTTTGCTGCGACCTGGCGGCAGTAGCCCTGGATTTCATCGCCGTCGGCAAACCGCTTGGACGGCATGAAGCCGGTTTCTTCGAGCAGCGGCAGATAGCAGTACGACTCGTTGTCGCACTGGATGCCCGGATAGCGGTTCCAGTACCAGACGCCGCCAAAGTCCCCGCCGTGTTCGATGTGGCGAAAGGTCTGCACTCCGCGCTGCTT
>Ga0233380_1000797_pt1 | contig 15348 bp, 6 predicted proteins | sample ElkDunMinimDraft_9_FD_191541 | JGI IMG/M metagenome (GOLD analysis project Ga0233380, IMG submission 191541) | Fecal eukaryotic communites from dung pellets of Tule Elk in California, USA - Elk Dung F36 | ecosystem: Host-associated > Mammals > Digestive system > Large intestine > Fecal | place... | reverse complement strand
GCGCTACATGATCTTCGACCCGACGGAGGATCTCGATTACCTGATCCCGAAGGCCTGGACGGTCACCGAGAAGATCACCACCGCCTTCGCCCGCGCGAATCTCAGCACCGACTGGGGCACCGCCGCGGTCACCGGCAACGTGGGCGTGCAGATCCAGCGCGTCGACCAGTCCTCGGCATCGCGCTACTGGGACAGCACGCAGCCGGCAGGCAGCAACGTGCGGCCGTTCGAATCGGGCAAGACCTATACCGACGTACTGCCGAGCATGAACCTGGCGTTCCAGCTGCCTGGCGAGCACACCCTGCGTGTGGGCCTGGCCGAGCAGGTCGCGCGGCCACGCGTGGACCAGCTGCGCTCCTCGCTCGAGTTCGGCGTCGACGAGGCCACCGGCCGCCCCGGCGGCAGTGGCGGCAATCCCCTGCTCGACCCGTGGCGTGCGTACGCGTTCGACGTGTCGTGGGAAAAGTACTTCGGCAACCGCGCCTACGTCGCCGCCGCGTTCTTCTACAAGGACCTGCGCACCTACATCTACACGCAGACCGTCGACGACTACGATTTCTCCGACTTCGTCGCCAGCTACGTGCCACGTCCCGGCACGCCGCCGGTGCAGACCGTGGGCAACTTCACCGCCCCGCAGAATGGTGAGGGCGGCACGCTGCGCGGACTCGAACTGACGGCATCGCTGCCCTTCGATCTGTGGACGGAGTCGCTGCGCGGCTTCGGCATCGTGGCCAGCGCGAGCTTCAACGACAGCAGCATCCGCATCCTCGATCCGGAAAGCGCGAACAGCGTCGGCAGTGATCCCATCGAGCTGCCGGGCCTGTCCAAGCGCGTCTACAACCTCACCGCCTACTACGAGCGCGACGGCTTCGAGGCGCGCGTAAGCCAGCGCCGGCGTTCGGATTTCATTGGCGAGATCGGCAACTTCGATGGCGCGCGCACGCTGCGCTATGTGGTCGGTGAGAACATCACCGATGCGCAGATCAGCTACAGCTTCGGCGACGCTTCTTCGCTGTCGGGCCTGACCTTGCTGCTGCAGGGCAACAACCTCACCAACGCGGCGTATCGCACCTACGCCGGTACGCGCAACCGCCCGCTGGAGAACCTGGAATGGGGTCGCACCTTTCTGGTGGGCCTGAACTACCGGTTCTGATCACAACCCGAAGCGGGACCGAGGGGCGGCCATCAGGCGCCCCTCTTTTTCTTGGCGCGTTCTGCAAGAAAACCGCATCGGACATCCGCGCGGCGCAGCGCCGGCGACGCGCCAATGACGCCCTTGCCCGATCAGCGGAACGAGCTGCGACCGCGCGGTGCGCTCACCGCAGCGTGCGGTTCCGCCCGCACCCTGTGGAAGCCTTCATCGCCACGTTCCGCAGGCAACGCGGGACTGTTTCAGCGCTCGCCAGGGGGACGTCTCAGGCCCTGCGCCGCCAGCATCGCATCCAGGCGCTGGCCCACGCTGGACCGCTCGTCGTCGGTGACCGCGCGGGCTAGGATCTGCCGCGACAGCGCATCGAACTGCGGCCAGAATGCGGCGGGCTCGCGCAGTTTCTCCAACCACACCGGCAACATTCCCGCGAGCGCATCGAGGGCCTCTTCGAGCTCGGTCCGCAGTGCCATCAGTCGCCATCCTTCCGCGCGTCCCGCGGCCATTGCAGGTTGATGTCGTGGATCGCGTCGGCGTGATCCAGCGCGACCTCCATGTTGTCCTGCGGTACGCCGTCCAGCGTGAGCAGCGCGCGGCCCGACTCGATGCAATCGACCTTGATCCGGTAGATCGCCGCCCCATGCCGCAGTTCCATGCGGTAACCGGGCCAGGATGCCGGCACGCAGGGCACGATCCGCAGCCGATCGCCATGGCGCTGTACACCGAGCAGCGATTCGCTGAGCAGCCGGTACATCCACCCTGCCGAGCCCGTATACCAGGTCCAGCCGCCACGCCCGACGTGCGGGGCGACGCCGTAGACATCGGCCGCGATCACGTAGGGCTCGACCTTGTAGACCGCCGTGCCCGCCGCGTCCACGGCGTGATTCACCGGATTGATCATGCGCGCCAGTTCCCAGGCGCGCTCGCGGTCGCCAAGCGCAGCGAAGGCCATCGCCGCCCACACCGCCGCATGGGTGTATTGACCGCCGTTCTCGCGCACCCCGGGCACATAGCCGCGGATATAGCCGGGATCGTGCTCGGTCCTGTCGAACGGTGGCTCGAGCAGCTGGATCAGCCCGGCCCCACGCTTGACCAGGTGCGTGTCGAGCGCCTCCATGGCCTGCCGCGCGCGGCCGGGATCGCCGGCGCCCGACAGCACCGACCAGCTCTGCGACACCGAATCGATCATGCACTCCCCGCTGGCACGGGAGCCGATCGGGGTGCCGTCGTCGAACCAGGCGCGCCGGTACCAGCCGCCGTCCCAGGCATGAGTCTCCAGGTTGTGCCGCAACACCGCGGCGGCTTCCAGACAGGTGTCCGCGAAGGCGACGTCGCCGCGTGCGCTCGCCACCGGAGCGAAACATCGCAGCACGTCATAGAGAAAGAACCCGAGCCACACGCTCTCGCCGCGTCCGGCCTGACCGACCCGGTTCATGCCGTCGTTCCAGTCGCCCGTCCCGATCAGCGGCAGTCCGCGTTCGCCGAGCAAGGCCATGCCGCGTCCGAGCGCGAGCACACAATGGTCGTAGAACGAGCGGTGATGGGCGGAGGGCATCGGCAGGTCGTAGTACGACTCCTCGTCCGCACTGACCAGCCGTCCTTCGATGAATCCCACGGGGGTATCGAGCACGCCGTGATCGCCGGTCGCGTCCAGATAGCGGCAGGCGGCGAGCGGCAGCCATAGATAGTCGTCCGAACACCGCGTGCGCACGCCGCGATCGATCGGCGGATGCCACCAGTGCTGCACGTCGCCTTCCGGGTACTGGTGGGCGGCGCAGAGCAGGAGGTGGGCGCGCGTGAGTGCCGGCACCGCATGCACGCTGGCCATGGTGTCCTGCAGCTGGTCGCGGAACCCGAACGCTCCGCCGGACTGGTAGTAACCGCTGCGGGCGAGATAACGGCAGGCCAGCGTCTGGTACAGCAGCCAGCCGTTCACCAGCAGGTCGGCCGCCGGTTCCGGCGTCTCCACGCGCAGCCCGTCGAGCGTCGCCTGCCAGTGCGAACGTACAGCGGCCAGCGCATCGCGCGCAGCCGTGGACCCCTGCACGCTGCGGGCCAGTTCCAGCGCCGCGTGCGGGTCCAAGCCGCTGCCGAGTCGGAACACGGTCTCGGTCGCCTCGCGGGGCGCCAGATCGACGCTCACGCTGATCGCTGCGCAGGGATCGAGCCCGGCGCCGAGCTGGCCGGACAGTCGCTCCCGTCGCATCGCGTCCGGCTCCCGCAGGCAGCCGTTGCGGCCGATGAACTCCAGACGGTCGCTCGTGAAGCTGCGTCGATCGCCGTCGACATCGAAGAACGCCACGCGGCCGGGGAACTCGGTGTTGTAGGGGTTGCGCGCCGTCAGCGCCCCGCTGACCTCGTCCAGCTCGCTGATCACGTGCATCTGCGAACGGGCGCGGATGTCGCCGAGTATCCATTCCACGTAACCGGTGGCGGTCAGCTGCCGTGCGCGCGCGGAGAGATTGCGCAACTTGAGCACGCTGAACTTCACCGCGTGGCGCAGATCGACGTAGATCCACAGCTCGCTGGCGATCCCGTGCTCGACGTGCTCGTAGACGCTGTAACCGAATCCGTGACGGGTGCGATAGGCGCCGCTGCCGCGGCACGGCAGCGGCATCGGCGACCAGACGTGGCCGGTGGCTTCGTCGCGCAGGTAGAACGCCTCACCGCCGGTGTCGGCAACCGGATCGTTGTGCCACGGGCTCAGCCGAAACTCGTGCGCGTTCTCGAACCAGGTGTATCCCGGACCGCTTTCGCTGACCACGGTGCCGAACTGCGGATTGGCCATGACGTTCGACCAGGGCGCCGGCGTAGGCGCGCCCTCCTGGAGCGCGATGACGTACTCGCGGCCATCCGCGGCGAACCCGCCGAGGCCATTGTCGAAACGGGTCGGACCCTGCATCGCATCGAAGGGCCAGGCAGGCGCTGGGTCCGCGTCGCGCCCTTCCGCGTAGCGCTGACCGTGTCCACCGCCATGGACTTCTTCCTGCATCGAAACCAGTGCACTCAGCGGAGGTTGCGGCGTCATGCCGGAAGGGACCAGCAGGGGCTGCACCCGCGCCGGGGCCATGTGCCTCACCACCTGCACGGCCAGCGTGCCGTGCCGGTCGGTCAGGATGACGCGGGCGACCGCCTGGATCAGGATCCGGTCCTCCTGCGAGATCTGCTGCGCCGGTCGCACGAAGATCCCGCCGGGGCGATCGAGGACGTTGCCTTCCGGCCCGGCCGAGACCAGGCCCAGGATCTGCTCCTGCAGTTGCTGCCGGTATCCGATCTGGTCCTCGTTCCAGATCAACAGGTCCACGTGCAGGCCCTTGAGCCGCCAGTAGGCGTGGGCCTGCACCATCTGCCGCACGAGCTCGATGTTGGCGACATCGGCGATCTGCACGAGCACGATCGGCAGGTCCCCCGAGATCGAGTGCCCCCAGAGCCCGGACTGCCCGCGTCGATTCTGCAGCAGCACTCCGCTCTCGGCGCGCAGTGCCGGGTGGGCGAACACGATGAGCCCGGCCAAGCGCTCATAGAGCCGCGCATCGCCCTGGGTGGCATTGATCTGCCGGCGGACCACCTGGCTGTGGGTCCAGGCGAGGTCGAACACGCGGTCTGCCAGGCGCCGGTCGCGGTACTTGTCGATCAGTGCCTCGCAGGCGCCGCGGTCGGGGCCGACGCCGGTGACCAGGTCGAGCACCGCAGTCTGCTCCGGCTCGAGGGTCACGCGCACACGGATGGCGATGATCGGATCGAGTACCGATCCCGCGGTGTCCGACAGCCGGCCGGGCCGTTCCAGCGCCGCGGGATCGCGCGGGGTACGTCCACGGCCGAGGAAGCGTGCGCGATCGGTCTCGTAGGAGATCTCCACGATATCGACATCGTGCGCGGCCACGAGGTGGCACATCCACGGTGGCGTCTCGTGGGGCTCGCGCGCGCGCCGCGTGCACAGCAGCGCCTGGCGGTCGCGGAGGATCTCGGTCTGCACGAACAGGTTGCTGAAAGCCGGGTGCATCTCGTCCGAAATCGCAGGTGCCAGCACCACTTCGGCGTAGGTGGTGACCTCCAGCGTTCGCCGGCGCCGGGACCGGTTGGACAGGCGCAGGCGACGCAGCTCGATATCGTCCTCCGCGGAGACCGCGATCTCCAGATGGCTGACCAATCCCTTGCGTCTGCCGCGGTATTCGACCTTGGCATCGGAGAAGATCGCCTCGTAATCCTCGACGGGCGCGCAGGTGGGATGGTGCGCGGCCGACCACACATCCCCACTGTTCACATCCTGCAGGTAGCAGAAGCTCCCCCACGGGTCGCGGGTGCCGTCCTCGCGCCAGCGGATCAGCGCCGTGTCGTGCTGGCGCAGGTAGCCGCCGCCGGCATTGGTGAGCAGCGCATGGAACCGCCCGTTCGACAGCATCTGGACCGCCGGGCGCGGCGTGTGGGCGGTCCGGAAGATGCGCAGCTGGGTTTCGTCCACCAGGCTCGTCGTCCGCGTGCCCACCGACTCCACCGAGTGCGGAACGAACACGCCGATCCGCGGTACGCGTTCCTGCAGAAGCAGCAGCGTGGCCTGGAACTCGGCGTCGGCAACGAAGCGCTTCTGCATGGGTTGTTCGCGCAGCAGGTGGTCGAGCGCGAGAAAGCCCATGCCCTGGTGGTGGGCCATGAACGAACGCACCAGGGCATGCGACTGCCCGCGCGGCACCCGGCTGGCGGTGTAGTCGATCGCTTCGTAGAAGCCGAAGCGTCCCCAGAACCCCGCGGCATGCAGGCGCTGCAGGTTCTGCGTGGCCGCTTCCGGCGCCACCATCAAGGCCATCATCGTGGCGTAGGGCGCGATCACGAGGTCTTCCGCGAGTCCGCGCTTCAGACCCAGGCCCGGCACGCCGAAAGCGCGGTACTGGTAGTTCAGTCGTGCGTCGACGGCGTTGTAGCCGGACTCCGAGATGCCCCACGGCACGTCGTGTTTCCGCCCGTAGGCGATCTGCGCCTGGACGACGTGACGCGACGTCTGGTCGAGCAGGGTGTCGGGATAGCTCGGCATCACCAGCTGCGGCATCAGATATTCGAACATCGAGCCGCTCCACGACAGCAGCGTCGCATTGCCGTCGACCTCGGTCAGCAACCGACCGAGCGCAAACCAGGTCTCCTGCGGCAACTGGCCTTGGGCGATCGCGACGAAGCTGCACAGGCGCGCCTCCGATGCCAGCAGGTCGTAATGCCCCTGGTCGAGCCGGCGACTGTCGACGTCGTAGCCGATCGACAGCAGGTGTCGCGCCGCGTCGTACAGGAAGCCGTACTCCATCAGCGAGAACTGCCCGGCCACGTGGGCCAGCCGCTCCAGTTCACGCACCTGGGCCTGCGCCTGCGCACGCAGTTGCGGTGAAACGCCCGGCGCGCACAGGGCGCGCAGCGACGGGATCCTCCGGTCCGTGTCGCCCACCTCCGTGGAACCCATGTCGTCCCACGCCTGGACGATGTCCCGGGCGGCGCGGCAGCCCGATTGCAGGCGCTGCGCCCACAGCGCAGGCGAGTCATCGATACCGTCGTGCGTGATCGCGGCATTGGCTTCGGCTTCCGTGGCGACGATGTCGTCGACCACCCCGGCGAGCGCGTCGAGCACCACCGCCGCGTCGGCCAGCGCGACCGGAGGCGCGGCGAGCGCGCCGCCGAGCAGCACGCGGCAGGCGTCCATCGCGCTCTGGAGTTCCTGCGGCGTCTCGGCCCGCGCTTCCACGACCTCGCCGAGCACGGCCAGCGTGTCGGCCAGGCCGGCGAACGTCTGTGGCGCCAGCACAGGCGCATCGATCAGCCCCAGCAGCCCCTGGCGCAGGGTCAGCAGGTGGCCGCCCAGGTTGCCGCTGTCCACCGTGGAAATGAAGCGCGGCGGCAGCGGCGAGAGGGTTTCGGTGTCGTACCAGTTGAAGAAGTGGCCACGGTGGCGCTCCATGCGGTCGAGGGTCGTGAACACCTGCCGGGTGCGCTGCACCACCGCTGCTGCCTGCAGATAGCCGAAATCCCAGGCCGCCATGTTGGCCAGCAGCGACAGGCCGATATTGGTCGGCGAGGTGCGGCGGGCGACGACCAGGCCGGGATGCTCCTGGATGTTGTCCGGCGGCAGCCAGTGGTCCTCCTCGCGGATGTTGACCTCGAAGAACGCCCAGGTGCGCCGTGCCAGCCGCCCCAGGAACGCACGCTGGCTTGACGACAACTCCGCGCTGCGCTGTGGCGGGGGGCGGCCCAGCCAGGTCATCAGCAACGGCGAGCCCGCCCACAGCACCAGGATCGGCGCCGCCACCCACAGGGCCGCCGGATTCTCCCGCCACACGGCGATGGCAGCCAGTCCTGCCAGCAGTGGCGCAGGCCACATCGTGCGCAGCTCGGCCGACGCGCCGCTGTCCAGCGCCCGCTCGACCTCGCTCGACGGGTTCCATTGCAGCAGATGGCGCCGGCTCACCAGCGTGCGCCACAGTGTCACCGCGATCGCCGACAGGCTGTAGGCCGCTTCGTACGGCAGACAGGCGAACCCCACCGCAGCGCGCACCAGTCCGCGTCCGGTCGCATCGCCGACCTGGGCAAGATGCGTCTCCAGCCGCATGTCTGCAGGCTTCGACAGCAGGACCCGCAGCGCGGGGATCAGCACCGGTGCGAAAGCCACGGTCATCAGCCACAGCGTCCACGGCAGCGAATTCTCAAGCGCAAGCCAACCCAGCAGCAGCAGTGCGAATGTGGCACCGGGCACCAGGCTGCGGCGCAGGTTGTCGAGCAGCTTGCCGCGCGACAGGCCCGACAGCGGATTGCGTACCCTGCGCCCGTCCACACTCGGCACCCATGGCAATACCCACGGCAGCAGCTGCCAGTCGCCCCGGATCCAGCGATGGCGTCGCTTGACGTCCGCCGCATAGCGCGCCGGATAGTCCTCGTACAGCCGCACGTCGCTCACCAGCCCGGCCCGCGCGTAGCAGCCCTCGAGCAGGTCGTGGCTGAGGATCCGGTTGTCCGGGAAGCGGCCCTGCAGGGCACGCTCGAACGTGTCGACCTCGTAGATGCCCTTGCCGACGAACGAACCCTCGCCGAACAGGTCCTGGTAGACGTCCGACACCGTGCGCGTGTACGGGTCGATACCCGGCTCGGTGCCGAACATCCGGGCATATCGGCTGAACCGGCGCCCGCTGAAACTGCTGCCCACACTGGGCTGGAGGATGCCGTAGCCACGCGTGACGCGATCACGCACGGGATCGAACACCGCGCGGTTGAGTGGATGCGCCAAGGTACCCACCAGCTCGCGCGCGGCATCGCGCGGCAGGCGCGTATCGGTATCCAGGGTGATCACGTAGCGCACGTTGCCCAGCACCGCGGTGCGGCCGACCACCTGCTCGAACGCGTCGGCGCCGCCGCCGCGGATCAGTGCGTTCAATGCCGCCAGCTTGCCGCGCTTGCGCTCCGCGCCCATCCAGCATCCCTCGCGCGGATTCCAGGTGCGCGGCCGGTGGAAGAGGAAGAAGCGCTCACCGCCCTGCGGGCTGTCGCCCAGATAGCGCCTGTTGAGTTCGCCGATCCGCGCCGAGGCATGGGCGAGGGTCGCGGCGTCCCCCGGCAGCGTCTGCTGATCGGCATCGAGATAATCGCTGAGCAACGCGTAATGCAGGTGCGGGTCGCGATTTGCGAGGAACCGCACCTCGAGTCCTTCGACCAGCACATCGACCGACGCGACGTCGCCGAACATGCACGGCACGACCACCAGGGTGCGCGACGCCGCCGGGATGCCATGGGAGAAATCGAGCCGCGGCAGAGGTTTGGGCGTCACCACGACGGTGGCCAGCCAGTTGGTCAGCGCGATGCCCAGTTCGCTGAAGACCAGCACGGCCAAGGCCGCGGGCAGCCAGGCGGGGACCCAGCCCACCACGCGGGCATTCGCCTGCCCCATCAGGCCGGTGGTCGCCAGCGCGACGACGACAGCGATCAATGCGAGGTAGATCGGCAGCGGCACCCTGCGCGGCGCGATCGCGATCCGCTTGCCACCCGTGTGGGCGGACAGCGCCGCGAGGGTCTGCGCCACACCGTCATCAACCAGGTAATAGCCCACGTGCGCCTCGATGGCGTCGGCAGGATGCGCCTTCGCCAGGCCCACCGCAGTACGGGCCACCACCAGTTCACCGATTCCGCCATCCCGGGCGATGGCCTCCACGGCGTGGCGGTAGTGATCGCGGGTACTGAAATCCATCGAACCGTAGGTGGCGGCCGGATCGTCGCGGAGGACCGCGTCGACCAGGCTCATGGCCTCGAAGTACTCGCGCCAGTCCATGTGGGCCAGAAACCGCAGGGTGCCGATGCTGTTGCCGATCGACACCTGGTCGGCCGCCTGCTGCTGGCTTTCGGCATGCACCAGGGCCTCGATGCGCAGGCTGGCCTCGCCAAGCCACTGCTCGAGCCACGTCAACGGCAGCGACAGCGCGCCCCGGCCCTGGAGGCCGCGCGTCAGCTCGGCGACGAACGCGCCGCTCGCAGGAGGCCCGCTGCGCGCCATGTCGGCCACCACCAGCACCACGTCCTTGGGCGAGTCCACGGACACCGCGCTGAGGCGCTCCGCCCACTCTTTCGCGAGTCGATGGTCCCGCCCGTCGCGGATCACCAGCACCGCCATCCGGCGCAGGTTCTCGATGACCGCCAGGCGCAGCATGATCGGAATGGCCCAGAGCTCACCGATCGAGAGCGGGGTCACCGTCTGGTAGGCGGCGACGAAGCGGCTCAGCGTGGTCGCGTCCACCCGCCCGTCGCCATGGGCGACCGCTTCCATTGCCAGGTCGTACACCCTGGGCAGCCCGGCGGAGGGGCCCTGTGCCAGCGTCGGCAGTTCGCGGCTGTAGCCTTTGGGCAGGTGACGCCGCGCGAGCCGCACCTGCTCTTCGATGAGGTGGTAGTTGTCGAGCAGCCATTCGCCGGCGGGTGTGATGCGAAGCTCGTCGCGCACCATCCGGGAAAGGAACGTGCGGGCGTCCTCGAGAACCGCCGCATTCTCGCTGAGCCTGGACAACAGGAGATCGGGAGCACGGCCCGGATTGATCTGGTGGGTCCGCGCCAGGCCGCGCCCGTGCAGCTCCATCTGCTCGGCGCTCAGAAGCTGTGCCCGCAGTGGCGCCTCCTCCCGCAGCCCTGCCGAACGCGGGGTGGAGATGCCACCAAGGACGCGTTGCAGGCGCAGCCACCGGCGTGACAACGTCGAAGCGGTGCCCATGTCCGATATCCGTGGGCCAGCGGCCGGCGGCGGGGAGATTCGCATCATTGCACCGCCCCCCCGGCGCCGCGTGATGAGAGGGCCACACGTCGTTCAGAGGACCGCGAGCCGGCAGTCCACGACGACGGGATGCCGGATCACCGCATTTGGCGGCTACGTCGACGGCGCCGGCAGCTCTCCGGCGTTCGTGGCCGGCAACAGCGGCGTCAAGGTCGAGGTGATCAACCACGGGCCGCCGGTGCAGACTCATGCGTCAGCAGAGCGGCAGCCCGACGGCTCGCAGCTGCTCCGGCTTGTGCTCGGCGCGGTGCGCGAGGACATCGCGACCGGGGGGCAAGCTGGCTGCGATCAAGGGCCGCCTGGACGTGCGGGATCGGGTCTAGGGCCCCAGACCGTCATAACCTTGCTTCTCTGCGTGGCGATAGGCGATAGCCGTCATCTTGAGATGCTCGCGACGGTCGATTCCGACGTACTCGCGCGCTACCCAATCGGCATCGACTAGCTGGCCAATGGCGATCTCGATCTGGACATCGGAAACTCGCGTGGCCCGTCTGAGGTTCTGTCTGACCGCTGCCGTGGGGACGGACGTGGGGCTGGAGTAGAGCTCCTGTAGCACGTGTTCTTCGTGCTCGGTCAGGACGTGGTACTCCCCTTTTCCCATGGCGCGAAGCACGCGCTTTCGAATCCGATCCGGGTTAGTCGCGTTCCAGAGCTTGTAACCGCAAACGATCGCCGCGCCCAACGCGAGAACGAGAGTCCACGCAGGCACGGGCCGGCTCGCCAGAACGAGAGCCGCCGGGAACACGGTAGGGAAGTAGTGGTCGACGATCTTGCCTAGAACGGCCGCCCCGAAGGCAGGTATAGCCCAGACGAGCAGCTTGCGCATGAAGGCTTCCCTGCACTTACACCGCACTTACGAAAAACCCGGCTCAATGGCCGGGTTCCGTGCTTCGTCCACAAAGTCCCGATGAATCAAGGATCTAAGTGGTGGGCGGTACAGGGTTCGAACCTGTGACCCCTACCATGTCAAGGTAGTGCTCTACCGCTGAGCTAACCGCCCGAAGGGGGCGAATCATACACCGGATTCTGGCGATGTCGAACACTTGGCGAAAATTTTTTAACGCTCGAGGCTGACTTCCTTGATCTGGCGGATCTGGTCGCGGATCCGACCGGCCTCTTCGAACTCCAGGTCGCGTGCGTGCTGGTACATCTGCTGCTCGAGCGCCTTCAGCCGCGAAGCGAGCTTCTCCGGCGGCAGCGATGCGTAGTCCTCGGCCGGCTCGGCGACCTTGCGTGTCTTGCCGCGGCCCTTCTTCTCGGTCTCAGGATCCACGCGCGCACCTTCCATGATGTCGACGATCGCCCGCGCCACCGAGGTCGGAGTGATGCCGTGCTCGGCGTTGTACTCCACCTGCTTGGCCCGGCGCCGGTCGGTTTCGTCGAGCGCCATCTGCATCGAGTTGGTGATGCGGTCGGCATAGAGGATCGCCTTGCCGCGCAGGTTGCGCGCTGCGCGGCCGATCGTCTGGATCAGTGAGCCGCCCGAGCGCAGGAAGCCCTCCTTGTCGGCATCGAGGATCGCCACCAGCGAAACCTCGGGCATGTCCAGGCCCTCGCGCAGCAGGTTGATGCCCACCAGCACGTCGAACTTGCCCAGGCGCAGGTCGCGGATGATCTCCACGCGCTCGACGGTATCGATGTCGGAATGCAGGTAGCGCACCTTGACGTCGTGCTCGCCGAGGTACTCGGTGAGGTTCTCGGCCATGCGCTTGGTCAACACCGTGATCAGCACACGATCCCCCATCGCGACCCGCTCGCGGATCTCGCCGAGCACGTCGTCGACCTGGCTCGCGACCGGCCGGATCTCCACCTCCGGATCGATCAGTCCGGTCGGGCGCACCACCAGCTCGGTGATCTGGCCTTCCGACTTTTCGAGCTCGTAGCTGCCGGGCGTGGCCGAGACGAAGATCGCGCGCGGCGCGCGGGCCTCCCACTCTTCGAACTTCAGCGGCCGGTTGTCCATCGCCGACGGCAGGCGGAAGCCGAAGTTGACCAGGGTTTCCTTGCGCGAGCGATCGCCCTTGTACATCGCGCCGATCTGCGGAACGGTGACGTGGGATTCGTCGACCACCAGCAGGGCATCCGGCGGCAGATAGTCGAACAGGCACGGCGGCGCCTCGCCGGGCATGCGCCCGGTCAGGTGCCGCGAATAGTTCTCCACGCCATTGCAGTAGCCGACCTCAGCCATCATCTCCAGGTCGAACTGGGTGCGCTGCTGCAGCCGCTGCGCCTCGAGCAGCTTGTTCTCGGCATAGAACTGCTCCAGCCGCGGCGGCAGTTCGGCCTTGATCGCCTCGATCGCCTCGAGCGTGGTGCGCCGCGTGGTCACGTAATGCGACTTGGGATAGATCGTGTAGCGCGGCAGGGTGCGCTTGGTCTCTCCCGTCAACGGATCGAACTGGGTGATGCGCTCGATCTCGTCGTCGAACAGCTCGATGCGCAGGGCATCCATCTCCGATTCCGCCGGATGGATGTCGATCACCTCGCCGCGGACGCGATAGGTACCGCGGCGCAGTTCGGTGTCGTTGCGGCTGTACTGCATCTCGCTCAGCCGGCGGATCAGCTCGCGCTGGTCGATCCGCTCGCCGCGCACCATGTGCAGCACCATGCGGAAGTATTCGTTGGGGTCGCCCAGGCCGTAGATCGCCGAGACCGAGCACACCACGATCGCGTCGCGCCGCTCCAGCAGCGCCTTCGTCGCCGACAGGCGCATCTGCTCGATGTGTTCGTTCACCGAGCTGTCCTTCTCGATGTACGTGTCCGAAGACGGCACGTACGCCTCGGGCTGGTAGTAGTCGTAGTAGCTGACGAAGTATTCGACCGCGTTGTGCGGGAAGAACGACTTGAACTCGCCGTAGAGCTGCGCCGCCAGCGTCTTGTTCGGCGCCATCACCAGGGTCGGCTTCTGCACCCGCTGGATGACGTTGGCGATGGTGTAGGTCTTGCCCGAGCCGGTGACGCCCAGCAGCGTCTGGTGGGCGAGCCCGGCCTCGAAGCCCTCGACGAGCTTCTCGATCGCCTGCGGCTGGTCGCCCGCGGGCTGGTAGGGCGAGACGAGCTGGAATCCGGCGGGATGGATGACTTCGTTCATGGGCGGGCGGATGCGAGGGAGATGGAGAGATGGGGACGGATCGCGGCCACGGCAACAGGCGGTCGGAATCGGCTTCCGACGATATCAATCGGGCCATCCCCACCCCGCGAAGCGCGACCGCCTGAATCCAGGCGCAGTCCGCCGCAGTCAGGCTGTCCTTTCCTGGCCGCAAGGACGCTGCCGTGCCCCGAACTCGCGGATTTACGCTCGTGGAGACGATCACAGTCGTCGCGATCCTGGCCGTGTTAGCCGCCGTTGGCATGCCTGGTTTCGTCGACACGCTTGCCCGGCACCGGGTGCGTACGGCCATGCACCTCGTCAGCACCGATCTCGCCATGGCCCGCAGCAGCGCCATCATGCGCCGCGCCCATGTGGTGGCCTGCCCCGGCAATGAAGCCACCGGATGCCGCGGCGACGCGGACTGGAGCCATGGCTGGATCGTGTTCGCCGATCCGGACGGCAATCGCCGACCCGACGCACCTGGCGATCTTCTGCGCGCGTCCAATGCACCAGCCGGCAGCAGCTCCGGCGGGCTCCGCATGGGCGCGACCCGCAACTTCGTCCGCTACCAGCGTGACGGCCGCAGCGCCGGCACCAACCTCACCGTGCGCGTCTGTACGCGAGAAAGCCTCGACGGCGAGGTCATCGTCAACAACCTCGGCCGTGTTCGGAGCCGGAAGCCGACTCGCCCCGAAGCATGCCCCTTCTGAACCGCGAACCGAAAAGGTGTTTGACGGCCGAACTCCCTGAGCGGCCAACCCGCACTTGTCCATCCGCCGCCCAGAGCCCTCCGTATGCGCCTACAGGACGCACTGGGCCGGCCCACGGCAGTGCATCACCGGCACCAAAAAATAACGCGCGCAAACGCTTGACCCCTGCAGACAACCGATTAGAATGTGCGTCCCCGCCCGAATAGCTCAGCTGGTTAGAGCACTTGACTGTTAATCAGGGGGTCGTTGGTTCGAGTCCAACTTCGGGCGCCAAATAGATCAAAGGCTTGCAGAAATGCAGGCCTTTTTTCTTTGTAGCCCCACGCAACGCGGGACCCCCGCGGGGCTAACAGCACGATTGGCCTGTACTGCAGGAGCGACGCGCTGCCGCGTGTTCGCGCACGTTCGCGCCTTGGGGCCGACGACTCAGGGCTCACGATCAGCAAAGCTGCGGCGCACCATACGCTCGCCCCACCTCAGGAACGAACGCTGGCCCGCCGTCAACGCATCGCCTGGGAGGGGCTTACAGGTAAGCAGCAGCATCGCTGGGAATCATGTGCTTCCCCTCTGCTTTCCTTGGCGCACGTCGCCGCACCCGACACAAGCTGCGAAGCTAATGATGTGCTGGAAAGAGGGAGTGCCTGAAGGAAGCCGCCACGGGTATCACAGCACCGTCCCGTGATTGAGGCGAGCGCGTCCTCTCACTCCCACTTTCACCATGCTGGACAGTGGTTGCCTCCCCTAGGCCAGCCATCAGGTTGCGTAGCAAGCATCACCCTTGCCCACAAGCGACGGAGTACCAGCGCGACGCAGCGTCGCCGATCGCTCCGCGTTTGGGACTTCTCTTGATGCGACCAATCGGCCGCCGCCAGGAGCGTCGACGTCAGCGGGCCGCTGCCGTCCGCGCCTGTGCAAGCCATGCCGAAAGCCAATCAACGTCTTCCCAAGCACTTGCTCGATGATGCCGCACCTTTGCGAACCCGGATCGGCCGGCCCACAACTTCGGGCTCCGATCCATAAGAAAGCCGCGGATCGCTCCGCGGCTTCGATATGTCTACCAGCAATCTGTGCCGGGGCCACTTGCAGTTTTCCGGCCGACCTGATCAATCGTCAGAGTCAG
>Ga0233380_1000796_pt1 | contig 15360 bp, 15 predicted proteins | sample ElkDunMinimDraft_9_FD_191541 | JGI IMG/M metagenome (GOLD analysis project Ga0233380, IMG submission 191541) | Fecal eukaryotic communites from dung pellets of Tule Elk in California, USA - Elk Dung F36 | ecosystem: Host-associated > Mammals > Digestive system > Large intestine > Fecal | place... | reverse complement strand
CGATACAGTGTCGTGGCGGCCTCGGCCTGGCTGGCATTCATGCCGCTGGTGCGGGCCTTTAACGCGGCGGCAAAATTGAAATCGCGCGCCTTGTATCCGGGGGTTCCGGCATTGGCGATGTTTGAGGCAATCACCCCCATACGCTGTGAGCGCAGTTCCAGCGCCACTCCGTGTATGCCGAACAGGCCTTCGCTCATTGCCCTTTGCTCCATCCTGCGTCTGCCCGGTGCGGGCGGATCCTGCAGCCTCTTCAGCAAGCAGCGTGCCAGACACAGAAAATCAGCGGTTCCGACGATTTCTTCATCCGCAGCGCGGCAATCACTTGCCGTTTTGCGGCAATGTTTCTCCACCCCCTAAAAATCCCCGTCGGTGGCCGTTCTTCGTCAGAAAGGGAGCCGAACCATGGATATTCTTGGCCTGCTGGATGCGCCGTCCGCCATGATCGTTATTGGAGGGACCGCGATCGCAACGTTCCTGCGCTGCGGCGTGAACGGCAGCCGGGCAGCGCTGGTCGCCGTCGTGCGCCTTGGCCGCCGCCGGTTCGATGCTGAACGCGTGCGTGCCGAACTTGCCGTGCAGGTACGCGAAATCCAGACCGATGGGCTGCTGCGCGCAGTTCCTCACCCGTTGGGCGACAGCGATTTCGACGACGTGACCGATGCGCTGATCGGCCAGCGGTCAATCGCTGCGCTTCATTGTAAGCACGATGCCAACAAGGCGCGGCGTTTGGACGCTGGCGCCCGCGCCACGGCGGCGCTGTCGCAAGCGGCGGAACTTGCGCCGGTATTCGGCCTCGCAGGGACGCTGGTGTCGCTTAGCCAGCTTCCAACTGCCGGTGTGGCGATGGATGCTTGGTCGGGGGCAATCTCGATGGCGGTGCTCAGCACGCTTTATGGCCTGCTGCTTGCCAATCTGGTGCTCGCGCCCTTGGCCCGGATGGTGCACCGGGTGGCCGAGCAGGAAGAGGTGCAGCGCCAGCAGGTAGTGGATTGGCTGGCCGGCCTGGTCAGCAAGGGGATTTCGCGCAGTGCCTTTGCCAATATGAGCACGGCGGCGTGATCGCTCGCGCGGGCAGCGGCTGGCAATATGCGCTGGCCGACCTGTCATTGATCCTGTTCATGATTACGGCTTCAGTACTGGCGCAGGCGGATGGCAGGATAGCGCCTGAAGCGCTGTCTTCGCAGGCCGAACCACTCGCTCTATGGCGAGCAGATCCGGCGATTCCCCCGTTGCATGAATGGTTGGCCGCCCAGCCCGGTGATCCGCGTCAGCAACTGACGATCATCGCACGCTACAACGCGGGGGAACAGGCCATTGCACTGGACGCTGCCCGCGTGCTCGCGGCTTCCGCAGCAGAGGCAGGAGCCAACGCGCGGATTATCATCGAACCCGGCGCGCAAGATGTGGCCGCAACGCTGGCTTATGACATGTCCGAAGAGGTGTTGGCACGGGGCTTGCCTGAACAGGCCGCGGAGCCATTTCCACGGAGCAGACCATGAGCATCGCCCTTGCCGCAATCCTGACCGCCGCCCCTTTCGCCGATCTTGCTGTGATCGATCACGCCGTGATGGGTTTTTCAGGGGGCGGGGCCACGCCGGTCGACAGGCGTTTGCGACTTGATCGTTGCGCTTTACCACTGGCGCTGAGATGGCGAACGCAGCGGCATGACACGGTGATCGTGGAATGTCCGGGTGCAGGCGGGTGGCGCCTGTTCGTGCCGGTGAACACAGCAAGCGCTGCAGGGGCGGCCGCGCCGGCCGTCAATCGCGGCGATGCGGTGACGATCGCCGTGGCAGGCGCGGGGTTCAACGTCTCTCAACCGGGCGAGGCAATGGAGTCGGGTGTCGTTGGAAGCTGGATCCGGGTGCGGAGCGCTGCACGTGGGCAGCCCATGCGGGCACAGGTAGTGCGGCCGGGCATTGTGTCCTTGCCGCTGCCTTGAAAGATGCCGGTTCTGAACGATACTGACCTGACGGGACTTGCCGGTGGACCGGCAAATTTGCGCCGCCTGACTTAAAGTCCGCGTGCGGCAGCCGTCCTTGATCGCAAGACTGACCAAGGAGCGGGACCATGCCACCTATTGAAATCTGGCCGCTGCGGCCGATCGCAGCAATCGATAACCGCATTTCCCGGCCGGCTTACGCGCCGGGCGACAGCCTTTTGCCCGCCGCGGGGACGAGACCGGCGGCTGTGGTCAGCGATGCCCTCGATCCGGGGGCACCGCCGGTAGATGCTTTCCGCGTTGCTGAAATCCGCAAGGCAATCGAAAGCGGTGCCTATCACGTTGACCCGGAACGGGTTGTCGACGCGATGTTCGCAACCGGCGTTGTCAGGAGCGCGAAATGAACACCTCCGACCTTCGTGAAGTTCTAAGGCAGATGCTTGCCGTGTTGCAGGCAGAGCGGCAGGCGCTTGCCGGGCTTGAGCTTGAAGCCATACTGGGCGCCGCCGCCGACAAGCGGGCCCTGTGCGGCCGACTTGATCACAGCTGCGCGCTGTCCGTGGATGAGGAATGCCGGGGCATGCTGGACGCCGCACGCCGCCTGAACGAGGTAAACCGCCAGCTTCGCAACCTTATCGCTGCCAATGTTTCGGCCCGGCTGGACGCTCTGACCGGTGCCCCGCAGCTTTATCGTATAACACCAGGGTACGCCGCGCGCCGTTAAATTGGCACGTCCCTTGCTGAATAGCTTCCGGTACAATTTCATCGGGAGCATCGCTTGTCAGAACCTTTGCCTGTCGGCACGGCCGCCGCTCGATCCGACCCTCATTCCCGCGACGCGCGAACAGCCATAGCCCACGCAGCTGCGCGGACCGGCGTTGATTTCGACTACCTGCTCGCGCAGGCGAAACTGGAATCGAGCCTGGATACCCAAGCGCAGGCCGGCACGTCCAGCGCCGCCGGGCTGTTCCAGTTCACCAATGGCACTTGGCTGGAGACATTGGACCGGCATGGCGCGACGCACGGCCTTGGCTGGGCGGGTCAGGCGATAGAGGGCGGGCAGCTAAGGGATCCCGCCATTCGCTCGCAGGTGATGGGGCTGCGCTTCGATGCCGATGCCTCGGCGCTGATGGCGGCCGAGCTTGCCAACGACAACCGCGTGGCGCTGTCGGCGCAGCTAGGGCGGGAACCGGACGCGACAGAGCTGTATCTGGCGCATTTTCTGGGTATCGGCGGGGCCACCCGTTTTCTGGCGGCACTTGCCAATGACCCGGGCCAAAGCGCGGCGGCCCTGCTCCCGCAGGCAGCGGCCGCCAATCGCCGGATTTTCTACGATGCATCGGGTGCGCCGCGCTCGGTTGGCGACATGATGGCGCTGATGAACGCTAAGGTCGCCGGGGCGATGGAGGGCGATGGACCACCCTCATTCGCAAGCCAAGGGACGCTGGCGTGGCACACGGCTGCAACGCCGCCCATATCAGCGTCCCAACAGCCCAACGGCTTGGTTCCGGCGGCGCGTCCGACCATGGCCGACACGCTCCGCGACACCTTCGGCCTTGCCAGCAAGGGAGAGGCTCCACCCGGAGTACGCGCCGCATATAACCGCTTGCGGAGCTTTGGCCTGTGAGCGTGCTCTCCCGCATCCCCAACCCCTCCGCGCTGGCGCTGCCGGCAGGCATTTTGGCACTGATCGTGCTGATGATCGTGCCTGTACCCGCGCTGCTGCTCGACGTCTGTTTCGTGCTCAACATTGCGCTTTCGGTCGCAATTCTGATGGCGGCGATGAACGCGAAAAAGCCGCTGGATTTCTCGTCGTTTCCGTCGGTTCTACTGTTTGCCACGCTGCTGCGGCTGGCCCTGAACGTCGCATCTACCCGCGTGGTGCTGGTACATGGGCACGAGGGCGGGGCGGCGGCAGGCCATGTCATAGAGGCGTTCGGCGCCTTCCTGATTGGCGGAAATTTTGCTGTCGGCCTGTTCGTCTTCATGATCCTGATCATCATCAACCTTGTAGTTGTGACCAAGGGTGCCGGCCGCGTTTCCGAGGTTTCGGCGCGGTTCACGCTGGATGCCCTGCCGGGTAAGCAGATGGCCATCGACGCCGACCTTGCCGCGGGGTTGCTGACGGGGGATGAGGCCAAGGCACGCCGCCGCGAAGTGTCGACCGAGGCGGATTTCTACGGCTCGATGGATGGCGCCAGCAAGTTCGTGAAGGGCGATGCCATCGCCGCACTGCTGATCCTGGGGGTGAACATCATCGCCGGATTCTGCCTTGGCATGATCTCACACGGGCTACCGGCTGCAGAGGCGGCTGAACAATACGTCACGCTGGCCGTAGGTGATGCGCTGGTTGCGCAGGTCCCCGCGCTGCTGCTGTCGATTGCCGCTGCCGCCATCGTTACACGTGTTGCCGATAGTCGCGATCTTGCCGGGCAGATCGGCGGTCAGTTTTCGGCACCCGGAACCTGGCTGCCGGTCGCCCTCATTCTGGGCGCCATCGGCGTGATCCCGGCCATGCCGCAGACGATCTTTCTGCCAGCTGCCGGGCTTGTCCTGTGGTTATGGCATGGCCTGCGCTGCCGCGAACAGCGTCCCGTGGTGGTGGCGAAGGCACCCTCGCTGCCTGCCGATCCTGCGCGTATCGCGCTGGAGGATGTGTCCGATCACACGCTCGTCACCATTGAGCTGGGCTATGGCCTTGTCCATCTGGTAGACGACCGGCGCGGATCGCCGCTGGTGGCGCGGATAACCGGCGTGCGCAAACAGCTCAGCCAGATATTTGGTTTTGTCGTGCCGCAGTTCCGCGTGCGTGATGCGCTGGATCTGTCGCCAAACGATTACCGCATCATACTGGGCGGCGTGCCGCTGGGTGGAGCCAGTATCCGTCCTGACCGGCTGCTGGCCATCGATGTGGGCGAGGTACGCGATACCCATTCGCTGGCAGGAGAGCCTGCGCGCGATCCCAGCTTTGGGTGCCCATCGTTGTGGGTCGAACCTACCCAGCGCGACCAGGCCATTGCCGAGGGGTTCCTTGTGGTGGATGCTGGCACCGTCATCGCTACGCACCTCAACCAGCTTCTGGGTGACAAGCCGCAGGCGTTGCTTGGCCCGGATGAAGTGCGCGCTCTGCTGGAAGCGGTGAAGGACCACTCTGCCGGGTTGGTGGAAACGATCCACCCGCAGCCGCTGTCACTGGCTGCGATTACCCGTCTGCTGCGGGCGCTGTTGGAAGACAGCATACCGATCGCTCACCCGCTGCCGATCCTCGCCAGCCTTTCGCTCGCGGTGCAGCAGACGCTTGAGCACGACCGGCTTGTTGAGATGCTGCGGGCAGATCTTGGCGGGCTGATTGTCGCACGGGTCTGCATGCCGGATGAAGCTCTGCCGGTGGTGACGCTCGATGCGTCTCTGGAACAGATGATCGTGCAGGGGTTGCATGACCCCTCCACCGGCCAGCCAGTGATAGAGCCAGACCTTGCCCGCACCATCGGCGACCATGTCGCAGCTCTGATAGCAGATAGAGGCGCAGAGGCTCGGCCCATTGCGCTGGTCGTGCAGCCGCGTGCTCGTCGCGCTCTTTCCGCTCTGCTCCGCCTGCGAGCGCCGACATGCCTTGTCCTGTCCATAGCCGAATTACCTGCCGCCCAGCCCATTGAGGTGATTGCGGTGATTGGCGGCGCGCAACCGGAACCCGCCGCCACAACCGTTCCTCTCCAAACCGAAAGTCTGGCAGCATGAAACACGAAACCAAGGGCTTCGCCGCCGCTGTCGCTTATCGCGGCGAGACGGCCGATCGCATCCGGCGCTTCCTGCCAATGGTGAAGCGCCTGGCCTGGCATGTGCACGGCACGGGGCGTCCCGGCATCGAACTGGAGGATCTGATGCAGTCGGGGCTTGTCGCTCTTACCGAATGTTCTCAGCGCCATCAGGGGCCGGGCGAGGACGGCTTTGCCGCCTATGCCAAGCTGCGGGTGCGCGGTGCGATGGTGGACCTGATCCGCCGTTCTGCCCCCCTTTCGCGCGGTGCTGCGGGCCGCCGCCGCCTGCTGCGCGAAAAGGAGACGGAGCTGCGCGGAATTCTGGGAAGAGATCCACGCCCCAGCGAACTGGCGGCGGCGTTGGGCATTGATGCCGCAGAGCTAGCCAGCCTGCGCGCATCCAGTGAGCCGATGCGCTTTGAACCCATCGACGATGCCTATTCGGACAGCGACATGGCCTTTGCCGATCGGCGATCCGATAGCCTTGCGCTGCTGGAGCTGGACGAGATGCGCGGAAGTGTCATCGCCGCCATTGCCGCGTTGCCGGAACGGCTGCAACTGATCGTGCAGCTTTATTTCGTCGAGGAACTGAACCTCTCCGAAATCGCCGAAGTGCTGTCGGTCAGCGTTCCGCGCGTTCACCAGCTGAAAGCGCAGGCGCTCGCACGGCTGCGCGAGCTGCTGGCGGGTGTGGCGGACGTCGTGTGACTACTTTGAAGGCTCAACCAGCGCTGTCAGCGTGCTGGGCGTCAGCACTTGCGGAAGGATCCGTGGCTCACCTCCTCCTGCCGGATACCAAACGTAAAAGGGAACCCCGGCCGCGCCGTGGGCGGTGAGATAGCGTGTGATTTCCGCGTCACGGCGGGTCCAGTCGCCGCGCAGGACGGTAACATCGGCGCGCGCAAAGGCGTCGCGGACTTCGTTGCGTTCTATGGCGACCTTTTCGTTGACCTTGCACGTCAGGCACCAATCCGCTGTGAACCACGCGAACACCGGCTTACCCGAAGCGCGTGCCTCGGCCAGCGCGGCTTGGGTAAATGGCTTGGTCGGGAGCAGGCTGGTGGTTGCTGTGTTCGGTGTGGAAACGGTAAGGGGAAGCGCAATGGCAAAGGCGGCGATCAGTATGGCAATCCCGCCAAGCACTATGCCCGTAACGGCTTTGCCAGCGCGCTGTCCGCGTCCGGCCAGCACCAGGACCAGAACCAAGAGTCCCGCCAGCGCTGCGTTGCCCATGGCAAAACCCGTTCCTCCCAGCCGACTAGCCAGCCACAATAGCGCAAGTGCGGTCAGCCCCATGGGCAGTGCCATCCAGTGCCGGAACCTCACCATCCATGCGCCGGGACGGGGCATAATACGGCGCAGTGCTGGGATGAAGGCGATAGCCAGGAAGGGCAGGGCAAGTCCCAGACCTAGCGCCAGAAATAGGGCCATTGCTTGCGTAATCGGCAGCAGTAACGCCGCGCCCATCGCCGCCGCCATGAAGGGCCCGGTACACGGCGTTGCGGCAAAGGCGGCGAGAAGGCCCGTGGCAAAGGCATTGTTGCGCGGCGCACCGGACGTTGCAAAGCCAGGCACCGTGAATTCAAACAGTCCCAGAAAATTGGCGGTGATCGCCACCGCAAGCAGCAATAAGGCGGCGACTACCAGTGGTTCCTGTAGCTGGAATGCCCAGCCGATCTGGTTGCCACCGGCGCGTAGGCCCAGCAGCAGGGCACCTAACCCAGCGCAGGCCAGCATGACTCCGGCGGTATAGGCGATACCTTCGCGGCGCGCTTCAGCCTCGCTCTCGCCAGTGCGGGCAAGGCTTAACGCCTTGAGGCTGAGGATCGGAAAAACGCAGGGCATGATGTTCAGTAGCAACCCGCCCAGCAATGCGCCTGCCAGCAGAATCGGCAGCGCCGGGATTTTCGCGCTGCTGCCGGATGCCAGCTGTGTGCCACCCGTCGGGACCGCACCCGGCGTGGCGGTTACCATCAACCCGTCACCGGCGGGATTGAGCCGGAGCACGCCAGAAAGCGCCGCAGGTTCAATGCGTGCAAATTCGGCGCGCGGCATTTCGACTATCAGCATGTCGCCCTTACGGGAAAACTGCTGCGGCGCGCCGTAGTCCACCACCTTGTCGTCGGCGATAAAGAAGTGCGGCGCATCCAGCGCGACTGTGGCGGGCAGGGGGATAGCGATGCGGATCGCGGTGTCCGTCACGGAAAAGTGGCCGTCGCTTCCCAATGGGGCCGGCAGCTTCGCACGCCATGCATCGAAGCGCTGTTGGGGCTTGGCCGCGCCCACCGTTATTTGCGTCTGGAGGGTAGCGGATTCGGGGACGCAGACCGTATCGGTGCAGGCCAGCCATTGCGCGTTCACCGATACCGGCAGTACCGCGCCGGGCTTTGCATCGGCAGGCAGCTTCAGCGGGACGAGCACCGCATATTCGCCCTTGTAGATATGGTTCATTAGCCCGGCGATGAGCAGCGTTTGCGGCACCGGATAGAGCGGCTCTCCGGCCGTCACCCCGGTCGGTAAAGTCCATTGCAAATCCATACCAAGGCCAGCATCCCCCGGATTTTGCCAGTATCCGTGCCAGCCGGCTTCAGGCGTCATCTGGAACGCAAGCGTAACGGTCCCCCCCGGTGGCGCGGGCGATTCGGCGATGAGCTGCGCGGTGATATGGGTTGGCGCGGCATGGGCCGGAAGTCCGGAAAACAGAAGTGCAAGTGCCTGCAACACAACTGCAACAAGCAGGCTATACCGGTGGCTCAACAACATTGCTCCTGTGGGCCGCATCGGCCCTTGCGCTTGTGCGGCGGGCCAGCCATCAGGGCTTTGACGCTATTACCGCGAATTTTCAAGGAAGGCTAAGTAAGCCCCTATGCGTTCAGTTCTCGCATCGCTGGCCCTTGCCGCCGCTGTCCTGCCCGGATCGCAGGCTTTTGCCGACGAACAGCGGCAGGCTCCGCCCCGGCTGGTGGTGGCAATCTCGGTGGATCAGTTTTCGGGCGACCTGTTTGCCCAGTATCGTGAGCATTTTGCCCATGGGCTGAAGCGGCTGGCGCAGGGTGCAGTTTTTCCCTCGGGCTTCCAGTCGCACGCTGCGACGGAAACGTGCCCGGGTCATTCGACGTTGCTGACCGGGGTTCGTCCCGCGCGTAATGGCATTATAGCGAACATGTGGTTCGATCCCGGCCTCGCCCGCGCAGACAAGCGGGTTTATTGCTCGGAAGACGTCACGAATCCGGCGAGCACCTCGGGTAATCCGGTCGTCTCTGCCCGGATGCTTAAGGTTCCGACGCTGGGTGACAGGTTGAAGGCGGCCAATCCCGCCAGCCGGAACGTCGCCGTCTCGGCCAAGGACCGGGCCGTGGCGATGATGGGTGGCCACGCCATTGATGCGGGTTACTGGTGGAAGGGCGATGGTTTTGTGACCTTCGCCGGGCGCGAGCTATTGCCTTCGGTAGAGGCTGAAAATGCCGACGTGGCAAAGGCAGTCGCCGCCGGTGGCCGCGCCTATTCCGTGCCGGGATGGTGTGATGCGCGCAATCGCGCGGTCCCGGTCGGGAGGCGTACTGTCGGTGCTGGCCGCTTCGCTATGGACAAGGGCAGCGGGATGGGGTTCCGCCTGTCGCCGCGCCTCGACAATGCGACAGCTGACCTTGCGCTGCGGCTGGTGGATGAGATGGATCTTGGAAAAGGTCTGGCACCTGATGTGCTGTCGGTCAGCCTGTCGGCCAATGATTACATCGGCCACGCCTTCGGCACCGAAGGCGTGGAGATGTGCATCCAGATCGCGGAGTTGGACAAGACGATCGGCCGCATTCTTGATCGGTTGGATGATCGCGGCATCGACTATGTCGTGGCGCTGTCTGCCGATCACGGTGGCTTCGACGCGCCGGAGCGGCTGGTGCAGCAGGCACTCCCCGGTGCTATGCGGGTGGACGCGGCGCTAACCCCTGCCGCCCTGGCCGCAGCGGTAACGGCGCGTACGCGCATCGCCCCGACGGGGCCGATGCTTTATTCGGATGGCCCGTTCGGCGATTTCTACGTTACCGACGCTCTGGGGTCGGCGGACAAGAAGCGCGTTTCGGTGGCGCTTGCAGACATCCTGCGGACCCATTCCCAAGTGGCGGCAGTGTTTACCGGGCAAGAACTGGCCGAAACCGTTATGCCCAGCGGATCACCGCAGGACTGGACGTTGAAGGAACGCGCCCGCGCGTCGTTCGATGCCGAACGGTCAGGCGACGTTGTCGTGCTGCTCAACCGGAATGTGGTGCCAATCGCCGATCCAGATCAGGGGGCGGTCGCCACTCACGGTAGTCCCTGGGATTATGACCGCCGCGTGCCGATCCTTTTCTGGCGCGAGGGCATGATAGGTTTTGAGCAGCCTTCACCAGTGGAAACCGTTGATATTGCGCCGACGCTTGCAGCCGTTCTGGGCCTTCGGGTGGCAGAGGGCGCATTCGACGGGCGCTGCCTGGATATCGATGGCGGGCCGGGTAACAGCTGCGGTGGAGATTCGTAATGAGTGAACGTCGCGATCTTGTGATTTTGGGTGGCGGGCTTGTCGGCATGACACTGGCACTGGCCGCAGCACGAGCCGGAATCTCCTGCCATGTTGTCGACAAGGCGGATCCTGCCGACCTAACGGCGGAAGGCTTTGATGGCCGGGCATCGGCCATATCGACCGCAAGCTGGAACCTGTTCGGCAATATCGGTCTGACGGATCGGCTGGAGCCGCTGGGCTGCCCGATCGACGCCATTTCCGTGACTGAGGCGTTGAAGCCGGGACGCATCGATTTTCGTCCCACGCCAGAAGAAGGCTCGCTTGGCCGGATGTTCTCCAACCGCGATTTGCGAATGGCGCTGTTCGATGCAGCGCGGGAAGAGCCAGGCATCGCATGGCACACCCGCGTAGAGCCGGTGCGGCGCGAACGCGGCGAACATGGCGTGGCGGTTACGCTGGACGATGGACGCGTGCTGCATGGAAGCCTGTTGATCGGCGCTGAAGGGCGCGTGTCGCCGACGCGGATCGAGGAAGGCATTCCTGTCGCGCGCTGGCAATATAATCACCGCGCACTGGTGACGGGGCTGGCGCATGAAAAGCCACACGAAAACGTTGCGTGGGAGATTTTCTATCCCGCCGGACCATTTGCCCTGCTGCCGCTGCGCGACTTGCCGGATGGTCGCCATCGCAGTGCGCTGGTGTGGACCGTCGCGGAAAAGGACGCCGCAGGCTATCTGGCCCTGTCGGAACGCGCATTTCTGGCCGAAGCTGGCAAGCTGATGAATGGTATGTTCGGATCAATGGAACTGGTTGCTCCGATCATGTCCTATCCGCTCAATTTTCATCATGCGGGCAAGGTCATCGGTGAACGCCTCGCCCTTGTCGGCGACGCCGCGCATGGCATGCATCCGATTGCCGGGCAGGGGCTGAACCTTGGTCTGCGGGATGTCGCCGCGCTGGTACAGGTCTTGTCGGACGGAATGCGGCTGGGGCTTGATCCCGGCGATGCGCAGTTGCTGACCCGCTACGACCGGTGGCGGAGCCTTGATACCCTTGCGGTGATGTCGGTGACGGACGGGATCAACCGCCTGTTCGGCGTGCCCGGCCGCCTGCCGTCAGCAATCCGCCGCTTGGGTATGGGGACTGTGCAGCGTGTCCCCGCCTTGAAGCGCTACTTCATGGATGAAGCGCGCGGGATGGGCGGGACGCTGCCGGAACTGCTGCGGGCCTGACGGCTCAGGGCATCTCGGCAGGCGTGGTTTCGTCGGCTGGCGGTCCTCCATCAGCCGGTTCGGTTAAATTCGGCTCCAGCGGGCTGGGCTGTTCCACTCTCCGGCCACTGGCATCCTGCAGGCGATAGGGTTCAAACATCGCTGTGGTCTCAATCAGGTCCAGCGCGCGCTGCGTTGCGGCATAGCGGCGGGCAGCGTTGATCCACTCGTCCGCTTCCGCAGCGCCAGGAAGACGCTGCACTTCGGCGATTGCTTCATCCACTTTGCCCGATGCAAGCATTAGCCGGGCACGCTCGGCACGGTTCTGCGGGGCTGGCGACGGTGTCGTGCTGCGGCGAAGGACAACCAGACTGGAAAGCTCACGCTTCAGACGGGTCCAGGCGTCTTCGGTGAGAGGCGCGCTGGTCAAGGCCGGGCTTGCCGCGGCTAGTTGGGCGACAAGCTGGTCAAGTGTGATGGGCTGCTTGGCAGCATCTATGATCGTTTGCACGGCGTTGGGCTGCGCATCGCCGAAACGCAGGCGAATCTGATTTTCCAGATAGCCGAGCGGTTCTCCGCGATCGATCATCCGCCGCGCGGCAAAGGCGACCAGCAGCGCTTCCGCGCGCGCGGCATTGCCCGTGGCGGCTTCTGCCTTCAGGTCCAGCCGCGACATGCGTTCTTCAAGCAGGGCGAGCCGGGTTTCGACGGCGCCCAGGGCGACGGGAGCCAACGGGGCCTGCGGCGAGGGTAGGGCAGACGCCTTGCTGGCGCGCTCAATGGGAAAATCTGTTACAGGCGTGGTGTTTTGCGCCACCTGCTGCTGGTGCGGGAACAAGTCGTTGAACGTGCCGTTCCTGATCAACCAACCAGCCAGCGCGAGGCCGAGCACGAAGGCGATAATCGCTATGAGCAGCATGCCTCGCCCGGATCGCGGTTTGCGAACAGGCGCGGCTGGCTGCGGAGTTATGACTTCGTCCTGCATCCAGACCCTTGTTATTCTGCGGATGAACCGGCGCGGTTTTGGCACATATCGTGCGCCAAGGCCAGCAGCGCGGTATCGTTGGGAGTTTTGGCGGCTTTCACCGCTTGCCAGCCTATCCCGGCGGCATCTGCGACCCGGGGCCCGATAGCGGCCAGGGCAATCCTTTCACGGGAAATGTTTAGTCGTTTGCACTCGGCGGCAAAATGCTGGGCGGCTACGGCAGAATGGAGCATCACGACTGCGGGGAACGCCAGAATTTCGGCAAGTTCCTGCGATATCGGGCGCGGATTACTGGCGTATAGGACGCGTTCCAAAATGGTGATGCTGGCCGGCGGTGATAGATTTACCCGTTCGAGCCCTGCAAGACGCAGCAGCCGCCGATGCGCAGGGTCGATCCGATCAAGAACGGGCTGCAATTGGCCGTCGCCCACTGCCGCTATGGTAAATCCCGCGTCACGTGCGATATCCGCAGTGGCGCGGCCAACCGCATAGACAGGCTTTTCGATAAAGCGCTGCAAACCATCGCCGCCACAGCGCAGGGAATTGGCGCTGCCGATCAGTAGCGCGTCGATCGTGTCGGGATCGGGCGGGTCCCACGCCATGGGCGACACTGTGAACAGCGGAAAACCCCGGGCATCAAGCTGCGTGGCGGTGGCGGCGGATAGAGTAGCATCGCATCCGGGTTGCGGGCGGATGATGACCAGTGGCGTCATGGGCCGGTGAAGTTGGCTGTTATGGCGGGGACTGCGCGGCGCAGCAAATCGGCCGCCAACTGTTGCGGGCCGGTGTCGTCTCCTGGCGCGAAGCGGGCTTCACCTTCAACGCGTTCTGACCCGTCCGGACTGAACAGCGCAGCGCGCAGGTGGAGAATGCCGCGATCACGCTGAGTAAGGACGGCGATGGGGCTGTGGCAATTGCCGCCCAAAGCGGCCAGCAGCGCGCGTTCCGCAAAGGTGGCTGCGCGGCTGGGCGCGTCATCTATGACGGTGAGCAGTGCGCGGGTGGCAACATCGTCGGTCCGGCACTCTATGGCGATGGCGCCCTGCGCGGGCGCGGGCAGCCATTCATGCGGGTCAAGCGGGTGACCGACACCGGACTGATCAAGCCGGTTAAGCCCTGCCAGAGCGAGCAGGGTCGCATCGGCTTCTCCGGCCGCCAGCCTTGCCAGCCGGGTTGCGACATTACCTCGGAACGAAACGATCGAGCAGTCGGGCCGCGCATGAAGCAGCTGGGCCGCGCGGCGGGGGGCAGATGTGCCGACGCGCGCGCCCTGCGGCAGCGCGCGCACGCTGGCCGCGCCGATCAACACATCGCGCACGTCTTCGCGCGGCAGGATGGCGGCGATGGCGATGGCAGCGGGGCGGATCGTTTCCACGTCTTTCAGCGAATGGACGGAAAAGTCGATCTCATTGTCCAGCAGCCACGCATCGAGTTCCTTTGTCCAAAGCGCCTTGCCGCCGATGTCAGCTAGCGGACGATCCTGAATGCGGTCTCCGCTCGCGACGACGGGCACCAGTTCCACTGCGTCCTCGGTCCAGCCATGCGCCGCGCAAAGCCGCGCGCGCGCCTCTTCCGCTTGTGCCATCGCCAGCGGCGAACGGCGGGTTCCAAGGCGTAAAGGGCGAGCTGGCGGGGGCGATGGCATAGGGTCGAGTAGGGCTTCCGGCATGGGCGCTTGTGCTAGTCGCCATTTCCGTTCAGGGGAAGGCCGCATGGAGATAGTTCTCGGCATTGAATCGTCGTGCGACGAGACGGCGGCAGCATTGATCCGCGCCGATCGCACCATTCTTGCCCAACACATAGCCTCGCAGGACGACGCGCACCGCCCCTATGGCGGCGTAGTTCCAGAGATCGCGGCGCGCGCGCATGCCGAGCGGCTGGCCCCGCTTATCAAGGCGACGCTTGCCGATGCGGGGATGGAGCTGGGCGATGTAGATGCGATTGCAGCAACGGCGGGCCCGGGGCTGATCGGCGGCGTAATGGTGGGGCTGGTGACGGGCAAGGCTCTGGCCATGGCAAGCGGAAAGCCGCTGATCGCAATCAACCATCTGGAAGGGCACGCGCTTTCGCCGCGCCTTGCCGATGCGTCCCTGGAATTCCCCTATTTGCTGCTGCTGGTTTCTGGCGGGCATTGTCAGCTGCTGAAGGTAGAGGGCATCGGCCGCTATCGCCGGCTTGGCACGACCATTGATGATGCGCTGGGTGAAGCTTTTGACAAGACCGCCAAGATTCTGGGGCTGGGATATCCCGGTGGTCCAGCGGTAGAGCGGCTGGCAGCCGAAGGTGACGCAAAGGCCGTGCGTCTACCGCGCCCTCTGCTAGGCAGCGCGGAACCGCACTTTTCTTTTGCAGGGCTGAAGAGCGCCGTGATGCGCGCCCGCGACGCCGGGATTCACAAGAACGCCGATATTGCCGCCGCATTCCAGCAGGCTGCCATTGATTGCGTGATTGACCGCACGTCCCGTGCGCTTGTTGCTGCAGGCGATGTCAGCGCCCTTGTGGTTGCGGGCGGAGTAGCGGCAAATCGCTCTATCCGTGCCGCACTGGAAGGGCTGGCCGGACAGAACGGCCTGCGCTTTGTCGCACCGCCTTTGCCGCTGTGCACGGACAACGCGGCGATGATTGCCTGGGCAGGCATGGAACGGTTGGCGCTTGGCCAGTCCGATCCGCTTGATTTTGCCGCGCGTCCCCGCTGGCCGCTCGATCCCGATGCGGCGCCGGTACGCGGCGCGGGAGTGAAGGCATGAAAGTTGGGGTCATTGGTGCTGGGGCATGGGGAACGGCGCTGGCACAGGCGCTTGCCAGTGACGGAAGCGAAGTGCTGCTCTGGGCGCGGGAGCCTGAGTTGGCGGCAGAGATCAATACCTCGCGTACTAACAGCCTATTTTTGCCAAGCGCCACGCTGGCGCCCGGCGTAAAGGCGACCAACACTCTTGCCGACATGGCAGAAGTACCGGTGTTGTTGGCCG
>Ga0233380_1000794_pt1 | contig 15371 bp, 8 predicted proteins | sample ElkDunMinimDraft_9_FD_191541 | JGI IMG/M metagenome (GOLD analysis project Ga0233380, IMG submission 191541) | Fecal eukaryotic communites from dung pellets of Tule Elk in California, USA - Elk Dung F36 | ecosystem: Host-associated > Mammals > Digestive system > Large intestine > Fecal | place... | reverse complement strand
CAGCTTGGTCACTTGAGCAAGTTCGGCAAGGGTCGGCGCCGACACCACCGCTCCAGCGCTCAGCGCGTCGCGATAATCGTCGAATTCGCTCATCAGCCGGTGCAGCCGCTCGTCAAAGATCGACCAGGCGACATGGCCGGGCTGCGCATTGACGCGCGCGGCCTGTTCCGAATAGCCCGTGCTCTCGTCGGAAAAGCGCCGCCCCTCGGCATTGACCTGGAAGCCGCCCTCCATGATGAGCGGCCAGAGGATGGGGATGCCATGGCCAGCGGCAAGGCCGCCATGGCCCTGATAGGCCTCCATGTCCGCGACGCCCGCGCCCATTTCAAGGCCCCAGCGGATGGCGTCGCCCTTGTTGCCGGGATGGCCATGATAGGTCGCCTCGGCCATTTCGGGGATGAATCGCGCGACCATCTCCGCATTGCCGGCAAAGCCCGAGCAGGCGAGGATGAGTGCATCGCAGGTCACTTCCTCTTCCGCGCCGTCGCGGCGGGCGTAGCGCACGCCCGTCACCCGATCGCCATCGCGCAGCACGGCGGTCGCGGTCGCTTCGGTCAGGATGGGAATGCCCGCCGATGCGCAGGCGCTTTCGAGCGCGGCCATCAACTCGCCACCCGTGCGGTTGGGTGTGCCGTACATGCGCCGCACGCTGTGGCCGGGATAGAGGAACCCATCGACAAGCAAGAGCGGCACGCCATGAGTGTCGCGTAGCCAGGCGATGGTATCAACTGACTCCTGCGCCACGCGCAATGCCAGGAAGGGGTCAACCTCGCCCTTGGTCTTGGCGACCATGTCGGCGGTAAAGCGCTCGGGCGAATCGACGATGCCGGCGGCCGCCTGTTCGGGCGTGCCGCTCGCCGGGATCATGCCGGTGGACATGGCGGTCGAACCGAGCGGCGTCGAATCGCGCTCCAGCACCAGAACCTCGCAGCCTGCATCGGCCGCTGCCAGCGCGGCGCAAAGCCCGGTGCCGCCGCCGCCGATGATGACGATCGGAAAATGAAGAATGTCTGTCACGTCTTGGCCTCGATCTGCTCGTCTGCAAGAATTTGGTCACAGCCTATTGCAAGGTGGCAGGGCAGGCGCTTTGACCGTGCCGCGCTGTTCGTCTGGCGGATAAATGCGTGTCGCAGCGGTGTGGCGAACTGGGCCGGCAACGCCATGGCTCGATAGCGCACGGGGGTGGCTGACCGTTGTTCGATCCACCTGCACGACAATCTCGCGCCGATGTCGATTTTGCGCCCCACCAGATATGGATGGCACGCCACATCCTGCACAGTGCAACAATGTTCAGTTGAAAATGCTTCGACACCAGCGATCAGAATGATGCTGGTGACCCCTACGGGAATCGAACCCGTGTTTCAGCCGTGAAAGGGCCGCGTCCTAACCGCTAGACGAAGGGGCCTCTTGTCGAGCTGCCTGAAGGAGCCGTCGAAGCGAAGGGCGCATTAGGCGGCGACGCGCTCGCGGTCAACCCTGTTTTGTTGCGCGACGGTCGAATGGAGGGCGATCGTGACGGCGCCCTTCATTCGACCCAGGCGGCGTCCTCCAGATGGAGCTCGGCGGCAGGGCGCGAACCCCAGTCGTCGATCTTCGCCCGACCCGCGACCCAGAGCCGCCGGTCGCGGGGCGCGCCGAGCAGCGCCTGGCCGAGCGCACTCTCTGCCTGGCGGAAAGCGACGGTCTTGACCGAGCGGCCGTCATCCCCGGCGACGATGGCGCGGACATGGCCTTTGCCCACGATATCGGCGCGCACGACGCGCACCGGGCCGGCGGCGATGAGCGGGGCGGGCCAGCCCGCGCCATAGGGGCCGCCTGCCTCGATTGCCGAAACGAAGTCGGGATTGACGCCGCCCGGCGCGAGCACGGCATCGATCATCAAAGCGCGGTCATCGCGTGCCTTGGCGACCGCGCTCGCGAGCCGCTCGTCGAGGAAGTCGGCCAGGGCGTCGAGCTTGTCGGCCGCGACGGTCAGCCCCGCCGCCATCGCATGGCCGCCGCCCGCGACCAGCAGCCCGCTATCCTTGGCAGCCAGCACTGCGGCACCCAGATCGACGCCAGAGATGGAACGGCCCGATCCTTTGCCGACGCCGGCTTCGTCCAGCGCGATGACGATCGCCGGGCGGCCGGCTTTTTCCTTGAGGCGCCCGGCGACGATGCCGATGACGCCGGGATGCCAGCCCTGGCCCGCGATCAGCGCGACGGCGCGATTGTCCTGGGCGCCGAGCAATATTTCGGCTTCGGCCTGTACCGCTGCCTCGATGGCGCGGCGTTCCTCGTTAAGCTGGTCCAACTCGGCGGCGATCATCGCGGCTTCTGCTGGGTCCTGCGTCGTCAGCAGTCGCACGCCAAGATCCGCCTTGCCCACGCGCCCGCCGGCATTGATGCGCGGCCCCAGCGCGAAGCCCAGATCGTGGCAGAGCGGCGCGCGCGTCAGGCGGCTGGCGTCGATCAGCGCGGCAAGGCCGATATTGCGGCGCTTGGCCATGACCTTGAGCCCCTGCGCGACGAAGGCGCGGTTGAGGCCCTTCAATTGCGCCACATCCGCCACGGTGCCGAGCGCGACGATGTCGAGCAGGTCCATGAGCGGGGGCTCGGCACGCGTCGCGAAGAAGCCCCGGCTGCGCAAAGTCCGCACCAGCGCCGCGCCAAGCAGGAAGGCGACGCCGACCGCCGCCAGATGGCCGTGCGCGGCGGCGTCGGCGGCTTCGTCGAGCCGGTTGGGGTTGACCAGCGCCAAGGCCGCCGGCAGCGCGGTAGCGCATTTATGATGGTCGACGACAATGACGTCGACGCCCGCCTCGCGCGCCATTGCCAGCGCTTCGAACGCCTGCGCCCCGCAATCGACGGTGACGATCAGCCGCGCGCCTTCGCTCGCCAGCCGGACCAGTGCTTCGCCCGAGGGGCCGTAGCCCTCCATCAGCCGATCGGGGATATAGGGTTTCGCGACCAGGCCAAGGTCGCGCAGCAGCAGGATGAGCAGCGCCGCGCTGGTTGCGCCGTCGACGTCATAATCGCCGAAGATGCGCACATCCTCGCCCGCGATGACCGCGTCGGCCAGTCGCTCGGCGGCGGCGTCCATATCTTTAAAGCAGCTCGGGTCCGGCATGAACGCCCGGATCGTCGGGCTGCGGTGCGCGTCGAGCGCGTCGGGCGGACAGCCACGCGCGAGCAGCAACTGTGCCACCAGATCGTCGGGCCGATAATCGGGCGCGCGCGCATCGGCGCCGCTGCCGCGCCAGCGCCAGGGCTGGCCGAGGATGGAACGGGAGATATTGAGAATGCCGGTCATGTCGATGCTGTAGACCGATCCGAAGCGCGCTGAACAGGCGGAAGTCAAAAGATCAGGCGACGCTGCATCAGGGAAGCAACGGCTTTCACACGATATTTAGGGATTTAAGGGAACCGTAGCAACATGTTGGGCGTATGGATGTTCCCGCCCCTCATAGGGCGCGGGATCGAAAGGGGCATTGCGGATTTCCATGGGGGCAAGAGGATCGGAGCGTATCTGGCGCGCTTTTGGCGCGGCGATCTTTGCGGCCTCGCCGGTTGCACTGATCACGCCATCGCTGGCGCAGAGCGATAGCCAGCCGCCGCGCACGCTGCCTTATGAAGAGCCCGCCGCCGAAGCGGAGGCCGCGATCCTGCCAGACGCGGAGTTCGAAGCGCGCCTGCCCGGCCCGCAGGACGCAGCGACTGACAATAGCGCCGCGCCCTTGCCGTCGATCGACAGCTGGATCGACCAGCAAATGCCGGAGACGGCGGCCACCCCGCAGCAATTGCCGCTCGCGACCGAGCCTGTGCCGAATCCCGAATTGGCCCAGCCGCTGCCGCCGCTCGATAGTGTCACCGTGCCCGAACAGCTCGCCAGCGACAGCGACCCGCAGGAAAAGACGCCCGAAATTCGTTATGCCGTCGCCGTCGAAGGATTTGGCAAGACAGGTCTGGAAGATGAATTCCGCGAATCTTCCGCGCTGATCGACGGGAAGGGGCGGGCTGAAACCGCCGCCATGGTCCAGGCGCGCGCGACTGAGGATGAGGCGCTGGCCGTCCGGCTGCTCTATTCCGAGGGCTATTATGATGCGACCGCACTCGCCTCGCTGGAGCAGGCCGAGGGTGAGAATGCAAGATTGCGCGCCGTGGTCGCCGTCACGCCCGGCAAACGCTACAAGATCGGCGCGATCGTCATCAATGCCGCGCCGACCGTGCCGCCCGGCCTCGTCCGCGACAGTCTGCCGCTCAAGACCGGCGATTATATCGTCGCCGTCAATGTCGAGGCGGCCGAGGCCAATGTCGGCGTGCGTCTGCCCGAAGAAGGCTATCCCTTCGCCAAGGTGGGGGAGCGCGACATATTGCTCGATCCCGCGACCGTCACCGGCGACTATACGCTCCCCGTCGATACGGGCCCGCGCGCCAGCTTTCGCGGTATCACCACCAGCGGCAAACAGGCCTTTGGCGCGGACCATATCAAGGTCATCAGCCGCTTCAAGGAAGGGCAGCTCTACGACAGCCGCAAGGCCGACGATCTGCGCCGCGCGCTGGTCGCGACGGGGCTGTTCAGGACTGTCTCGGTCGATCCGGTGCGCACCAATGTGCCCGGGCCCGACGGCACCGAATATGTCGACATGCATGTCGAGCAGGAGGCCGGTCCGCCGCGTACGCTCGCGGGTGAGCTTGGCTATGGCACGGGGCAGGGGTTCCGGGCCGAGGGGACATGGACCCACCGCAATCTCTTCCCGCCTGAAGGCGCGCTGATCGTCGGCGCGGTTGCGGGTACACAGGAGCAGGGCGCGTCGGTCACGTTCCGCCGGTCGAACGCGGGCAAGCGTGATCGCACCTTCCAGTTCGGCGCCATCGCTAACCGGCAGGATTATGCGGCCTATGAAGCCTTTACCGGCGGCCTCAACATCAGCTGGGCGCGCCAATCGACGCCGATCTTCCAGAAGCGCTGGACTTACACCTATGGCGCGGAAATCCTCGCGTCGAACGAGCAGACGATCATCGATCCGGCGACGGGCGAGCGGCGGCGGCGGACCTATTTCATCGGCGCGCTACCCACCCAGATCGGTTATGACCTGTCGAACGACCTGCTGAACCCGACAAAGGGCGTCCGCGCCAATCTGCGCGTGATCCCGGAGGCCTCGCTTCAGGGCAATATCTCGCCCTATGTGCGCGGCACGTTCGACCTTACCGGCTATTTCCCCGTGTCCGACAGCATCGTGCTTGCCGCGCGCACGCGGCTTGGCACGATCAGCGGGACGGCGCTCGACAATGTGCCGCCATCACGCCGCATCTATGCCGGTGGCGGCGGCTCGGTGCGTGGTTTCGGATTCCAGGAACTGGGGCCAAAGGACGTCAATAACGATCCGATCGGCGGCCGTTCGGTCAATGAATTCGCGGTCGAAGGACGCTATCGCTTCGGCAATTATGGCGTCGTTGCCTTCGTTGATGCGGGGCAGGTCTATGAGGCCTCGATCCCCAAATTCTCCGACATGCGCTATGGCGTGGGTATAGGCGGGCGCTTCTACACCAATTTCGGACCCTTCCGCGCCGACATCGCCATGCCGCTCGACCGACAGCCGGGCGAGTCCAAATTCGCAGTCTATATCGGCATAGGGCAGGCATTCTGATGGCGGATACGTTCTCCCCCCCGCCCGCCGACGCGCCCGAAATCCGTACGGGTCGACCGCTGTGGCAGAAGATCGCGATCGGCGTCGCCGGGTTGCTCGTCGCGCTCGTCGTGCTGGTCGCCGGGCTGATGCTGCTCCTCAACACGCAGCCGGGCAAACGCTTCCTCATAAAGCAGATTGCCGGGCTTCAGCTCGAATCGGGCATGGGCATAGAGGTCGGCCGGATCGAGGGATCGATCTACAGCGACATGACGATCCACGACCTCATCCTACGCGATCCCAAGGGGCCGTTCGCGGTGTCGCCGCGCGTCCATGTGGTGTGGAGCCCGTTCCGTTACATCAACAACCATCTGTCGGTCAGCCTGCTCGAAAGCCCGCTGATCGTCCTGTCGCGCAGCCCGCAGTTCAACCAGACGCCGACCGACCCCAACGCGCCGATCCTGCCCGACCTCGACATCAACGTCGACCGGCTGAAGATCGCCCGCTTCGTGCTAGCCAAGCCGGTCATCGGGCAGAAGCGCGAGATCGCGATCGACGGCATGGCGAATATCGCCGATGGCCGGGCGCGGCTCTCTGCCAATGCGATCGTCGACAGCGGCGACCGGCTGCAGGCCAGGCTCGACGCCGTTCCCGCGCAGAACCGTCTGGAGATGAACGGCACGCTGACCGCGCCCAAGGGCGGGGTGATCGCCACCATGTCGGGCCTGACCGACGGTATGACCGCGACGCTCGACGGGCGCGGCACCTGGCAGGCGTGGAACGGACGCCTGATCGCAACCTCGCCCAAGGGGGAACTCGCCAATCTCGCGCTTGCCGCGCGCGACGGTAATTTCTCGGTCAAGGGACCGCTGCGTCCCGGCCTGGTCATGGCCGGCACGGTAGACCGGCTGACCGGCCCGCAGCTCGACGTCGATCTCGTCGCGGGTCTCAACGAACGGCGCGCGACGATCAAGGGATCGCTGCGGTCGGCCGCGCTCGCCGCCGATGCGCAGGGCGTGATCGATCTTGGCACCAGCCGTTTCAGCGGGCTGCGCATCAATGCCGCGCTGCTGACGCCCGGCGCGATCATGGAGAAGGTGCGTGGCCGCGATGTGCGTGCATCGGTGATCCTCGACGGGCCGATGGCGACGCCGTTCATCGACTATGATCTGAGCGCCGCCATGCTCGCGTTCGACGCCACCGGGATCGAGGGCCTGAAAGCGAGCGGTCGGGCGGTCATCGATACCGATCGTATCCGCATTCCCGTCAACGCGACCGCGCGACGCGTCACCGGGCTCAACGCGGCGGCGGGCGGCTTGCTCAACAATTTGCGGGTGAACGGCGACTTTGCCTATTCGGCCGGCAAGCTCATCAGCGACAATATGCGGATCCGCAGTGACCGGGTGGATGCGACCGCGATTATCCTCGCCGACCTCAGCAACGCCCTCTATCGCGGCGCGCTCAAAGGCCGGGTCAACGATTATCGGATCGACGGCGTCGGCATCGTCAACCTGACCACCGACATCGACCTTGTCCCCGGACCCAAGGGTGGCTTTGGTCTCTCCGGCCGCTTCGCCGTACGCACGGCACGTTGGGAAAATGCCTCGGTGCGCGACTTCCTCGGCGGTAATGCGGTGGCATCCGGGCGCATCGGCATGACGCCTGAGGGCGTCTTCACGCTGGCCGATCTGAAGGGCGCGGCCCCCAATCTCCAGATCCGCTCCGGGCGCGGTAGCTATGCGACGGACGGCCGCATAGTCTTCGACGCGACCGCCAGTTCGCGCCAATATGGTCCGCTGGCGCTAACCGTGCGCGGAACGATGGAGCGGCCGCAGGCGGTGCTGCGCGCAGCGCGGCCCAATGTCGGCGTGCAACTGACCGATGTGGTCGCCAAGCTGAATGGCGAGGCGGCCGGTTACCGGCTGGAGGCGACGGGTGGCTCGCCCTATGGCCCCTTCTTCGCCAATGTGCTGATCCGCACCGCGCAGGGGCCGCTCACCATCGACGTGACGCGCGCGCGCTTTGCCGGCGTCGACATGAACGGACGCATTCAGCAATCGGCCGCAGGCCCCTTCACCGGCGCGCTGGCGCTGAACGGATCGGGCATCAACGGGCGCGTTGGCCTTAGCGCCGTCGGCAAGGCGCAGGGCGTCAACGTCAACGCGACCGCCAGCAATGCGCGTGTGCCTGGAGAAGCCGATATCGTCATCGGCCGCGCGATCCTGACCGCATCGGCGGTGCTGACCGATCAGCCGTTGATCCGCGGCGACCTGCAAATCGCAAACGCCGCCTATGGCGATTATATCGTGCGCAAGGCGCGGGGCCGCATCGATTATCAGGGCGGCCGTGGCCATGCTCAGCTTGTCGCCGACGGCTCGACCGGCGTTCCCTTCTCGCTCGCCATGAACGCAGCGCTGCGGCCGACGCTCTATGCCGTCGCGTTGCAGGGCAGGGCCGGCAATGTGCCGTTCCGCCTAGCTAAACCCGCCATCATCCGCACCGAAGCGGGAGGCTATCGCCTCGAACCTGCGCAGCTGGTGCTGCCGCAGGGCCGCGTCGATCTCGCCGGCCGTTTCGGCGGTGCGCAGACGACGGCGCAGGCGCGATTCAAGGATTTCGACCTTGCCATCGCCAATCTCGCGAGCCCCGGCCTTGGCATCGGTGGTCGGGCGACCGGCACCGTCGACTTTACGCAGGAAGGCAATGCCTTCCCCACGGCGGCGATGCGCCTCGCCATTACGGATTTCCGTCGCTCCAGCCTTTCGGCGGTGTCCGATCCCGTGGCGATGAGCATCGAGGGCAAGCTGTCGGGCGCTGGCGGTGACATGCGTGGCCTCATCCGGCGCGGCAACACGACGCTGGGCCGGTTCGTCGCGACGCTGAGCCCGCCCGGACCCGGCGCGAGTTGGACAGAGCGGCTCGCCAACGCGCCGCTTGGCGGCGGCATCCGCTATGCCGGACCGGCCGATGTGCTCTTCTCCTTCGCGGGCCTTGCCGACCAGCAATTGACCGGCGGGCTTGCGGTCGCAGCTGACTTTAGCGGGCGGCTGAGCGCACCACGCGTCAACGGCCTGATGCGCGCCAATGCGTTGACTTATGAGAATGAGACCTTCGGTACTCGCGTGACGCAGATGCGGCTCGACGGGCGTTTCACCAATGACCGGCTGGAACTGCGCGACTTTTCCGGCCGCGCCGGCGACGGCACGGTGCAGGCGTCGGGCACAGTCGGCCTGGCGGCGGACAGCGGTTTCCCGATGGACATCGCCATCAAACTCGACCGCGCGCGTCTTGCCCGCTCCGAACAGATTACCAGCGTCGCGACCGGCACGATCAATATCACCAACAGCGCGGCCGCCGGGGGACTGATAAAGGGCGACCTGTCGCTGCCTGAAACCCGCTACATGATCGCGTTCCAGGGCGGCGCGGATATCCGCCAGCTTCAAGGCGTGCGACGCAAGGGCGAGGGGAAAGACTTGCTCGATGAGCGTCTGGCCGGGCGAAAAGCGGCCGCAGCGCCGCCTGCTTTGTGGAAGCTCGACCTGCGCGTGCGCGCCGACAACGAGATTTATGTGACGGGCATGGGGCTCGATTCGGAATGGAAAACCGACATGCGCGTCACCGGCACCACGGCCGCGCCGCGCGTCGTCGGCCGGCTCGAGGTTATTCACGGCCGTTACAGCTTCTCAAGCCGCCAGTTCGATCTGGAAGAGGGCATCATCGCCTTTAACGGGCCGATGCTGAACCCGACCCTCTCCATTCGCGCGGAGACCCGGATCGACACGGTGACGGCGGGCATCATGGTCGCGGGATCGGCGCAGAAGCCGGAAATCACCTTCGTCTCGACACCGACACTGCCGCAGGACGAGATATTGTCGCGCATTCTGTTCGGCAATGACGTCGCCAACCTGTCGCCGATGCAGGCGGTGCAATTAGGCATCGCGCTCAACGGGCTGCGCGGCGGGAGCGGGGGGCTCAATCCCATGGGCAAGTTGCAGGGCGCCTCGGGTATCGACCGGATCGGCATCGTCAGCGGCGACGAGGCGAGCGGGCGCGGCACCTCGCTGGCGGTCGGGCAGCGCATCTCGAACAATATCTATGTCGAGGTGATCACCGACCCGCGCGGATTTACCGCCACGCAGCTGGAAATTTCGCTCTCCAAGGCGCTGAGCTTGCTGTCGCGCACCGGCACCAATGTCGGCTCTTCGGCCAATTTGCGTTACTCGAAGGATTATTGACGAACGGTACCTCGCCGCCCGCCCGCTTATGTTGCGGCGGCGCGGCGGGTTGTGGCAAGGGCATGGCCCATGCTGTCCCGTCTGATCCTGCTGCTTGCGCTGCTCCTCCCGCAGGCCGCGTCCGCCGCCCCGGCTAAGGCGCCGCCCGGCACCGAGCGCGTTGCGATCGAAACCGATCTTGGTCGCATCATCGTGGCCGTCGACCTGCGTCGGGCGCCGCTGACCGCCGCCAATTTCATGACCTATGTCGATGATCGGCGGTTTGAGGGCGTCACCTTCTACCGTGCCGCGCGGCGCAAGAATGCGCCGACCCTGGGCCTCATCCAGGGCGGGATCGACAGCGATCTGCGCCGCGCGCTGCCGCCGGTGCGGCATGAACCGACCAGCAAGACGGGCATCCGCCATCTCGACGCGACCATTTCCATGGCGCGGCCTGATCGACCCAATTCGGCGATGGGCAATTTCTTCATCACCGTCGGCGCGACGCCGCGGATGGACGCGGCGGGCGACTATATCGGCTATGCCGCCTTCGGCCGCGTGGTGGGCGGCATGGATGTGGTCAAGCGTATCCTTGGCCAGCCGACCTGCTGCGGTAGCGGGCCGATGCGCGGGCAGATGATCGTCAAGCCGGTGCGCATCCTGCGCACGGTTCGGCTCGACGGCGTGGCCAAGCCGACCAAAGGCGTGCGCCCATGGCTGATCGGCATCAATCGCAAGCCTGCGCCGCGCTAGAGCCCCATCCAAGCAGGCGGGCCATCTGATGGCTCGCAACCAGAAGCAGATACATTTTGCGACATTTACGCGGGATATCCGCGAACATCTTGCGACAACTCCCTCCTAACAGGGGGGCATAATCCGTTCATGGTCAAAGGGTCCAATCGTGCGCCGTTCCTTGCCTTTATTAATGTCGTTGATGATGGGAGCCGCGCCAGGCGCGTTGATGGCGCAGGAGCAGGCGCAAGAGAGCGCCGCCGCGCAGATCGATGAAGCGGGCGACGAGATCATCGTCACCGGCGCGCGCCAGCGCGGCAGCGTGATCGGCGACGTGAAGCCCGAACAGCAATTGGGCGGCGCCGATATTCGCGCGCTCGGCGTCACGTCCATATCCGAACTGATCAGCGAATTGTCGCCCCAGACCAATGGCCAGCCGATCGTGCTGCTGAACGGCAAGCGCATTTCCAGCTTCTCCGAGATTCAGGACATCCCCTCCGAAGCGGTGTCGCGCGTCGACATCCTGCCGGAGCAGGTCGCGCTGTCCTATGGCTATGCGCCGACGCAGAAGGTCGCGAACATCGTCCTGCGCGAACGCTTCCGCGCGGAAACCGGAGAGGTGCGCGGCGGTATCACGACCGATGGCGGGCGCGAAAATGGCCGGATCGACGCGGGCATGCTGCGGATACGGGGCGACGATCGGCTGATCGTCAATCTGCGCTATGCGCGCGCTGCCAACCTGCTTGAGAGCGAGCGCGATATCATGTCTGCAGCGCCATCCCGGCCCTTCGCGATCGGCGGCAATATCACAGGCCTTGGCGCAGGCACGGAGATCGACCCGGCGCTTTCGGCACTGGCAGGCGGCACGGTCACCACGGCCGCCGTGCCGGGATCTGCGGCGAGCGGGCCGGTTGGCCTCTCCGATTTCGTCGCCGGCGCCAACGCCCATGAGATTAGCAACGTCAGCCCCTTCCGCACGCTCAGCCCCGCGACCGAAAGCCTGTCGGCCAACGTCACTTATGCCCGCGCGCTGGGCGGCGTGTCGGCCAGCGTCAACGGCCGGGTCGAACTGTCCGACAGTGATTCGCTTCAGGGTCTGCCGGCGCTCGCCCTGACGCTGCCGGGCGACAATCCTTTCTCGCCCTTTGCTGGGGATACGCAGCTTTACCGCTATCTGCTGGAGGCAGGAGCCCTCGGGCAGCGGATCAGGGGCACGACCGGGCATCTGGGCGTGACGCTGAACGGCCAGCTTGCGCCCGGCTGGCAATGGTCCTTCACCGGCAATGGCGATATTTCCGACACGCGCACCCGCACCGATCGCGGCATCGCGGGTGGCGCGATCCAGGCGGCGCTCGATGCCGGCGACCCGCGCGTCAATCCGTTCGGTGCCTTTTCAGACGATCTGCTGGGGACGCGCCTCACAGATCGTGCGCGGGCGAAGTCGCATGCGCTGGTCGGCGATCTGCTGGTCACGGGCAGCCTGTTCGAACTGCCAGCCGGCAAGGTCACGACCGCTCTGCGTGTCGGCGCGTCGACCAATGGCTTTGATAGCTGGTCGATCCGGTCCGGGGTCGAGACGCGCAACGATTATGATCGTCAGATCGGCAGCGGGCAGCTCAGCATCGACATGCCGCTCACCAGCCGGTCGATGGGCGTGCTCGGCGCGGTCGGCGACATCAGCGTCAATGTGAACGCGGCGGCGCAGCATTATTCCGACTTCGGCACGCTTTCGACGCTTGGCTATGGCGTGCGCTGGCGTCCGGTGCCGCAGGTGCAACTGCTCGCCTCGGCCAGTCAGGATCGCGCGGCGCCGACCGGCACGCAGCTGACCGATCCGCTCATCACCACGCCCAACGTGTCGGTCTTCGACTATGCGCGCGGCGAAACCGTGTTCGTGACCCAGCTTTCCGGCGGCAGCGCGGGCTTGCGCGAAAGCGTGCGCGATCAGTTCCGCCTGTCCGCGACGGTCAAACCCTTCGAGAAGCCGAACCTGACGCTGACCGCCACTTATCTCAACAGCCGCACGCGCAACCCGATCGCCGGCTTCCCGACGCCCACTCCGGGAATCGAGGCGGCCTTCCCGCAGCGCTTCCTGCGCGACGCAGACGGGCGACTGACGCAGATCGACACGCGGCCGATCAATTTCCTGAGCGCGCAGAGCGAGCAGTTGCGTTGGGGCTTCGACCTGTCGATCCCGCTCAAGTCGCGCGTGCAAAAGCTGATGGAGGCATGGCGCGCGGCCGGTGCCAAGCCGGAAGACCGGCCGCCTGAGCTGCAAAATCTCTTCGGCAACCGCCGGCCGCGAGAGACTGAGGGCGGGCCTTCAGGAGGTGATGAACAGCGTGGGTCGGGCGAGCGCAGCGCGTCCGATGGAGCAAGCAGCGACCGCGGCGCGGGCGGCGGTCCTCGCGGCCCACGCGGTGGCGGTTTTGGTGGCGGTGGCGGCAGGGGCGGCGGCGGCGGCCGTCTGAACTTCGGCGTCTATCACACCTGGTATCTGACCGAGAATATCCAGATCGCCCCGGGCGTCCCGAGCCTCAACCTGCTAGACGGGGACGCGACGGGATCGTCCGGCGGTCAGCCCCGCCATGCTGTCGAGGGGCGCGTCGGCTACACCAATAACGGCCTCGGCGCGCGCCTGTCGGTCGATTGGGAAAGCGGCACCCATGTCGACGGCGCGCTGGGCGGCGCATCGCGGCTCAATTTCGGTAGCCTCGCCACCGCCAATCTGCGTCTGTTCGCCAATCTGGGGCAGATGCCGAACCTGGTGAAGGACCATCCGTTCCTGCGCGGCGCGCGCCTGTCCATCGGTATCGACAATATCTTCAACACGCGGCGTGAGGTCACCGACGCCAGCGGTGTGACGCCGCTGCGCTATCAGCCGGGCTATCTCGATCCGCTGGGCCGCAGCGTATCGATCAGCTTCCGCAAGCTCTTCTCCGCGCCGCCACCGCGCCGGGGAGGTTGAGATAACGCGATCGGTTAAGTCCGTATTAGCCAAGGCCTAAAGCTGTCCGTTTCCGATCCGTTATGACCCCAGAGACGGATAAGGAAAAGGACCGGAGCCATGAAACCGATACGCATCGTCGTCGTGGATGATTCGCTGACCATCCGCGCGATGATCGAGACTCTGCTGGAGCGTGACCGCCGCGTCGAGGTGGTTGGGATCGCGCGCGATGGCGAGGAGGCGATTTCGATGATCCGGGCCGAGCGTCCCGATGTCGTGACGCTGGACATCGCCATGCCCGGGAGGGACGGGATGATGATCCTCGACGAGATCATGGACATGGAGCCGTGCCCGGTCATCATGCTCTCCAGCCTGATGCGCGCCGGCGCGCCGATCGTCGCCGAAGCGATGGACCGGGGCGCTGCGGCCTGTTTCAACAAAGCGATGATCGTTCGGGAAGCGACGCGGTTCGTCACGCTGGTCAAGGACGTGGCCAAAGGAATGATGCCGGCCATGCAGGTGCCACTCGCCGCCTGATGCGGCGACGGTACGAGCATAAAATCCTGCTCAGCGGCTAATGTTATATTGTAACTTCGCAGGCGTGGGTCTATGTCATGCCACGATGACGTCGAACCTGCGCCAAGCCCTGAATTCCGGCCGCCTGGACCGTATAGCGATCGCGCTGTCGGGCCTGTGCGTCGTTCATTGCCTGAGCACGGCGGTCTTTTTCGGCCTGCTGGCGTCGGCTGGCGGCATTTTCGAAAATCCCCTCTTCCATGAAGTCGGGCTGGTGCTGGCGATTGCTCTGGGCGCATTGGCGCTGGGACATGGCGCTTTCACCCATGGTTCGCTCAAGCCCATCATGATCGGCGTGGTCGGTCTGGGGATGATGGCCTTTGCCCTGACGATGGACCATGGCTGGCAGGAAAGTGTCGTCACCCTTGCCGGGGTCGCGATCCTTGCCTTTGGCCATATGCTCAATCGTCGTGCGGGGCGAGTGCGCGCCGCTTAAGCCTTTTTGCCGCTATCCTTGAGCGCGGCGACAATCGCTCGCGCCGCGCGCGTCACATCGTCCCAGGTTGCCTCGAACCCTTCATCCTCGCCGAAATAGGGATCGATGACGTCGGTCCCTTCGCGCCCCGGCACCATGTCCATGAGCAGGCCGAGCGTTGCCGTGGCATCCCTGCCGCGAAGCCGCTCCAGATCCGCCAGATTCTGCGCGTCGAGCGCGTAGATGTGGGTGAAGCGTTCAAAGTCCGCCGCCGTCGCCTGCCGCGCGGCATAGCCCGAAATATCGAGGCCATATCGCCGTGCGGTCGCCTGCGCGCGCGGATCAGGTGCCCGGCCGACATGCCAGTCGCCCGTTCCCGCCGAATCGACGGTCAGGGCAAGTCCCGCCGCCTCCGCCTCCGCCCGAAGCGCCGCTTCGGCCAGGGGTGATCGGCAGATATTGCCTAGGCACACGAACAGGACGGACGGCTCGCTCATCCCTCGGCCGCCGCGGTGGAGAGGCCGAGCGCGGGCACGCCGATCGAGCGTTTGCCGCCGAAATCGGTCCGGGCGACGATGACATTCTGCTTTTCCATATAGTCGATCAGCCGCCGCACGCGCCCCGGCGAGCTGGTGCCATAGGCGCGGGCAAGCTGTGTATCATCCGGGCAGGGCAGTCCCTCCATCGCGGCGCGTGCGATCAGCAGGAAGGGGGCGAGCATATCTTCGGCGAGCGGCGCGGCGGCGCGCAGCGCGTCGGTCCAGCGCGGATCGTCCACGTCGGCCATGCCGGCCAGCGCCATGGCGAAGCGCTTGCGAAACGCGGGTAGGTCAAGCGGGGCCTGCTTCAAACCCTTCATCCGGCAGCGTACGCCAAAA
>Ga0233380_1000793_pt1 | contig 15372 bp, 15 predicted proteins | sample ElkDunMinimDraft_9_FD_191541 | JGI IMG/M metagenome (GOLD analysis project Ga0233380, IMG submission 191541) | Fecal eukaryotic communites from dung pellets of Tule Elk in California, USA - Elk Dung F36 | ecosystem: Host-associated > Mammals > Digestive system > Large intestine > Fecal | place... | reverse complement strand
TTCGTCCTGGCGAGGCCTACCAGTTCGACTGGAGCCACGAGGACGTCGAGATCGCCGGCAAGCCCATGCGCGTGAAAGTGGCGCATGTGCGACTGTGCGCGTCGCGCGCGATGTACGTACGGGCCTAGCTGACGCCTCCGACACCTCAACAAGATGCCTTGCGCTGGTCGCGCCTCCGGTCGGGCTACGCCCTCCCTACGCCGCGACCAGCGCGAATGCTGCGTCCGTCATACCTGTCACGCTGCTCCGCAAAGGGGTCCCTTTTGGACGCCGATAGGGGGTCCTTTTTGCACGCCGATTGACACGCCCTCCTTGCTCAAGGCCTCAAGGTGATCGCTCAAACTGAACAGGGACTTGGGATCCATGGCTGGCCTCCGTGATCGCGCCCCATCAATGAATCATCACAGCCGCCCAAACATTACCGGTTTTTGCGGGTCTCCAGCTCACGCTGCAGATCAGTTATTCAAATGTGCGATCAGCTTGTCGCACAAAACACGCGAGGGGGCTGTCAGCCCATGCGGGGCCGTCCAAAGCTGTGAAGGAGCTCAGCAGCATCGCTCGCTTGATGATGGTCGCCCGCTCAGAGGCAACTTGGTTGAATAGAGCGCAATCAGGGAGCAGGCCTGAGACACGCCGGGTTGACTTCCATTTCCTAGGCCGACGATGTCCCGAACTCTCTCCGCCAATCCATCAGATTTCCCGCGCCGAGGAACCGATAAGGTTGGTCAACTAGGATGATACCCGGAGCGGGCGGGTATTCTTGGTCTCCGCACGCAACTCGAACCGGCGAATTTGCGCCAGCGCCACAAGGAACATGGCATTGGCAATGGCATCGTCTGCGAACAGCGTGCTTTCGGCAAAGTTCTGGATGATCACGAATGTTATCAGGCCGAATACCAGCGCCGCCCGCTGCGGCATACGCTCATTCATCTGGACAAAGCGTGTCAGCGGCCAGACGAGGGCGGCCACCAAGGCAAGCGCGAGACCGGGAAGGCCAGTCTGGACCAGGAGATCGAGGTAGCCGTTGTGTCCTTGGTCCACTTCCCGCAGCCACTTCTGAGTGCTGTAAGCACTGGCTTCGGCAAGGTTGACGGGCGCATCCCAGTACGCGCCGTAGCCGGATCCCGAGAGCGGTGTGTCGAGATAGAACTGGAGCATCGGCCGCCAGATCGAAGTTCGGAGCGACAGGGCACTGGCGTCGTCGGTGAGCGAGAGCAGGAAGTCGCGCTGGATGGTCAGGGCGACGATGATCGTCAGGATTGCAGCAAGGCCAATCCAGGCGGCCTTCGTCAGCGTGGCCTGTTGGCCGCTCAGCGAGGCCCGCGTGCTTGGCTTCATCAGCGCAATGGCGCCCCCCACGACGATCGCCATCAGCAGGCTGACAAGAGCCGTCCGTGACCAAGACTGGTAAGCGAAGACGACCCCAAGCGCGATCACGGGCGCTCGGACCGCCAAAGGAATCTTGGCGCCGTCGAACGCGAACACGACGATCGTGATGGCCGCCAGCACTCCCGCGAAATTCTTGTGCGCCATGATCCCGCGCCAGAGGTCCAACTGCCGCCAAGTCTGCGTGCCGAATTCTGGAAAGGCGAAAACCACCAGCAGGTTAATGACCAGGACCAGTGCGAGCATGATCCGCAAGATCGAGATCGAACGGCGATACCCGAGGTCGCAGACGCTACCGAAAATGCCGATGTATATCAGGCATAGCAGCGCGAGCCGCCTCCCCGCGAGCTCGAGCGGCTGCGCCCAGAGAAGGCTCAGGCAGAACCAGGCGATCACCGCTGCGACCGGCGTGATCAGGATGCGCACGGATGCCTGCCATCCCCTGGCCAAGGTGCTGGCGATCTGTAGAAGCAGCAGCAGGCCGTAACCATACAGACGATATGCGCGCTGCTCAGGAGAGAGTGCATCGGTCATGTCGATAAAGGGCGTCAGCAGCACGAGGGCAAGCAGCAGTGTCAGCGACGCGGATGCCAGCGGCATGATGAAGCGTCCCTCACGCCCGCGACCGGCGGCGTCCATTTTCAACTCCGTCGCCCGCTTGTTGTCTGTTCGCCCCATACCCCGCCGATAGCTGCGTTGCAGCGGTTGGACAACTTGTCCGGAGCAGCAAGCTCTAGATGCTCAGAAGCTTTGAGAATGATGGATAGAGTGGATATTGATAGCGATAGGATATCCTCTCTCTGTCTATATCCCAATGTTGCCGTAATCTCGAATATGGCGGTTCCCCTCGACCATACTTGCTCCCCTAGGAAGAACTGCGGAGCGGCGCGTCTACCGCTGCATTGGGCGCGGATGAAGATGCTTTAACTGGGATTGGGGGGTCGTCAGATCTTAGCGAGCCAAGCAACCCCGCTCTTAAAGAGCCAACTGAACGCCTGATATCCACGCGCCTCGTTGCCAATTCTTCCGCATCGCAACATAAGCGCGCGTGGGGCTAGCAAGGGGCGGCCCTCACGATGACGGATCGCGATCATGAGGCACCCTCCTGTTCTGGTTACCGGCGGTGCCGGCTATATCGGTAGCCACGCCGTGCTGGCGCTGCTCGATCGTGGGTGGCCTGTATGCGTGATCGACAACCTGACCACCGGCTTCCCCTTCGCGGTGCCTGATGGTGTGCCGTTCTACCAGGGCGACATCGAGGACCAGGAATTGCTTGCCCGCATTTTCGCGGAGCAGAAGATCGGGGCCATCATGCACTTCGCGGGCTCGATCATCGTCCCTGAGTCAGTGGAGAACCCGCTCAAATACTATCACAACAACACCGCGAAGACGCGCGCGCTGATCGCGGCGGCGGTGGACGCGGGTATCCCGCACTTCATTTTCAGTTCGACCGCGGCGACCTACGGGGTGCCGGAAGTCTCGCCGGTCACGGAAGATAGCCCCAAGGTGCCGATCAATCCCTACGGCATGTCCAAGCTGATGACCGAGTTCATGCTGGCAGACACCGCCCGCGCGCACCCGATCAACTATTGCGCCTTGCGCTATTTCAACGTCGCCGGGGCAGACCCTGCCGGCCGGACCGGGCAATCGACCGCGGGCGCCACGCATCTGATCAAGGTCGCTGTGGAAGCGGCGCTGGGCAAGCGCGGGTATGTGGCCGTTTTCGGCACCGACTTCGACACCCCGGACGGCACTGGAGTTCGCGACTACATCCACGTCTCCGACCTTGCTGAAGCCCACGTCCTGGCCCTCGAGGCGTTGATCGCAGAGCCGGCCCGGTGCCTCACGATGAACTGCGGCTACGGCCGCGGGTTCTCGGTTCTTGAGGTGCTGGACGCGGTGGACCGCGTGACCAACCGCACCATCGAGCGGCGCATCGAAGGTCGGCGCGCAGGTGATCCGGCCATGCTGATTTCGGACAATGCGCGCATCATGGCCACGCTTCCTTGGACGCCGAAGTATGCGAGCCTGGAAACCATCGTCACGCATGCCCTTGCCTGGGAGCGCAAGCTGAGCGAAATTCGTCAGGAGGGCTGAGCCCCCCAGAGAATTTACAGGGTGAGAGTCCTCCGGCAGAAGAACACCGCAGGGGACAAGGACGGACTCCTCGGTCACAACAGCCAGTAAGGGCATACCCTGGCCCTGCCTTCTCCCGAAGAGAACCGTAGCTCCGCTTGCACTGCACGACGCCGTCTAGGTCGAGCTTGCACGCAGTATGCAGCCCGAAGTTTCCTCTTTCGTTCTCCTGCCACATGACTCATAGAATCATCATGCCGATCGCGCGTGAACACCGCTGGCTCTATCCAATCGACTGGCGCGAATTGTCTGCCTTCATCCGTTTTCGGCGCGCCAAAGGCCGTTGCGAACATTGTAGGCGTCCACACGGTCGCGACGTGCTCCACATGGGCGACGGCGTGTGGTGGGATGAGCAGAGCACTAGCTGGAGGAACGGAGACGGCCGAAAAGTCCGTCGTCCGACACCAGACGAACTCGTGCGCATGCAGCCGGGACTCTATGGCATAGACCCACCCCCCGCTCTGCCGGTCACGCGTGTCGTGCTCGCCACGGCACACCTGAACCACGATCCGAGCGACAACCGGCCACGCAACCTCGCTGCCCTATGCCAGCGCTGCCACATGCGCCACGATGCTCATGAGCATCACCGGCGCCGATGGCATAATGCCTTTCTCACGCGCGCCGCCGGGGATTTGTTTGGTCAGGGATGAGGAAAGATATTCCCTCCATCAGATCCGGCCTTGGGTGCGCAAACCGTATTAAAATAGTAAATAGATATCTATATTCTATCTCTTTGATTTCTTTTCGTGTTCCAGCAACGCCTCAAGGGCATATCGCCGGAAAGCCGTCGATCAGTCGAGGAAACCCTACCCCATCCACAAATGCGGCGAGACAGAGTAGTCGCGAAGCTCGTTTGATCTTCATCGACTGAGGAACTCGATCTATCATCGCGGCGGTGTCGAACTTTGTTAGAACAGCCCGGCTGAAGCCGGATCCTCATCGAGCCGCGAGGATCGCGGCCGTGGCAGATGACATTGATCGGCTGCGTCGTGCTCTCAACGGTGCTGGTATCCTTGCGGATGAGGCGACGATCTTTGACGCATGGATCCGCCACTCGGATGAGCACGCAGCAGCGTGGCTCACTCTCTATCATTCGGACGCGGACAACCTGGCAGCGCTGCTGAAGCACGTTGATCTGAGTGAACCATCATCAAACAGTGCCGGCGAATAGTCCGGTCAAACTGCTCACGAGCGCTTATGATCTTGCGGCGCAAGCCATAGGCCGCAAGGGCCTGCTCAGCCGAGACGGAGCTTCGTAACTCTGATGCAGGTTGAGCAGCAGCAGGAGCTGCCCCCCCTAATCAAATCGGGCTGATCACCTCTCCCTTTCGATCTCGCGCTCGATCTGCCGCTCGTCACGTTCGCGCTCCGGTTTCGGTTCTCGCGACGGCTTCTCCTTCTGATCGGCAGGAGGGTTCCCGGGTGGGAAAATCGCTGATAGACTTGCCTTCAACTCCGAGAGGACAACCTGGATCTCGGCGACGGCGGTATTGCCAAGCAACTCACCAGTGCGCGGATCCCAGTGTTCGCCGCCCCTTTCGGCAAGCTCAGGCGCCACATCCCAGGCATGTGGCGGATCTCCAGGATGACTCTCGATGGAAACGCGCAGGCCCTGTGCATCGTCGGTGTGCAGCGTCACGTCCTCACGCGCCCTGGTCTGCAGGACGTAGTGGAGACTCTCGCTGTTCAGCAGAGTGTCATGGCTGCTCATAACGGTGATGGCATGGTCGACGGTCATGCCCTGCGCGCGATGCATGTTGAGAACAGCGGCATGGCTGAGCCGTTCGCGCAAGGGATCACCCTCGGCTAAGGAAACCACCCGATCGCCCGTCTCGAGTTGCAACGACTGGCCATCGATGGCCGTACAGGTGGCGCGGGTGCCGCTCATAATACCGCGCTCGTGGTCCGTAGCGCCGAACACGAGGCGATCGCCCTCGCGTACCTCGATCTGCCCAGCAACGCAGAGTGAGGCTCCCTTGCCACCCGGGTCCAGGTCGCGCGGATCGAACGGGAAGGCAACGCCGTCCCGAACCAGCTCCACTAGCCCCTGAGAGCGCTCGACCAAGGCAACTTCGTAGGAGCCACGGCCGAGACCTGCCTGCGCGTTGTAGAGATCAAGGCGCATCCCTTCGGCCCAATATGCGATGTGCCGTATCTCTTCACGGGTGAGGTTCAGGTGATCCCAGACCGGAAGCGTCACAGCTTGCTGGCCGAGTTCCCCCCGGGCGAGCAAGCCGTCACGCACATACTCTAGGACCTCCTCGCGCAGGACATGCCCCGAGGTGAGGATAGACACGCCTCCGCGCTCCTGCGGCGTCAGCGCGAGATACTGCCGGGCTGCCGTCAGGGCCGGATTCTCGCTTTCGATCACCTTATCGCCAAGAGCGGCGAACACACCGCTGATATCCCCTTGTCTCGCGAGCATGGCTGCCTCGCGCAACTGGTCAGTCTGCTGGCGGCGGTTTTCAGAGAGCCGCTCGATCGGCAAGCCCCGATCCTGCAGCAGCGCCAGCGGCCGGCCGGCTTCAGGCGAGCTGATTTGCAAGCTGTCACCCACAAGTCCCAGCCTCCCCGCCCTTGCCTCTTGAACGATAGAAAAAAGGCTCGCCATTTGCCGATGGGACACCATTGAAGCTTCTTCCAGTATAACCAGCTTGCCCGCGAGCAAGTCGCGCCCGGTGTCGTCGAGGCGAGGGCGAGCTCCCCGGTTACCGTAAGCCTCGAGGACCGACTCCAACGAACGGACCGCCATCCCCTTTTCGGCCAGGTCTTCGATCAGCTTGTTCTGGGGCACCAGGACCAGCAGTTCGCGTCCCTCCCGCTTGGCCACCTGATCGACAAGTGCGAACAACGTGGACTTGCCCGAGCCGGCATCGCCCTGGACGATTTGGATGGCGTTCGTGCCGGAGAGCAGCGCCAGTGCTGCATTCTCCTGCTCGGCCGAGAGGGTGATGCCCATGCCGCGTGCAACGTCCGCGAGATGGGCGACGGCCTGTGCTCGCTCGACTAGCGCCTCTCCCGTTCCGATCGCCTCGCGCGCGGTCTTCACGAGCATTCGTTCGGTCTGCTGAATGTCGCGGGTCGTCAGTTGATTTGCGTTGGCCGTGCCTTTCCTACCCGTGATCAATACCCCGCGGTTGCGCAGAGCTTCGATCCTGGCCTCGACCTCGACAATCGAGGCACCCCGCTCGGCAAAATTGAGGGACGCTTTGACCAACTCCAAATACGGGAAGCTGGCCTGACGCTCAGACAGATGCCGAACCCCTGCAGCCACCGAGTATACCGCAGCCAAGTCCGCCCCCCTGCGCACCCCTTCCGCGTTCTCCAGCAAAGGTTCAGGCCGGGGCCCGAACGCGCGGGTTACGCGCTCCAGCAGAGCCTCGCCCCAAGCCCTGACTGCGTCCAGAATAGTGCGAGGCCGCTTCGTGCGGGCTGCCGCAGCCTGCACGACAGCGTGGATCTCCACACCGTGTCGCGCATCCTTCGCTGCCCACAGCGACCGGGCGACCTGCGCATCATCGGGGTTCTTGCCTTCGCGGGTTCGCAAGGCGATGGCTTCCATCGCCTGTGGAGAGACCAGGCCTAGCTCCTTGGCCTTAGCCAGAATGTCGGCACGCCGACCGCTGAACTCCATGATCGTCTGTCGGGATATCCCGCTGATCTCGAACTGCCCGTGCTTGCCCGTCAGCTCCGTCCCATATCCCAGCTTCTCCAGCCCTGCCCGCAGGTGCGCATGGTAGATCGAGCCGATCAATGAGGCGTTACTCCAGATCGGCCGGTTGTGGATGGCACGCCATTCGCCATCTGGACGCTGTGTGGCATTTGCGATGACCACGTGCGAGTGCAGCTGCGGGTCGCGGTTCCGACTAAGGTCATGCCGGAAGGCGGCATAAAGCAGGTTTCCGGTCGCAATGTTCTGCGCCCCGCCCTTCCCCTCGCGAGCTGTAGCAAGCCGCTTTTCCGCCCAGCGCATCGTATCCGCGACCGCGCGCTCATGCGCGTTGATGATGCGCGCGTCCCCTCCGATCAGAGCTACCAGCGAGACAGACTTGGAGGGGCTGAACGTCAGTTCGAAACCCGGTGACCGATTACCCTTTCCGTCTCCGGATATCTCGATACCGCCAGGCAGTTTTCCCTCTAGGACACTCTGGAAAACGCAGGCCGATACCTGCCCCGTCAGGCCGAGCTTCTCCGCACCCGCGCCGCCCCAGTGTGACGGCCCTTCCTGATCTGCCGTATAGTAGTTGTCCTGCGCATAATACGCTGCCGCAGCGCCTGCCCCTGCTATGGAATGCGGGGTGACCGTCACGGACTTACCGGACGGGTCAACCGCACCTTGCAAGTTATGCTGCCGAGCGATCGCTGATAGCGATCCAGGCAGCTCAAATAGTCTTTGCGAAAGTGTGCCTGTCCGTTCACCAGGATGAGCGTGGCAGACAATACCGATTTGCTCGCTTCGTCATCACCGAGCAGGTTGCTGGAAGCGTCGATAGGGTGTGTTGCTCCTGCAAGGCGAATAGCAAGCCAGTGGGTCGGTGCTGTGTTGGCCATCAGGAAAGCGAGCAGTCCCAGGCATGCGACCGCTATGAAGGCTCCTAGCCATATGCCCCGAAGTGTCGTTAGCCTGTCGGAACGGACAAGACGGAGCTCAGTCCTGATGCTCTTGAGATCGTTCTGCATAGCCCCGACACCCTGCGAAACCTCCTTCATCACCTTGCCCTCAAGTGCGCTCATCCGGGCTTGAAAGCGCCCCTCGAATTCCTTGATCATGTCACGCAAATGCGCCGTGCCGCCGGTGTTCGTAATGTGCGCCTTCATGCCGGCGAACCCTGCCTCAAGCGCCTGGGGAACATCCTTGCGCAGGGTCTCGACGGTGTGGCGGAACTGGTTGGCGAGACTGTCGAGATTGGCGGCGAGAACCGCACTCCGTTCTACCGCTCGATCGCCCTTTGCGGCAGCAAGTTTTTGAGCCCGCTGCGCGGCTGCATCGCTATCCATTTTGACGAGCAGTTCCAGATAGTCGCCTACCGACATGCCGCGCTTTTTCGCTGACTGCTCGGCCTGTTCGTAGACCTGCCGATCGATGCGCACCCGCGCCTTCTCAAAGGAGGGTGGCAGGCTCATCGACCGATCCTTTCGCGTGCTTCCTGAAGCAGCCGCTCGGCATGACGGAACACCCGGTCGCGCCATTGGGCGATACGGTTTCGATCACGTTCTGCGAGAGCCTCCAGGAGCACCTCCTGCCCAGCCCTCACCTTGCAGAGTTGTTCGAGGTGCACCTCATCGTATGGCTGCAGCTCGTTGCCCAGCGCCCGCAGGAGCGTGTCGGAGACCCAGGCGCTGCGCGACTTACCCATCACTTCGGCGCGCCCTTCAATCTGCGCCAGCTCGGCCGGCGTGAGATAGACGGTGATTGGAACCTTAGCCATCGACACCACCCTCCCTTTGCATCGCGAGTTCAGTATGCGGCAATCAGGTGAGCAGAGTAACACACCCTTAATATTACAGAAACAGCCAGATTCTTGCTCCTTGCCCCGCCTTGTCCCATCCGGTCCATGCTCTTTGCGGCGATGGGACAAGGAAGGACAACTGAGCTTTCCTGTCACAATGCGCACCCTGCAGGGGTGCATCGGGTGTGTAAGATCAGACCTACATCAACCCGGCCCAGTCTTCAGTATGGTAGGTTCTGGCGTCGAGACCAGTAACCCGTGGGCGTTGCACGGCCGCGAGGCCGCAAAAGATTACCGATAAAGGCGATCAAAATTCACGCTCAGGTCAATCGTCTCCGGCGCTGGCAGCGCTTCCCATTCGAGGCGGCTCCGAAACCGTTCATAGGCCCCTCGAACGTACCACTCCAGCGAGTGCATCTTGCGTGGGCGTACAATCGCTATCAAACCACCGGTTTCTGGCGCGATGGATGCTTAGGCCGAAAGGAAAGTCTCGATGCGCAAAGCATCCCGCATTTCCCCCCAGCCTTCATGCGTGGTCAGAAACCCGGCGATCAGTACCAGGCCGTCCACCAAGTGGAAGGTCTTGATGAACGCCGCTCCATCTCCCCAGCGTGCGAAATGGCTCACCATTTTTGGCGTACGGGATCGTCCCACCCCGTGAAAGCCTGTCTCCAATTCTCCAGCCACATACCAAACACGATCGGCTCGTCCCGGGCGGCATGGAGAGCGACGTCGGTCACCTTGTCCGTCAGTTCGTCGAGAACCTGCATCAGGTTTTCCATGATGACGTCAAAATCCGCATCTTGGAGCAACAACGCCGCATGAGACCCCACCTACTGGACCGTCTCAGCTAGGATCGATGCCCAGGATCCAGCCGCTTTATGCAAGGCGCTCACCAATGATTGAGCTGGAAGCCTCGCGTTTGTCCTGACGCCATCCGGCAAGCAGGAAATGCATGCCCAGATCGGATCTCTCCGGCGCCAGTTCGGATACTCCAGCCCAGCCTTCACGGGCTTCGTTATAGAGGTGCCCTAGGATGATCGCGACGGCATCTCTATAGCCCTCATCATCCCAGGCTATCCACTCGCTCCAATCATCCGGAACAAGGCTCACCAGCCAGCCATTGGCCGGTAGGATTCCTTCGATCTCATCAAACTCGTTGCTGACGGTGTCGAACAGGACTTGGACCGTTAGCCAGAGCAGCATCCCAGCATGGCGATTGTAGAAGCCAGCATCGTCATGAAAGAAGCCAACTTCCTTGCTCCCGGATAATGCCTTCATGGCTTTAACGAAGGGCGTCCAGGTATCGACTTGATAGTCGGACTGCGGATCAAATTCGAAGCTTTCCAACCATGCCTCGAACGTGAACACCCTGTCATCCTCGAAAAAGGCTTCGACGTCTCTCTCGGTCATCTTTACCATCTCACGCAACGCCGGTGCGAGCGTGTTCACGAGGGTCCCCATCGGTACGTTGCGCAGCATCGCTGCGGTAAGGCCCGCCATAGCAATGGGCGGTAGCTCGCGACGGTCCAGCACCTTAGTCCAACTGTTGTCGAACACAGTTAGCGGAACGTTCTGCGGTGAGGTGGTCGGGTTTCTTCGCTTGGCCACAATGCCTCCTGATTTATACTGGAGGCGGCCCGAGCCGGGTGTTCGTAACCCCGCGCGAACACAAGGCGCCGCCGTCTTTGGGCAGAACCTTGGACATGCACGACGGCCACCCGGCCGAAACTGAATTCGACCGGTGTTCGCGGTGGGAGGTTACGACGCCTCACCCGTGGGACATACCGCCGGGCACCTGCATGTTAGCGAGGCTACGACGCTCGCGGAAGCACCTTCACATCGCTATCATTTAGATAGCTAAATGGATAGGATATCGATTGGCAATCGATATCCTTCATGTGCGGATATAGGAAACATAAGGGTGCGTACCCTATCTGAGGTCAGCCCCGTCAGGGGCGAAATGACACTGATCTGACCATATCGCGGCACTGCTGCCGGAAAACCGGATCGGCCGTGCTGCGACTCTGTGCGCTGCGCTATCCCGGCCGGATGCTGGTGCCGGGCGAGGTTGATCCCGCTCTCTGTGTCGGTCTTCCTCAGCGCCCAGCTCGGCATCTCCGGCGACACGCTTGTTGGCTATGCAATGCGTCGCCGGACCCGCCAGCAGCATATGAAGGTGCTGCGCCGGATCTACGCGTTCAGGATGTCCCCCGGATAGGGCGCACCGCCACCGGCGTCTCGCTGCCCGCTGAAGCGAAATCCAGGCTCTCAATAGGATATCGATATCCTGTCAATATGCTATTTCTTTCCGGTCAACGCTCGAAATTCCTCTAGGGCCTCCCAATAAGAGCGATGGCCCCGCTGATTGGTGTACTCGATAAACCACTCCAGAGTGTCCTTAGGGCCCTTGATAAAAACGCTGATCTGCGGCTGCGCGGAACGCCTGCGCCGGCGCGGAGCACCTGATGTTTCTTCTACGCCCCCTCCTGGAGCGCCACGATCAACGAAGCCCAGCGCGTCGCCGCGGCGAATAGCAGCTTCCTCACGCGCAGGATCCAGAGGGACGGGCGTACGTTCGATACCGTTAAGATCCAGGCGATCCCCCTCACCTGTCGTCGCGTCGCCCGACTTGTGGCCGACAGCTTTCTTGCCGAAACCATAGCTGGTCATGCGCAAATCTCCTCTTGGACGGCCTGCAGCACGTAACGTGCTACTTCATGAGCGTTCTTGCGTGCAGCGGGCACGCCCGAGGTTCTCGTTTCGTCTAGCTCCTCAAGTGTTTGGCTGAAGTCGAAGATGTCACGGTAGGCTGCGCGCTCAACTAGGCCGGCAGGAAGGAGGGGTAACTCAGCCTCCTCGATGGCGGCGATGATCCGCTGCGCTGTCTTAGTTTGAATAGCCGCATTGTCTCGACTGCGGACCAGACGGAAAGGGATATTGCGGCCGAGAGCTTCGGCCTCCTCTTGGATCAACGCAACCGCGTTAGCGGCGAGTTCGGCATCGATTGGCGAGAGGTTGAACGGAATCAATACGAGGTGCGATCGAGCAAGCGCTCGCGAAGTCATGCGCGAGGCAGTACCTTCAAGATCTATCAGTACGAAGTCGTGGGAGGTTGTGTGCTGGTCGACGAGGCGGACGAGCTCTGATTCCTTGGGACCAGGGATAATGTCGAATGGCGTTCCTCGGCCTTGCTCTGCTCGCCTGCGGCCCCATCCGGCTATGATAGCGTTGGGATCGGCGTCTATCACTGCCACTGACGCACCGCTGCGCGCCAACTCGCACGCGAGCACGAATGTTAGTGTGGTTTTCCCTGCTCCGCCCTTGGGGTTGGCGACCGAAATTGCGGGCATCGTCGCTTTCCTTCAGATTGGAATAGACTAGAGCCTTGCTAGCAACACCACAGCCATAGCGCAAGGCAATACAAAGCCTATCGATATCTATCAGATATCCATGAGTGGTCTAATGTAGCTTCTTTGAGGTCTCCCCTTTGGCTAGCTTAGAGCGCTGCCATGGCGGCTTGCTCCCGCTGGGAGCATTCGCGCCGTAGGCGCGTCTGTACCACGCCGGATGATTGGACGTTGGAGTTGAAACTGTGATTTCGTGTACACTGCCGTTAGGCGGGAATGTTGGCCGTCTAGGCCAACTCCTTATTGGTTTGGAAAAATAGAATCGGTAAGCGGTTCCGTATTCTTTTGAGACTCACGCTCTTGCCTGTCGAGCGCTGCGCCAAGCCGAGCGAGAACCTTGCCCAGCGGGCCGTCGACGGTGGCTTGAGCCAATTCACGGCACGAGAGTTGTGAACGCATGTGCAGAACCTCATCCTGCTGTTCTGTACGGCGCTGGATTTCGTCGTCCGGAAGCGGGGCAGGGCGCATCCAGCGCGGCAAGTATGCCTGTATTCGCTTGGGTAGCATCGCCCTGTAGGCGTTCGAGGTTTGCTCGTATCGAGGTCCGGGACCATCCGCCTCAATCCTCTTGAAGCGGCGTTGACGCACCAAGAAGCCGATCGCTTCAAGGACATGCAGTGCCCGTGCCACGGTCGCCCGGCCTAGGCTGGTCGCCTCGGCCAAATAGTCATAGCTTGGAAAGACGCGGCCACGGTTGAGGCGGGCAAGGGTGAGTATCTCCTCGAAGACCCGCACGCTGGCGGCGGTGAGGGAGGTCAGAAGCCGATCTGCCGGAGTGAGCACGCGCAGACCCTGGCGTGCCTCTCGGCGCAGCTGGCGACCTGCATCGAGGCTACGCCGCGCAGCACGCAGCATGCGGTCGGTCTCACCCTTCGCTGGGGGGACGAAAAAGACGTCTTCGAAAGTCCCGGCCTCAACACTGCCCCGCAGAACCCGTGCACCGGTCGGATGCGACGCTCCGGACTTTGTCTTGCGCCTTCGCGCAGGACTATAGGTGAAGGCGCTTGCTAGCGCCCCGCTCAGGGCATCGCCCAGGGTATGCATTCCCATCTGTCCCTCCGCACGAGAGAGCAGTCACCAGACAAAGCAAATCCGTGGCGCGAAGCGCGCATCCTTGAACTAGGGTTCGATCTGGTGTATGGAGAGGGGGTAATATCGACCCGGTTCGACGTTTGGCGACGTCGCTCCAACCCAGATTAGGATGCCCGGCCTTCGTGCCGGGCTTTCTTTTATATGGTCACAAACGCCTCGCTCTGATCGAGCCGACCCCATGCCGGCAGGGCGCATTGTCGCAGCAATAATCCAATATCGGAAGCCATTGCAGTTCGTGCTTTCGAGTAGGAAATGCCGAAAAGTTTCGTGCTTTCGAGTAGGAAATGGCCTGCTGACTCGTGCTTTCGAGTAGGAACTCCAGCAAGCAATTCGTGCTTTCGAGTAGCAATTCGGCCGCAGCCCGAATCATGAATGCGGCCCATGCTGGCCAATGCGAAAGCGGATCGAAAAGCGAGCGGGGAGGGCGCTACACGCCCTTGTCTTCCAGAGGCTCCATACGCCGGGTGATGATGATCTTCGCTTGGGTTGGCTTGCGTCCCCGCCGGCCGCCTGGGACTTCCACCACCTCTTCGATCAGTTTCAAGTGGTAATCAGGGATCGCATCCGCCCCCGCGATTTGCCGTATGGCGATCCTAAAATTCGCTAGAGGGTTCTGAAATCCGATCTGCAAACGCAAGGTTTGCAGGTCCATCTCAAGCGGTTCGTCATCGACTGCAGTCGAGCGGGCGACCTCGTAGATGCGCCGCTCGATTGGCCCGAGCTGGAAGTAGGTAGCGGCATAATCCAGCACCTGTCGATCTCGCAGAATCGAGCGGAACAGCCAATCGCACAGCCGCACTTTCACGGCTTTCAGCCGTTTCTCGCCATTTCGTGACCGGGCATACTGCAGCCGCGCCTCCGAGAGCCAAGAGAAGAACCCTTCCTCGCCTTCGCCACCGGCCTCGATGTTTGTGCGGATCTGAGTTCCCTGTAGCCGCTCCAGCGCATCTGCCAGACGGGCATAAGAGCGCGCGGAATGGTTGGCACCAGTGACGCTGAACAGGTCATGCGCCGTGAACACGAAGTCCTGAGCGACAGGCATGCCCTGCTCGAGTTTGGCCGCCATCAGCGAAGCAATGTAGAGTACAATCTCCTTGTCATAGATGGTTGCCACCCCCCGCGCGCTCGGCCTCACCTCGATCGAGACGTCCGGCGTCGCGTAGGCAAGGGGCTTCATCCAGGCGTTCTTGCTCAGCGCGAAAAAGGGGAACGCCATAAGCGAGCGCTCCCCGCGGATCTCGCTAGTGAGAGGGCTATCAAGCAGGAAGAGGTCACGTTGGGAATGGGTGCGGGTCATGCGATGTGGCTATCTCATACCTGAGACAGTCGCGGCAATTTATACTCGAAAGCACGAATTGCTCTCCCGCATTAGGTCGTGAACTCATAAACTGAGTGTGGGATCGTTGGACGAGTCCCAAGCCTTGGCTGCCGAAACCGGCGCCGTTTGCGTGCTTGCTCCTCGCGCGATGAGGGCCGGACATAGCCCACGATCAATCGAGAAGCCTGAAAGATGCCTATGAGCAAACACACGGCTCCAGCGATCCCGGCGCTCCAATACTAGCCTGGGCTTCCCGGCGGGATGTCCACGACAAGACTTATCGCTCCGAGCAGCGGGATCGGCGAGAGGCAAAGCAGCTTTTTAAGCAAACGCGAAGGTAGGGATGTAGCTGCGCCGCTCCAATCGCGATCCACCTACGTGCGCAGTGCTTGAAGGATTTTTCCTGCCATCTCCGTTGCATGGACCCGAACTCCTGCCATCGACGCATCTGCGACGTAAGCGGGGCCTGAGCCCCACCTTGCGGGTATGATCTGCAAAGCCGAGTCTCACCGCCTTTGATCGGGGCGGAGATGGCTGGTGCTATGACGATGTCATGTGATGATGCTGGTACTAGCGGGGC
>Ga0233380_1000792_pt1 | contig 15376 bp, 17 predicted proteins | sample ElkDunMinimDraft_9_FD_191541 | JGI IMG/M metagenome (GOLD analysis project Ga0233380, IMG submission 191541) | Fecal eukaryotic communites from dung pellets of Tule Elk in California, USA - Elk Dung F36 | ecosystem: Host-associated > Mammals > Digestive system > Large intestine > Fecal | place... | reverse complement strand
GTTGCATAACCGATTTTTTTGTTAGAAACTTTAGCAAAGTTTCTAACAGTCAAATTTTATGATTGCTTTTTTATTAAATAATTTTTTATATTTACATAAGTAGCTGTTAAAACCACTAATCATGAAAAAAAATATACTTTTAATAACCTGTTTTTTTATTACACAACTTGGCTTTGCCCAAGTATTATTGAGCGAAGATTTTAACAGCTACCCAGCCGGACATTTAAATACCGATTATATTAATAATACCCCTGGACAAGGTGGTTGGGTTACAGAAAGGCATGCCAATGCCGCTGCAACTGTAATGGTTACACCCGAAACAGGTAGGGGAAATGTAATTAGTTTTACAACAAACGGAAATTTTTCTAACGAATATGTTATTGTTAAGCAAAACATAGGTGTTATAACTGCATTATGGAACAACCGTACCGCAGGAAACAACGTACTAAAATTTGAATACGAAGTTTTTGGCACAGGTATTTTTATTGCTGAAGGAAGTATTTTACATAATACTATTAATTTTATTACATTATGTTTTAAATCAACATCGGCTTATAGAATTGAAGCCCGCACTGTAGGTTCAGGTGTTACTAATCAAACGCTACAAAGTTACACGTCATCTACTTTTCCGTACAATACTTGGCATAAAATAGAGTTGTTTTATGATTATACCGCAAAAAAGGCATACTATTACATACCCAACTTAAATCTTTTTAAAGTAGATAATATAGTTTCTGCAATTACAAATTTACAAGATAATATATCTGTACATGGGAGTAGTTTAAAAATTGGTTCCGTTGTTAAATACGATAACATTAAACTTACGGCACTGCCAAGTGTACCACCGTATATTTTAAGTGCTAACGAATTAGTGTCGGCAAAATTTAATATGTACCCAAACCCTGCAACAAATGTGGTAAACATAACCAACAACGAAAATATGTTGGTAGAGGAAGTTACGGTTTACGATAGTACAGGTAAACAGTTAACTACCCAAAACTATAACAACGAAAACCAAATACAGTTAAACGTAGAAAATTTAGCAAGCGGTACGTATATGCTGCATATACAAACAAACGCCGGTTTAGCAGTTAAAAAGCTGGTTAAAAAGTAAATACTTTGTTTTTTGCTGACTGAATATTGCATTTTTGTAAAGCAATAAAAGCTTTATAACAAAAAGCCGAAGACAAATCTTCGGCTTTTTGTTGTGGTACCTCCAGGAATCGAACCAGGGACACACGGATTTTCAGTCCGTTGCTCTACCAACTGAGCTAAGGTACCGAGTAATAAACTCTGTATTTTGTGGTACCTCCAGGAATCGAACCAGGGACACACGGATTTTCAGTCCGTTGCTCTACCAACTGAGCTAAGGTACCGAGTAATTAAACTCTGTATTTTTGTGGTACCTCCAGGAATCGAACCAGGGACACACGGATTTTCAGTCCGTTGCTCTACCAACTGAGCTAAGGTACCGTTTTGTTAAGTAAACTACTTCTCAAAAGCGATTGCAAATATAGTAGGTTTTTTTATACAATTCCTAATCTTTTCAAAAAAAAATTTACCTACCTTTGTTTAAATATGCCCGATAAACTATGATTATTTGCATTGATGTTGGTAACACGCGTACTAAAGTTGCTGTGTATGAAAACAGTACGCTACAACAGTTAATAATTACCAATAACGAAAAATTAACAAAAAATATATCCAAACAAATTCAAGGAATAGAAAATTGTGTGGATATTATACTGTCTTCGGTTGGCAATTTGTCTTTACAGACTATAGAAAACCTAAAAAAATTAGGTAATTTAATTGTTGTTACGCACGAAACATCGGTTCCTTTTAAAAATTTGTATGCCACTCCTACCAGTTTAGGAATAGATCGAATTGTATTGGCTGCAGGCGCTACCTTAAAATACCCCAACCAAAATAGGTTGGTGATAGACGCCGGAACTTGTATTACCTACGATTTTATAAACTGTGCCAACCAATATCATGGCGGTGCTATTTCACCCGGAATTGGTTTACGCTATAAAAGCTTAAATGATTATACAGCAAATTTACCTTTAGAAAAAATTTCTGAACTGCATCCTTTTGTGGGAAATTCAACTTCTGGATCCATACAATCGGGCGTGTTAAACGGGGTAATTGCAGAGATTGAAGCATTTATAGATCATTTTAAACACCAAGACGAGAATTTAACAGTAATTTTAACAGGCGGAAATTCTGAATTTTTGGTAAACCGTTTAAAAAATAGCATCTTTGCCAATCCAAACTTTTTATTAGAAAGTTTATTTTTATTACATCAACACATTGTATCAAATGATTAAAAAAATTATATTGGGTGTTGCTTTGGCAAGTATATCAAATACTTATGCACAACAAGGTACCGCTTCTCCTTATTCTTACTATGGCTTTGGTGAAAAGCATTTTAAAGGAGCAAACGAAGTTAAATCTATGGGATCTTTAGCTGTTTTTAGAGACAGTCTTCACATAAACACGCTAAATCCGGCTTCATATTCTAAACTGCAAACTACTACTTTTTCATTAGGTGCATCATACAAAGGAACCAATTTAACCAATGCGGGCGGTTCTGAAAAAACTACCAACGGATCTTTTGATTATTTGGCGCTTGCTTTCCCCGCAGGAAAAGTAAATTTTGCCGTAGGTATTATGCCTTACTCTTTTATGGGGTATAACATCCAAAACACAAATAAATCGGGCGATTTTACCGAAGCAAGACAATATGTAGGCGAAGGTGGTTTAAACAGAACCTTTTTAGGTTTAAGTTATAAAATCAATGAAAATTTTAGTATTGGTGTTGATGGTGCTTATATTTTTGGCGATACCGAAACCAGTCTTACAAAATTTATGATTGATAATGGCGAAGGTTTACCTGTAGAACGCGGAAGCCGTATGACTAATAAAAACAATTACAGCGGACTTACTGTTAACACGGGTTTAAACTTTGAACAACCTTTAAATAATAAACTAACTTTATTTGCAAGTGCTACCTTTAGCCCTGAAATGAAGTTAAAAAACGATCAAGAAAAAAGAATCGCTACTGGTAAAGTAGACAGCAATATAGGCTTTGCAGAAATTGATGGCGTTACTACCAGAACAGATAATGAAGAAATGCTTTTACCAATGAACTATTCTATTGGTGCGGGTGTTGGCAATCATTTAAAATGGTTTGTAGGCGCAGAATATACAGCAACACAAACATCAAAATACAATTCGTTTTACAAGTACGACAATGCAAATTTCAACGATTATATGAAAATTGGCGTTGGTGGATTTTACACACCTAAATTCGATTCGTTTACAAGTTATTTCCAAAGAATGACCTATCGTGCAGGTTTTAATTATGAAGATACAGGTTTAGTAATAAATAAAGAAGCTATTAAAGGATACAATGCTAACGTTGGTTTAGGATTTCCGGTTGGTAGATACAATTCTAACATAAACCTTGGTTTTGAATACGGTCAAAAAGGAAATACCAATATGGGCTTAATTAAAGAAAACTATTACGCTATTAATATTGGACTTTCATTTAACGATGTGTGGTTTAAACGCAGAAAATTTGAATAATTGAAAAAATATTTTGCACATATTATCGTATTGGCTTTTGTATTTTCTGCTTGCAACAACGATTTAAAAGACATTCAGAATCTAAACAAAAAGCAATTGTACGCTACAGGCGAAGCCGATTCTATAAACGTTAAGTATACCGATTCTGCCAAAATAAAAGCAGAAATGTATGCGATTAAAATGTTAGATTACGGTAAAGCAAAATATCCGTTTAACCATTTCCCAAAAGGTATTAAAGTTACTGTTTATGATAGTAACCGAAATAAAAATTTCATAGTTGCAAAACAAGCAACTATATACAACAAAACCGGACTTATAAATTTAGTGGGCGATGTTAAAATTACATCACACGACGGTAAAGTAATGAAAACACAGCAGTTGTTTTACGACCAAAAAAACAACTGGTTTTTTACCGAACACTATTTTAAGGTTACCGATAAGAATAAAAGTTTTTTTGATGGAACCGGCGTAGATTTCGATCAAAATTTTAAAATTGTAAATGCACAGCAAAACCGTGCAGAATTAAAAGATGTTTCTAATGAAAATTTATAAAATTATTGCCTACATTTATTTATTATTTGGTTTGTTTTTTATTTACCAAGCCTATATTGCTTATTCTATAAATGAAAATTACATTATAAACTTAGCCTTTGCTGGTATGGCAATTTTTATGTTTATATTTAGGTTGCGTAGTTTTAACCGCCAACCCCAAAATAAAAAGTAGTACATGATAACATTTGGATTTATATTTCTTAGCATAGCTGTACTAATCTGTTCAGGATTAATGGTTGCTTATTCTAACGCAAATAAAATCTATCTTAACTTAGAGTCTAAGAAATTAGAGACAGACAATCATTATTTAAAAGTTGTTACCGAACAACCTCGTCTTTTTATTGGCGCTTTAAAAGTTGGAAACAGTATTTTTATAACCATATTAAGCCTGCTTTTTTTTAGCACGTTTTTAAATTCGTATGAATTAGATGATTTATGGAAAGTACTACTGTTTTTATTTTTACTGTATTTTATCTCTAAGTTTTTACCACAAACCTTCGTTAAACCATTTGCCAACGATATTATTCTAACAACAAAACCTTTAATACAAATTATATTAAAGTTGTTTGGATCTGTTGCTCAATTTTTTATTTCGATAAGTGAAAAATCTTTAGAACGAAAATACCCTTTTGCAAAAGATACTGAATTTAATCTTTTAAGTACAGGTGATTTAGGCACCTACATCTCTCAGCAAATCAAAGCAAGTAATCAGCAAGAACAGCTAGAAAACGAATTCGAGATTTTAAAGAACGCTTTGTCATTTCCTAAAGTAAAGGTAAAGGAGATTATGACACCCCGTAACGAATTTGAATTTGTAAATGAACTAAATTCCATTGAAACAATTCGAAAAAAATTTGTGGACACCGGTTTTTCTAAAATATTAGTGATTAACGATACTAACGAACATTTTATTGGTTATTTACATACGTATGATTTACTACAACTACAACAACCAATAGAAAATTTTCTACGTCCGTTTGTATATGTTTATGACGATTTATTGATAAAAAATCTTTTAAACACGTTAACCCTTAGAAAAAAGTCGATCGCCTTAGTAAAAAACACAGATAACGAAGTTATTGGTTTGGTTACCTTAGAAGATATTATTGAAGAACTTTTTGGCGAAATTACCGATGAGCATGATGATACTTTAGTTGCAAAACAGATTTCCGATAACGAATATATTTTTTCTGCAAGTTTGGATATAGACGATTTAAAAGAAAAGTTCCATGTGGTCATTCCAGAATCAGAACATTATCATTCTTTAGGTGGTTTTATCTTTCATCATTTAAAACGTCAACCTAAAACTAAGGAAACGGTTACTATAAAATCGTTTAAAATAAAAATTTTAGCAGCCACAAACACCCGAATTAAAACGGTTGCGCTAACTAAATTAAATTAATGCATCAAAAAAGATGCATTTTTTTTTATTCTCTTTTTTTATTTAACAGATAATTGTATTTTCGCTCATGAAAAAATTACACATTCATTAAAATGGCAGTTTTACAAAAAATTAGAGAGAGATCAGGATTACTAATCGGAGTAATCGGATTTTGTATACTAGCATTCGTTGCTGGAGATTTATTAAGCGGTGGCTTAGATTTTAACTCACGCGATGTTGGCGAAGTAAATGGCGTTTCAATATCTGCAATAGATTACAGTAACAAAATTCAAAATTTAGAACAAAGTGGTCGCGGTAAAGGCGCACAACTTCACAACCAAGTTTGGCAAAATGAAGTGCGTACTATTTTATTCAACGAACAGTTAGACAAAGCAGGTTTACGATTAGGAAAAGATCAATTGATTAATGTACTTAAAACCGACCCAAGCTTTGCACAAAACCCACAGTTTTTAAACGACGCTGGTAAGTTCGACATTAACAAATTCAACACGTTTTTAGCTCAAATGAAAGCGCAAGGACCACAACAATGGAATGCTTGGCTTGAATACGAAAAACAATTAGAAACAGTTGCAAAAGAGCAAATGTACCTTAATATGATTAAAGGTGCTATTGTAACAACTACTGCCGAAGCTAAAATGGTTTACAAAAACGAAGCTACTAAAGTATCTTTTGATTATGTAACTATTCCTTATGCTACAATTAACGACGAGCAAGTAAAAGTTACAGACGATGAAATTACAGCGTATGTTAAAAAACACGCTACACAATTTAAAACAACTCCGTCACGCAAGGTAGAATATGTTTTCATTGCAAATAAACCTTCTGCAGAAGACGAAACACAAACTAAACAAATTATAGATGATTTGTTGAAACCATCTGTAGTTTTCAACCAAACAACAGGTAAAAACGATACTATTTCAGGTTTTTCAAAAGCTACAGATATTAAAGCATTTGTAAACCAAAATTCTGATGTTCCTTTTGATTCAACTTACTACGCAAAAGAACAATTACCAACAGAACATGCAGAAAAAATATTTACTGCTCCAGTTGGATCTATTTACGGTCCGTACGTATTTAACGATTATTATGCCGTTTCTAAAATTATTGCAAAGAAAAATACTGCAGAAACAGTTGATGCTTCTCATATTTTAATTGCTTACAAAGGTGCAGACAGAGCAGATGCAACTGTGAACTTAACAAAAGAAGAAGCAAAAGCAAAAGCCGATGCTTTGTTAAAGCAAGCACAAGGTGGTGCAGACTTTGCTAAATTAGCAACAGAAAACACAAATGATTCTGGTTCTAAAGAAAATGGCGGTAAATACCCAAACATCAACAAAGGACAAATGGTTCCGTCTTTTGATCAATACATCTTTAATAATCCAGTTGGAAAATTAGGTATCGTAGAGTCAGACTTTGGTTACCATGTATTAAAAGTTGACAAAGTAAACGAAAAAGAAGGTGTTCAATTGGCAACTATCGCTAAAAAAATTGAATCATCTACTAAAACAGAAGACATGCTTTATGCACAAGCTACTAAGTTCTTAGAAAGTGTTGAAAACAATAGTAAAGACTTCGCAAAACAAGCTACTGCTTTAGGTTTAGTATCTTTTCCAGCAACTAAAATTGATCCGTTCGCAGACCAATTAACAGGTATAGAAGGTACACATGCCGAGGCAATTCGTTGGGCATCTAACAAAAAAACAAGTATTGGCGATGTTAAGAAATTTGATTCTGCAGACGGATATTTAGTAATGACATTGGTGAATGTTAATGATTCTGAAATTATGGATGCAGAGGAGGCTCGCTCAACAGTGGAACCAATTTTAATCAACGAGAAAAAGGCGGCAACTATTCGCAAGCAAATGGCAGGTAACACTTTAGAAGAAGTTTCTAAAAACGCTAAAGCAGGAATTGTAAACGCAATCGATGTTACAGGTGCTAACCCATTGGTAAACGGTTTCCAAGAACCTTTAGTTGTGGGTGTGGCATTAGGTAAAAAACCAAATGAAACGTCTGAATTAATCGACGGTCGTAATGGTGTTTACATGGTTAAAACTAAAAACATCACCAAAGCTGTAGATTTGCCAAACTATCTAACTTACAAACAAAAAGTAGGTACAAACAATAGACAAATGGCTCAAAACATGGTTTTCAGTGCAATGTATCAAAATGCAAAAATCGAAGACAACCGTGCTAAGGTTTTACAATAAACCAAACATAAATGTATTTAAAGTCCGTTCTTTTGAACGGACTTTTTTTTATGCTTTTATTTCTTATTTTTGCACATACAAATTAAAAATAAAATGAAAGCATACGTATTTCCAGGTCAAGGTGCTCAATTCGTAGGAATGGGTAAAGATTTATATGAAACATCAGCAATTGCCAAAGAACTATTCGATAAAGCCAACGAAATCTTAGGTTTCAACATTACCGAAATCATGTTTAACGGTACCGATGAAGAATTAAAACAAACCAAGGTTACGCAACCTGCGGTATTTTTACACTCGATTATTTTAGCGAAAACCCTACCCGATTTTAAACCTGAAATGGTTGCCGGACATTCATTAGGTGAATTTTCAGCTTTGGTTGCCAACGGAACCTTATCTTTTGAAGATGCCTTACAATTAGTATCTAAACGAGCTATGGCAATGCAAAAAGCCTGCGAAATTACGCCATCAACCATGGCAGCCGTTTTAAATTTAGACGATAAAACTGTGGAAGATATTTGTGCATCAATTGATGGTGTGGTAGTAGCTGCAAATTACAACTGTCCGGGACAATTGGTTATTTCGGGCGAAACAAAAGCAGTTGAATTGGCTTGCGAAAAAATGAAAGAAGCCGGTGCAAAACGTGCATTGATTTTACCTGTTGGTGGAGCTTTCCACTCACCTATGATGGAACCTGCTCGCGAAGAATTGGCTGCTGCTATCGAAGCAACCACCTTCACTACGCCTATTTGCCCGGTATATCAAAACGTAACAGCAAGCGCCGTTTCTGATCCTGCTGAAATTAAAAAGAACTTAATCACGCAATTAACTGCTCCCGTTCGTTGGACACAGTCAGTTCAGCAGATGATTGCCGACGGAGCTACATCGTTTACCGAAGTAGGTCCTGGTAAAGTTTTAATGGGCTTGATCAATAAAATTAACAAAGACGCAGAAACGATAAAAGCTTAAATTTAAAACGACTTCTGTTTGAAGTCGTTTTTTTATATCTTTAAAGAAAAATAGTTATGAAGTTTTTAAGTTTAATATTTCTGATGTTACTTATTGGTTGTCAACCTAAAGAAGATAAACCAGAATTAGATTTTGTGAAGATTGATGTTTTTTCAGGGCAACACCATATTCCATCATCAATTACAATCGATTTTAAAAGCAAATCCATCTCTTTTAGTGATTTGTCTCAAATGACTATTATTCCTGAAGATTGTGCTTGTGCTTTTGAAATTCTAAAACCATCTGTCAACTTTGAATATATCAAATTAAATGAAACCGAATTTGAAGGTATAAAAGTAATACTTGATAAGAACTTTATATCTGATATTCAAAAATTAAATACAGAATATTTAAAAGATAGATTTAATTATGTGTATGATGAAGGAAAAAGATTTAGAATAAGCTTTGCTAAAGATTCAACTATCTTTACAACTGAAGATTTCTTAATTTTAGATGGTCATAATGAACTTAAGATATACGAAGTTTTAAAAACAATAAAAAAACATACAAAATCAACCAATAACAAAAAGTATATAGAGCACTTTTCTTAAGAAGTTGAATAGAAAAAACTATGATTCCAAAATTACGAACTGTAACCGTTACCCGATATATTACGCCTTTGCGCGAAGGTGGCTCATTACCCGCTTTGGCAGAAGCGTGTGACGATTTTAAATACGTGATAAAATTTCGCGGTGCAGGTCACGGAGTTAAAGCGTTGATTTCTGAATTATTGGGTGGAATAATTGCTCAATATTTAGGTTTACCTGTGCCCGAACTGGTTTTTATTGAACTAGACGAAGCGTTTGGACAAACCGAAGGCGACGAAGAAATTCAAGATTTGCTGAAATTCAGCAAAGGATTAAACCTAGGATTGCACTACCTTTCGGGTGCTGTAACCTACGATGTAGCTACCAACGATTGCGAGGAACTGTTGGCATCGAAAATTGTGTGGTTAGACAGTTTTATTACCAATGTGGACCGTACGTTTCGCAATACCAATTTGCTAATTTGGCATAAAGAACTATGGCTGATAGATCACGGTGCATCGTTTTACTTTCAGCATTCGTGGGACAATTGGGAGAAAACATCGGTAACGCCTTTTCTTTTGATAAAAGATCATGCATTGATTGCCAAAGCCACGAAATTAGACGAAGTGCATCAAGAATTTACTTCAAAATTAAACGACGACGTATTGCGTGAACTTGTAAATATTATTCCCGATGAATTTTTAAATTGGGAAGAAGGTCCATCAAACGAAGAAATTCGAGAGGTGTATTTTAAATTTTTGTCGAACCGATTGGCACATGCCGATGTTTTTCTAAAAGCCGCTCAAGATGCAAGATAAAGTAGTTTACGAATACGCAGTTATTCGAGTGGTTCCAAAAGTAGAACGCGAAGAATTCATCAATGTCGGGCTGATTTTATTCAGCAAACGCAAACGTTTTATCCGTTTTGAATACCAAATTCCCGAAGAAAAAATCCGAGCTTTTTGTAAAGAATTCGACTTGGATCAATTGAAAGAAAATTTAGAATCGTTTGCTAAAATTGTTTCCGGCAGTAAAAATAGCGGTCCGATTGCACAAATGGAAGCTGATGAGAAATTCCGTTGGATTACCGCTGTAAAAAGTTCAAGCATTCAATCCTCGCGACCACATCCTGGTTTTTCAACCGATTTGAATGCGACGTTTGATAAGTTGTATGAGGAGTTGGTGAGTTAATAATTAGTCAATTTGAAAATTAGATAATTTGAAAATGAAATATATAATCTATTCAGTTCTATTTATAACACTTCTTTCTTGTAATAAAAAGGAAGAAAACAATCCTATACAAAAAATTGAAAAGGTATATATTGATGATCCTTTAGTTTACGAGGTGATTAATGCCGTTTTGGAATTACCTGAAATAACTGTAGACAAACCAAAATATATGTTGAATACAGCATTTAGTTTAGATTTTATTTTAGAAGAGCAACGAAAAGATTTTTATAATAGAGTAAAAGAATATTTTGGCGACTCAGACACTTTGTCAATTAATAGTCAAATAGAACGATGGTTCCGTAAAATATTTTTTTATAAAAAAACAGATGGTAAATGGGAAATCATTACTATCTACAGTGAAACTATCGTTTGTTATTAAAGCAAGTAATCATTAGTACAAAATTAATGAGATGCTGAATCAAGTTCAGCATGACATAGATTGAACATATTCTTTGTCACCCTGAATTTAGTTCAGGGTCGCATCACAATAATATCTCCATAGATAAAAAATTGATAACTTTATGAGATGCTGAATCAAGTTCAGCATGACACAGATTGAACATATTCTTTGTCACCCTGACTAGAGCTTGCGTCTGTACAAAGTAAATTTAGTTTAGGGTCGCAAAAAAAAATAAAACTAGCAAGATGCTGAAACAAGTTCAGCATGACATAGGTTAAACATATTCTTTGTCACCCTGAACTCGTTTCAGGGTCGCACATTAATAATTTTATAAAATTCTCACATCTCAATTCTCACATCTCAATTCTCACATCTCAATTCTCACATCTCACTTCTAAAATAAAACCCTATCTTTGCCTCTATACAAGGAATCAAGTGCAATTCTTGAACTGTCGCGCAACTGTAATGATTCAAAATCAAAGTCAGGTCATTGTATAAAAATTAATCACAAATGCTTTCGCGATTGAAGCTATGGTTTGATTTGTATTTTTACATCTCACTCCTACTTCTGTTGCGATTTTTTATTTAAAATCATGACATTCGAACAACAAATCCAACAAAAAATTGATCTTAAGACCAAACCTTTAGGTGCTTTGGGGTATTTAGAACAACTAGCGTTTAAAATTGCTAAAATTCAAAACACTTTAACTCCCCAATTAAATTATCCTACACAAATTGTATTTGCTGCCGATCACGGTTTGGCTCAAGACGGTGTAAGTGCGTATCCGCCAGAAGTGACTTTTCAAATGGTAATGAATTTCTTACAAGGTGGTGCAGCTATCAACGTGTTTTGCAAACAAAACAACATCGCTATTAAAATTGTTGATTCCGGTGTAAATTTCGATTTTGAAGATCATCCTCAATTAATAAAAGCCAAAGCTGGTTACGGTACAAAAAGTGCGTTACGTGAAAAAGCCATGACCAAAGAACAATTAGATTTTTGTTTTGCCGAAAGTGCTAAAATGGTAAATCTGGCGTTCGATAAAGGTTCAAACATTATTGGTTTTGGCGAAATGGGTATTGGCAATACCTCATCGGCCTCCTTAATTATGGCATCGCTACTTCAAAAACCGATTGAGGAATGTATTGGTCGCGGTACCGGAATGAACAACGAACAATTGCAACACAAAACCAACATTTTAAAACAAGTGATGGCTTTTCATGGAACCATTGCCGATCCTATAGAAATTATGCAAACTTTTGGTGGTTTTGAAGTCGCTCAAATGTGTGGTGCCATGTTGCAAGCTCATAAAAATAACATGTTGATTATGGTTGATGGATTTATCGCTACTGCTGCATTTGCTATTGCGAAAGCGATTGAACCAACCATTTTAGATCGAGCGATTTTCTGTCATGTTTCGGATGAAAGCGGACATCGTGCCTTTTTAGAATCTATGAATCAAAAGGCTTTGTTAGATTTGAATTTACGTGTGGGCGAAGGAACTGGTTGTGCCTTGTCTTATCCAATCATTCAGAGTGCGGTTAACTTTTTCAACGAAATGGCGAGCTTTGAATCGGCTGGCGTTTCTAATAAATAAATGATGATTAAAAAAGAAATCACCTATTTTCTAACGGCATTAATGTTTTTTACGCGCATTCCTATTCCGTTTCGGTTAGATTATTCCACAGAAATCATGAACCAATCGCAAAAGTATTACCCTTTGGTAGGTTGGGTAGTTGGCGGAATCAACGCTTTGGTATTTTACCTTCTACATTTCGTTTTGCCAATGGATATTTGTTTGGTTTTAATGATGATTGCCAGCGTTTTGTTAACAGGTGCTTTTCACGAAGATGGATTTACCGATGTTTGCGATAGTTTTGGTGGCGGATACGGAAAAGAAAAAATCCTGACGATTATGAAGGATAGTCGGATTGGTGCTTATGGAGGAGTTGGAATTATATTGTTGTTCTTACTAAAATTTCTAAGCATGAAACATTTGGCTGAAACTTCAATTTTTGATTTTTTAGTCGTACTGTTAATCGCACATAGTAGCAGTCGTTATTTTTCTGGATTAATGATTCATACGCACGAATACGTTACCGATATCGATCAAAGCAAATCGAAACCTTTAGCCAACAAAGCTTTACCAAAAAAGACCTTATTTGTGGGATTAATTTTTGCATTACTTCCGTTTCTTTGGTTTGATTCTTTTTGGATGCTACTCGTTTTACCTTTTGCTTATTTAGGAAAACTGTATTTAGGTTGGTATTTTAACAAACATATTGGCGGATACACAGGCGATTGCTTAGGAACCGTTCAGCAAGTTACCGAAGTGTTGATTTATTTAGGATTTATTATTTTATGGAAGTTTATATAATTCGCCACACAAAAGTAGCAGTTGAAAAAGGAATTTGCTACGGACAAACGGATGTTGCTTTGGCAGATTCTTTTCAGGAGGAATTAGCTGTTTTAAAAAGTCAGTTACCAAACGATTTTGATCAGGTTTTTAGTAGTCCATTATCAAGATGTAAAATATTAGCAGAGCCATTTTCTTCGGAAATTATTTATGATGATCGATTGAAAGAAATGCACTTTGGCGATTGGGAATTAAAATCTTGGAACGATATTCCTAAAGATGAAATTCAACATTGGTATGATGATTTTGTTTCGGTTTGTACACCCAACGGAGAAAATTTTGAACGATTATACCATCGATGTACTTCGTTTTTAGAGGAATTAAGAACAAAAGATAAAAAAGTTTTGATTGTAACCCACGGAGGCATCATTCGAAGTACTTGGGCGTATTTATTAGAAATTCCGTTACGCAATGCGTTTAAAATTCCTGTCGGATTTGGAGAAGTTTTTCATTTTCATTTAGGAAAAAATAGTGATGAAGATTATATCATTCAAAAGAAATAAGTAAAGAATCCCTCCATTTGGAGGATTTTTCAGTTTTATTCTACTCGGAAAGACACTTTACAAATAACGCCGTAAGTGGCAATTTTCCCATCGTTTACGTGACATTTCATATCTTTCACATAAACAGAATCAATATTTCTTACTGATTTAGATGCTTCCGCAACTGCTTGTTTTACTGCATCGTCAAAACTTACTTCTGAATGTGCAATTACTTCAATTACTTTTACAATTCCCATGAACAATTAATTTTAAATTTCTTAAATATAATAAAAATAATGACAAGATAAATTAAAGCATAAAAAAAGTCTTCTTATACAGAAGACTTTAAAATTATTTTAGAAACTCTAACACCGTTGAAGTGATAAAATCAATCTGATCTTTTTCTAATTCGGTATGCATGGGCAAGGCAATTACTTCGGCACATAATTTATTGGTTACCGGAAAATCGGCATCGTTATATCGAGCATCGGCATACGCTTTTTGTTTGTGTAACGGAATTGGATAATAAATTGCACACGGAATTCCTTTTTCTTGCAAATGCGCTAATAATGCATCGCGTTTACCATTAGTAATTCGCATTACATATTGGTGAAACACGTGATCGTCTCCTTCAAAATCAAAGTCAGGCGTAATAATATTTTCATTCACATAAAAAGCATCGTTATAAGCCTTTGCAGCTTTTCTGCGTGCTTGTCCGTAAGCATCTAATTTTGGTAATTTAGCATTTAAAACTACTGCCTGAATACTGTCTAAACGAGAATTCACTCCCACCACATCATGATGATAACGCTCGTACATTCCGTGGTTTACAATACCTCTTAAAGTATGTGCCAATGCATCATCGTTCGTAAAAATAGCTCCTCCATCGCCGTAACATCCTAAATTTTTAGAAGGAAAAAACGAAGTCGCTCCCACATGACCAATAGTACCAACTTTTGTTTTAGTACCATTTGCTGATGTATAATTCGCCCCTATTGCCTGTGCATTATCTTCAATAACGAATAAATTATGTTCTTTAGCCAAATCCATAATCGCATCCATATTGGCTGCACGACCAAATAAATGTACCGGAACAATGGCTTTGGTTTTTGCTGTAATGGCTTTTTTAATGGCATCGATAGAAATATTCATGGTATCTTCTTCCACATCAACCAAAACCGGAGTTAATCCTAACAACGCAACTACTTCAACAGTTGCTGCAAAGGTAAAATCGGCAGTAATTACCTCATCTCCCGGTTTTAAACCCAAGCCCATCATGGCAATTTGCAAGGCATCGGTTCCGTTGGCACAAGGAATTACGTGTTTAACACCCAAATACTGCTCTAAACTTTTTTGAAATTCATGGACTTTTGGTCCGTTAATATAGGTTGTTGTATCCAACACTTCCTGAATACCAGCGTTGATTTCTTCTTTTATATGTTCGTATTGACTTTTTAAGTCAACCATTTGTAGTTTTTTCATTGTTGAAAATTTGATACGCAAAGGTAAAAAAACCACTTGAATTTATTTTAATAAATGAAAATACTTAGCCGTTTAAAACAA
>Ga0233380_1000791_pt1 | contig 15402 bp, 13 predicted proteins | sample ElkDunMinimDraft_9_FD_191541 | JGI IMG/M metagenome (GOLD analysis project Ga0233380, IMG submission 191541) | Fecal eukaryotic communites from dung pellets of Tule Elk in California, USA - Elk Dung F36 | ecosystem: Host-associated > Mammals > Digestive system > Large intestine > Fecal | place... | reverse complement strand
GCGGCCGCGGCCGCCGTCGGCTCGGCGGACGAGGCGGCGAATGGCGGCGAAATGCTCGTCGACCGGCTGTTGCGCGGCAACGGCGCCGCCGCCGCGCCCGGCAACGCAAATCCTGCCGACCAGCGGGCCGAGGTCAGCCGCATCCTGCTGTCGGCCGCGGCCACCGGCACGCTCGACCCGGCAGACCGCCAGTATCTGATCGATACGGTGGCGGCCCGCGCCGGCATTCCGCCGGAAGAGGCCCAGCAACGCGTCGACCAGCTCTATGCGCAGGCACAGCAACTCGAGGCAGAAGCGCGCGCCGCCGCCGACCACGCCCGCAAGATCGCGGTGATCGCCGCCTTCATGACCGCGGCCTCGCTCCTCATCGCCGGCGTCGCGGCCTATTTCGGCGCCGTGCTCGGCGGAAACCATCGCGACAAGCAGGTTGTGGTTGAGGGGTGGGTCCGTCCCTGGTGACGCGCCGCCGCTTCCGAGCGGGATAGATGGACACAAGACCGGCGAAGCCTATCGGCGTCGCCGGTCTTGTGTCGATGCACCCACGCCCAAACGAAAAAGCCCGCCGGGGGAGGAGGTCCGGCGGGCTATTCGACGTGACGCTCAGGGAGGAGGAAGAGCGTCAACACTGCTGACTTAGTTTCTGCCGAAAGAATTTGCAATCCCCAGCGATGCACTTTTTTTGCGCAGAATGTCGCAGGCAGTGATCGAGATGCGTTGCTGTCAGGCGGCGGAGGCGCGATTCGTCGCCGATTCGGACTTCCGTACCACGAAACGCGACAGGAGCAGCGTCGCCAACTGCGCGCCGGCCAGCTCGATGCGTTGCGCGACCGTCGCGTCCGACGGCTCGCCGTCCTGGAAGTCATGGTCGCTGGCGTAGACCGAGGTCGGCACCGTCATCGCCGAGAAGAAGCCGAACAGCGGCCTCAGCTGATGCTCGACCACCAAGCCGTGGCGATGCCCGCCGCCGGTGGCGCCCACCACAACGGGCTTGCCGGCGAGACTGTTCGGCGCGACGAAGTCGAACAGGTGCTTGAACAGCCCCGTGTAGGATCCCTTGTAGACCGGCGACACCGCGATGACCGCGTCCGCCGTCTCGACAGCTTCGACAATGGCTGCGGCGCTGGGCGACAGTTCGGCGCGCGAGAAGGCGGCGCCGAGCCCGGGGCCAGCGTCGATCATGTCGAAGGCAGTGAACCTCAGGTCGATGCGCGACATCGCCGCCTGCGCCACCGCTCCGGCCAGACTACGCGACTTCGACGGCCGGTTCACGCTTCCGGAGATGGCGACAAGATGGGGCCTGCGGTCGGGCATCAGTATTCCTCCCATGAATGTCTACAAGAATAGTAGACGAAACAGGGAAGGCACGAACCATCCGTGCCGCTTTTCCAGCCGGCCGCAAAAAGCGTTCTCGCAACTGGCCGCAAATTGAAATCTTTTAACTCTATCGATTTGATGGAATTATCTAGCCTTCCTCTCATCGAGGCAGAGCGGCCCCGCATCTGCCCCCAGAGAGGGAAACCCGATGAAGCTCACCCGCCGCCTGTTCACAGCCACGCTCGTCGCCGCCGCGACGTGCGCCGGCACCCCCGCTTTTGCGCAGGACCTCCAGGAGCTGAAGGTCGGTTTCCAGAAAACCGGCCTGCCGGTGATCGCCCGCCAGCAGCAACTGCTGGAGAAGGCGCTGGAATCCAAGGGCATCAGCGTGACCTGGGTCGAGTTCACGGCCGGGCCGCCGCTGGTCGAGGCGCTGAACGTCGGCGCCATCAATGTCGGCTGGGTCGGCGATGCTCCGCCGATCTTCGGCCAGTCGGCGGGCTCGGCGATCGTCTACGTCGCCGCCCTCCCCGGCAATGTCGCTGGCGAGGCGATCGTCGCCAAGGCCGAATCCGGCATCAAGTCGGTCGCTGACCTCAAGGGCAGGAAGGTCGCCGTCGGCAAAGGCACCAGCGCGCACAATCTGCTGATCGCGGCGCTTGAAAAGAACGGCCTCGCCTTCAGCGACATCGAGGCGGTCTACCTGCCGCCCACCGATGCCGCCGCCGCCTTCGCCAGCGACAAGGTCGATGCCTGGTCGATCTGGGATCCGTTCCTCGCCATCGCCGAGACGCGCTACGCGCCCACGGTGCTGGTGCGTTCGCCGGAAGTGCTCGACGTCAACACCTACTTCCTCGCCAACCGCGACTTCGCCAAATCCCATCCTGAGGTGGTGACCACCACGACGGCCGCCCTGGCTGAGGCCGCCAAGTGGGCCGACCAGAACCGCGACAAGGTGGCGGCCGCGCTGCATGACGTGACCGGCGTGCCGCTGGAAGCCCAGACGCTCGCCGCCAACCGCGCCAGGTTCGGCATCTTCCCGATCAGCGACGAGATCGTCGCCAACCAGCAGGCGACCGCCGACCGCTTTTACAAGCTCGGCCTGATCCCGAACGCGATCAAGATCGGCGACGCGGTGTGGACGCCGCCCGGCAACTGATCCCGCTGCCACCAAGACAACCCGCACCTCCAACCTCAAAGGAAAGGCGATAGCCATGTTCTCCAGACGGATACTGCTGTCGGGTCTTCTCGGCGCAACGCTGCTTTCGGCGGGCTTATCCGCAGGCACGGCAGCGGCGGAGCCCCCGAAGGAATTCAAGATCGGCTACCAGAAGAGCAGCAGCCTGCTCGTCGCAGCCCGCCAGCAGCAGGTCTTCGAGGCTCGCCTCAAGGCGCTCGGCGTCGAGAACGTGAAATGGGTCGAGTTCCAGTTCGGCCCGCCGCTGCTCGAAGCGCTTGGCGCCGGCGCGGTCGACTTCGGCGTCACCGGCGACACGCCGCCGATCCTGGCGCAGTCGGCCGGAGCGCAGCTCGTCTACGCGGCAAGCTCGCCGGCGGTGCAGAACGCTATCCTGGTGCCGAAGGGCTCGCCGATCCAGTCGGTAAGAGACCTCAAGGGCAAGAAGGTGGCTTTCGGCAAGGGCTCCAGCTCGCACAACTTCACCGTGCAGGCGCTCGCCAAGGCCGGCCTCGCCTATGGCGACATTGAGCCCGCCTTCCTTGCGCCGGCGGATGCGATCGCGGCCTTCTCCACCGGCAGCGTCGACGCCTGGGCGGTGTGGGATCCCTATTTCGCCATCGCCGAGGAAAAGCACGGCGCGCGTGCGCTGGTCACGACGGCGGATGGGCTCGACAGCAACTCTTTCTACCTCGCCAATAAGGCGTTCTCCGAAGCGCATCCGGACGTGCTCAAGGCGGCGGTCGAGGAACTCGCCAAGGTGGCCGAGTGGGCCTCCCGCAACAAGGGCGACCTTGCCGCCATCTCGGCGGAGGCCACGGGCGTGGACCTCGCCGCGCAGCAGGCCGCGATCGGCCGCTACCGCATCGAGGTCCGGCCGCTCTCCGACACGATCGTCGCGCAGCAGCAGGCTATCGCCGACACCTTCGCGCAACTCGGGCTTATCCCGAAGCCGGTGAACATCCGCGACATCGCCTGGACTGCGCCGACCAACTGACCCTCCGACAAGGAACAGCCATGACCGCTTCATCGTCAAAGCCGCTCGACTTCTTCTGGTTCATCCCCACCCACGGCGACGGCAGCTATCTCGGGTCGGAGAAGCAGCAGCGGCCGCCGGAATTCGCCTATTTCAAGGAGATCGCGCAGGCGGTCGACCGGCTGGGCTTTCCCGGCGTGCTCCTGCCGACCGGCCAGAGCTGCGAGGACTCCTGGATCACGGCGACGGGGCTCGCCGCCCATACCGAGCGGCTGAAGTTCCTCGTTGCGCTGCGCCCGGGCGTCGTGTCGCCTGCCTTCGCGGCGCGCCAGACCGCCGCGCTCGACAGGCTGAGCCGCGGCCGCCTGCTGCTCAACGTGGTGGTTGGCGGCAATCCGGTGGAGCTTGCCGGCGACGGCGTCTTCACGCCGCATGACGAGCGCTATGCGCAGGCGGACGAATTCCTGACCGTCTGGCGCGGCCTGCTGTCGGGCGAGCAGGTCGACTTCAACGGCAGATATTTCCGCGTCGAAGGTGGCCGGCTCGACATTTTGCCGGTGCAGAAGCCGGCGCCGCCGCTCTATTTCGGCGGCTCCTCCGACGCCGGCCAGGATCTGGCGGCGGTGCAGGTGGACAAATACCTCACCTGGGGCGAGCCGGTGGCGCTGGTTGCGGAGAAGCTGGAGCGGGCGCAGAAGCGCGCTGCCGCGAAGGGACGCAAGCTCTCATTCGGCATCCGCCTGCATTTCATCGTGCGCGAGACGGAAGCGGAAGCCTGGGCAGCGGCGGAAAAGCTGATCAGCCACGTCACCGACGAGCAGATCGAGAATGCGCAGCGGCGCTTCGTCAAGGAGATGGACTCGGTCGGCCAGCGCCGCATGGCGGAGCTGCATGGCGGCCGCCGCGATCGGCTGCTGGTCGGGCCGAATCTCTGGGCCGGCGTCGGGCTGGTGCGCGGCGGCGCGGGCACTGCGCTCGTCGGCACGCCAGACCAGGTTGCGGAGCGTATACGCGAATACCAGGCGGTCGGCATCGACACCGTCATCGGCTCCGGCTACCCGCATCTCGAAGAGGCCTACCGCGTCGCCGAGCTGCTGTTCCCGAAACTCGGGCTTGGCGCCAGCCGGGCCGAGGTCGGCGACAGGATCGCCAACGAGTTCGCCGTCGGCCACCACGGCGCGCGCCGCCTGCAGGCCGCCTCGTGATCGCGTCGCTGAAGGGCATCGGCCGCAACAGCCTCGGCTGGCTCCTGCCGGTCGTCATCGTGGCGCTCTGGGAGCTCGCCGCGCGTGCCGGGCTGATCGCATCCAACGTGCTGCCCGCGCCGACAGCCGTCCTGGAAGCCTTCTGGCGGCTGCTGCGCTCCGGCGAGCTGGTGCAGAACATCGGCGTCAGCGCGGCGCGTGCGCTGGCCGGCTTCGCCGTCGGCGGCTCGATCGGCTTCGCGCTCGGTCTCGCCAACGGTGTCTCGGCGCTGTCGCGTGGGCTGACCGACACGACGCTGCAGATGATCCGCAACATCCCGCATCTGGCGCTGATCCCGCTGGTCATCCTGTGGTTCGGCATCGACGAGGAGGCGAAGCTCTTCCTGGTGGCGCTGGGCGTCTTCTTTCCGATCTACGTCAACACGCTGCTCGGCATACAGAGCGTCGATCCGCAACTGGTCGAGATGGGCCGCATCTACGGCATGAACCGCTGGCAGCTCTTTGCCCGCGTCATCCTGCCCGGCGCGCTGCCCGCCATCTTCGTCGGGTTACGCTATGCGCTGGGCATCATGTGGCTGACGCTGATCGTCGCCGAGACGATCTCGGCCTCTTCGGGGCTTGGATACATGGCCATGCAGGCGCGCGAGTTCCTGCTGATCGACGTCGTGGTGCTCTCCATCCTGATCTATGCGCTTCTGGGCAAGCTGGCCGACAGCCTTGCCCGACTGCTCGAGCGCCTGTCCCTGCAGTGGCATCCCGCCTTCCATACAGCCTGAGGATATCCCGATGACCGTGGCAACGCTTGCACCCCGCCTCTCCTTCGATGTGGCCCCGGAATCGCCGGTCGCCCGCGCAACGCCGAAGCCTGTTCAGCCGGCGGCCTTTGCCTTCAAGGGCGTGCGCAAGAGTTTTGGCGACAAGCAGGTGCTCGACGGTATCGACCTTGCCGTCGAAGCCGGGCAGTTCCTGGCCATCATCGGCAAGAGCGGCTGCGGCAAGAGCACGCTGCTGCGGCTGCTCGCCGGGCTCGACCGGCCGACCTCGGGCACGCTCGACCACGGCCACGGCAAGACCGACCATAGCCGCACGCGCATCATGTTCCAGGAGCCGCGGCTGCTGCCATGGGCGCGGGTCGTCGACAACGTCGCGGTCGGCCTGACCGGCATAGCCAGGGGCGCGGAGGCTCGCGAGCGAGCGCTCGACCTGCTGGCGGAGGTCGGGCTGAAGGACCGTGCCGGCGAATGGCCATCGGTGCTCTCCGGCGGCCAGCGCCAGCGCGTGGCGCTCGCTCGCGCCTTGGTCGGTCAGCCACAGATACTAGCGCTGGACGAGCCGCTCGGCGCGCTCGATGCCCTGACCCGCATCGAGATGCAGCAGCTCTTGGAGCGCATCTGGCAGAAGCAGAAATTCACTGCGGTCCTGGTCACGCACGACGTCGCCGAAGCGGTCGCCCTTGCGGACCGCGTCGTTGTCATCGACGAGGGACGAATCGCGCTGGACGTGGATGTGCCGCTGCCGCGCCCCCGGCGCCATGGCTCGGCCGACATCGCGCGTCTGGAAGGCATCGTGCTGGACAGGCTATTCGCCAGGACGCCGTAAGAGGCGGACGGCTCGAACGTGCCGGAATCCCGAGAATCCCAGGAGAAGAGAGTGGGAAAAGCCTAACCGGCAATTCCTGCCGTGAACGAACTATCGCGTCGTAGGTGGAAATGGTGGAGCCAATCGGAATCGAACCGACGACCTCTTGAATGCCATTCAAGCGCTCTCCCAACTGAGCTATGGCCCCACACCCGGCAAAGCCGGCGCCGTTTCCGGCGAAGAGATCAGGTGGCGGCTTCTAGCGCCGCCTCACTGCAAGATCAAGCCTCCCGGCGAGCTTATTTCGGTTCCTGTACGGAATGCCCGCCGAAGCGTCGTAGAAGCCCGCGCCCGGCGTGCCGGGCGCGGAAAATTTTCAGACCTCGTCCTCGTCCTCGCCGACGCCGATGATGTCGGTGACGTCGTCGTCTTCTTCTTCCTCGTCCTCGAGGAAGGTGTCGTCGTCGTCGTCGCCGAGATCGACGTCGTCGTCGTCGCCGTCGAGATCGGGAAGATCCTCGCCGCCCTTCGACTCATCTTCCGCGTCCTCGAGCGAGATGGTCTCGGGAGCATCGTCCTCGGTGTCGACCTCCTTGTCCTCGACTTCGGCCTCTTCCTCGATGACCTTGTCGTTGGCGGACTCGAAATAGGACCGCGGATAGCTCTTGCCCGTATAGGGAGAAACGATCGGGTCCTTGTTGAGGTCGTAGAATTTGCGCCCCGTCTCCGGGTCTATGCGCTTGGTGCCAAGTTCGGATTTCGCCACTGCCAATCCTCGTCCGTGATTTTGGGTCCCCATAGCCACAGATCGCACGCCCTGTAAAGCCAAAAGGAAACGCGCCGCGACGGCTCCCGTGATGGCGCGGGAAGGGCGCTCCTGCGCGGCCCGGGAGGGGTGCCGAGGGGGATGACCCTCGCCCGAAGCCATGATAGGAGACCCGCGAAATCCTGCCTGCGGAGCCGCGGGCGCGCCTTCCCGAGGAACCGTCATGACGCATAACGCAGAACCGCGCCCGGCAGTTGCCAGGCGCTCCGAGGCATTGAAGGGCGTCGCGCGCGTGCCGGGCGACAAGTCGATCTCGCACCGCTCCTTCATGTTCGGCGGCCTTGCCTCCGGCGAGACCCGCATCACGGGCCTGCTCGAAGGCGAGGACGTGATGCGGACCGGCGATGCGATGAAGGCGATGGGCGCCAGGATCGAGAAGAAGGACGGCGAGTGGATCATCAACGGTGTCGGCAACGGCTGCCTGCTCCAGCCCGAAGCGCCGCTCGACTTCGGCAATGCCGGCACCGGCTCGCGCCTCACCATGGGGCTGGTCGGCACCTATGACATGGAGACCACCTTCGTCGGCGACGCCTCGCTGTCGGGACGGCCGATGGGCCGCGTGCTTGAGCCGCTACGCCAGATGGGCGTCCAGGTGCTGAAGGCGGCGCCCGGCGACCGCATGCCGATCACGCTGCGCGGGCCGAAGCACGCCGCCCCGATCACCTACCGCGTGCCGATGGCGTCGGCGCAGGTGAAGTCAGCCGTGCTGCTTGCCGGCCTCAACACGCCGGGCGTCACCACCGTCATCGAGCCGGTCATGACGCGCGACCACACCGAGAAGATGCTGCAGGGCTTTGGCGCCAATCTGACGGTCGAGACCGACGAGCAGGGCGTGCGCCACATCTTCATCGAGGGCCAGGGCAAGCTGTCGGGCCAGACCATCGCCGTGCCGGGCGACCCCTCCTCGGCCGGCTTCCCGCTGGTCGCGGCGCTCATCGTGCCCGGCTCCGACATCGTCATCGAGAACGTGCTGATGAACCCGACCCGCACCGGGCTCTTGCTCACCCTGCAGGAAATGGGCGGAAACATCGAAATCCTCAATCCGCGCAACGCCGGTGGCGAGGACGTTGCGGATCTGCGCGTCCGCTCCTCCGAGCTGAAGGGCGTCGCCGTGCCTGCGGCCCGCGCGCCCTCGATGATCGACGAATATCCGGTGCTTGCCGTCGCTGCCGCCTTCGCCGAGGGCGAGACGTTGATGCAGGGGCTGGAAGAGCTGCGCGTCAAGGAAAGCGACCGCCTGGCCGCTGTCGCGCGCGGGCTCGAGGCCAACGGCGTCGACTGCACCGAGGGTGAAGCCACGCTCGCCGTGCGGGGACGCCCCGGCGGCAAGGGGCTCGGCGGCGGCCCAAATGGTGCGGGAACCGTGAAAACGCATCTCGACCATCGCATCGCCATGAGCTTCCTGGTGCTCGGCCTTGCCACCGAGAAGCCGGTGACCATTGATGACGCCACCATGATCGCCACCAGCTTCCCCGAATTCATGGGGCTGATGAAGGGGCTCGGCGCGGAGATCGAATGAAGGAGGCCTGATGTACCAGCCGCCGCATTTCCGCGAGGACGATCTTTCCGTCCAGCACGCGCTGATCCGCGCGCATCCGCTCGGCCTGCTGATCACGTCAGGCGAAGCGGGGCCGAACGCCAACCTCCTGCCCTTCCATCTAGAAGCCTTGTTGTCGGAGAAGGGCACGCTGCAGGTCCATATGGCGAAGGCCAACAACCAGTGGCGTGAGATCGAGGCCGGCGCGCCGGTGCTCGCCGTCTTCCAGGGGACGGACGCCTATGTCACGCCCTCCTGGTATGCGACCAAGCAGGAGACCGGCAAGGTCGTGCCAACCTGGAACTATGCGGTCGTGCAGGTGCGCGGCAAGGTGCGCGTCATCCACGACGCAGACTGGCTGCGCCGGCAGATCGGCGCGCTGACCGGGGAACACGAGGCAATCCGCGCTCGTGCCTGGGAGGTATCCGACGCGCCGGACGCCTTCATCGCTTCGCAGATCAAGGGCATCGTCGGCGTCGAGATCGAGATCGCCGAGATAGACGGCAAGTGGAAGGTCAGCCAGAACCGTCCGGAGGCGGACCGGACGCGCGTCGCCGCCGCGCTGGGCGATGCTTCTGAGCCGCACGCCAATGCACAGATGGCAGAGTTGGTGCGCAAACTTGGCGCCGATCGGGGATCATGAGCATCGGTATGAACAACGGCACTCCCCTCACCATCGCCATCGACGGCCCGGCAGCGTCCGGAAAGGGCACGCTGGCGCGCAGGCTGGCGGACTATTACCACCTGCCGCATCTGGACACCGGGCTGACCTACCGCGCGGTGGGCCGCGCGCTGCTCACCTATGGCCTGCCGCTGGATAATGTCTCGGCCGCCGAGACCGCCGCCCGCCAGGTCGACCTGAGCAATCTCGACCGCGAAGTCCTGTCGGCGCACGAGATCGGCGAGGCGGCGTCGAAGGTCGCGGTCTTCCCGACGGTGCGCAAGATCCTGGTCGACAAGCAGCGCGCCTTCGCCACGCAGCCCGGCGGCGCCGTGCTGGACGGCCGCGACATCGGCACGGTGGTCTGTCCCGAGGCGGAGGTGAAGCTCTACGTCACCGCCAGCGCCGAGGTGCGCGCCGGCCGCCGCCTGCGCGACATCGAGGGCAGGGGCGGGCATGCCGATCTCGAGGAAATCCTCGCCGACATCGTCCGGCGCGACGAGCGCGACATGGGCCGCGCCGACTCGCCGCTCCGCCCCGCCGCCGACGCGCACTTGCTCGATACGTCGGAAATGTCTATAGAGGCCGCGTTCCAGGCGGCCCGGGCGATCATAGACGCCGTCCTTGCCAGAAGGAACGAGGCCTGATCGAGTGCTCCGGTTGCCTGAGGCAGCGAAAACACCCATATCAGTCCGCGAAATACCCGAACCAGCCTGCCAGCATTCTCTTGCGCCGACATCGCCGCGAAACGCGGCAAAGGGCTTTGCAGCCCGGAACGCCGGCAGGCCAACGCAACGCTAACCACGGCGCCACAGCCCCCGCCAAAGGCCGGGGCTTCCCAGGAGAACATATGTCTGCAGCAAATCCCACACGCGACGATTTTTCGGCGCTTCTCGAAGAGTCCTTCTCGGACGGTCATTCGGGTGAAGGCCAGGTCGTCAGGGGCATCGTCACGGCCATCGAAAAGGACATGGCCATCATCGACGTCGGCCTCAAGGTCGAGGGCCGCGTCCCGCTGAAGGAATTCGGCGCCAAGGGCAAGGATTCCACCCTCAAGGTCGGCGACACCGTCGAAGTCTATGTCGAGCGCATCGAGAACGCGCTTGGCGAAGCGATGCTTTCCCGCGACAAGGCTCGCCGCGAAGAGAGCTGGGTCCGCCTCGAAGAGAAGTTCAACAAGGGCGAGCGCGTTGAAGGCGTCATCTTCAACCAGGTCAAGGGCGGCTTCACCGTCGACCTCGACGGCGCCGTGGCCTTCCTGCCGCGTTCGCAGGTCGACATCCGTCCGATCCGCGACGTCACCCCGCTCATGCACAACCCGCAGCCCTTCGAGATCCTCAAGATGGATCGCCGTCGCGGCAACATCGTGGTCTCGCGCCGCACCGTGCTTGAAGAGTCGCGCGCCGAGCAGCGCTCGGAGATCGTGCAGAACCTCGAAGAGGGCCAGGTGGTCGAGGGCGTGGTCAAGAACATCACCGACTACGGTGCGTTCGTCGACCTCGGCGGCATCGACGGCCTGTTGCATGTCACCGACATGGCGTGGCGCCGCGTCAACCATCCGACCGAGATCCTCAACATCGGCCAGACGGTCAAGGTGCAGATCATCCGCATCAACCAGGAGACGCACCGCATCTCGCTCGGCATGAAGCAGCTCGAGTCGGATCCGTGGGGCGAGATCGGCACCAAGTTCCCGATCGGCAAGAAGATCACCGGCACCGTCACCAACATCACGGACTACGGTGCGTTCGTCGAGCTGGAGCCGGGCATCGAGGGCCTTATCCACGTTTCGGAAATGTCGTGGACCAAGAAGAACGTGCACCCCGGCAAGATCCTGTCGACCACCCAGCAGGTCGACGTGGTCGTGCTCGAGGTCGATCCGGCAAAGCGCCGCATCTCGCTGGGCCTCAAGCAGACGCTCGAGAACCCGTGGGAGGCCTTCAAGCGCAACCATCCGGTCGGCGCGGTGGTCGAGGGCGAGGTCAAGAACAAGACCGAGTTCGGCCTGTTCATCGGCCTCGAAGGCGATGTCGACGGCATGGTGCACCTCTCCGACCTCGACTGGAACCGTCCGGGCGAGCAGGTCATCGAGGAGTACAACCGCGGCGACATGGTGAAGGCGCAGGTTCTCGACGTCGACGTCGAGAAGGAGCGCATTTCGCTGGGCATCAAGCAGATGGCGCGCGACGCCGTCGGCGACGCTGCCTCCTCCGGCGAGCTGCGCAAGAACGCGGTCGTCACCTGCGAGGTCACCGGCATCAAGGATGGCGGCCTCGATGTGCGGCTGGTCGATCACGGCGTCGAGACCTTCATCAAGCGGTCCGATCTTTCGCGCGACCGCGACGAGCAGCGTCCCGAGCGCTTCACCGTCGGCCAGAAGGTCGACGCCCGCGTCATCGCCTTCGACAAGAAGACGCGCAAGCTCACGGTGTCGATCAAGGCGCTGGAGATCGCCGAGGAGAAGGAAGCGGTCGCCCAGTACGGCTCGACCGACTCGGGCGCCTCGCTCGGCGACATCCTTGGCGCCGCGCTGAAGAAGCAGGGCGGCAACTAAGCCGCAGCAGCTTTAAGGGCGCGCCGTTCTCCACGGCGCGATCTGACGAGACGAAAGACCCGCCGGAGCGATCCGGCGGGTTTTTCTTTCGCGGGTTGCCGTAATCTGCGATTGGCGTCTGGAAGTTGCGGAGAACCTCGCTAGCTGGGATAGTACTTCCATCGGGAGCGGGCGGCGGCGGTCCGGCGCGCGCTCCGAGAAACCACATCTCAAGCCAAGAGCCGGAACCGGCCGCAACGGCATGCCAGACCAGCCACTTCCAGTCCGCCCCAGGGCGCTCGCCCCATTCGAATCCAGCGTCTATCGCAACGTCTGGTTCGCCACGCTCGCCTCCAACCTCGGCTCGCTGATCCAGGGCGTGGGCGCCGCCTGGATGATGACGTCGATCTCGACCTCGGCCGATCTCGTAGCCCTGGTGCAGGCCTCGACGACGCTGCCGATCATGCTGTTCTCGCTGGTCTCGGGCGCGCTTGCCGACAACTACAACCGCCGCACGATCATGCTGATCGCGCAGTGCTTCATGCTGGTCGTATCGGTGGCGCTGGCGCTTTTCGCCTATGCCGGCGTGATGACGCCCTGGCTGCTTCTTGCCTTCACCTTCCTGATCGGCTGCGGCACGGCGCTGCACAACCCGTCCTGGCAGGCGGCGGTGGGCGATATGGTGCCGCGCAGCCACGTTCCGCAGGCCGTGGCGCTGAACTCGATGAGCTTCAACCTGACGCGCAGCGTCGGCCCGGCGATCGGCGGCGCCATCGTCGCCGCTTCGGGTGCGGCGGCCGCCTTCGCCGCCAATGCGTTCAGCTACGTCGCGCTCATCATCGTGCTGTTGCGCTGGAAGCTGGAGATGCCGGCCTCCACCCTGCCGCGCGAGTCGCTGGGCCTCGCCATCTCGGCCGGCCTTCGCTACGTCGCCATGTCGCCCAATATCGAGAAGGTGCTGCTTCGCGGCTTCGTGTTCGGCGTCACCGCGATCTCGACACTGGCGCTGCTGCCGCTGGTCGCGCGCGACATCATAGAGGGCGGTCCGCTGCTCTACGGCGTGCTGCTCGGCGCCTATGGCGTCGGCGCGATCGGCGGAGCCTTCCTTGGCAGCCGGCTGCGCGGCGTCATCGCCAATGAATGGATCGCGCGCATCGGCTTCACCGCCTTCGCCGTCTCGGCGGCCATCCAGGCGCTCTCCACCAGCGCCTGGCTATCCTGCATCGGCCTGCTGATTGGTGGCGCCAGCTGGGTGCTGACGCTGTCGCTGTTCAACATATCCGTGCAGTTGTCGACGCCGCGCTGGGTGGTGGGCCGCGCAATGTCGCTCTACCAGATGGCGACCTTCGGGGGCATGGCGCTGGGCAGCTGGGTCTGGGGCGTCGTCGCGGAGACCTACGGTCCGGCCGAGGCGCTTCTCGCCTCCGCCGCCTTGATGCTGGTCGGCGCCCTGCTCGGCCTCGTCGTCAAGCTGCCCGAGCACGCCGCGCTCAACCTCGATCCGCTCAACCGCTGGCGCGAGCCCAACGTCGCGCTCGACCTCAAGCCGCGCTCCGGGCCGATCGTCATCTCGATCGAATATCAGATCCGCGAGGAGGATCTGCACGACTTCCTCGACGCCATGGCCGAGCGGCGGCGCATCAGGCGGCGCGACGGCGCCCGCGAGTGGACGCTGGCGCGCGACCTCGAGAACCCCAAGCTCTGGATCGAGACCTACCACTCGCCGACCTGGCACGAATATATCAGGCACAACCTGCGCGCGACCCATTCGGACGCGGAGGTGGCCGACAGGCTGAGGCAGTTGCACAGCGGCACCGAGCCGCCGAAAGTGCGCCGCATGATCGAGCGGCCGACCGACTGGGCGGCCTCGCAGGATCAGCTGAAGCCGATGGTCGACATCCACGGCTCGTCTTGAGGGATGTGGCTGCTCCCCTGCGAAGCGTGATGGAGGGGACGGTCGAACAAAACTGCCGGCGATTCACGCCCTGCCGTAGATCGGCAGCAGCGCGCCGCTGACGGTGGCGTTGGCGGGCGAGGCGAGATGGACGATCGCCTCGGCTGCGGCCTCGACGCTCACCCATTTGGAGAAGTCGGCCTTCGGCATCGCCTTGCGGTTCGCCGGCGTGTCGAGCGTCGACGGCGCCACTGCGTTGACCAGTATGCCCTCGCCCTTCAGCTCTTCGGCCAGCGCGATCGTAACGGCCGCGACAGCCGCCTTGCTCGCCGCGTAGGCCGACATGGCTGCGCCCTTGCGCGGGTCGAGGCCGGGCCGCGCGGTGACGTTGACGATGCGCCCGGCCGTGCCGGAGGCGAGCATGGCGCGGGCCGCCGCGTTGCAGCACAGGAAGGACGTCGCCGCGTTCGCCTTGATCATCGCCGCGAACACGTCCGCTGCCGCCTCGCGGATCGGCGACATGGCGAAAGCGCCGGCCGAGTGGATGGATGCCCAGAGATCGGGGATCATGGCGTAGAAGGCGTCGACGGAGGCCGCGTCGGCAAGATCGACGTTGCCGGCGAGCCTGACCCGGTCGTGCGTGGCGAAGGCGAAATCCTCCGGCGCCGAGGCGCGGCTGGTCGGCACATGGCAGACCGCGCCTTCGTCCAGAAGCTTCGCCACCACTGCGCTTCCGAGCGCCCCGGTGCCGCCCGTCACCACCACCGTCCTGCCGTCGAACGCGCCTGCCATGGCTCAGTCCACCGCGATCTCGATCAGATAAGGCTTTTTCGCCGCCTGCGCACGCCGTAGCGCGTCCGGCAGTCCATCAGGCGAGGCGAGCCGCTCGGCCGCGATCCCGTAGGCGTCCGCGACCTTGGCGAAATCCGGCGGGGCTGGCGACACGCCGACCGGCTCGACGCCGGCGTCTCGCATCGACGTCTCTATCTCGCGGTAGCCAGAATTGTTCCAGACGACGAAGATGACGGGCGCGCCGGCGTCTGCCGCCGCCGCAAGCTCCGGCAGCGAGAACTGGAACCCGCCGTCGCCGGACAGGCAGACCACCGTCGCATCCGGCACGGCGAGCGCCGCGCCGATCGCCGCCGGCGGACCGTAGCCCAGCGCACCGAAGCCGGTCGCCGCATTGAACCAGCCGCCGGGCCGGTCATGGTCGTAATAGAGGTTGGCGGCATAGACCGGCTGGGTGGAATCGCCGACGATGATCGCGCCGGGCAGCGTGTCGCGGATCGCTTCGACGACACCGAGTTGATGCTGCAATTCCGGCGAGAGCTCGGCGCGGGCGGCTGTCCGTGCCGCGGCAGCGCGTTCGGCGCCCGCTGCCTGCAGCCCGGTTCCGTCAAGGGCGGCAAGCAGCGCCTCGACGCCCGCGCGCGCATCGGCCTGGATGGCCACGGTCGTCGGGTGGCGCGCGAGCTGCTCGGCGTCGATGTCGATGCGGACGAAAATCTTCGGCAGGACAAACCCGCCGTCGCCATACATGTCGTAATCGGTCGGCCCGAGCTCCGTGCCGACCGCGATCGCCAGGTCGGCCTCGTCGATGGCGGCGCGCACCGCCTGCAGGCTCGGGCTTGCCGGCACGGCGAGTGGATGCGCGTGGAGCAGGCCGCGCGCATTGACGGTCAGGACCACGGGTGTGTCGAGCGT
>Ga0233380_1000788_pt1 | contig 15460 bp, 11 predicted proteins | sample ElkDunMinimDraft_9_FD_191541 | JGI IMG/M metagenome (GOLD analysis project Ga0233380, IMG submission 191541) | Fecal eukaryotic communites from dung pellets of Tule Elk in California, USA - Elk Dung F36 | ecosystem: Host-associated > Mammals > Digestive system > Large intestine > Fecal | place... | reverse complement strand
TGCCCCCTGGCGAGCGCCACGAACACCTTGAACTCCTTCTCGGTCAGCGCATCAACGGGGTTTTTCGAACCCGACACCCGTTCCACTGCCAGCTCCTGGGCAATCATCGGCTCCAGATAGATATTGCCCCTGTGCACCGACCGCACAGCCTCGATCAATTCCTCTGCCGCGCTGCGCTTGGTCAGATAGCCCGATGCTCGGGCCTTGAGCACACGCCTGGCATGCATCACATCCTCATGGGCGGACAGCACCAGAATTTTCTGCTGCGGCTTCTTCGCCAGCACCCGGTCTATCGCCTCCAGGCCGCCGATGCCCGGCATGCTGATGTCCATGATGAGGACATCTGGCGCCAGATCCTGAAACTGTTTCAGGGCGTCCTCTCCGCTGTGCGCCTCGCCGATGACCTCGATGTCCTGGGTTCCCTCCAGCAGCAATCGGAATCCCATCCGCACCACCGCATGATCATCCACCAGCATGACTTTGATACTGCGCTCACTCATTCATTCCACCGTGCGTTTCTTCATCCACTGCATCATGCAGGCTCCCTGGCAGAATCGCCACAACTGACGTCCCTTTTTCCGGACCGGAGGCGACCAGCAGTTCACCACCAAAGGCCTGTACGCGTTCTCTGATGCCAAGCAGGCCAAAGCGGCTGCCCTCGGCAAACTCGGGACTGAGCCCCCTGCCGTCGTCGACCACCCGGATCTCCAGACGCTCCTGACTGTTTTCCGGCTGTGTCAGCGCCACCTCGACCAGCACCGTCGAGGCGTCTGCATGTTTTGCGGCGTTGGTCAGGCATTCCTGGACCACACGATAGACGGTGATATTGATCTTTTCCCCGAACAGATTCAAATCACCATCCAGTACCAGACTCACGGTCAAATGCGGATTCTGGCGCCGGTAACGCTCCACAAGTTCGCTGATGGCATCTGAGAGCCCCAGATGGTCCAGCGCACTCGGGCGCAGTTGCCGGATGATGGAGTGCACCACATCGTATATATGGGTTGCCACTTCGACGATGGTCTCTGCATTTTGTCGGGTCTCTGTCTGGCCCTCACTTGAACGATTGGCGATAGCCGTGCCGATGGTCCTGATGGCGGTGACGCACTGGCCCAGTTCATCGTGCAGTTCCCTGGCAATGGTCTTCCTCTCCTCCTCGAGCTTCACCTGAATCAACTGGGTGAACTTGCGGCTCTGCTGCAGCTCAAGCTCAGTCGCCATTCTCTGCCGGTGTTCGGTCATGTCGCGAATGGCATAGATCTCGCCAATCACCTGGTTGCTACCCGGGTCGATCAATGGCGCAATGGAGATCGCTACCTCGACCGAATCTCCTTCACTGGTTTTCAGTCGCGTTTCCAGGTGCTCGATGCTCTTGCTGTTGACGACCCTGTTCTGGATTTGCGCCAACTGCGGCGCACAGGCCTGTGGCACCAGGCGCTCGGCGGAGGAATTGAGCAACTCAAGGGCACTGAAGCCAAACAGCCGCTCAACGGCCGGATTGCAGAAGGATATTTTTCCGTCCAGATCGCGGATCATGATGGCATCACTGGACTGTCTGGCGATCAGCGCCAGGCGCGCGTTCTGGGAAAGCGCATCCTCCAGTGATGCAGCCATCCTGTTGAAGGTCTGGCTGATGGCGTTGAATTCCGGCAGGGAATAATCCGGCAGCCGGGAGCCCAGCTTGCCCCGCTCCATCTCCGACATCGCTGCCAGGATGCCGCGCAACGGCGCCAGCGAGCGTCCCAGCATGTGGAACACCGCGTAGTTGAGGATCAGGAAGAAGGCGATGATCAACAGCCCGTAGCTGGTCAGCTCATCCCAGGCGTCCAGTACCGAGCGGGAATAATCCGGGGTGACCAGAATGGAACCTGCGGGAAGCTCCAGTCTCACTTCCGGCGTGCCAGGGGCCACCAGGCGGGAGAACCAGGCGGGCGCATCACGCCCCTGCTTGTACGCAGAAGGCGGGGATTCATAGAGGAGCTGGTCGTTGGCGTCGAACAGACGCACCTCATTGGCACGCACGCGGCCGACACTGCGCAGATACTGGACCAGTCCGGCCATGGGGTCGGCCTCCTGCTGAAACGTGGCAGGATTCAGGGAAATGGCTTCCAGCAGCTGGATGGTGACACGGGTGCCGGCGTCGATCTCCTCGTTGATGGAGCGACGCTTGTAGTCGATCAGAATATAGGTCACGGCGGCAACGAATATAACGCCGATGAGCGATATGGCCAGATTGACCCGGAAGCGCAGACTCATCCTGGTGTCCCTGTCTGGGTGGTTCGCATCGTTTCGGAGCCTCATCTCAGGGAGTGTGCCGAAGACTGTTTACATGGATACAGGGCACTTGCCAAGGCCACGGTCCCAAATCTAATGAAAATCCTGAGACTCTTTTGCTGATTATCCTGCATCGCCCAAGGCCTTGGCAGGTAGACAATCCAGAGGTCATGCCATCGGACCTGTCTTCTTTCCCTGCCATCAGGCGGGGCCGGAATGAGAGTACCGGCAGTGTGACCCCGGGCAGGCATTGTCCTATCAAATGGCTATCCGGGCCAAATCACTTTCAATTGTGGAGAATAAAACCATGTGGACTAAGCCCCAATATACCGAAATGCGTTTCGGCTTCGAAGTGACCATGTACGTTGCCGCTCGATAATCCATCGATTATCGGATGAACGTACGAAAAGCCCCCTTGCGGGGGCTTTTCTTCCTTTGATTGACACTCAATCCAGATGACAACAAGCGAGACACCCAAGCTATGCGGATACGAGTACTGGGTTCTGCCGCAGGCGGCGGATTTCCCCAATGGAACTGCAACTGTCCCAATTGCGATGGCCTGCGCAAGGGCACCATCAAGGCGACAAGAAGAACCCAGTCCTCCATCGCGGTAAGCGGTGACAACGTCAACTGGCTGCTGTTCAACGCCTCCCCGGACATCCTGACCCAATTCGTCGATTTTCCCGAACTGCAACCGGGCCGCGCCATCCGCGACACCGCCGTCCGCGCCATCGTGCTGATGGATGCGCAGATCGATCACACCACAGGGCTGTTCATGCTGCGTGAGGGCAAAACCCCGCTGAACATCTATTGTACCGATATGGTCCACGAGGACCTCACCCAGGGCAATCCGATCTTCAACATCCTGGAACATTTCTGCGGGGTCAGCTGGCACCAGATTTCCACCGCAAAGGGAAACAGCTTTGAGGTCACCGGCGTTCCCGGTGTCAGGATCACCGCAGTGCCCTTGTCCAGCAAGGCACCACCCTATTCGCCCCACCGCCATGATCCCCACGAGGGCGACAATCTGGGCATCCAGCTGGAAGATGTCAGCAGCGGCAGAAAGCTGTTCTACGCACCGGGCCTGGGCGCCATCGAGCCGCACATCGTGCCCTTCATGGAACAGGCCGATTGCCTGCTCGTCGACGGCACCTGCTGGACCAACGATGAAATGATAGATCTGGGCATCAGCCAGAAGCATTCGCTGGACATGGGACACCTGCCCCAGTCAGGAAAAGGTGGCATGATCGAAACCCTGAGACCACTGAAGGCTGCCCGCAAGATCCTCATCCACATCAACAACACCAATCCCATACTGCGGGAAGACTCGGATGAGCGTAAGACACTTGCGAAGGAAAATATCGAAGTGGCTTACGACGGCATGGACTTCATCCTGTGATTTCCTCAAATGAACCACTCTCGGACCTGATGTCATGAACGCCTATACTGCCGCTGACGCCACAACCCCCTGGACGATCGAGGACTTCGAGGCCCGCCTGCGCGCCAAAGAAAGGTGTTATCACATCCATCACCCCTTCCACGTCGCCATGAACAGCGGCAAGTGCACCAGAGAACAGGTGCAGGGCTGGGTGCTGAACCGCTTCTACTACCAGATCATGATTCCCATCAAGGACGGTGCCGTGCTGTCCAACATGCCGGACAGGGACCACCGGCGCCTGTGGATTCAACGCATCCTTGATCACGATGGCTTCGAGGGAGATGAAGGTGGCATCGAGGCCTGGCTGGCCCTGGCAGAGGCTGTGGGGCTGAACCGCGAAGAAGTGCTGTCGCTGGAACGGGTCACGCCCGGCGTGCGTTTCGCCGTCGATGCCTACGTCAACTTCGCCAGAAAGGCGCCCTGGCAGCAGGCCGTCTGCTCATCCCTCACGGAACTGTTTGCCCCGACCATTCACCAGAAGCGGCTGGAAAACTGGCCTGCACATTACCCCTGGATTGACGCAAGCGGCTATCAGTACTTCCGCAAACGCCTGTCGGAAGCCCGCCGGGATGTGGAACACGGCCTGAGGGTGACACTGGACTACTTCAGGACCCGCCCGGAACAGGAACAGGCGCTGGGTATTCTGCAATTCAAACTCGATATTCTGTGGTCCATGCTCGATTCCATGCAGGTGACCTACGGCATCGGCGAATCGCGCGATGGCGCCATCATGAGGATGCCCACATGAGTCTGCCGACAGATACAGCCCTGACACTGGAGAAGCAGTTCCGCCTCCAGTGGGAACCCGCACAGAATGCCTACGTGCTGCTTTACCCGGAAGGGCTCATCAAGCTGACCGAGAGCGCCGGAGAAATCCTCAAGCGTATCGATGGCAAGGCCAGTGCTGATGACGTCGTGCACAGTCTCGAGCAGGCCTTTCCCGGCGCAGACCTGAAGCAGGATGTCATCGACTTTTTGGAGGTTGCCTATGACAAAGGCTGGATCAGGGCCGATTAATACCGCCGGGCCTCTTTGGGTCAATGCGGAGATCACCTACAAGTGCCCCCTGCACTGCGTGTTCTGCTACAACCCGCTGAACTACGCGTCCACTTTCGAATCGGAGCTCACCACAGAACAGTGGCTGAAGGCATTCCGCGAGGCCAGGGCGCTGGGGGCGGTGCAGCTCGGCATCTCCGGCGGCGAACCCCTGGTCCGCAAGGATGCCGAAGTGCTGGTCTCCGAGGCGAGCAAGATGGGCTACTACGTCAACCTCCTCACCTCGGGCGTCGGACTGACGGAAGAACGCATTGCCGCCTTCAAGGAGGGCGGGCTGGGGCAGATCCAGCTGTCCTTCCAGGACTCCACCAAGGAGATGAACGACTTCCTCTCCAGCACCAAGACCTTCGACCTGAAACTGAAGGTTGCCAGGCTGATCAAGCAATACGACTATCCCATGGTGCTCAATGTGGTCCTGCACCGGCTCAACATCGACCATATCGAACAGATTCTGGAAATGGCCGAAGCCATGCAGGCCGATCATGTGGAGCTGGCCAACAGCCAGTATTACGCCTGGGCGCTCAAGAATCGTGAATACCTGATGCCCAGCCGGGAGCAGATCCAGAAGGCCGAAGCCGTCACCGAACGCTTCCGCAAACGGCTCGGCAAGAAAATGAAGCTCTACTTCATCATGCCGGATTACTATTCCGATCGGCCCAAGGCCTGCATGAACGGATGGGGGTCGGTGTTCCTCAATATCGCACCGGACGGACTGGCATTGCCCTGCCATGAGGCCCGGATGCTGCCGGGGCTGGACTTCCCCAATGTACGCGACCATGACGTAGGGTGGATATGGAACGAGTCCAGGGCCTTCAATCTCTACCGTGGCGATTCCTGGATGCAGGAGCCCTGCAGAAGCTGCGATGAGAAAGAGAAGGACTTCGGCGGCTGCCGCTGCCAGGCCTTCATGCTCACGGGTGATGCCACCCATGCCGACCCCGTGTGCAGCAAATCGCCGCAGCATCACCTGATCACCGAGCAGGTCGATCTGGCCCAGCAATCAAGAGCCGGTGCCGAAGAGGTCCGGCCGCTGCTTTTTTACCGTGATGACAAGACCTCCCGCCTGCTGGGGACACCTGAAACGACCTCTGTGCTGGACGAACACGCCTGACTTTAGCGCCGGATTGCGCCCACTCGCCGAAAGGCCTACTATCGGGCAAACCTTTTCCTGCGGCTACGCACGCACTCACTCGTCACAGAGGATGTCAGCATGAGTAATAATAACGATAAATCCAGATTTCCCTCCACCACAGGCACGGGCGCTCCCGCCGTCAGTGATCGAAATTCTCTGACGATCGGCGCCGATGGCCCCATCGTCCTGCACGATGTGCACTTCCTTGAACAGATGGCGCACTTCAACCGTGAGAAAGTGCCCGAGCGCCAGCCTCATGCCAAAGGCGCCGGTGCCTTCGGCGTATTCGAAACCACCGAGGATGTGTCGAAGTACACCAAGGCGGCTCTGTTCCAGCGCGGTGCCAAAAGTGACATGCTGGCCCGTTTCTCCACCGTTGCCGGCGAGATGGGTAGCCCGGACACCTGGCGCGATGTGCGTGGCTTCTCGCTGAAATTCTACACAGACGAAGGCAACTACGATCTGGTTGGCAACAACACCCCGGTATTCTTCGTGCGCGACCCGATGAAGTTCCCTCACTTCATTCGCAGCCAGAAGCGCCTGCCCGACTCCGGCCTGCGCGACAACCACATGCAGTGGGATTTCTGGACCAACAATCCGGAGACAGCGCACCAGGTCACCTACCTGATGGGTGTGCGTGGACTGCCGAAAACCTGGCGTGAAATGAACGGCTACGGCTCCCACACCTATATGTGGGTGAATGCTGCCGGTGAGAAATTCTGGGTCAAATATCACTTCCACAGCCAGCAGGGCATGGCCTTCTTCAGCAACGCCGAAGCCTCTGACATGGCCGGCAAGGACGCAGACTTCCACCGCCGCGACCTGTTCGACGCCATCGCCCGTGGCGAGCATCCCAAGTGGATCATGTCGGTCCAGGTCATGCCTTACGCGGAAGCCAAGACCTATCGCATCAACCCCTTCGATCTGACCAAAACCTGGTCACACAAGGACTACCCGCTGATCAAGGTCGGCACCATGACCCTGAACCGTAACCCGGAGAACTTCTTCGCCCAGATCGAACAGGCAGCGTTCTCGCCCGGCAACACGGTTCCCGGCATCGGCCTGTCACCGGACAAGATGCTGCTCGGCCGGGCCTTTGCCTATGCCGATGCCCAGCGCAACCGCATCGGCACCAACTTTCACCAACTGCCCGTCAACCAGCCCAAGGTGCCGGTCAGCACCTATATGTTTGACGGCCAGATGACCTACCACCACAGCGGCGCCGCCCCGGTGTATGCACCCAACAGCGCTGGACGCGAGTGGTCGGACGAAACCGGCGCAATCAGTGAAAGCTGGGAAGCGGATGGCGAGATGGTGCGCAGCGCCTACACACTGCGTAAGGACGACGATGACTTTACCCAGCCGGGAATTCTGGTACGCGAAGTCTTCAACGATGCCGAGCGTCAGGCGCTTGTCGATCAGGTGGCAGGCAGCCTGCTAGGTGGCGTGCGCAGCCCCGTGCTGGAACGTGCGCTGGATTACTGGAAATCGGTGGATGCCGATGTCGGCCGCCGCATTGCGGAGAAAGTACGGGCAGGCAATGCAGAAGAGCCCGCGGCAGGCATGGGCGAAAGCTGATTCCTGAAAAACCTGAAGCCCATACCTCTTCCCGAGTGGGGGGAGAGGCATGGGCTTTCCTGCTCTCTACATGTTGGTCTGATCGGGCGGTACGCCCTGTGGCAGCTCTGCCGAACCGCTGACCTCCTCACAATCACAGTCGACCCCCACCCCGTAACAGGTCATCGAAATCGATCCCAATGAATAGCCCCGCACCAACGGCTTGGCTGCAACACCCTCTTCTGCGGCCAGCGCCGCGATATAGAGCAAGGGGATGAAGTGGTCCGGCGTCGGCACGGCCAGATCGAAGTCCGGATGCTGCGCCACTTTCAGGATGTCGCCGGGCTGGTTTGCCATCTGCTCGACGACTGCGTCATCGAAGCGCTCCGCCCAGTCAAAGGCGGCGTCGGGCTTATCCCACTGCACCCGGCGCAGGTTGTGCACCACGTTGCCACTGCCCAGAATCATGACGCCCTCGTCCCGCAGCGCGGCAAGTTTCGCCCCCAGCTGCAGATGGTATTCGAGTGACTGCAGCGCGTTGATCGACAGCTGTACGACAGGAATGTCGGCCTCCGGGTAAAGGTGCCCCAGCACACTCCAGGTGCCATGATCGAGGCCCCACTGGTCCCGGTCCAGCCCCACCCAGTTCGGTTTGACAATATCGACGACCCGCTGTGCCAGCTCCGGCAGACCCGGTGCAGGGTAATCGAATGCAAACAGTTCCGGCGGAAAGCCATAAAAATCATGGATGGTTCGCGGCTTTGACATGGCCGTCACGGCGGTGGTGCCAAAGAACCAGTGTGCGGAGATCACCAGCAGCGCTTTCGGCCGCGGCAGCTTTTTGCCCAGCTCCCGCCAGGCCTCGGTAAAGCCATTTCGTTCCAGCGTGTTCATCGGGCTGCCATGGCCGATGAACAGTGCCGGCATCCTGTCACCCATACCTGTCTCCTTCACTGCAAAGAAGAGCCCCGGGCAACACCGTGCCAGGTCTCACATAAGATTCACATGTCATGTGCTTGCGTTGATTCAGGGCATTCTACACCACAAGCGCCCCCGCATTCGCGACCGGGCTAGAGCACTTGACGTCCCCGCGACGGCATCAGCGCCCTCACCCCCCGCGCCACTCTCGTGCGAACCGCCGGCAGATGCAGCGCCGCCCCACCGATCAGCCCCACGAAGCTGCCCAGCGCGATATCCAGCACCCGCGCAAGCATGACGGCCTGGGTGGTTTGCTGCCCGGCCTGGGTGGTCTCGGCAAGAAAGATCGTTAACGGCGTGATGAAGATCACCGCCAGCCCGTAGTTGCGCACCACCAGCATTTCGATCACCAGCGACAATACGATCATGATGAATGCGGTCTCCCACAGGTCCAGAGGTAACCAGAGCAATAACCAGGCAAGCCCCAGGCCCGCCACGGTCCCGAACACACGGTGCAGATGCCGTTGCCATACCACGCGCAGGCTCGCGCCCTGGACGATGGCCAGACAGCTCACAGGCACCCAATAGGGTCGTTGCAACTGCAGTAGCTCGGCCAGCACCAGCGACAGCCCCACACAGCCGCCGATGATGACGGAGTCGACTACCACATAATCAAACTCCATACCCGGCGTCGGTATCTGCAAGGACGGGGCGACGCGGCGCACGCGATACAGGCTGTAGAGGAAGGCTACGATGCAGGCAAACAGGGCGCCCAGCGTCACCAGGCCCACCCGCTGGGGTATCTCAGGCAGGGAAACGGGCGTGTAGGCCGCGATGGCCGCCGCCATGACCATGAAGATGATGCCAGGCGGTGCCAGGCGGTAGTAACGCGCCGTCAGGCTCGCCACCATGCAGATAAGGGTCAATACCACAATCATCAGGGGCGGGAAGAAGTGGGTCAGTGCCCCCAGCGCGAAGCAGGCGATAGTGCCGAAGGCGACGGCCATCATCAACACCATCCGGTGCCGCAGCGGCGTGTCCGGCAGACTCAGGAACACCAGCCCTCCGAGCATGGCGATCACCCCGAAGTCGAAGCGACCAAACGCCACACCCACCAACAGCGGCACCCCTGACGCAAGCGAAGCCGCCAGCGCCATCTCCCAGGGGCGACTGCTTGGCTGCAGGCGGGTCAAATGCCCCCACTCCTCGCCCACGGTCTGTTTCATTTGCATCCATCGCTGACTCATCATCGTCTCGCTTTTTCAGGGTCATCACATTGTCACCCAGCTTGTCTGGAATAGTCTGTCTAACCGGTGTAGTGTAAGGCCCAACCCCCCTCAGGAAAAAGCACGCAAAAAAAACACGCAAGGAGCAAAAAAATGAAAAACTACAAAGTGGGATACCTGATCGGCAGCATCGCCAAGGAATCGATCAACCGTAAACTGGCCAACGCCATGGTCAAACTGGCTCCCGCGCAGCTTCAGTTTCACGAGATATCCTACCGGGACCTGCCCATCTACAGCTATGACTACGATGCCGACTATCCCGAAGCAGGGAAGAAATTCAAGAAAGCCATCGAAGAGTCCGACGCCATCCTGATCATTACCCCGGAATACAACCGCTCCATTCCCGGCGGCCTCAAGAATGCGCTGGACTGGGCCAGTCGCCCCTGGGGGACCAACTCCTTCGCCAATATTCCCTCAGGCGTCATCGGCACCTCCCCCGGCTCCATCGGCACCGCTGTCGGCCAGCAGCACCTGCGCAGCATCCTCGGCTTCCTCAATTCGCCGCAGATGAACTCGCCGGAAGCCTACATCCAGTTCAGGGACGGCATGATCAACGAAGCTGGCGAGATCGCTGATGCCTCCACAGCCAAGTTCCTTGGCAATTATCTGGAGGAGTTCCATGAGTTTGTCGCGCGGGTCCTGACCGTACTTCCCCGCGGTGCCTGAAAAAGCCTCAGGCGGCGCCGGGCTGCGTTGGAGGCGCGGCTCAAAATGCTCATGTAGAGGAAAACCACATGATCGAACTCATCATCCAGCAACGCACCCGCAACCTGGGCAGCTTCGAGGTCGGTCGTGTGCTGCCCTTTGCCAAACGCCGCATGATCGGCCCTTATATCTTCTTCGATCGCATGGGGCCCAAGGAGCTGGCGCCTGGTCTCCCACGCGAGGCCGACGTGCGACCGCACCCTCACATCGGGCTGTCGACCATCACTTATCTGTTCGATGGGGAGATCATGCACCGCGACAGCCTCCGCTCCGAGCAGGCAATCCATCCGGGAGAAGTCAACTGGATGACCGCCGGCAAGGGCATCACTCACTCCGAACGCTTCGAACGGCTGCGCGACGAAGGTGGGCTGCTCGACGGGGTGCAGGCCTGGGTGGCGCTGCCGGATGAGCGGGAGGAGCGGGATCCCGGCTTCTGGCACTATGCTGCCGACGCCCTGCCCCGGTTCGACGGCGACGGCATCAGCGGGCGGCTGATCGCGGGCAGCCTGGCAGGAGTGACCTCACCGGTACTGATCGACTCTCCCCAGTTCTACGTGCACTGGCGGATGCCCGCTGGCGCGCGCGTGTCACTGCCAGCCGAATATCCGGAACGTGCGATCTACGTGGTCAGTGGTCAGGTGGAAGTGGCTGGTCAACGTGTGGAACCTGGCGCTATGGCGGTGCTGAAGCCCGGCCGGAGCGTCACCATTTCCGCACTCGGCGATGCCGTGGTGATGGCGCTGGGTGGCGAGCCGGTGGGGCCACGCTATATCGACTGGAACTTCGTGTCCTCGTCGAAGGAGCGCATCGATCAGGCCCGCGAGGACTGGCAGGCCGGCCGCATGAAGCTGCCCGATCTGGACAATGAGGAGTTTATCCCGCTGCCGCCGAAGATCAGCCAGGCCCCGGAGCCCGAACCGATGTCCTGACGGAAAACAATCGCCCCCGCTACACATACGAGCTTCGCATACGAGGAAAAATCGAATGATTATCAGGAAGACAATCTTCGTGCTGTTAGCCTGCGGCATGACCCTCAGCACTACCCTCAATGGCTTCGCCCAATCTCCGGAAATGCCTGCGCCACCGGTCGTGGTCGAGACCATCACCCTGCAACCTGTCAACATCCCCCAGGAATTTCTCGCCCAGGTCGAAGCCATCGAGGCCGTTGACCTGCAGGCGCGCGTGAATGGGGTGCTGCGACAGGTCATGTTCGAGGCCAGCCAGCCGGTTTCCGAAGGACAACCCCTGTTCCAGATAGCACCAGAGCAGTACGAGGCCGCCGTAGCGGTCGCCCAGGCAGGCGTGGCACAGGCCGAAGCGGCGCTCAACAATGCCCAGCGCACGTTGGCACGCAACCAGGAACTGACCCAGCGCCAGGCCGTATCGGCAGCCGTGCTGGATGAGGTCGCGGCGACAGCGGAGATCGCCGCGGCCAACCTGGCTGCCGCCCAGGCCCAGCTCCAGTTGGCCGAACTGGACCTGTCCTACACGCTTATCGAGGCCCCCATCTCTGGCCAGATCGGGCGGTCGCTGTTCAGCCGGGGCAACGTGGTGGGACCAGGGTCCGGGCCGCTGGCACGCCTGGTGCAGCTCGACCCGATTCGCGTCGTCTTTACCGTGGCCGAAGGCGAGCTGGTCACCATGCGCCAGCGCAACAACCGGGCGGGAGAAATTGATCCTGACAGCCTGACGCTCATGCTGCGTCTGCCCAATGGCACCGCCTACGAGCAAACGGGTCGCATGGAGTATATTGCCAACGAGGTGGACCCGCGAACGGCCACCATGGCGGTCCGCTCCACTTTCCCCAATCCCGACCGCTTCCTGGTGCCCAACCAGACGGTGATCCTCTCCGTCCAGGAGGAAGCTGGCGCAGAGCAGCCGGTTGTGCCGCAAACGGCCGTATTGCAGGATCAGGAAGGGCGTTTCGTCTTCGTGCTCAATGAAGACGATACGGTAAGCCAGCGTCGCATCACCACCGGAGAGCGCATACGCAACGGCTGGGCCGTCGAGCAAGGTCTGGAAGGTGGCGAGCGCGTGGTGGTGCAGGGTACGCAACGCCTGGCCGAGGGCATGCGGGTTAATCCCACCCAGCGTGCCGGGGTGGATGCCCAACCATGATCTCCAGCCTCTTCCTTTCCCGCCCGCGCCTGGCGATGGTGGTCTCCATCGTCATCTCACTGATTGGTTTCCTGGCGCTGCTGGTGCTGCCGGTCCAGCAATACCCGGAAATCACCCCGCCCACCGTCAGCGTGTCCGCCGTCTATCCCGGTGCCAGCGCCGAAGTGATCGCAGACGTTGTGGGAGGCCCGCTGGAAACCGCCATCAACGGGGTGGACGACATGCTCTACATGTCATCCACCAGCTCCAACGCCGGCCAGTATTCGCTCTCCATTACCTTCGAGGTGGGCACCGACCCCGACATTGCCCAGGTCAACGTGCAGAACCGCGCGCAGCTCGCCATATCACAGCTGCCCTCGCAGGTGGCCGAGCAGGGCGTCACCGTGCGCGCCCGCTCGCCCGACTTCCTGTTTGCCCTCGGCTTCTTTTCCCCCGACGGCAGCGTCAACGCGCTGGAGCTGACCAATTTCGTGGCGACCCAGGTGGTCGACAGCATCTCCCGGGTGGAAGGCGTGGGCGAGGCTTCCGTCATGGGCGCCTCGGAATACGCCATGCGTGTGTGGATGGATACCCAACGCATGACCGCGCTGGGCCTCACCGCAGCGGATCTGGCGAGCGCCATCCAGGCTCAGAACATCCAGGCCTCCATCGGTCAGGTGGGCGCCCCGCCTGCCCCTGAGGGCACGCTGCTGCAGTACACCCTGGTCGCACAGGGCCGCCTCGCCAGCGAGGAGGAGTTCGGGGCAATCGTCGTGCGCACGGGAGAGGCCGGCGCCACGATCCGCCTGCGCGATGTCGCCCGTATCGAACTCGGCGCCAGCAACTACTCTGCCGATGCCAGGCTCAATGGCGCCGAGACAGCCATGCTCACCGTCAATCAGGCACCGGGGGCCAATGCCCTTGAGACCGCCGATCGCGTGCTGGCGGAGATGGAGCGCCTGTCCAGCACCTTCCCGCCGGGCATCTCCTATCAAACGGTCTACGATGCCACCTTGTTCGTGCGAGCCAATGTCGACCAGATCTTCAAGGTGCTCACCGAGGCCTTCCTCATCGTCCTGGTAATCACCTTCCTGTTCCTGCAGAACTGGCGCGCCACGCTGATTTCGGCGCTGGCGATTCCCGTGTCGCTGCTGGGGGCCATGGCGATGCTGTTCGCGCTGGGCTACTCCGCCAATACCATCACCCTCATTGCGCTGGTGCTGGCCATCGGACTGGTGGTGGACGACGCCATCCTTGTGGTAGAGAACGTGCAGCGCGTGCTTGAGGAGGACAGCAGCCTGGGCCCGCTGGAGGCTACCCGGCGGGCCATGGGGCAGATCACCGGCCCCATCATCGCCACCACCTTCGTGCTGCTCGCGGTGGTCGTGCCCACCGCCTTCCTGCCGGGCATCAACGGGCAACTGTACAAGCAGTTCGCCGTCACCCTGTCTTCGGCACTGGTGGTGTCAGCCATCGTGGCGCTCACCCTCAGCCCCGCCCTTGCGGCGCTGCTTCTGGGTCATGGTCATGGCGAGGCCCAGCGGGGACCGCTCCGGTGGTTCTCCAACGGATTGCAGCGCACCCGCGACGCCTACGGCAGATCGGTGGCACGCCTGCTGAGCCGGCCTGCTCTCCCCATGCTGGGGCTGGCCCTCGTGACAGCAGCGGCCGCCTGGATCTTCGTGACCCTGCCTTCCACCTTCCTGCCCGATGAGGACCAGGGTGCGCTGTTCGTCGACGTGCAGCTTCCTAACGCAGCTTCTCTGGAACGCACCCGCGACATCCTGGCCCAGCTGGAAGCCACCCTGACCACTACCGAGGGCGTCGAGAATGTCATTTCAGTCGCCGGCTTCAGCCTGCTGCAGGGGACCATCACTCCCAGCGGAGGCATGGCCATCGTGTCGCTTTCGCCATGGGAAGAACGCGAATCGGCCGAGTTGCAGCTCGGCGCCCTGATCGGGCGGCTGCAGGGGGCATTTGCGGCTATTCCGGAAGCCAACGTGGCCATCTTCGCACCGCCGGCGATTCCGGGAATCGGGGCGGTAGGCGGCCTGGACCTGCGCCTGCAGGCACTGCGCGGGCAGCCACCCGAGGAGGTCGCCCAGGTGCTGCGCTCCTTCCTGGCCGAGTTGAACCAGGCGCCGGAGATCGGCGGCATGTCCTCCACCTTCAGCGCGGACGTGCCGCAGATCTTCGTCGATGTGGACCGCGCCCGCGCCGAGAATCTGGGCCTGAGCGTGGGGCAGATCTATGCCACGCTGGGCGCCCACTTCGGCTCCCGCTACGTCAACGACTTCACCCTGCAGGGCCGGGTGTACCAGGTCAACCTGCAGGCCGATGCCGATTTCCGCAACGACGTCGAAGACATCCTCAATCTCTATGCCCGCAGCAGTTCAGGCGCCATGGTGCCATTGCGCACCGTGCTCAGCACCACGACCATCCTGGCGCCCTACACCATCTCGCGCTACAACCTGAGTACGGCTGCTCCGGTGAATGGCCTGCCCGCCGCCGATGCCAGTTCGGGGGAAGCGATGGCCGCGGTCGAGAGAACCGCCGCTGAATCGCTGCCACAGGGTTACGGCTACGCCTGGTCCGGCCTCTCTTTCCAGGAGGCACAGACAGCCGGGCAAGCCCCTCTGGTGTTCGCCTTGGCCCTGCTGTTTGCCTACCTGTTTCTGGTAGCCCAATACGAGAGCTGGACGCTGCCGCTGGCGATCATCCTGTCGCTCGGGGCACCGGCCTTCGGGGCCGTGCTGGCGCTGTGGCTGCTGGGCCTGCAAAACAGCCTGTATGTGCAGATCGGGCTGGTGCTGCTGATCGGGCTGGCGTCAAAGAACGCCATCCTCATCGTGGAATTCGCCAAGGAGCAGCACGAGGCCGGCAAGTCTTTGCTGGAGGCAGCCCGGGCCGGTGCGGAGCAGCGTTTCCGCGCCGTGCTGATGACCGCCCTCGCCTTCATCTTCGGCGTCATGCCGCTGGCACTCGCTGCAGGCGCCG
>Ga0233380_1000785_pt1 | contig 15496 bp, 15 predicted proteins | sample ElkDunMinimDraft_9_FD_191541 | JGI IMG/M metagenome (GOLD analysis project Ga0233380, IMG submission 191541) | Fecal eukaryotic communites from dung pellets of Tule Elk in California, USA - Elk Dung F36 | ecosystem: Host-associated > Mammals > Digestive system > Large intestine > Fecal | place... | reverse complement strand
ACGAAAAGCCAGTCATGACTACGCCGCCACTGCCAACCACAGGGGAACAGCATTCTTCAGCACGAGGCCCTGAAAAGCGCCCGACAGGTTCATTCGCCGCTTCCCCGCCGATGGCTGAGACGATCTACATCAGCCATGATTTCGTCGAGCGCAGCAACTTCTCTCGGTTCCTGACCCCGTCGCGAGGGCAGATCCCCGCTCTCCAGGATCAGTTCGAGCGCTGCGCGTCCACGCGCGACCCGGCTCTTGATCGTACCGACCGCCACGCCGCAAATCTCGGCCGCCTCTTCATAGGCAAAGCCGCCGGCTCCGACCAGAATCAAGGCCTCACGCTGCGGCTGCGGCAGCTGGAGCAAGGCGCGCTGCATGTCGCCAAGTTCGACATGCTTGTCCTGCCCCGCCGGCGCCGCAAGCAGGCGGTCTGCTGCCAGATCGTCCCATTCGCCACGAAAGCGCGAGCGGCGCATCTGCGAAAGATAGTGGTTCCGCAAAATGATGAAGGTCCAGGCACGCATGTTGGTGCCAGCCTGAAAACGCTGACGCGCGGCCCATGCCTTGAGCAGGGTTTCCTGCACCAGATCGTCCGCCACGTCGCGGTTGCCGGAAAGCGAACGCCCAAAGGCGCGCAAATGCGGAATTACAGCCGCCAGCTCGCGCTTGAAGTCACCGTCCGACAAGGTTTCACGGACTTCCGGCTGCACGCCATTACCATCCATGGAAATTATCCCCGCAACCGCTTCCACCCTCGTCGCCCGTACCGATGTCGTCAAGGCCATATATCCGTCCGTACCCTATTACCAACCATTCGGATCTTCATGCTGCCATCTGCCCCCTGTCATCACAGGAGGAGGATGAGCAGCATTCCGATAATCACCAGCGGCAAGGATATGCCCAACACGTAGCGCACGATATGAGGTGTAGATCCCGCTCGTGCGTTGTCGGTGGCGATATGCTGTTGTTCGTCCGCCATCACACCATCTCCCGATCGTTACGCCTCATTAACGCAAGGCCGACAGGGCGGTTCCGATATTTCCGGGCGAGGCGACCGTTTATGCCGGCGCGGTTGCCTCATCGAAGAACAGCGCCTGCGAAATAGCCGCCTTGACGGTGGAGCGCTGGAACGGCTTGGTGATGAGGAAAGTCGGCTCTGGACGCTCACCCGTCAGCAGCCGCTCCGGGAAGGCCGTAATGAAGATCACGGGGACCGCGAACTCCGCCAGAATGTCCTTCACCGCATCGATGCCACTGGAATCGTCGGCCAGTTGGATATCGGCAAGTACCAGGCCTGGACGATCCGCCATGGCTTCGCGCACGGCATCCTCGCGCGTCACGGCGATCGCGGTGACATCATGGCCCAGGTCACGGACGATCGTCTCGATATCCATCGCGATGATCGGCTCATCCTCGATGATGAGGACCTTTGCGCGGGTTTGCGACTCAATCTCGGTCAGCGCTTCGTTGACGAGCGCCTCAACATCGGCGGTGTCCATGCTGATGAGGTAGGAGACATCCTCGAGCGTAAAGCCTTCCAGCGCGGTCAGAAGCAGCGCCTGACGCGGGAGCGGCGTCAGACGACCGAGCCGGGCGTCGGCGACACCCTCATGCCCGCTCGCGCCAGACAGGATCGGACCGTCTTCGAGGTGGGACGACGACCAGATCGCATGAAACGTTTTATAGAGGCCGAGCCTTGGGTCGACTTCGGTAGGGAACTCCTCGGGCGCCGCGACAATGGCTTCAAGCGTCGCGCGAACATAGGCGTCGCCATGACCCTGGCTGCCGGTAAGGGCGCGGGCATAACGGCGCAGAAATGGAAGATGGGGGTGCAATTGCTGTCCAAGCGACATCGTCAAAAAGTCTCCCTGCCCCTATGGGCGATCGTTGCGGAACACGCAGCGCGCGAGAATGGATCGACGATGCCCCAGTGGCAAGCCCCACCCCCGCATCGACCCGAACACGCGCCCGGGTCAAAAAATGCTCCGGTGAGGGGAACCATCGATGGCGCGATTTGTTTCACAGCCGCTCGGTTTTTTCGTTAGAGCGCAACGCCGGCGCAGCGACGCAAGATTTTCAGATGCGCTGGGCGAGATTGACGAATAGTGATTTGCGCGGCGCGACGCGCGTATATGCGTGACATATGTTTGCAGAGGGGCTGGTTTTGGTGTCATCGGCGACGGAACGGCAGGTAATGGACAGCAGCGATAGCAGCGAGGATCCGGCACCGGCCAGCGATGTAAAGCGCAGCGCCGCGCGTAAGAAGAAAGGCGCGCCCAAGGAAGACGTCCAACTGTCCAAAGTGCTGCGTTCGGTTTATCAGAGCGCAGTGAAAGAGGATATTCCGGACGAAATGCTGGAGCTTTTACGCAAGCTGGATTGACTTCTGTGGCGGCGGAGCGTCCTTCCGCCTTATGTCTGATTTTTCCCTGCGGCGGCCTATAGCCATGATGAACATGTTGCTTCGGTCGACCGGGCTCAAGATGTTCCTTATCTTGACGCTGGCGCTGCTGCCGCTGGGCATCCTGGCGCTGTTCGCTTCCCTTCAGGCCATCCAGTCCGCCGATCAGGAAAAAGAGGCTTTGCTGCGCGTCGCAGTGACGCAAAGCGCGCGTAAGTTGACTGCCGATCTCCGTTCGGACGGAGCGGCACTGCAACTCGCCGTCAACGCCTTTGCGAATGGCCAGGCCGACGGGCGCATGTGTGAGCGCCTCGACTATTTTCTCAACGCCAATGACCAGGAAACCGCGCGCTTCTACCTATATGATCGGGATGGAGAGCGGCTGTGTGGCTCTCGTCTACCAGAACCGGAAGGGATAGACGCGTCTCAGCGTTTCCGGGACGATCCTGTGGAATTGCTGCCAGAGGCAGGCTATCTCGTCAATCGGCTGCTAAGCGAGAATGGCAGGGTCCTGGCGCTTTCCTACTATTCGCGTGGTCACCTCGAAAGCATCGCCGATCCGGCCACCGCGTTGCAAAGTCGCGTGCTCACGCTGAAGGACGGCGATCGGGTGCTGCGCGTCAGTTCCTCGGACAATGATCCCAAGGGGCACACATCGGCATTGTCGGCCAGGATCGAGCCGCTGGATATCGAACTGACCATGTCGGTTCGCGATCCGCCTGCGACGTTGGCGCGCATGCTTTCCCTCTTCCTACCGCTTGTGATGTGGTTTGCCGCAGCCGCGATCGGTTGGTTCGTGGTCGATAGCCTGCTGATCCGGCCTCTGGTCCTGCTGCGGCGTCAGGTCGCGGCGTATCATCCGGGCGAAGTGCTGGAGCCGATGCGCCGCATCCGCACGCCCGCGCTCGAGATCACGGCGCTGGGCGACACATTTCGGGCCATCAGCGAGGATGTCGCGAGCCATGAGGCCGAAATGGCGGAGGGACTGGCGACACAGACCAAGCTGACGCGCGAAGTGCATCATCGCGTGAAGAACAATCTCCAGATCATCTCCAGCCTCATCAGCCTGCACGCCCGCTCGGCGCATGAGCCGGAGGCCGTAGCGGCCTATGCGTCGATCCAGCGACGGGTGGACGCACTTTCGGTCGTACATCGCAATCATTTTGCCGAGCTTGAGGAAAATCGCGGGGTCGGCGTCCGCTCACTCATCAGCGAACTGTCGGCCAGCCTGCGCAGCACCGCACCGGCCGAAGCCCGGCGCTTCGGCATACAAATCGATGCGGACAATCTCCATATCACGCAGGATGTCGCCGTGCCCGTCGCCTTCCTCGTGACCGAACTGGTGGAACTGGCGATGCTGTCCGATCCCCACACGTCGATGCAGATCACCGTGCATCGGGAGGGCGAGGACGCAAAGCGCGCGACCTTGCGCGTGGCGTCCCGTGCGTTGCAGGAAGATGCGCTGGCAAATGCGCATTTGCACGATCGATTCGACCGGGTGCTGACCGGCTTGTCCCGACAATTGCGCTCGCCGCTCGACCATGACGGCACAATCGGAAGTTACGCCATCGACATCAGCGTGTCGGCCTGAGGGATCAGGGCCGGCCGTAATCGGAGCGGAAGCGCGCAGCGAAGGCCGCAAAGCCACCGGCTGATATCGCGGCTCGGATCGACTGCATAAGCGACTGGTAGAAATGGATATTATGCTGGGTCATCAGCATCGCGCCCAGCATTTCGCCGGCTTTTACGAGATGATGAAGATAGGCACGGCTCCAGGTCACGCAGACCGGGCAATCGCAGCGGGCATCGATCGGACCCTGATCTTCGGCGAAACGCGCATTGCGAATATTGAGCGGTCCCGCCCAGGTGAAAGCCTGTCCGTTGCGACCCGATCGCGTGGGGAGGACGCAGTCGAACATGTCGATCCCGCGCTCGACGGCGCCGACAATGTCGTCGGGCTTACCCACGCCCATCAGATAGCGTGGCTTGTCTGCCGGCAGCATGTCGGGGGCGAAATCAAGCGTTGCGAACATGGCTTCCTGCCCCTCGCCTACCGCCAGGCCGCCAACTGCATAACCGTCGAAACCGACATCGATGAGTGCCTGCGCCGATTGCCGTCGGAGCCCCTCGTCCAGCGAGCCCTGCTGAATACCGAAAAGCGCGGCACGTTCGGCATGCTCGCCGCCCGCGTCGAAAGCCTGGCGCGAACGCTTGGCCCAGCGCATCGATCGCTCCATCGAAAAGGCCGCTTCGCCATGGGTGCAGCCGTTCTTGGTGCACTCGTCGAACGCCATGACGATGTCGCTGTCCAGCAACCGCTGAATCTCCATCGAACGTTCAGGGCTCAGCATATGCTTCGACCCGTCGATATGGCTTGAAAAGGCGACGCCCTCTTCGGTTATCTTGGTCAGGGAAGAGAGGCTCATGACCTGATAGCCGCCGCTATCGGTAAGGATCGGGCGATCCCAGCCCATAAAGCCATGCAGCCCGCCGAGCCGTGCCATGCGCTCCGCTCCGGGCCGCAACATCAGATGATAGGTATTGCCTAATATGATGTCCGCGCCCGCCGCGCGCACCTCGGCTGGGCGCATCGCCTTCACTGTGGCAGCCGTGCCCACGGGCATGAAGGCGGGGGTACGGATTTCCCCCCGCCGCATGGCAATTGCGCCCGTGCGAGCCTTGCCATCGGTGGCGGAGATCGAGAATTGAAAACGAGGAAAGGTCATCGCCGCGCCCTAAACTTGCGCGCCCCACCTTACAAGCATGTCAGGCAGGCCGGGTGAACGCGGCAAACAACTGCGCAGGGTCGATATCGAAGCCCTCGACGCGGGGATAGCGTCCGATGAAGCGCAAACAGTCGCGGGACAAAGTCAGGCGCCATTGAGCGCCGTCCGCCTCCTCGAGCGTCACGACAACCTTCTGATTCGAGCGGGGCTGAGCCATGCGTCTGTTGGTAAGCGTAAAGGGTAAACAAGAACTGACCGCTCAAACTTAATGGGTCATTAATAGTTAATAGTTGCTTATATATCGCGATATGAGTTATATATCTGATATATTTATGTTTTTAATAACACAGCGAATGGCCGTTGGACCTGATTTCCCCGAATTGACATCGGTGCGATTGCATCGGCTGGACAAGACTGATTTCCTTCCGTGAACGGAAATAGGGGCGCAATGATGATGGATTCCGGCCGGTTCGATCCGGAAATGCAAAATGTGGATCACGACGATCGAACCGATCTGATGTCGGGCGACCTTCCCAGCCGTCCGGAAACTCTCGCTGGTGAACCTACCACCCTGTTTGATCTTGGACAGATCGACGTCAGCTGGGATGCTGCCAAGCGGACCTTGTGGGCCTTCATGACGCCTGAAACACGGCCAAATTATAATGCGGCCATGCTTCGCGACATCAAGATCTGGCAGACGGAGGCAAAGAGGCTGTTCGATGCCGGCGCCCTGCCCCTTCGCTATATGGTGTTGGGTTCGCGCTTCCCGGGCATTTTCAACCTTGGCGGCGACCTTGAACTCTTTGCAGCGTGCATCGAGCGGGAAGACCTGGAAGGGCTGACGCGCTACGGCCATGCCTGTATCGATGTCGTCCATCGCGCCTGGCGTAATGCCGATATGCCGGTCGTCTCGATCGCGTTGGCGCAGGGCGATGCGCTGGGCGGTGGGTTCGAAGCAATGCTCTGCTTCGACGTCGTCATTGCGGAGCGCAGCGCACGGTTCGGGGTGCCTGAAATGCTGTTCGGCCTGTTCCCAGGTATGGGCGCCTATTCCATTCTTGCGCGCAAGATCGGGCGCAAGATGACCGAGCGCATGCTATTGTCGGGCAAGGTTTATTCGGCGGAAGAAATGTACGACATGGGTGTCGTTACCATACTCGCGGACGACGGCGCCGGCGAGCAGGCCGTGCGGGATTATATCGCCGCCAACAGCCCACATCATCCGGGCCATGTCGGCATTTTCGACGCCGGGCGACGGGTCGATCCGCTCGACTATGCCGAACTTTCAGACATCGTCGAGAACTGGGCGAGAACAGCGCTCAAGCTCGATCCTCGCGACCTGCGACTCATGCGTCGCCTGGCCTCGGCTCAGACCCGTCTCAACAACTAAGGATCAGGCGTGCCACCGCATGGGGCCGACGAATGCGTCGCTCGCCTGCTCCTCCGCCGTGCCCTCCCGCATCAGTGTGAGCAGCGCGTCGGCGGTCATGGGCTTGCTTAATATATAGCCCTGAACATTGGTGAAGCCGGAGTCGCGCGCATATTGCAGATGCTCTTGCGTCTCGATGCCTTCGGCAACGGTTTCGACGTCGAGTGCTCGGGCAAGCGACGCCACTGCCTGGGCGATCGCGTGGTCGCGCGGATTTTCTCCGACCCCCCGGATAAAGCTCTGATCGAGCTTGATCGTGTCGAAGGCATAGTGGCGCAGATAGGCGAGACTTGAATATCCCGTGCCGAAGTCATCCAGCGCGAGACGAAGCCCGATGCGCTGCAATTCGGTGAGGATGAGATTGGTGCGACCGCTATCGTCGAGGAAGATCGACTCCGTGACTTCCAGCTCGAGGCGGCGTGCCTTCAGCCCGGAATTGAGCAGCGCCGCGATGACCGCGCGCGACAGCCCATCGCTCTTGATAAGAGCCGGGGAGATATTCACCGCAATGCGGACATTTTCATCCCAATTCATCGCTTCGCTGCAGGCTTCGCCGAGCGCCCATTCGGTCAGCGGTTCGATGAGCGCGCTGCCCTCGGCGATCGGGATGAATTCAGCAGGCGATATGCGGCCAAGCGTCGGATGGTCCCAGCGCATCAGCGCCTCGCAGCTTGCGATCCGCCCGGTCACTGTGTCGAATATCGGCTGATAATGCAGGTGCAACTCGCCATTGGCGAGCGCCGAGCGAAGCCCGGTTTCCAGCTCATAGGCGCGGTTCTGCCGCTCACGCATGACCCAGTTGAACGGCATGTGCCGATTTCTTCCGTCATGCTTGGCGCGGTAAAGCGCCATGTCGGCATGCTGTAGCAACTCGTCGGGATCGCGCCCATCCTCCGGCGCGAGGGCCAGACCCATTGAGGCCGTCACGGTGAGATGGTTGGCGCCGACTTCGAAATCGGTAGCAAATTCGGCCATGATATCGCGCGCGATCGTTTCCGCGGTACTGCGATCGGTGTCCGGGCAGAGTATGATGAATTCATCACCGCCAAAGCGCGCAACATGGCCACGACCGTCCGTCGCATGCGACAGGCGCCGCGCGACAAGACTTAAAAGCTGGTCGCCCACGATATGCCCCAGCGTGTCGTTGATATCCTTGAACCGGTCGATATCCATCCACAACGCAGCCATCGGTTGGTCCGGCGTTGCGCGCGCATCGAACATTTCGCGCAGGCGCATCTGCATCGCCATGCGGTTTTCAACGCCGGTCAGGCTGTCGAAGCGGGCCAGCCGTTCGAACTTGGTCGCGAGCTGTGACTTTTCATATTTGCCCTGAAGCGCTTCCACGACGATGCGGTGGGTGGTTCGCGTAATTTCCGCCATCGCGAAAACCATGAGGAAAAGCATCGCGGCAAGCACATAATAGCCGAGCCCACCCGCGATGATGAGGCCCAGGACCGTCGGCAGCAAGGCAAAGCAGGTCTGGCCAATGGCGATCTGAACGCGGCCGGCATTGCGCCCGGCGATGCCGCCAGAGTAAGCAGCGACCAGACATACGCTCAAAATGTGCAACGAGGCGTCGCGGGTGAGGATCAGTGTCGCGAACGCCAATATGCCGAGCAACGCGGCATAGCTCCAGGCGCCCAGTTCGTAGAGCACCCCCCATACATCCTGATCGACGCGAGCGCTTCCCAACTGCCTTTGGAAATAGACGGCGGAAACAACACGGCTGATCGCCACCAGGCAGATGACGATGCTGATCGCGGTGATCTGAACCAGCTGCGCATTATATGCGACCACCAGGCCGAGCGCGCCCCCGGCCAGGGCGCCGATCATCAGGGAGGCGGGCGAAGCGTAGAGCGATTCAACGAGACTGGCCCGCACCTCAGCGCTTTGCTGGGAGGGTGGCGCGAGGCGCTGACGCATGAATGCGCCTATATGGCTGATCGGTCCTGGCACGTCGAGGCTCAGCCTTGCCGGAACATGATTTCTATTTAGTAAATTAGGGCCTGAATGCCCTTTATCGCGCTGCGGGAAGCAGCCGAGGCGGCGGGTGTCGATCTGCGCTGGAAACGGTCGCGACTCAGCAGCGAATTCTGATGACGAAATGCGTGGAAGAACGCCCAAAGAGAAAGGCCGGCGGGTCGCCCCGCCGGCCTCCTTCTTTTCCGCAAGGATGCAGGACTTAGAAGTCCATGCCACCCATGCCGCCCATGCCGCCGGGCATCGCGGGCGCCGAAGACTTGTCTTCAGGCAGCTCAGCGATGGTCGCCTCGGTGGTGATGAGCAGGCCGGCAACCGACGCAGCGTTCTGGAGCGCGGTGCGCACGACCTTGGTGGGGTCGATGACGCCAGCGGCAACCAGGTTCTCGTAGGTGTCGGTCGATGCGTTGAAGCCGAACGACGTGTCGTTCTGGTCGAGCAGCTTGCCCGAAACGACCGCGCCGTCCTGACCAGCGTTCTGCGCGATCTGGCGCACCAGAGCGGTCAGCGACTTGCGAACGATGTCGATGCCGCGAGTCTGGTCGTCGTTCACGCCCTTGAGGCCGTCAAGCGCCTTGGTCGCGTACAGCAGAGCGGTACCGCCACCAGGGACGATGCCTTCTTCAACAGCCGCGCGAGTCGCGTGGAGAGCGTCGTCGACGCGATCCTTGCGTTCCTTGACTTCCACTTCGGTCGCACCGCCGACCTTGATGACGGCTACGCCGCCAGCAAGCTTGGCAAGACGTTCCTGCAGCTTTTCACGATCATAGTCGCTGGTCGTGGTTTCGATCTGCGCACGGATCTGCTCGGTCCGGCCCTTGATCGAGTCATGATCGCCAGCACCGTCGACGATGACAGTATTGTCCTTGTCGATGGTGACGCGCTTGGCGGTGCCGAGCATGCCGAGCGTGACGGTTTCAAGCTTGATGCCGAGGTCTTCGGAGATGACTTCGCCCTTGGTAAGGACGGCGATGTCTTCCAGCATGGCCTTGCGGCGATCGCCGAAGCCGGGTGCCTTGACCGCTGCGACCTTGAGGCCGCCGCGCAGCTTGTTGACGACCAGAGTCGCCAGCGCTTCGCCTTCAATGTCTTCCGCGATGATGAGCAGCGGACGACCCGACTGAACCACAGCTTCCAGAATCGGCAGGATCGACTGCAGGTTCGAGAGCTTCTTTTCGTGGATCAGGATGTACGGATCAGCCAGCTCGACAGCCATCTTTTCCGGGTTGGTGATGAAGTAGGGCGACAGGTAGCCGCGGTCGAACTGCATGCCTTCGACGACGTCGAGTTCGAAGTCGAGACCCTTGGCCTCTTCCACGGTGATGACGCCTTCCTTGCCGACCTTTTCCATGGCTTCGGCGATCTTTTCGCCGACTTCACGGTCGCCGTTGGCGGAGATGATGCCGACCTGGGCGATGTCGGACGAACCCGAAACCGGCTTGGAGCGCGCCTTGATGTCCTCGACAACCTTGATGACGGCGAGATCGATGCCGCGCTTCAGGTCCATCGGGTTCATGCCAGCGGCAACCGACTTCATGCCTTCGCGCACGATGGCCTGGGCCAGAACGGTCGCGGTGGTGGTGCCGTCGCCGGCGATGTCGTTGGTCTTCGAAGCAACTTCGCGGACCATCTGGGCGCCCATATTCTCGAACTTGTCCTTAAGTTCGATTTCCTTGGCGACCGAAACACCGTCCTTGGTGATGCGGGGCGCGCCGAAGCTCTTGTCGATGACGACGTTGCGACCCTTGGGGCCGAGCGTCACCTTGACCGCGTCGGCCAGGATGTCGACGCCGCGCAGGATGCGCTCACGAGCGTCACGCGAAAACTTTACGTCCTTCGCTGCCATGATCTAATTCCTTTATCTCGAGAATATTCTTGGAAGACGGAAATTCGGTACGGTCAGCTTTAGCCGACGATGCCCAGAATGTCCGATTCCTTCATGATGAGGAGATCTTCACCGTCGACCTTGACTTCGGTGCCGGACCATTTGCCGAACAGCACGCGGTCGCCAGCCTTGACGTCGAGCGGCGTGATCTTGCCGTCTTCAGCCTTCGTGCCGGTTCCGACGGAGACGATTTCGCCTTCCTGCGGCTTTTCCTTAGCGGTGTCGGGGATGATGATACCGCCGGCTGTCTTCTCTTCCGCTTCTACGCGACGGACGAGAACACGGTCATGCAACGGACGAAATGCCATGTTGAGTGCCTTCCCTCAAATTATTCGGAATCAGGTTCAGGCCAGTGGCCAGACGGGAAGCCCCCGTCCGATACCGCAAATGCCCGTCCATCTCCCGACGAGTTCTATTGTTAGCACTCCTCGATGTGGAGTGCCAGCGCTGCGTCATATGGCGTGCGGCGATCGAGGGTCAAGGGCACAAGAGGGTAAATTTTACGCGCGGTCGAGGGGGTTGCGCCATGCCGGTCGAAACGGCTGACGGAGGCGCTGCTCGTTCAACGATCATTCGTATGGCTGCCGGGTTGAGACGGAAGCTGCGGCACCCTACGTTCCGGCCGACAATCCGCCGATAGCGATGAGGGAAAAGACCATCATGACCGACACCCCCTATGTGCCGCCCCGCGTCTGGACTTGGGACAAGGATAATGGTGGCGCCTTTGCCAGCATCAACCGCCCGATTGCAGGCGCGACGCATGACAAGGATCTCCCGGTCGGCAAGCACCCGCTACAGCTTTACAGCCTGGCGACGCCCAATGGACAGAAGGTCACGATCATGCTGGAAGAGCTGCTCGAGGCCGGTCATACAGGGGCCGACTATGACGCTTGGCTGATCCGTATCAACGAAGGCGATCAGTTCGGCAGCGGGTTTGTCGCGGTAAATCCCAACAGCAAGATTCCCGCGCTGATGGACCACAGCGTATCCCCGCCGCAGCGCGTGTTCGAGTCCGGCTCGATCCTTGTGTATCTGGCGGAAAAATTCGGCGCCTTCCTTCCCACGGATCCAGCCAAGCGCACGGAGACGCTCAGTTGGCTGTTCTGGCAGATGGGCAGCGCGCCGATGTTGGGCGGCGGCTTTGGCCATTTTTACGCCTATGCGCCGGAGAAATACGAATATCCCATCAACCGCTATGCCATGGAAGTGAAGCGGCAGCTCGACGTTCTCGACCGGCATTTAGCGGAAAACGAATATATGGCTGGCAACGATTATAGCATCGCCGATATCGCGATCTGGCCCTGGTATGGCGGCCTCGTCCTCAACCGCGCTTATGAAGCGGCGGAGTTTCTGGACGCGACGAGCTATACCCATGTCCTGCGCTGGGCAAAACAGATCGACGCCCGCCCGGCGGTGCAGCGGGGCGTGATGGTCAACAAGGTGCATGGGCCGCTGGAAAAGCAACTGCGTGAGCGGCACGATGCGAGCGACTTCGGGACGCGCACGCAGGACAAGTTGGAAGCGCAGGGCTGAGCCAGCCCCCGCGCCCCTACCCAGCCGCCTGGACGATCTGCGCCCAGGCGGCTTCGTCGATCACTTCGATACCGAGCGCGGCGGCTTGCTTCAGTTTGCTGCCCGCGCCCGGCCCCGCCACGACGAGATCGGTCTTTGCGCTCACCGACCCGGCGGCTTTCGCGCCCAGCCGCTCGGCCTGTGCCTTGGCTTCGTCGCGGCTCATCGTCTCGAGCTTGCCGGTAAAGACGACGGTCTTGCCCGTCACCGGACTGGCGAGAGTCTCGACCCGATAATCGGGCGGCGACACCTGCGCCAGAAGATCGTCCCAGACCTCCACATTGTGCGGCTCATGGAAAAAGTCGGCAAGCGCATGGCCGACGGCGGCACCGACATTTTCGACGCCGATATGCTCGGCGATCGCCTTGTCGAGCCGGTTGCGCGCCTTGCCTGCATCTTCGCCTTCGGAAAGGGGCGCGGCATCGCGTAGTGCGATGACCTCCTGCGCCAGCGTCCGCAGCGCGCCCAGCGTGGTGTAGCGCTTGAGCAGGTCGCGCGCCGTCACCGCGCCGACATGACGGATGCCTAGACCGAAGAGCAGTCGGGCGGCATCGGGCGAGCGCTTTGCCTCGATCGCGCCAAGCAGATTGTCGACGGACTTCTCCTTCCACCCTTCCCGCCCGATCAGCGCCGCGCGATGCGCGCTGAGGCGGAAAATATCGGCGGGTTCGGCGATCCAGCCGAGTTCGATAAATTCCTCGATCGTCTTTTCGCCCAGGCCCTCAATATCAAGCGCGCCGCGACTGACGAAATGGCGCAGACGCTCGAATCGCTGCGCCGGGCAGATGAGGCCACCGGTGCAGCGAATGTCGACCTCCCCCTCCTCCCGCACCGCTTCGGAATGGCAAACGGGGCAATGATCGGGAAAGTTGAAGGGCGCACGTGCTTCTTCGCGGGTCAGATTGTCGACCACCTGCGGGATGACGTCGCCGGCACGCTGGACGACGATGCGGTCGCCGGGCCGGACGCCCAAGCGCGCAATCTCGTCGGCATTGTGTAGCGTGACGTTGGAGACGACGACGCCGCCAACGGTCACGGGAGTGAGACGTCCGACGGGCGTCAGCTTGCCGGTGCGGCCCACCTGAATGTCGATCGCCTCCAATGTCGTCTGCGCGCGTTCCGCCGGAAACTTATGCGCGATCGCCCAGCGCGGCGCCTTGGCGACGAAGCCCAGGCGTTGCTGCCAGTCGAGCCGGTCGACCTTGTAGACGACGCCATCGATGTCGAAGGGAAGCTCCGCCCGCTCCGCCTCGATCCTGCGATAATGTGCGATCAATGCCTCGGCTGTCTCGACGCGCATCAGCAGGTCGGACACCGGCAGGCCCCAGCCAGCAATGGCCTGCATCACGCCCAATTGCGTGTCGGCAGGGAGCGCCGAATATTCGCCCCAGCCGTGGGCGAGAAAGCGCAGTGGCCGGCTCGCCGTGACCGCGGCGTCCTTCTGCCGCAGGGAGCCGGCGGCGGCATTGCGGGGATTGGCGAACTGTCGCGCCTTTGCAGGATCTTCCGCTTGCTCGAGCAATCGGGCGTTGAGCGCTGCGAAGTCGCTCTTGGCCATATAGACTTCGCCGCGCACCTCGAACAGGTCGGGCACGTCAGCGCCGTTCAGCTGCTGGGGTATGTCGGCGATCGTCCGCACATTTGGGGTGACGTCTTCGCCGGTCGTCCCGTCGCCGCGCGTGGCGGCAAGGACCAGTTCGCCCTTCTCATAGCGAAGCGAGCAGGACAGGCCGTCAATTTTCGGTTCGGCGGTCAGCGCCAGCGCTGCATCGCCCGGCAAGGCCAGGAAGCGCCTGACGCGCACGAGAAATTCGGCGATGTCCTCGTCAGAAAAGCCATTGTCGAGGCTCATCATCCGCACGGCATGCGGCACCTTGCCAAGCGCCGAGGTCGGTGTCGCACCGACCTGTGCATTGGGCGAATCCGCGCGAACGAGATGCGGCCAGGCCGCCTCGATCGCATTATTCTCTCGCATCAACGCGTCATAATCGGCGTCGCTTATCTCCGGCGCGTCCTGGTCATGATAGAGCCGGTTGTGTCGGGCAATCTCCTTGGCGAAACGCATCAGTCGGTTGGCGGCTTCGGCTTCGGACAGGCTTGCAGGATCGATCATGCGGCCTTCCTTAAACCTAGTTACGATCCCCGCTCAATCGCCACCAGCAAAGGCGCTGTGATATTCCGGCTTGATGGCTTTGAGCATCGCCGCATCGACCGGCAGTTCGACTTCATAGCTACCCTCGGCGTAGGGGCCGGCGCTGTAGGGGGCGATGACGACCGTGAGACTGCCTATCCGCCTGCCATCGGCAGAGGTGGGAACGAGCACTTCCTTCATCGGGTCGATGCATTTGGTGAAATCATCGTCGCCGCGCTCTACCGGCGCGCCCCGCTTTTCCGCGCGTTCGGCGTCGAGCCCGGCACAGAAGCGATCCCGGATAGCTGCCGCGAAGGCAGAAGGCGCCGTCATCATGGCGGAAAAGCTTATCTCGCGCTGACGCTGCTTGTCCCAAAGCAGGGCGGCATAGCCCGTCATGCCGTGGGCGCCGCCGGTAAAGACATAGGTTTGCGACCGGAGCGACAGCAGGCGCGGCGTATCGGCCGCCACCGACCATTCCGTTTCGAGGCTATGGGGACGGAAGGGATAATCGGCTTTAGCTGCTGCGGCCTTGTCCTCGCCCGCCATGGTCAGCGCGTCCTGCCTGGACCGGCGCATGTCGGCATCCAGGTGCTTGGCGATTGCCGGCACGCTGGCGACGGCGGAGGGGTAGCTGAAGCCAAATTCCAGCAGGTCGGTCTTTTCGGAGATCGAAACGGGCTTGGCGGGCGGCGCAGCGGGACGGCGCGCGCCGGTCATGCTTTCGGCAAAATTGGTGGCGGCAGAGCCTGGCATCGCGTCGTCATGCGCCGCTGCGCCGCTACCTTGCTCTGCACATCCACCCAAATAGAGGGCCGCCAATATCAGCGGCCCCGTCACACCGTAACGCGCCGAGTGACGCATCAATGGGCCTGCACGGCTGCGCAGCGCTCGCTCACCGCCTTGCGGGCATATTCGCTTTGCAATGCACGGGTGGCGTTAGGCCAGCCTTCTGCGATCAAAGCCTGTTCGACCGCGTGCGCACTCATAAAGCGGCCGGTGTCGGCCAGCGCATAGGCGCGGCTGCGAATGGCATGCATGCCGCGTGCATCCTTTTCGATCATCATCTTCTCCTTCGTCTTTGGCCCACCGTGAGGCCTGAGCAGGCCCTTAGGGCCAGAATTGAGGCGATAGACGCAGGGCGGGATTCCCCCCGCCGATCCTTTGTCCTACACCCCTGGATCATGACCAATTTTACCGACCTGCTCAAGCCGGACAACAATCAGCCCGCACGAACGATCCACCTGATCGACGCAGCGACTTTCGATAACTGGCTTGGCGCTCAATCAGAGCGAACCCGCGCGCTGCTGAGAGCGCAGAAGTTCAAGGGCGGGGAAAATGAAACGGCGATCCTGCCCGGGGATGAAGCAGGCGACTGGTC
>Ga0233380_1000784_pt1 | contig 15510 bp, 10 predicted proteins | sample ElkDunMinimDraft_9_FD_191541 | JGI IMG/M metagenome (GOLD analysis project Ga0233380, IMG submission 191541) | Fecal eukaryotic communites from dung pellets of Tule Elk in California, USA - Elk Dung F36 | ecosystem: Host-associated > Mammals > Digestive system > Large intestine > Fecal | place... | reverse complement strand
TCCTGCACGCGGGTGCCATAGGTCCGCAGTTGCGGGACGTTCTCGGTGGCGTCTTCGGAGTAGAAGAACATCAGGTCGACGGGCCTTTCCAACCCGCTGACGATGTTGCGGGTGCCGTCCGCGAGGGTGTAGAGATTGTCGGCAGTCAGGTCTATTCGCATACGCGGAATAAGACTGATCACAGCCACACTGACCAGCAGGAACAGGCCAACCAGGGCGAGGCCTGTGGCGGAAAACAGTTTGTTCTTCATCATCAGTCCCTCAATTCGCTTTCTTGATTTCGATGACGATTGCAGACGCAAGCAGCCACGAACCAATGAATATTACAAAGAACAATATGTCGCGCACATCGAGCACTCCCTTGCTGATGGAGTCGAAGTGCGTCAGGAAGCTCAGCGAGGCGATGGCATCCACCAGCACCTGGGGCGCCCAGGTGAAGGCATTGAGCACGATCTCGGAACCGCTGGCCACGAACACGAAGCAGATCGCCACCGTCAGGATGAAGGCGATGACCGGGTTGCGGGTAAGGGCCGACATGCAGGAGCCGATGGCGAGGAAGCCGCCGGCCATCAGCCAGCTGCCGAGATACCCGGCGATGATCACCCCGTTATCGGGATTACCCAGGTAGTTCACCGTGATCCAGATCGGGAAGGTCAGCAGCAGCGCGACGCCGGTCAGCACCCAGGCCGCGAGGAATTTGCCCAATACCGCATCAGACAGCTTCACCGGCAGGGTCATCAGCAATTCGATGGTGCCAGTCTTGCGCTCGTCGGCCCAAAGGCTCATGGCAATGGCCGGAATCATGAACAGATACAGCCAGGGGTGAAAGTTGAAGAACGGCACCAGATCGGCCTGACCGCGCTGATAGAACGCGCCGAGGTCGAAGGTGAAAATGCCGCTCATCACCAGAAAGATCACCATGAATACGTAAGCCAGGGGCGTGGCAAAGTAGCTCGCCAGTTCCCGTCGGAAAATAATGCCCATAATCTTCATGCCGTCACTCCTGCTTGCTGCCCGACCGGGGCTTCACTGACACCCGCTTTCGCGGCAGTTGCCTGGGTGACGCTGCGGAAGTAATCCTCCAGCAGGCCCTCCACCAGGTGGAACTCCGCCACCGGCCACTGTCCAGCCTGCGACAGGTCCAGCACCTTGCTGAACACCTGGTTACCAGGCTGAGGGAAAATCACAAAGCGCCGCGGATCCTCCGCGTTCTGTTCAATCGAGCCCACTTCGGCGGCACCGGCCAGGGCTGCCTGCAGGTCGAAGTCCGACGCCAGGCGGAGGCTGACGGCGCCGTGATAGCGGGAACGGGCTTCAAGCGCTTTCGGCGTGCCATCAGCCACAATGCGACCTGCCGCGATAATGATCGCCCGGGTGCACACTGCGCTGACTTCTTCCAGGATATGGGTGGAAATGACCACGATCTTGTCCTTGGCCAGATTACGGATCAGCTGCCTGACATGGTGCTTCTGGTTGGGATCCAGCCCGTCGGTGGGCTCGTCCAGGATCAGCACCTTGGGGTCGTGGATAATCGCCTGTGCCAGGCCGACCCTGCGCTTGAAGCCCTTGGACAGGGTGTCGATCGTCTTGTGAACCACGGACTCCAGCTCTACCTCCGCGACCACCTTGTCGATGCGCCGCCGCTTCTCCTGACCGCTGAAGCCGCGAATGTCCGCGATGAAATCGAGAAACTGCAGGACTGTCATGTCGGCATAGCTGGGGGCGCCTTCAGGAAGATAGCCAATCAGGGACTTGACGGCGATCGGGTCGATGCTGATGTCATGCCCGTCGACCTTCACCGACCCGGCGGTGGGTGCCAGGAATCCGGTGATGACCTTCATGGTGGTGGACTTGCCGGCACCGTTGGGGCCGAGAAAGCCCAGGACCTCGCCTTCGGCCACGCTGAAGCTGAGGTTATCGACTGCAGTAAAGTTATCGAACTTCTTGGTTAAGTGACTAATTTCAATCATATTTTTTCTCTTCCAAATACGCTGGTACGAAACGTCGGTCGTGCGTGTCAGAGACCACCGTTCTCTGTCGGTAAGGAGTCTGGCCGCACGATCCGCCAGTCACAGAAAAAGTCGAGGGGCAAATATAGGCGGGGCTTCCAGCTTTTTCAAGGATCGACACCTTTCGTGACAAGTGGATTGCCGAACGGTGGCCGGGGAGCCTCTGAAGCGACTTGTTTCGGCACGGCGTGGCATAGTCAGGGACTCTCCGGCTATAATCGGGCCCATTTTCACTACCGGACTCTCGACTGTGACCCACCAGACAGCGACCCACCAGACAGCGATGCGCCTCTCTCGCCTACTCCTGATAGCCCTGCTGGTATGCGGCCTCAGCAACTGCGGCCAGAAGGGGCCATTGCACCGGCCAGACCAGACAACCTACACATTCGTCAACTGACCCACGCACCGGATATTTCGCGTAACAGCAGGAACAACCCCATGGATCCGTTCCATTACCAGGACAATCAGTTATTCGCAGAAGACGTGGCGGTGGCCGCGATCGCTGCCGCACACGGCACACCTTGCTACATCTATTCACGCGCCGCGCTGGAGAACCGCCTGCAGGCCTACGAAGATGCGTTGGCGGGGCATGACCACCTGACCTGCTTTGCGGTCAAGGCCAATTCCAATCTGGCGGTGCTGAACGTGCTGGCACGCAAGGGAGCAGGTTTTGATATCGTCTCCGGCGGCGAGCTCGAACGGGTGATTGCCGCGGGCGGCGATGCCCACAAGGTCATTTTCTCCGGTCTGGGCAAGACCGAGGATGAGATCGCCCGGGCGCTGTCGCTGGGCATTCAATGCTTCAACATCGAGTCGGAGCCAGAGCTGGAACGCATCAACGCTGTTGCCGCACGAATGGGCACCCAGGCCCCGATATCGCTGCGGGTGAACCCCGACGTCGACGCCGGCACGCATCCCTATATCTCCACCGGCCTCAAGGAAAACAAGTTCGGCATCGATATCGAGCGCGCCGTAGCGGTGTACGAGCGGGCCGCCAGCCTGGCGCACATCAACGTGATCGGCGTGGATTGCCACATCGGTTCGCAGCTGACCAGCATCGCGCCATATCTGGACGCTGTCGATCGCGTGCTGCTGCTGGTCGACAAACTGGCAACCATGGGCATCCACCTGCGCCATTTCGACATGGGGGGAGGATTGGGAGTACGCTACAACGATGAGACGCCACCCGCCCCGAAGGAGCTGATCCAGGCCATTCTCGCCAGGCTGGAGGGCCGCAGGCTGAAGCTGCTGCTGGAGCCGGGACGCTCCATCTGTGCCAATGCCGGCATCTTCGTCACCACGGTGGAATATCTGAAGATTACTGACCACAAGAATTTTGCTATCGTGGACGGCGCCATGAACGACCTGCTGCGCCCCGCCCTCTACAGCGCCTGGCAGGAGATCGTGCCAGTATTCAAGCGAACGGGTTCCACAGCGACGCAGCGCAACTACGATGTGGTGGGGCCCGTCTGCGAGTCGGGAGACTTCCTGGGCAAGGACCGCTTGCTGGGCATCGATGCCGGTGACCTGCTGGCCGTGCGTAGTGCAGGCGCCTACGGCTTCGTGATGAGCTCAAACTACAATACCCGCAACCGCGCGGCAGAGATCATGGTGGATGGCGATCGCGCCTTCGTGATCCGGCAGCGCGAGACCCTGGAGTACCAGTTGTCACTGGAATCATTGCTGCCCGCCTGAAGTGGCTGCTATAAACCGGGAGCTGAAAGAGTTTTCTATGGAACTGCACTTCACCAAAATGCACGGCCTGGGCAACGACTTCGTCGTCCTCGACCTGATCACCCATCCGGTGCAGCTGTGCACGGACGATATCCGTGCGCTCGGCGATCGCCACTTCGGCATCGGCTTTGACCAGTTGCTGATGATCGAGCCGCCCAATCAACCCGACGTGGACTTCAACTACCGCATCTTCAACGCGGATGGCGGTGAGGTGGAGCACTGCGGCAACGGCGCCCGCTGCTTTGTGCGCTTCGTCATCGACAAGGGCCTGACCAGCAAGAAATCGATCCGGGTCAAGACCATGAACGGCATTATCGTCCTCAGCATCCAGGACGACGGCCTCGTCGTGGTCGACATGGGGGCGCCCAGTTTTCGCCCAGCCAGCCTGCCATTCAGGGCAGAGCAGGCCCCCTCCTACACCCGCCGCATCAGCGTCGGGGGAGAGCCACGGGAGGTCAGTTTCCACGCCCTCTCTGTTGGCAACCCTCATGCCGTGTTGGTAGTGGACGATCTGGACACGACGCCCGTGCAGGAGATCGGCAAGGCGCTGGGCAGTCACCCGGACTTTCCCAGGGGCGTCAATGTCGGCTTCATGCAGGTGCTGGACCGTCGCAACATTCGCCTGCGCGTGTATGAACGCGGGGCCGGCGAGACCATTGCCTGCGGCACCGGCGCCTGCGCGGCCGTCACGGCGGGCATTGCCGCCGGCCTGCTGGACAATCAGGTGCGCGCCCGGCTGACCGGCGGCGACCTACAGATCGACTGGGCAGGTCAGGGCCAATCCATCATCATGCGCGGCCCGGCTACCACCGTTTACGAAGGCGTCATTCATCTTCATGGCAACAAACGGGCCTAGGGAGCCTCGGCACCGACCACTGGCAGCAGAAACCGCAAATAAGGGACATGCATGAACAACGAGACTTACGTGCAACAACAGACACGCAACCCGCATGAAAGGAGTGACTCCGGCAACCTTCGCGCAGAGCAGGTAGAAGCCTACCTGCGTGCAAATCCGGATTTCTTCATGAACCGCGACAATCTCCTGGCAGAGATCACCCTGCCCCACGAGAGCGGCTCGGCCATCTCACTGCTGGAACGGCAGGTGAGAATTCTGCGTGAACGCAGCATCGAATCCCGTCACACGCTCAATGCCCTGCTGGAGAACGCCAAGTACAACGACCAGCTTTTCAACGTGACCCGCGCGCTGGTCCTGGCGTTGTTGATGGAAGATGATGTCTCCCGCATTGCCAGCGCAACCGAAGCCAATCTGGCCACCCAGCCCGGTATCGATGCCTGCAGCGTGATCCTGTTTGACACGGATAACCTGCATGATGCCCAGGATGCACGCGTGGAAAGCACCGAGTTCCTGACTCTCCACTTCCCGACCCTGTTGCGCGAACGCCGCACCCAGTGCAGACCGGTCACCAGGGAAGTCGCCAGTTTCCTTTTTCCCCAGGATGGCAGCGGCATGCGCTCAGCCGCCGTGTGTCCGATAGGCCGCGAACGCATGCTTGGCGTCCTGGCCATTGGCAACAAGGCACAGGACTACTTCAACGCAGAGCTGGACACGCTGTTCCTTGATTTCATAGGAGAGGTGCTGGAATCTGTCCTTATTCGCAAGATAGGCTGATTCTCCCACAATGGAATCCCAACTGACCCCGTATCAAGCCATTCCTCATATCGACTGCCGTGCCGCCATCGTGTTCGCACCGCATCCGGATGATGAGACGCTGGGTTGTGGGGGGCTGCTGGCGGCCTATGCCGCGTCCGCTATTCCGGTCCATGTCGTCGTGGTGACCTCCGGGGACTATGGCGAACACGGCAAGGCCGGTGCCACCACACGCGAGAACGAAACTCGCGCGGCCTGCGCCCGGCTGGGCATCCACAGCGTGGAGTTCTGGCGGGAACCGGACCGTGGGGTGGCCTGTGATGAACGCACGGTGCTTCGGGCGATGCAGGACATCCAGCGCGTCGCGGCCAACCTGATACTGGCGCCCTCGATTCACGAGATTCACCCCGACCACCGCGCCACCGCCTGGATTGCGATCGAGGCGGCCAGACGCCTGGTACTGCAGGGCCACGAGCTGCGTGTAGCAATGTATGAGATCGGGCACCCACTGCATCGGGTCGACGCATTGGTGGATATCACTCCCTTCGCCCGACTCAAGCAAGAGGCGGTGGCCTGCTACGCATCCCAGCTCGACATCCAGCCCTACGATGAAGTGATTCTGGCTCTCAACCGGTATCGGACCTACACTTTGCCCGCCACAGTGGCGCTGGCGGAAGCCTACGCTTTCATCGACACACCGATGCTTCGTCAACCCGGGTTGATCGCCGAGTCAGAGTTACACCGGCAGGAGCGTCTGGGGCTGACCAGCGTGCCGATGCCGCTCGCGGTGGCGATGGGCACGCCCTAGCCCATAACCCTGAACGATCCCATTCTTTCGCCAACAGAGAGCCGCATTGGAATTACAGTCCCCACATAGCACGAACAACGGCACTGCAGCGCTGGTGTCTGTGCTTGTGCGCAGCATGAATCAGGCAGAACTCCGGGTGGCGCTGCAATCGGTCGAGCAACAGACCTATCCCAACATCGAGATCGTACTGGTAGATGCTGGCGGCAAGGGGCTGGATGACTACAGTGATCTCGCTCTGCGGACGCGTGTGCGAAAGGTCGCGGACGGCGTGGCACGCAACCGCCCGGCCGCAGCCAATGCCGCACTGCAGCAGGCAGACGGTGAGTTCATGCTGTTTCTGGATGAGGATGACTGGATCGCGCCGGAGCACATCAGCAATCTGGTAGGGCAGCTCACCCGCAACACCGACGTGATCGTGGCCTACAGCAGCACCCAGCTCGTCACTCCGACGGGATCGCCCTTTGGCGAACCCCTGCGAATAGAGTTTAACCAGGCACGTCTGCAGCGTGACAACTTCATTCCGATCCACGCGGCCCTGTTCCGCCAATCCGCTGTTGCCGCGGGTTGCCTGTTTGATGAAAGCCTGGACATCTTCGAAGACTGGGATTTCTGGCTGCAACTGTCCCGCCATGGACGCTTCCTCCATGTGGATGAGCTCACCGCCTTCTATCGACAGGGCGGGGGATCCGCGACGGCGTCCCAGCCTCCCGCCACACGTTACCAGCAGGGGCACCCCATCGCTCAGGCACGCGCCAGCGTGTTCCAGAAATGGTTGGGAGTATGGAACGGAAGCGACATCAACCAGATGCTCGGCAGCGTCGAACAACCGGCTGTCGTGAAGCAGCTTCAGGACGAAGTCAGGGAGCTGACCCGTGAAGTACAGCGCCTTAATCAACAGGTGCACAAAAGCAACCAGCTGCTTAATCGCAAGGATGCCGAGCTTCAGGATGCCAGGACGCACATCGCCCGGTTGTCCAGTGACATTCAGATGTTCCACGCCTCGTTTTCCTGGCGCCTGACCCAACCGGTGCGCGCACTCAAGCGTGTGCTGGTAGGCCTGGGTGCCAGCGAGATCAAGCAACGCCTGCTGAGGGTACGTGGCAACGCCGAGTCGCGGCCAGAGCACGAGCACATATTCTTTCATCTGGATCCGGAGCCCGGCCACGGGGAACATCCGGAAGTCCTGACCATCGTTGGCTGGAGCTGCAGCGTCGCAGGCATCGACCGGATCGAAGCGCAGGTGGACGGTGAGCCGCGGCTGACCTTCGGCACGGGCATAAGCCGCCCGGACGTAGCCAAGGTACACCCGGAGTGTGCGGACAGCATCACCGCCGGTTTTTTCCAGGAGATCGCGCTGCAGGACCTGAACATGGGTGAGCATGTTCTGCAACTGAAGGTGATCGACAAGGCGGGCCACACCGCCAGCGTCCAACAGACTTTCTTTCTGCGCAAGAGCAGCGAGATATACAACAGCTGGTACTGGAACAACACACCGAGCTCAGCACTGCCCTCCCCGCTGCCAGTCGAAGCGGCGCCGTGCTTTCATCTCATCGTCGTCGATACTGGCAACGACAAGGCGCTGCTGACCACCATTGGCAGCATCCGGGAGCAGTTCCGCAGCAACTGGCAGATCATTCTTATCAGCGAGGCTGTTACCGAGCCGGGATCACCGATTTCCTCGCTGCCGCCATCACAGCTTACCGTCAAACCGCACCTGCAGGCGACCATCGAATATCTGCAAGCGCGCGCGGGATGGTCTGCCTTCCTGGAGGCCGGCGAAACACTTGCTCCCCATGCGGTTGAAGAATGGTCGGGCGCCGCCAATGGGGATGTGCAGTTGGTTTACAGCGACCACGACCTCCGTTCACCAAATGAGAATCACCTGGCGCCATGCTTCACGCCGGAGTGGGCTCCTGATCATCTTCTTTCCAGCAACTACATCGGTGGTGTGTATGCCATCCGCAATACCCAACTGAAGCTGCTCGCGGGAGTAGACCTGCGCAGCCCGGCCTGGCGCTACGCACTCCTGCTGGAAGCCATACCGGCGTCCCTGTCAGTAAAGCGGATCGCCAAGGTATTATGGAGCGCTCCCGAAGAGTCCAGCCTGTCGCAGGCTGGCGCGGCAGAAACGGCGGCAGTGCAGGCGTGGCTGCAGCGTGTGCACCCCCAGGCCGGCGTTACCGAACAGGATGGGGTACGCCATGTCGTATGGCCGCTGGACGAATCGTTGAAGGTCTCCATCATCATTCCGACCATGGGCAAGCTGGAGCTCCTTCGCCCCTGCCTCGAATCGGTAGTGCAGAACACAGCCTATCGCAACTTCGAGCTGATCATGCTGGACAACAGTCGCGGCAAGTTTCCCGACGGTATCCAGTATCTCAAGGATCAGGGCCTGAAAGTCATCGAGTGCAACGAACCCTTCAACTGGGCGCGACTCAACAACATCGGTGTCCGTCACGCCAGCGGCGATCTCTACCTGTTCCTGAACGATGACATCGAAGTCACCGATACGCAGTGGCTGGGAGAGTTGGTACGCCAGGCCAATCGCCCCGACGTCGGCACGGTGGGCGCCCTGCTTTACTATCCCAACGGCGCGCTGCAGCATGCCGGGGTGGCGCTGGTGGACCATGGCGGTGGCTGCACCCATCTGCTCTACAAAAGAATGCCATCGGACACTATTTATCGACGCCTGCACGAGACCACGCGGGAAGTGGCGGCCAATACCGGCGCGTGCCTGATGCTGAGCAAGGCCAGGTTCGAGGAGACTGGCGGCTTCGACGAAGAGCTCGCCGTGGTAGGCAATGACATCGATCTGTGCCTGCGGCTGTTGAGCAAGGGCTATCGCAATGTCTGGACGCCCCACTGCCAGTTGGTGCATCACGAGAGTATCAGTCGTAAGACCAACTCGCCGCGCGCCGATGAGAGAACCATGTGGGAGCGCTGGGGTACGCTGTTCCTGGCGGGTGACCCCTACTACAACCCGAATCTGTCGCTGACGAGAGCAGATTTTTCCTTGCCCGGCGGAGCGCAGTCTGCCGCTGCGCCTACGTCACCTCATCCCGCGGCAGCCGAACGTTTTAGCCCTGGCGTGAACCTTATCGGCTACACGCGCGCCGAGATGGGTGTCGGCGAGGGCGCCCGTGGCGATGCCAAGGCGCTGGAAAGCATCCACGAGCCATTTGGCATCATCTGCTTTCAATCCGGTAATCCTTCCCGCATGAGCGATCTCAGCTGGCAGCACAAGGAAACCGACACGGCACCCTATGATGTGACCCTGGTGCACATCAATCCCGACCAGGCGTACCGGGCCATCAGCGAACTGCCGGCGAGCCATTTCGATGGCCACTATCGCATCGGCTATTGGGCGTGGGAGCTTCCGCGTATTCCGGAAGAGTGGAAGCGTGCCTTCGCTTATTTCGATGAAATTTGGGCCCCCTCGCGATTCGTACAGGAAGCGATCGCCATGAGCTCTCCCCTCCCCGTTGTGCGCATTCCACATGCGGTGGAGGTCGCCGCCGATCCGTCCCTCACGAGGAAGGACTTCGGACTTCCCGAAAACGCCTTCCTGTTCCTGTCCATGTATGACACCTACAGCCTGTCGGAACGCAAGAACCCCCTGGGCGCCATCCGCGCGTTCTGTCAGGCATTCGAAGCCAATGACATGTCGGCACGACTGGTGTTGAAGATCAATAATTCGACACCGGAAGGGATCAGGTCACTCAGGAACGTGATCGGTGCCCACACCAACGTCATCCTGCTGGACACGGTATACAGCAGGTCCCAGGTCAACGCGCTGCTGGCCAACACCGACTGCTTCGTCTCGCTGCACCGCTCGGAGGGCTTCGGGCTGGGCCCTGCTGAAGCCATGGCGCTTGGCAAACCAGTGGTGGCCACCAACTGGTCCGGTAACGTCGACTACATGCGGCCGGGAAACAGCATGCCAGTCGATTACAGACTGATCACCCTGCAGGAAGATCACGGCCCCTACCTGCGCGGCCAGATATGGGCAGACCCGGATATCGACCATGCCGCACGTGCCATGCGCGAGCTGGTCGCCAATCCGCAACTGGCTGCAGAGCTGGGGGCAAAGGCGAGGCTCACCATTGAGGAAGAGTTTTCACCTGCTGCGGTGGGCAGGATGATACGCCAGAGACTCTCGGCCATTCGGGAACGTCAATTCAGTTAGCAGGTTGCTGAAGAACGTTTTCGAGACCGCCGATGCAAGGCAGATGGTTTTTCAATAGCTTGTTGAATCCGCAGCAAATCGCCGCTCAGGCCGCCAGCACATGAAAGATCTTGATCACCAGGTTGCGCTTTACCGCGCCGCCCGTGTTCATGCCGGCTACCAGTCTTGCCAGCAGCCGTTGCCTGGGCTTCAACATTTTTCCCAGCGTCGCGTTGCACGCTGCCGCCTGCCGGGCGAGCTTCCTGCCCACTTCATCGTGGCGGGGATCCTGCAAGCGGGAGAGTGCCGCCAGGGTTCCACCGCTGCGCAAGTACTCCCGCGCGCCTAGCGTATTTCTTCCGTGCTGGCGATAGTCCACCAGTGCCTTCTCGATGAAGCTCACTCTGCCGAACGCGCTGGCCAGCAGCGCCAGCCACCAGTCGTGCATGATGGCATCGGGGGGCACCGGAGAGGCCAGCAGGGCCAGCTCCTCGTTGAAAAGGGCAGTGCAGCCGGTCACCACATTGCTGACCAGCAGACGGGTGAAACTGTTGCGATACGGGTTGAGCCCCTGATAGCCGACAAATGAAGGGGCGACCTGGCTCCTGTGCTCATCCACTACCCGCAGATCGCTATGGACCAGCAGGGGCAGGCCCGGGCTCTGTGACTCCAGTATGCGCATGCGCTGCAGGCTGATGGTGATCTTATGCGGATGCCAGATATCGTCCTGGTCGCAGCACATGATATAGGCGCTCTCGAGCGCCAATGCCGCCTTGTTCTCGAGCACGTACTGCATCAGCAGGGAGAAGCCCGCGCTGGCTCCGAGATTGACACCACCGGACTCCACAATGTGGAAACGCCCGGGATTTTCTTCTGCGTAACCGGCGATCAAGGCCCTGCTGGCATCGCTCGAACCATCATCGCGGGTGACGATCACGAAGTCGTGGTGACTTTGCGCCAGCAACGAATCAAGCTGCTCCGGCAGGTACTGCTCGCCATTGTAGGTGGGCAGTATGATCGCGATCCGCACGTGCTCCGCCGCAGGCTCCATAACGGTCATGACAGGCTCCTTGCATCCACGATGCCCTTGCGGATGCTGCGCCAGTAATCCCCGCGCTGCCTGGAAAACAGCAGCAGCCAGGCGCTCTTGAGCAGGAAACGCGGCAGGTCGCGCACTTTCCAGCCGAGGGGCGCGTACGATTGCCGATACAGGTGAAAGCGATTTCGGGTGGAGTAGTAGGTTCTGGAGGGCCCGTGGCTGTGCATGATGCCTGCCCTGACCAGTGGGTTGCCGTCGTCCTCACCGATACTGTGCAGCAAACGTGTGCGATCGGTGCCAACCAGCAAGAAACCGCAGTGCACGGCCCTGAAGCTCCATTCCAGGTCCACGTTGTCGATGAAATAGCTGTCTTTCATCAGGCCGATGCCGTCCAGGTGGTGCAGGTCAAGCAGGCATCCGGACGTAATGAGGAAGTCGCACTCATAGATATCGCTGCTGCCCTGGATGGGTCTGTCGCTGCGGCCATAGAAACGATCGAATACCTTGAAGGGCATCTGGCGTCCTGTCCCGGGATGGGTGATACGGGGACCGACAGCCGCGACCCGCACCCCACATTGACGCTCCGCTTCCTGGTGCGCGGAGACCAGCGACTCAAAGAACGCTGGGGGCACCTGACTGTCCTGATCAAACAGGACGGCGTAGCGATAGGCGCCGGATTGCAGTCGGCGCAGACCCTCGTTCAGTGCGCTGGCCAGACCGATATTGCTGTCGAGTTGCACTACACCGAAGCAGCGCGGGCTGGAGGCAGCTGCATCGACGAAGGTGGCCGCGTTGGCAGACGCATTATCCAGCAGCAGAAAGTCACTTTGACCGCCGATGCCCGCGAGCAGTGACAGCAGCTGGGCGGAATCCGGGTTCCAGGTGACGATGATGGCGCATGTCGTCAGGCCCTGGTCATCGTGCATACTTCCACCCCTGTCTCGCGCGTTCAGAATTGTTCGTGGCCTTCCGGAACATCCGCTTCCGCCCAGGAATCATGGGGCTGACCCATCAGCAGGAAATAGAGGATCGAAAGGATTCCCAAAGCCAGACCGGTCACCACCCCGGCATCGACAATGCCACGCCAGGGCTGGGGCAGCAGGCGCACCAGCAGGACCAGCACAATGATCATCGAGGTCAGGGCGAAGGACAACAGCTTGCGTCTGGGAGTCGCATAGATGTAGCCCATGCAGAACACGGGGGCCAGCAGCACGTGGAGCGGGCGCGGATGGGCATGAAGATATCTGGCCCTGGCAACCACCCGCGGCGCGAACGCCAGATGGAAGCCCTTGTAGCCTTCTGCATAGGCCATGTAGCCAATGCTCACTCCCAGCGCGATCCAGTGGATCTGCTGCAGTTCCATGCCTTGCAGCTCCAATGCCATGGGGCCGAGTCGCAAGACTGCGAATATCAGCAGCAACAAAACGCCGCCCACGCCCCACGCAAATCCTATTTTGTTCAATGCACCGACTACCGTTGATGGAAAAAGACGCGCCATTATACCGGCAAAGCTATGTGAAAGCAGGTGCCTGCGCCCGGCCGGGATGACACCCGGATACTCCCCTTCAACGCCGCCACGGCACCCTTCACCGCCGCCAGCCCCAGCCCGTGCCCGCCCTGTGTAGTCACCCGCGCCCGAGTGCTGAAGCCGACGGCGAACAGGCGCTGCATCCTTTCCTCTTCCGCCACCCCTGGGTCGGAATTGCCGGGTTCGATCCCTCTGCCGTCGTCGCTCAGCTCGATCCGCAACTGCGGCCTCTGTCCATCGTCAGCGGCCACCCTGAGCGTAATGCTGCCACAGTCCGGCTTGCTGGCCGCGCGGCGTTCGCCCACGGGCTCTATGCCATGATCGATGGCGTTGCGCAGCAGGTGCTCAAGAGGCGCCACCAGTCGCTCGAGCAGCAGGCGATCCATCTGCACCTCGCCGCCCTGCACCTGAAACCACACCTGCCGATCGAGCTGATTGGCATGGCGGGCGGCCAGACGCTGCAACCTTGCACTCAGGCGATCGAAGCACACAGTTCTCGAGCCGGCGATCTCTTCCGCCAACTGAACGGCATAGCGTTGCTGCTCAGCCAGCAGGTCACGCAGCAGACTCATCCGCGAGGCGCTATCGTCCGGGGTCCCGATTGCCGGCAGCAGATCCAGCATGGCCCTGCTGCAGTGGCCAATTTGTTCTGCCAACCCGGCAATGCGCGTCATGGCCTGGGCCGCCACGGGCAGGCTGGGATCGTCTCCGGCCGGCAGCGCTACCGGCGCACCGGAATCGACCGCCTGGCGCCGGCCCAGATCGTCGATCGCTTCGCGCAGACGGTCGGCGTACGCCAGCACTGCAGCGGATGCGGAATCGACCTGCCTCGATCCCCCCGCCGCATCCGAAGCAGGCTTGCGCAGCAACAGTTGCTCCAGCCCATGACAGAGATCGGCAATGGCAGTGCAGTCGAACTGCAGCGCGCTGCCTTTCAGGGTATGCAACAGCGACAACAGCTGGGGACATGAGGGGAGGTCCGGAGCCGCCACAGCTGACCCGACCAGCGCGGCAATACCGCGATCGATGGCCTCCACCAGCCCGACGGCTTCGCGTTGAAAGCAGTCTGCAAGGCTCTTCTCATCGGCGCAGACAATGCCAGCGGGTTGCGTAAGATCATCCTGGCTCCGATGGGCGAGGCCCGTTATCCCGCTATCCAGCCAGCCGTAGAGCGTCGCAATCAGCTCCCGACAGTCGGGAACTTCCTGATGCGCAGCCGCGCAATTGAGGCAACTGCATAACAGCCGGTGGGCCTCCGCCAGCAGATCCAGGCGGCCGGGCTCCAGCACCTTGTGTCCGGCTCTCGCCAACATCAGGTGAACTTCCGCCAGCGCGCTGCTCAATGCTTCTACGCGATACACTCCCAGCACCCGGGCGCCAGCCGCCAGCAGCCTGAGCTCCACCAGCAGACGCCCGTCGGCGACGGCGGATCCCGTCTGGTCTGTGCACGCCCTGATGTCCGCGCAGACTGTCAGCAGAGCACGGATATTCTGCGCCAGATACACGGGTACCTGCCCCGACACCCCCTCCGTGCTCACCTCTCGGGCACACAGGGCAATCGCCAGCCGTGCCTCCAGCCCGTCTGCGTCAGCCGCCATCCCTGTCTCCGGAGAGCCTGGCGCCAGAGCAGCGCACACCTCCTCAAACAGCGCCAGGTCGGGTTGCCGCAGGGGTTCGCTGCGCTCAAACTGCCACCACAGCAGAATCCGCCACGCCTCCAGCAGGTTATGCCGTGGCACGTCACCGCTGATGAGCGCCGCTGTGGTCAGGCGGCTGACCCACGCGCAATGCCAGCCGCTCAGATAGCGCAGCCCCTGCGTCGCCGAGAGGGCACTCCATTCCACTCGCAGCCTGCCCAGGCCCGCAGTGAGTTCCTCCAGAAAGCAATGGAACAGCTCACTGCCCCTCCCAGCCGGCACGAGGCGGTCCTGCAGCAGGACCCGGCGCTGCGCACTGTAAATGCCACAGTCTTTCACCAGCTGATCGTGTGTTACTGAACCCGCCCAGCCGTCCTGAAGACTGCCCCTGAGCTGCTGCAGAAGTCGCGCCAGGACCGGCTCAACAGGGTCCTGCCCGTCCACGCTATCGGCGAAGCGCAGCCCCGTCAGCTCGCGACGCACCATTATCGCTGTCAGCTGACTCAGGAAGCGGGTCCGGGCGCCAGCACTACCGGATTCGAACGCCGCAGGTGCCACGGCATTCAATAAGCGCACACGACCCACTGCTTCCGCAATTCGCGACAGGACACTCGCTCGCCGGTCATTCGTCGGCTGCTGGGCCAGCGACTCCAACGGGTCGAGCACCACGCCCAGACGCTCCGCGCAGATCGAACGCAGACGTCTGGTGGCCTGCCGAAGCGTCAGGGCGCAGTATCCCGTTTGCTGGCCCACCAGCGTTGCTGAGCTGACTGGCGAGACTTCCAGCCCATCCTCTAACTGCAACTGCAACGTCAGGAGAAAACGCGCGATCTGCGCCGGCTCCATCTCCTGCCAGGAGGGCGTCACCCTGCCCAGTACGGTGAGTACGCTGCTGGTGCGCGCAAGCAGTTCTGGCAGGCCTGCCGTACTGCTGTCCCCGCCGGGCTCCCCATCGTGCCCGGCGCCGGCAAATGAGCCGGT
>Ga0233380_1000782_pt1 | contig 15519 bp, 8 predicted proteins | sample ElkDunMinimDraft_9_FD_191541 | JGI IMG/M metagenome (GOLD analysis project Ga0233380, IMG submission 191541) | Fecal eukaryotic communites from dung pellets of Tule Elk in California, USA - Elk Dung F36 | ecosystem: Host-associated > Mammals > Digestive system > Large intestine > Fecal | place... | reverse complement strand
GTCGATGCCGATCGGAAACGCGTCGGCGCGGACCTGGCGTCCATCCTGGCCGCGCACCTCGCCACGCCCCTGCACCTCGCCACCGCCGAAGAGGCGCATGTAGTCCTGGAAGCGCTCGAGATCGCGTTCGGTCTGGAAGCCGACGAGGTCGTAGGCCACCAGCGCGCCGAAGGTCTGCTCGTGGTTGGGCAGGCCAGCGACGATGTCCGCCGACGGGAACGGCACGTGCAGGAAGAAGCCGATGCGCGCACGCACGCCGCGCTTGCGCAACTCCTGCGCGAGCGGCAGCAGGTGGTAGTCGTGGACCCAGACGATGTCGTCGTCGCGCAGCCGCTTGGCGAGCTTCTCGGCGAACAGCGCGTTGACGCCGCGATAGGCCGCCTGCGTGCCCAGGTTGTAGTCCACCAGGTCGAGACGGAAGTGCAGCAGGGGCCACAGCGTGCGGTTGGAGAAGCCGTTGTAGTAGCCCTCGTAATCCTCGCGCGACAGGTCGACGGTGACGTAGTCGATGCCTTCGTGGTGTTCCTCGTGGACTTCGCCGGAGTGCTCGCGTGCGACCTTGCCACTCCAGCCGAACCACAGGCCGCCGCTGTCGCGCAACGCGGCGTCGAGCGCCACGGCCAGGCCGCCGTTCTGGTTCGAGCCCGGCAAGGCGACCCGGTTGGAAACGACGACGAGGCGGCTCATGCGGCGTCCTGCCAGGGTCGGGACAGGCGCATCGCGGCCATGATGAGGCCCACGTGCGAGTAGGTCTGCGGGAAGTTGCCCCAGGCCTCGCCGGTATCGAATGCCAGGTCTTCCGACAGCAGTCCCAGGTGGTTGCGGCGCGACAGCAGTGTCTCGAACAGTGCGCGTGCCTCGTCCGTGCGGCCGATCGAGGCCAGCGCGTCGATGTACCAGAACGTGCAGATGGTGAAGCTCGTCTCGGGCGCGCCGAAATCGTCCGGCGTGACATAGCGGAACAGGCCATCGCCGTGGCGCAGCGTGCGCCCGATCGCTTCGACCGTGCCGACGAAGCGAGGATCGTCGGTCTTGATGAAACCCAGATCGGCCAGCAGCAGCAGCGAGGCATCGAGCCGGTCGCCGCCGAAGGCATCGGCGAAGGTGCCGAGCTCGGCGTTCCAGGACTCGGCCATGATCCGCTCGCGCATTGTCGTGGCGCGTTCCTGCCAGTGGGCTGCGCGGGCGTCGAGGCCGAGCTGGCTGGCGATTCGGGCAAGGCGGTCGCACGCGGCCCAGCACATCACCGCCGAATAGGTGTGCACGTAGGCCTTGCCGCGGAACTCCCACAGGCCGGCGTCGGGCTGGTCGTAGAGTCTCCAGGCCAGCTCGCCCAGCGGCTCGAGCTTGGCGAACGTCGCAGCGTCGCCGGGGTGCTCCAGGCGGCGGTCGAAGAACAACTGCGCCGAGGCCAGGACCACACTGCCGTAGGTATCGTGCTGGCGCTGCACGTAGGCCAGGTTGCCGCGGCGCACCGGCCCCATGCCCCGGTATCCGGCCAGCGCGGGCATCGTCTCCTCGGTCAGTTCGTGCTCGAACGCGATGCCGTAGAGCGGCTGCATGTCGCCGTCGTCGCTCACCGTGAGGTTGAAGATGTAGCGGATGTACTCCTCCATCGTGCGCGTCGCGCCCAGGCGGTTGAGCGCGCGCACGACGAAGGCCGCATCGCGCAGCCAGCAGTAGCGGTAGTCCCAGTTGCGCTCGGTATCGGCGGCCTCGGGAATCGAGGTCGTCATCGCCGCGATGATGCCGCCGCTGTCCTCGTACTGGCACAGCTTGAGGGTGATCGCGCTGCGGATCACCGCTTCCTGGAAATCGAGCGGAATCGACAGGTAGCGCACCCACTCGCGCCAGTAGGAAGTGGTGCGTTTCAGGGAACCCTGCACGAACTCGGCCAGCGGCTGGGTCAGGGTCTCGTCGGGTCCGAGCACGAAATGCAGGTCGCGGTCGACGACGAAGGGCAGGCCCTCGCGCAGCAGGCGGATGGGCACGTCGGTCGTCGCGCGCAGGGCGAAGTCGGGCAGTACGAAGCGGATGTGGTTGCTGCCCCAGGTGCTGTCGGGCACCCGCGCGCCCCAGTCGGCGAGGGGCCGCAGGTGGATGCGGATACGCGGGCTCCCCGACAGCAGGCGGATGCGGCGCATCAGCATCACCGGCCGGTAGAAGCGGTCGAGTTGGCGCCAGCGCGGGGCGAAATCCGTGATCTCGATGGAAGCGCCGTGCCGGTCGTGGAGCACGGTGCGCAGGATCGCGGTGTTCTCGATGTAATGCTGTTCGCTGCGCTCGAAGCCGTCGAGTTCGATCGCCCAGTCGCCGTGACCCTGCTTGGGCGACAGCAGCGCGCAGAACGCCGGATCGCCGTCGAACGCCGGCAGGCAGGACCAGACCAGACGCGCCTGCGCGTCGAACAGGGCGCCGAAGCTGCCGTTGCCGACGAGGCCAAGATCCAGGCTGGGGGCGAGCGGTTGTGTCATCGCGGAGTCTCCGGGGGTCGGGGCGTCACGCCAAGCCATGCATGGACGGCGGCGGGATCTGAAAGGCGGAAGTGGGCGGCACTGCCGGGCCGGTCGCCGACGAGGATGCTGATGCCGCCATGCGAATTGACGGCATGGAACCCCGGATCGTCGGTGAGGTCATCGCCGGCGAAGACCGGCACGCGGCCGGCGAACGGTGCCTCGGCGAGGAATTCGAGGATCGCGCTGCCCTTGTCGGCGTGTCGCGGACGCAGTTCGATGACCTGATCGCCCGGCTGCAGCTGATAGCCGGGAAGGCGGGTCAGTGCGTGCTCGGCGAAGGCGCGCAGGGCGGAGGCGGCTTCCGTGGCGCGGGCCGGCGCGACCATCCGCCAGTGCAATCCGATTGCCGCGCCCTTGTCCTCGAGCAGCGCCCCGGGGAAGGCGTCGACCACTGCGTGTCCGGCGTCGCGCACCTGCCGCAGCGCGGCCGGGATCTGGCTGGCCTGGACGACCTCGCCGCCGCGTCGCCGCTCGACGCCGTGCAGGCCGGCCGCGGCAAAGGCCGCAGGGGCGAACAGCCGGTCGAGCGTTGCCAGGTTGCGTCCGCTGACCAGGGCCAGCGCGCCGCCCAGGGCGGTCTGCAGTGCGACGAGTCGGTCGACCAGAGCAGGCGGCACTTCGACCGCGTCCGGGCGCGGCGCGAATGGCAACAGGCAGCCGTCGACGTCGAGGAAAAGCGCTGCATCGGCGGGAAGCGGAGGGGGTGGCGACAGGGCCGTCGCGGCAGTGGACGACGACGGCGGGCGTGATTCCTGGGATTGGCGCATCGCAACATCATGGCGACGCACGCGGAAAACCCGTGTGAATCCCTATTCACCGCAGCCGCGCCCTTTTTGCGTGGGGCGGGACGGCGTATCCGCGAGGCCGCGCGGCATGACGGGCAGGTGTGCTTGCTGCCGCGCCGCAGCCGTCAGCCCGGCTCCGTCGCTCCCCGCAAGTGACCGCAGCATGCGCGCCGGTGATGCCGCCCGGCCCGGACCCGATGACGTCCTCTCACGGGCGGTTTGGGAGAATGCCCGTCCCGGGTCGGCCCACCTGCGAGTACGCCTTGAATCCTTCGGACCCCGCGCATGGAGCTGGTGGACGCGATTCCCGTCGCCTCGAGATGGCGCTGGCTGCAGGCGCGATCGTCGGCACCTGGTTCTGGGATGTGGCCCGGGACCGGGTCACGGTGGATGACGCCCTGGCACGGGCGCTCGGTCTCGATCCGGAGATTGCCAATACGCAGCTGCCGCTGGAGCGGATTCTCACGACGGTGCATCCGGAGGATCTGCCCGGTGTATCCGACGCCATCGCCGAGGTTCTCGTCCGCGGCGGCCGCTTCGCGCACCAGTACCGTGCGCGAGGCTCCGACGCCCAGTACCGGTGGATCGAGGCGATCGGACGCGTCGAGTTCGATGCGGGCCGCCGCCCCCGCGAGTTCTCCGGCGTGGTCATCGAAATCGAAACGCGTCGCCGGATCGAAGCCGAGCGCGATCAGGCCCAGTCCCTGTTGCGATCCTTCGTCGATGCCGCGCCCGGCGTGGTGTTCGCCAAGGACCGCCAGGGTCGTTTCCTGATCGGCAACCGCAGTACCAGCGAGCTGCTCGGGTGCCTGCCACAGGACTATGTGGGGCGCACCGATGCCGAGTTGCTCCGCGACCCCGAGCAGGCGGCGGCGATCATGGCCACCGACGAGCGGATCATGGCAAGCGGTCGGCCCGAGCAGATCGAGGAGTCCGTGAGTTACCCCGATGGTCGGCGCGCCTGGTGGCTCTCGACCAAGGCGCCGCTGCGTGACGCGGCGGGCGAAGTCGTCGGTCTGGTCGGTACCTCGCTCGACATCACCCGGCGGCGGGCCGCCGAAGCGCGCCACCGCGAGATCGAGGAGCGCTACCGGCTCGCCGCCCGCGCGACCAACGATGCGATCTGGGACTGGCGCATCGCCGACGGGGAAGTGGTCTGGAACGAGGCGCTGACCTCGCTGTTCGGTCATGCCATGGCCCGGACCGATGCCCGCTGGTGGCTCGATCACATCCACCCCGATGACCGCGCCCGCGTCGATGCGCGCATCCATGCGGTGATCGCGGGCACCGAGTCGGTGTGGTCGGGCGAATACCGTTTCCGCAGGGCCGATGGCAGCTTTGCCGCGGTCCTCGACAGGGGGACGGTGCTGCGCGACGAGGCCGGCGGGCCCGTGCGCATGATCGGGGCGATGCTGGACCTGTCGGCGCGCAAGGCGGCCGAGGCGGCGCTGGCCCAGAGCGAGGAACGCCTGCGGCTGGCCACCGAGGCCGGCGACATCAGTTTCTGGGACGTCGACATGGTGACTGGCGCGATGATATGGCCGCCGCGCACCAAGGCCATGTTCGGCATCGCCCCGGACGCCGAGGTCTCGATGCGCGATTTCTACGCCAGCCTGCACCCCGACGATCGCGCGCCGACCCGCGCGGCGTTCGAAGCCGCCGCCGACCCCGACAGGCGCGCGCTCTACGATGTGGAATACCGCGTCGTCCTCGAGGAGGACGGGTCGCTGCGCTGGGTGGCCGCCAAGGGGCGTGGCGTATTCGAGGAGCAGCGCTGCGTGCGCGTGCTCGGCGTGGTGGTCGACATCACTGCGCGCAAGCAGGCCGATGCACGCCTGCAGGAACTCAACGAAGAACTCGAAACCCGGGTGATCGCCGAAGTGGCCGAGCGCACGCGCGTGGAGGAGGCCCTGCGGCAGAGCCAGAAGATGGAGGCGGTGGGCCAGCTGACCGGCGGGATCGCGCACGACTTCAACAACATGCTCGCCACCGTGATCGGTCCGCTGGACCTGCTGGCCTCGCGCTTCGGCGACATGGATCCACGCGCGAAGCGCTACCTCGACATGGCGATCGACGGTGCGAGCAGGGCGGCGCAACTCACCCAGCGCCTGCTCGCATTCTCGCGTCAGCAGCCGCTGCAACCGGTACCCGTCGACGCCAACAAGCTGGTCGAGGGCATGCAGGAGCTGCTCGCACATTCACTGGGCGGCAACGTGCGTCTGAAAACCGCGCTGGTCGACGATGTGTGGTGCGCCCATGTCGACGTCAACCAGCTCGAGAACGTCATCCTCAATCTGGCCGTCAATGCGCGCGACGCGATGCCCGCCGGGGGCCAGCTGACCATCGGGACAGCCAATTGCGACATCGCGACCGCGGCCGGCGACCATCCGGGGGTACCGGACGGACAGTACGTGCTGATCACGGTGTCGGACACCGGCTGCGGGATGCCGCCGGAGGTGATGGCCAGGGCCTTCGATCCGTTCTACACGACCAAGACGGTGGGCAAGGGCACGGGCCTGGGGCTGTCGCAGGTCTACGGCTTCGTCCAGCAGTCCAGCGGGCATGTGAGGCTGGCCTCGGCGCCGGGAGAGGGCACGGTCGTGCGGATCTACCTGCCGCGCCTGGTCGAGCGCCCGGAGGAAGCGGCGCCCTTGTCCGGCCAGGCTGCCCCGCTGCCGGCGCGGGGCCAGCAGCAGTTGATCCTCGTCGTCGACGACGAGGCGGGAGTGCGGCAGTTCTCCGCCGACGCGCTCACCGAACTGGGCTATCGCGTGCTGTCGGCGGACGGCGCGTCGCGGGCGCTGCAGGTGCTCGACGCGCATCCCGACATCGCGCTGCTCTTCACCGACGTGGTGATGCCGGAGATCAATGGCCGTCAGCTCGCGGACGAGGCGCTCCGGCGGCGCCCGGAGCTGAAGGTCGTGTTCGCGACCGGCAACAGCCGCAATACCCTGGTCGACGATGGGGTACTGGGCCCCGATGTCCAGGTGATCGGCAAGCCCTTCACCGTGCGTGAACTGGCGACGCGGATCGGTGCCGTATTCGCCGACTGAAGGCCGCGGCCACGAGCGCCGGGGCCGGCAGGTCCGCGCGGCTAGGCGCCGCTGCCGCCATCGAGCTCGGGGTAGTGACGGAAGATGCCGGTGTTGTTGAACGGCACGCGCCTGTCCGAGGCGAGGTAGGCCGCGATGTTCGGCCTGTCTGCGACGCGCGTGGCCAGATCACCCAGCAACGGCAGCCCCGGCGCCAGCGTCGCCATCGCTTCTGGATAGGCGTACTGGAGTCCGCGCATCAGCTGGAACAGCGACAGGTCCACGTAGGAATGACGGCCGAGCACATGGCGGCCCCCGGCCCGCGCCAGTACCTGCTCGAAATAGCCGAGGAACTTCGGAAGTCGGTGCCGGCGCAGGTCCGCCGCGCGCCGCGACGCCGCGTCCTTCTGGTCTTCGTAATACTCGGCGCTGGCGATCGGGTGATGGCTGTCGTGCACTTCGGTCACGAGGTCGGCGATGGTCAGCTGCAGTTGCAGCGCCTCCAGGCGCGCCGGCTCGGCGTCCGCGACCAGGTCCAGCCGTGGGCCGAGAAAATGCAGGATGTTGGCGACCTGGGCGATGACCTGGGTCCCCGCCTTCAGGAAGGGGGGTGCGAAGGGACGGGCGCCGTCGGCCCGGCCTTCGAGAAAGGGCTGCATCACCGCGTCGCCGTCCCGGCGGGCGACATCGACGTAATCCGCGCCGGCGTCCTCCAGTGCCAGCCGCACGAACTCGCCGCGCCCCTGCAGGCCGGTCCAGTAATAGAGGAGATATTGCATCGCCGCGCTCCATCGGGGGTGGCGGACCACCCTAGGGCCGACGCCGCCGACGGGGGGTGAGCGGGGCGGCAAGGGGTGGGCGGATCGGTCCGCGGGATGCTTGCAACAGGCCGCTTAGGCCGCATATGGCACGTATTAGCAGCGCGCGATGACCCCTTCATTCTTCGAGGATTTCCCGATGCGGATGGACAAGCTGACCTCGCGTTTCCAGCAGGCCCTGAGCGACGCCCAGTCGCTGGCGGTGGGACGCGACCACAACTTCATCGAGCCGCCACACCTGCTGCTCGCACTTCTCGACCAGCAGGGCGGCGGTACCCGCCCCTTGCTGAGCCAGGCCGGCGTCAACGTGCCGGTGCTGCGCGAACGCCTCGCCGAGGCGCTCGAGCGCATGCCCAAGGTCACCGGGCAGGCCGGCCAGCTTTCGGTCGGCAATGATCTGGCGCGCCTGCTCAACGTCAGCGACAAGCTGGCGCAGGAGCGAGGCGACGCATTCATCGCGTCGGAACTGTTCGTGCTGGCCGCGCTCGACGACAGCGGCGACGCGGGCCGCGCGCTCAAGGCCGCCGGCGCAGACAAGGCCAGGCTCGAGGCGGCGATCGCCAAGGTCCGTGGCGGCGAGAGCGTGCAGGACGAGAATGCCGAGGAATCGCGCCAGGCGCTGGAGAAGTACACGATCGACCTGACCGCGCGCGCCGAGAGCGGCAAGCTCGACCCTGTGATCGGACGTGACGAGGAGATCCGCCGCACGATCCAGGTGCTCCAGCGCAGGACCAAGAACAACCCGGTGCTGATCGGTGAACCCGGCGTCGGCAAGACCGCGATCGTCGAGGGCCTGGCCCAGCGCATCGTCAACAACGAGGTGCCGGAAGGGCTGCGCGGCAAGCGCGTGCTCTCGCTCGACATGGGCGCGCTGATCGCCGGCGCCAAGTACCGCGGCGAGTTCGAGGAGCGGCTCAAGGGCGTGCTCACCGACCTGGCCAAGCAGGAAGGGCAGGTCATCCTGTTCATCGACGAGCTGCACACGATGGTCGGCGCCGGCAAGGCCGAAGGCTCCATGGACGCGGGCAACATGCTCAAGCCCGCACTGGCGCGCGGCGAGCTGCACTGCGTCGGCGCGACCACGCTCGACGAATACCGCAAGTACGTGGAAAAGGACGCGGCGCTGGAGCGGCGTTTCCAGAAGGTATTCGTCGGCGAGCCCAGCGTCGAGGACACCATCGCCATCCTGCGTGGACTGAAGGAGCGCTACGCCGTGCACCACGGCGTGGAGATCACCGACCCCGCGATCGTCGCCGCCGCGACGCTGTCGCACCGCTACATTGCCGACCGCCAGCTGCCCGACAAGGCCATCGACCTGATGGACGAGGCGGCCAGCCGCATCCGCATGGAGATCGACTCCAAGCCCGAGGAACTTGATCGCAAGGAGCGTCGGCTGATCCAGCTCAAGATCCAGCGCGAGGCGCTGAAGAAGGAGAAGGACGCCGAATCGAAGCAGCGTCTGGCCGATCTCGAAGAGGAGATCGCGACGCTCGAGCGGGAATACAACGATCTCGAGGAAGTGTGGAAGGCCGAGAAGGCCAGCGTGCAGGGCGCGACCAAGATCAAGGAGCAGATCGAAGCGGCCAAGCTCGAACTCGAGGCCGCGCAGCGCACCCAGGATTACGCGCGCATGAGCGAGATCCAGTACGGCCGGCTGCCGGAACTCGAAAAGCAGCTGCAGGCCGCGCAGGAAGTCGAGACCCAGGGCTTCACCCTGCTGCAGGACAAGGTCACCGCCGAGGAGATCGCCCAGGTCGTCGCGCGCTGGACCGGCATTCCGGTCAGCAAGATGCTCGAGGGCGAGCGCGAGAAGCTGCTGGCGATGGAGTCGCAGCTGCATACGCGGGTGATCGGCCAGGAGGAGGCGATCAAGGTCGTGTCCGATTCGGTGCGACGCTCGCGCGCCGGGCTCAGCGATCCCAATCGCCCGACCGGCTCGTTCCTGTTCCTCGGTCCCACCGGCGTCGGCAAGACCGAACTGTGCAAGGCGCTGGCTGAATTCCTGTTCGACAGCCAGGACGCGATGGTGCGCATCGACATGAGCGAGTTCATGGAGAAGCACTCGGTCGCGCGCCTGATCGGTGCGCCTCCCGGCTACGTCGGCTACGAGGAAGGCGGCTATCTGACCGAGGCGGTGCGGCGCCGGCCCTACAGCGTGATCCTGCTCGACGAGGTCGAGAAGGCGCATCCGGATGTGTTCAACATCCTGCTGCAGGTGCTCGACGATGGCCGTCTGACCGATGGCCAGGGCCGCACTGTGGACTTCCGCAACGTGGTCATCGTGATGACCTCCAACCTCGGCTCGCACCAGATCCAGGAGATGAGCGAGCGCGGTACCGCCGCCGACAGCGCCGAGGGCTACACCCAGATGAAGGCCGCGGTGATGGCGGTGGTGCAGGCGCACTTCCGTCCGGAGTTCATCAACCGCCTCGACGACATCGTCGTGTTCCACCCGCTGCAGAAGTCGCAGATCCGCGAGATCGCGAAGATCCAGATGCGCGGGCTGGAGAAGCGCCTGGCCGAGCGCGGTCTGCGCATCGAGGTGTCCGACCGAGCCTTCGATCTGCTCGGCAGTGCGGGCTTCGACCCGGTCTATGGCGCGCGCCCGCTCAAGCGTGCGATCCAGCAGCAGGTGGAGAACCCACTGGCCGAGCGCATCCTCTCGGGCGCGTTCGTCAGTGGCGACACCATCCGCGTGGACGCGGCGGGCAACGAACTCGGTTTCGCCAAGGCCTGAAGCCGGCGGAGCGGCGATCTCCGGATCGCCGCTCGCTCCCTGGAAGCCGACCGACGGGATCCGGATCGGTCCGGCGCGCGTGACGGGCGCGTGCCCGGTCGTCTGCAACGATGCGCACTGGTTTCGGAGGCTTCATGCGCATCCTCATCACCGGCGGCAGCGGTTTCCTCGGCAGCGCACTGACCAGGCAGCTCCAGCGCGACGGCGCCCACGTCACGTGGTTGTCGCGGCGCGCGTCCACGCCCGCGCCGGAAGGCGTGGACGTGCGCGACTACAGCGGCCTGTGGGCGGACGACCGCTTCGACGCGGTCGTCAACCTTGCCGGCGCCGGCATCGCCGACCGGCGCTGGAGCCCTGCGCGCAAGCAGGTACTGCGCGACAGCCGGCTGATACCCACGCACGTGATCACCGGGTGGATCCGCGCTGCGCGTTCGCCGCCACGGGTGCTGCTCAGCGGGTCGGCCGTCGGCTGGTATGGCGCCCAGGGCGACGCGATGCTGGACGAACAGAGCCCGGCGTGTGACGGGTTCCAGCATCGGCTGTGCGAGGAGTGGGAGGCCGCCGCGCGCGTGGCGGAGGAACGCGTGCCGGTCGTCTACCTGCGCACCGGCGTGGTGCTGCATCCCGCCGGCGGCATGCTGCAGCGCCTGCGTCTGCCGTTCGGGCTGGGTCTCGGCGCCCGTCTGGGCGACGGCCGCCAGTTCCTGAGTTGGATCTCACGGGAAGACTGGGTGCGCGCCGTCATCGCGCTGCTGCGCGCCCACGTCGACGGAGGTGCGCGGGCCCCGGCCGGGCCCTTCAACCTCACCGCGCCCGGGCCGGTGGACAACGCGGGCTTCACCCGTGCCATGGCCGATGCGCTCGGCCGACGCGCAGTGCTCGCGATACCCGCCCCGGCGCTCCGGGCCGGGCTGGGCGAGATGTCCACATTGCTCATCGATGGCCAGCGCGTGCTGCCCGCCCGACTGCAGCAACGCGGTCACGTCTTCGCCTGGCCCGGACTCGCGCCGTATCTGGCTTCGGTCCTGCGCTGAGGCCCCGCATCCGGCGCCGGCTCAGTCGAAGCGCAAGGCGCCTGCCACGTCGCACACACCTGCCGTCAGGCGCGCCCGCAGCTTCGCCATTCCGGCCGTCGCGGTGAGCGCCCAGTGCGCGGTGGCGCGTGGCGACAGTGGCGTCGGCTGCGGATTGATCTCCAGCACCGGCGTGCCGAGGCGCAGGGCGCGGTCGGGCAGGCCGGCGGCCGGCCACACCAGCGACGAGGTGCCGACGACGACCAGCAGGTCGCAGGTCTCGATCGCCCGGCTCGCCGCCTCCCAGGCGTCGACGGGCAGGGATTCGCCGAACCACACCACGTCGGGCCGGAACGCCGCGCCGCAGCGATCGCAGGGCGGCGGCGTTTCGCGCTGGCCGCCCGGGGGCGGCGCAGGCGCAAGGAGGATGGGATCGGGTGTCGCCCGAGCGCCGCAATCGATGCAGCGCGATGCCAGCAGGCGGCCATGCAGATGCCACACCTCGCGCGCGCCGCCGCGTTCGTGCAGGTCGTCGACGTTCTGCGTGACCACGGTGAGCGCATGGCCGTCGTCGGCAAGCGCCGCGACATCGGCGTGCGCGGCGTTGGGCGCCGCGGCGGCCACCATCGCTGCGCGCCAGCGGTACCAGCCCCAGACCAGGGCGGGGTCGGCGCGAAAGGCAGCCTCGGTCGCGAGGCGCTCGGGATCGAAGCGGGCCCACAGGCCGGACAATGCGTCGCGGAAGGTCGGGATCCCGCTTGCGGCCGAGATGCCGGCGCCGCTGAGCACGACGATGCGCATGTTCAGAGTGGCGTGGGCGACTCGGTGATCGGGACCGAGCCCGGGCGCACAGGCCGGAACGGTGGCGTCGACATCACCATCTCCGCGAGCGAGTAGGCCAGTTCGCGCTCGGCCAGCACCGCGCCGTCGGCGCCATGCTGGAGCAGATGCCTGACCTCGCCGTCGCTGTGCGCGCGGGCGAGCACGGTGAGTGCGGGATTGACCGCCTTCATGCGTTCGATCGCCTCGCCGGCCTCCAGTGCCTGCGGAATCGCGAAGATCGCCAGTGCCGCGCGGTCGGGCGCGGCGTCGAGCATGACCGGCTCGGATGCGACATTTCCGCGCACGACCAGAAAGCCGCGCTCGCGCGCGCGCCGCACCAGTTCGTTGTCGTCCTCCACGATGACCAGCGGCACGTCGCGCTGCCGCAGCAGCTCGGCCAGCTGCCGACCGACGCGGCCATAGCCGACCAGGATCGCGTGACCGCTCAGCTCGGGCGGGATCGCATGCTCGGGCGGCAGGGGTTCCGCATGCTCGGCGGCAGCCGCGCGCGCGGCCAGTTCCTGCTTCGCCTGCCAGCGGTCGAGCCCGGCGAACAGCAGCGGGTTGACCACGATCGACAGCAGCGCGCCCGCCAGCACCAGATCGCGGCCGGTTTCGGGCAGCAGGCCGAGGACGACGCCGAGGCCGACCAGGATGAAGGAGAACTCGCCGATCTGCGCCAGGCTGGTGGAGATGGTCAGCGCGGTCGAGCGGGGATGCCGGAACAGCCGCACGATCCAGTAGGCGGCGATCGACTTGCCGACCACGATGATCAGGAACGTCGCGAGGACCTGCCATGGGTGCTCGACCAGGATCGACGGGTTGAACAGCATCCCGACCGAGACGAAGAACAGCACCGCGAACGCGTCGCGCAGGGGCAGGGAATCGTTCGCCGCCTCATGGCTGAACTCCGATTCGTTGAGCACCATGCCGGCGAAGAACGCGCCCAGCGCGAACGACACGCCGAACAGCGCCGATGCGCCGAACGCCACGCCCAGCGCGATCGCCAGCACCGACAGGGTGAACAGTTCGCGCTGGCCGGTGCCGGCAATGCGCTCGAGGATCCACGGGATCACCCGTCGCCCGACCAGCAGCATCACCGCGACGAAGGCGCTGACCTTGACCAGGGTCCACAGGATCGTCAGCACGATCGTGCCGACGCCGGGTGGGGTGCCGCCACCCCGGCTCATGGTGATTTCCGCCAGTACCGGCAGCAGCACCAGCGCCAGCACCATCACCAGGTCCTCGACGATCAGCCAGCCCACCGCGATCTTGCCGCGTCGCGTATCGAGCAGCCGGCGCTCTTCCATTGCACGCAGCAGCACCACGGTACTGGCGACCGACAGCGCCAGGCCGAACACGAAACCGCTGACCATCGACCAGCCCATCAGCCAGGCGAGCAACCAGCCCAGCACGGTGGCGACCGTGATCTGCGCGACCGCGCCCGGAATCGCGATGGACTTCACGTCCATCAGGTCCTTGAGCGAGAAGTGCAGGCCGACGCCGAACATCAGCAGCATCACGCCGATCTCGGCGAGCTGGTTGGCGAGGTCCTGGTCGGCGACGAAGCCGGGCGTGAACGGTCCGACGATGATGCCCGCGACCAGATAGCCGACCAGCGGCGAGAGTCGCAGGCGATTGGCGAGTGCGCCGAAGATGAAGGCGACGCCCAGTCCGACGGCGACGATGTTGATCAGGTCGGTGTTGTGCGGCATCGGGGGCTGTCGCGGGTGGGTCTTGCAGTGTCGCCGACGCATCCCGACAGGAGCAAGGCGGGATTCTCCTGCAATTGCAGCTTCTCGTTCCAAAGGATGGGAGCTGACGCTGAACATCCGCGGCCAACCGGCAGCGGTCGCACCGGATCAAGGCGAATGGGCATTCGCGATCGCAGGGGCACATGCAGCGGAGCGGACTCGGCTGCGGCCGTGCGAGGGCGCGAGCGGCGGCGGGCCGATACCCGATGGCAATGCGAGCCGGTCGCAGTCAGGGTGGCGCGGCGCCAGGGCTGCCTGGGTCCGCATCTGCGGGGAATGCCTCGCATCTCGCGGGCATGTCCCCGGGCCGGCACGTCCGCGATGGCGAGGCCCCGGCGAGCGGGGCCTCGACGCTGACGCGGGGCGGTCGCCTACCAGCGGTAGACGACCTTCCCGTAGGCGAACGCGCCGCCGAAGCCGAACGGCGAGAGGTTGCTGTAGGGGAACTGGCCGTTGGTCGAGTTGCCGAAGATGTTCTCGTCCGGATATTCGTTGAGCACGTTGTCGGCCCCCAGGGTCAGCGCCCAGTTCTCGCCCGGCTTGAACGTCGCCGACACGTCGACCAGCCACTTCGCGCCGTATTCCTGGTCCAGTGCGGCGTTGTTGGGTGTGGTGCGCACACTGCCGTAGCGCGTGGTCGCGAGCAGGAACGCCCAGTCGCCGGTATTCCAGGCCCCCGAGAGCAGCAGCTTGCTGCGCGGGAAGCCCTCCTCGATCCGGCCGATCTCGACCCGGTCGATGCGCTCCAGGTTCAGGCCGATCGCGTCCAGCGCAGCCGGGTTCGCGGCGATGCGGGTGATCTCGGTCTCGGTGTGGTTGTAGCCCGCGGTCAGATCCACATTGCTTGCCGCGAGATCCCAGCGATAGGTGCCGATGACATCGATGCCGCGGGTGCGGGTGTCGATCGCATTGGTGAAGTAGCGGCCGCCGGTCACGCCGAAAATGCCGCGCGATTCGAGCAGCCGGCGCACGGCGTCGCCGGTCAGGTTCGACGACAGGGCGATGCGGTCGTCGACGTCGATCTGGTAGGCATCCACGGTCACATACAGGTTGTCGGCCGGCTGCAGCACCAGGCCCAGGCTGTAGGACAACGATTCCTCGGCCGTCAGCGCCTCGGCGCCGAATGCCTGGGCGACCGCGCTGCTGGCCGGGAAGGTGCGGATCTCGAACGGCGTATTGATGCCCGGCAGGAAGGTCGTGCTGACGGTCTGGAAGTACTGCTGGGCCAGCGACGGTGCACGGAAGCCGCTCGCCACCGTGGCGCGCAGGGCGACGCCGTCATTGAACGCGTAGCGCGCCGACAGCTTGCCCGACACCTGGCTGCCGAAATCGTCGTAGTCCTCGTAGCGCGCCGCGATACCTGCGGAGAACTGCTCGGTCAGGTCGGCTTCCAGGCTCGCGTATACCGCGTGGCTGTCGCGGTCGTAGGCGCCGGCGACTTCCGGGGCGAAACCGCCGAAGCCCTGCGCGCCGGCGCCGGCACCGGCCACGCCGAGCCCCGCATTGGCGTAGGAGCCGTACTCGCCGGGCGACTGGTTCCACTTCTCCTTGCGCGCCTCGATGCCGAACGACAGGGTCGCCGGATACGCCAGGCCCAGTTCGAGCGGGCGGCTGATGTCGAGGTTGACGATGTTCTGCGTGGTCTCCAGCGCACCGTCGTAGAACGATGTCGGCGAGGTCGGGCCCAGGCTCGCATTGAGCGTATTGCGGGTATGGAAATCGAGCCGGTTGTAGCCGTAGTTGTAGCTGAGATCCCAGTTCCAGTCGCCGGCATGCCCCTTTACGCCGGCCACCAGCGACCGGTCCTTGGAGATGTTGTGGATCTCCGGCAGGAAGCCGTCGGGATAGATGCCGAGGATGTTCTGCGCGGTGCTCCCTGGTGCGCGGAAGAACGCGAACGAGGTGATGTCGCGATTGCTCGCGGTGCCGAAACCGTAGGCGCTGATGGCGTCGGTCAGGGCGATGTCGGTGTTGAAAGCGACGGCCCCGAAGTCGACCTCCGGCTCGCCGATCACGAACGCCTTCTGGCCGAGCGCGGGCTG